>ERZ1673722.2033-NODE-2033-length-18052-cov-7.830694_pt1 | contig 18052 bp, 15 predicted proteins | sample MGYA00580222_ERZ1673722 | MGnify/ENA primary metagenome ERZ1673722 (study PRJEB41218, sample SAMN15661750) | gut metagenome | host: Homo sapiens | place: Canada: London | collected 2015-08-20/2019-03-30 | study: EMG produced TPA metagenomics assembly of...
GTTATCGCCCCCGGTTTCTTCGGAACCGGGGGCGTATCTAAGGGGGACAGAGTCCCCCTTAGAACGCATCTCCGCGGCGGAGCTGCGTCAGATACCGGTAAACGCTCGCTTGCGAGCAGTGCAGCACCTCGGTCACCTCGCGTACTGCGCCCTTCAGACGGAAATAGCCGTGCTTTTCCAGCTCGGAGATGATGTGCAGCCGCTCCTCGGATGTCAGTGCGTCCGCCGTGGTATTCGCCTCGAGCAGCATGCGGCGCACGGCCTCGGCGGCGGTCAGCTCGCCGTCCAGCGCGGCGGATGCCTGCCCGCTGTCCGACGGCCGGTTGAGACCGGCAATTTCGAGTCCCTCGATCTCCTGCCAGAAATGGTCCGGATGACACAGATGCAGCACTTCATCGACCAGATCGCGGTAGCGGTTGTCGTCGAAGCGCACGCCCAGCAGACCCTCCGGCTCGTCGTCTCCGTCGGCAAGGATGACCGCCGAGGAGCGCAGCAGGCGTCCGTCTGCGGTCACGCTGTGGCTGTTGACCAGCGGCTCGCGGTCGCCCTGACGGAAACGCTCGAGCATGGAAAGTCCTGCCGCGGCAAGCGGCGTGCCGAGCGGACGGCCGCTGTTCAGTCCGCCGGCGATGAAGATCAGCGGACAGCCTTCGGCCCTGAGGTCGAACAGCGACAGCTCATAATCCTGACCGAGCATCTGCCCGAAGAACTCGATCAGTCTGTCGTATTTTTGCAGCAGTGGATGACGCATCCGGGGACTCCTCGCTTTCAGAAATGTAGACTGGTAATATTATACTTCAAAATACAGATGCTTGTCAAAACGCGGAAACGGTACGGCTGCGTGCGTATAAATGTACAAAACTGCATAAAAAATACAGAGAAACAGGGAAAAACGACGAAAAAACCGGAAAATTTGAAACGAGGAAAAATATGCCGAAAGTCAAAGGGGAAATCAATCTTTTCCTTGACTTGTCGCACAAAAAATACGGGAAAAATGAAAAATGCACAGGAAATTCAAGAGGAAGCAAGGAGAAATTCATGGGAAATAACGTGAATTCGGCAGGAAAAATCCTGCTGATCGCAACGGGCGGCACGATCGCCTGCCGCGAGACCGGGCACGGTCTGACGCCCGTGCTCGACGGAGAGGGGCTGCTGCGCGAGCTGCCGGAGCTTTCCGGGGTGTGCGGGGTCGAGGTGCTCGACCTGATGCAGCGCGACTCGACCGACATCACAGCGGACGACCGGATGCAGATGGCGCGGGTGGTCTGGGAAAACCGCGGAGCGTATGACGGCTTCGTCATCGCGCACGGCACGGACACGCTCGCGTGCACGGCGGCGCTGCTGCATCATCTCCTGCCGCATATCGACCGGCCGGTCATCGTGACCGGCTCGATGCTGCCGATGGGCGCGGAGGGCTCGGACGCGCCGGGAAATCTGCTCGATGCGCTGCGCGTGGCGGCGGATGGACGGCGCGGCGTGTATGCCGTGCTGCGCGGCAGCATCCTGCGCGGCACGAACGTCCTCAAGGTGCATTCGACCGCGCTCGATGCGTTCGTTTCGGCCAATGAGCCGCCGGCAGGCCGTGTTGCGGACGGAAACGTGATCTGGGACGCGCCCGCGCCCGCAGAAGGAACGCCGCGCCTCGTGCAGCGCTTCGAGCCGCATGTGTTCGTGCTGCGGCTCACGCCCGACCTTCCGCCGTCGTTCTTCTCGGTCCTGCACGGCTTTCCGAGCGTCATCATCGAGACGTTCGGCGGCGGCGGCATCCCGGCGCACATGGAACAGGCCGTGCGTGCACTGATAGCGGACGGCACGCGCGTTTTCCTGACGACACAGTGCGTCGAGGGCGGCGTCCATCTGCATAAATATGAGGTCGGCCGCCGGGCGGAGGCCATGGGCGCGGTGTCGCTCGGCATGCGGACGGTCGAGGACGCGCTCGCCGCGATCATGTGCGGAGAACTGTAAAAAGCAAGGCGGCGGCAGATGAAAATTCAACACTTTTGCATGGCAAAGTGCAAAATCGTTTGCACGAACGAAAAAAAGGTCTTGCGTTCATGCAGGGTCAACAACCGCAAAAAGCCCATCATATCGCATTTTTGGCAGAATATATCCCCAAGATAAATTGACATATTTGCAGGAATGGGGTATGATATATTCATATCACTATTTTGAAAATAACCGCTGCGCCGGCTGGGGCGCCTCGGGAACAGAAAGGGGAAGGCCGGATGAACATTCAGCCTGATTTTGTAAAAGAAGAACAGTTGCAGGAACTCAGCGAAAGCTTCCGCCTGCATAACCAGCTCCCGCCTGACCTGTACACCCGTTACCGAATCAAGCGCGGCCTGCGAAACTCGGACGGCACCGGCGTTCTGGTCGGCGCGACCCACCTCGGCAACGTGCACGGCTACATCCTCAACGAGGGCGAGCGCGAACCGATCGAAGGCCGCCTGACCTACCGGGGTTATAACATATATGATCTCATTCACGGTCTCGAGCGCGAGGATCGCTTCGGCTTCGAGGAGATCGGCTATCTGCTCATGTGCGGCGAACTGCCGACGCGCCGCCAGCTCAAGGAGTTCCAGCACGTCATCGGTCTGGAGCGCGCGCTGCCGGACAACTTCACCGAGGATATGATCATGCGCGCGCCGAGCCGCGACATCATGAACAAGCTCGCCAGCGCGACGCTCGCGCTGTATTCCTACGACAGCAACCCGGACGAGACGACGGTCGAGAACATTATGCGTCAGGGCATCAGCCTGACCGCCAAGTTCCCGGTCATCATCTCGCACGCCTATCAGGCGAAGCGCCGCTACTTTGACGGCGCGTCCATGTTCTTGCACGTGCCCGACCCGGAGCGCTCGACCGCGGAGAACATCCTGCACCTGATCCGCCCGGACGGCAAATACACCGACGACGAGGCCAAGCTGCTCGACCGCTGCCTCATCCTGCACGCAGAGCACGGCGGCGGCAATAACTCGACCTTTACCGTGCGCGTCACCTCCTCCTCCGGCACGGACACCTATTCCGCTATCGCGGCGGCGGTCTCCTCGCTCAAGGGCCCGCGCCACGGCGGCGCGAACCTGCGCGTTGTGAAGCAGTTCGAGGAGATCAAGGAGAACGTCAAGAACTGGAAGGACGAGGGCGAGGTCCGCGACTATCTGTGCCGCATTCTGGACGGCGCGGCAGGCGACGGTTCCGGCCTGATCTACGGCATGGGTCACGCTATCTATACCAAGAGCGATCCGCGTGCGGTCGCGCTCAAGCACGCAGCCCGTCCGCTCGCCGAGAAGAAGGGCATGACCGACGAGATGAACCTGATCGAGCTGGTCGAAAAGCTGACCCCCGAGGTGTTCGCGGAAAAGAAGGGCAGCGACAAGCCGATGTGCGCGAACGTCGATATGTATTCCGGCTTCGTTTACCGCATGCTCGGCCTGCCCAAGTCGCTGTATACGCCGCTGTTCGCGACCGCGCGTATCGTCGGCTGGATGGCGCACCGTCTGGAGGAGGTCACCACCGGCGGCAAGATCATCCGTCCGGCATACAAGCCGCTCGCAAAGGCCACGACGTATACCAATATCGACGAGAGAATGTAACTATTGACATGAAAAAGGCTGCCTCTATCAAAGAGGCAGCCTTTTCTGCGCTGTTTTCTGTTTTACTTATATTTCTGGTATTCCGCTACGGCGAGTTCGTCGCAGCGGTTGTTGTACGGGTTGTCCGCGTGGCCCTTGACCCAGTGGAAGCGCACCTCGTGACGGTCGAGCAGGTCGAGCAGACGGCCCCACAGCTCGGGATTCTTCGCCGGCTTCTTGTCGCTCTTGACCCAGCCGCGCGCGCGCCAGCCCTTCGCCCAGCCCTTCGTGATGCCGTCGACGACATATTTGCTGTCCGAATACAGATCGACCGAGCAGGGCTCCTTGAGCAGCTCGAGCGCGGAGATCACGCCGAGCAGCTCCATGCGGTTGTTCGTGGTGGAGGGCTCGGAGCCGGACAGCTCCTTTTTCGCCGTGCCGTACTGCAAAATGGCGCCCCAGCCGCCCGGGCCGGGGTTGCCCGAGCACGCGCCGTCGGTATAAATGGTTACGTTTTTCATGATGAACCTCGTTTGCGTTTAAGATGATGTTATCATATCATATCTGGCCGCGCCGCGCAACGGCAGACGGGGACAGCGTGAGGAGTATCCCGAAGACTGTGTTCATAACAGACAAAATGTGCGGAAAATTTCTGTACAAAGTGTTGCTTATATGAATAATAATAGACAAATTCGACATAAAATGATTTACAAATACCCTCGTGAATGCTACACTGAAACTGAAAAAACCGGACAGAAAACAGGGACAGGATATTTGCCGGGAGGGCTCAGCTATGAATATGATGAACGATCCGCGCCTGCGCACGGACAGCTATGCGAAGATTTTCCTTTACAACACGCACGAGACCGTGGCCTGCGTGCCGCGCCACACCATCCGCATGAAGGACCGGGTGCGCCCGGACAAGCTGCGCGAGGCGGTCGAGCAGGCGCTGCTGCGCTTTCCGCATATGATGCTGAGCGTCGAGCGCACCGAGACCGGCTTCCGCTACCGCACGAATGTGCGCCCGGCGGTCGTGCTGCCGTTCGACGGCGTTTCCACGCGCTACACCATCGGCTCGGCCGACACGAACGGCTATCTGTTCCTCGTCGGCTATCACGAGGACACGATCTACATGGAATATCAGCACTCGATCTCGGACGGACGCGGCTTCGAGGAGTTTATCCGCTGTGTCCTGTTCCAGTATCTGAAGAACTGCGGCTGCCCGGTCGAGAACGACGGCACGGTCCGCGCGATGGATACCAGATGGACGCCGGAGGAGAGCGCGGACGGTTACGAACAGCTTGCCGACCACGAGTTTTCCCCGGAGGGCATCTGGAAAAAGCCGGAGGCCGTCCACGCGCCTGCGGTGCAGTGGGAGGCGGCCGCGGGCGAGGTCGTCAGCGAGATCACGTTCCCGTTTTCGCAGCTGCACGCCTGTGCAAAGCGCATCGGCGTCAGCCCGCTCTCGATCATCGCGCCGCTCATGATGCGCGCGTTCGACCGCAAGTTCGGCGGCGGGGACAAGCCGGTCATCGCGCAGATCCCGGTCGACCTTCGTCCGCTGCTGCCGAGCGTCACGACGCGGTACTTTATCTGCTTCATCGACCTGCCGTATCTGCCGGAATACCGCAGCCTGCCGCTCGAGGAGGTGTTCCGCCGCACGAAGGCCTTCCTTGCCGGCCAGATGGAGCGCGAACAGCTGCTCTACCGCGCCAAGGCGGCTGCCGACCGCTGCGACATGCTGCATAAGGCGGATATGCCGCTCGCGGAGAAGATGCAGGCCGCGCGCAAGGTCACGATGGATTTCGTCCTCGAGGACAGCTTTCTCATCACGAACGTCGGCCGCTTCACCATGCCGGAGAGCTGCCGCCCGTATGTTCTGGATTACGGCGCGATCCTGCCGTGCGCGGTACAGCCGTTCGCGCTGCTCATCTCGTCCTACGGGGATACGATGAAGCTGTCGGTGGCGCAGCGCGACAGCGATATGCAGATCGTCGGAGACCTGATGAGCAGTCTGCACGAGATCGGCGTGGAGGCGGAGAGCCGCAGCTATCCGTTCGTCGTGACGCGCTACGACGGCATGGCGTGCGAGGCATAAACGGACAGCCGGGAAAAAAGAACGTTTTAACGCAGATTTATCTTGACGCGCTGCGGATTTCTGACGCATAATAAGAGTGTGAAAAACTATTCCGGCGGCGGCCTGCATTCCGGTCTGCCGACCGACCGAAAGGAGAACAAGCACTATGGCTGAAGATTTGGAACTTCTGCGCGAAAAGAAAGGCTTTATCTGCGATATGGACGGTGTCATCTATCACGGCAACCGTCTCCTTCCGGGCGTAACGGACTTCGTTGCGTGGCTTCAGAGGGAAAACAAGAGCTTTCTGTTCCTGACCAACTCCTCCGAGCGTTCGCCGCTCGAGCTGCAGCAGAAGCTGGCACGCATGGGTCTGGAGATCGGCGAGGAGCACTTCTATACCTCGGCGCTCGCCACGGCGCGCTTCATCGCGAGCCAGAAGCCGCACGCATCCGCATATGTCATCGGCGCTCCCGGTCTGGTCGGCGCGCTGTACGAGGCCGGCATCGTGATGAACGACGTCGACCCGGATTATGTCATCGCGGGCGAGACCAACACCTATAACTATCAGACCATCCTCAAGGCGGTCGATCTGATCAACAAGGGCGCGCGCCTCATCGCGACCAACTCCGACCTGACCGGCCCGTCCGAGCAGGGCATCATCCCGGCGTGCCGTGCGCTCGTCGCGCCGATCGAGCTGGCGACCGGCAAGACCGCGTACTACGTCGGCAAGCCCAATCCGCTCATGATGCGCACCGGTCTGCGCCTGCTCGGCGTACATTCGCACGAGGCGGTCATGATCGGCGACCGCATGGACACCGATATCGTTGCCGGCATCGAGACCGGTCTGGACACCGTGCTCGTGCTGAGCGGCTGCACCTCGCGCGCGGAAGTGGAGAACTACGCATACCGTCCGCACTATATTCTGGACGGCGTGGGCTGCGTCGCACCGTAAAACTTGCCGCGGAACTATAGTTCCGCCGGCAGGTGTGTTCTGACTTCGCAGAACCTTTTTAATGCGCGCTGCCGTGCGGATGCTTTTATCGCGCGAGCGGGATGTTATCGGAAGAATAAAAGAAGGAACGTCAAAAACTGGCGTTCCTTCTTTTTTGTGTTATATTTTTTATAAAATGCTGAGCTCGACGTCCTCGACCGACATGGGACGGACGAAATCCGAACGGATCGAGCGGCCTGGCGCGAGCTTGGTAAGGGGCTCGAAGAGCGGGATGGCCAGACGCATTTCTGTGCCGCCGCCGGGACGCTGCGCGCAGGTGAGCGTGCCCTCGTGCGCCTGCGCGACCAGCTGCGCGAAGGCCAGACCCAGACCGGGCTGCATGCCGCTCGCCGTCAGGCGCATGCGCTCGCGCGCGGACATGGAGGTGCACCATGCGCTGACCGCGCTGCGGAAGCGCTCGGGAGACAGACCGGGGCCTCTGTCGCAGACCGTCATGACCGCATATTCGAGCGTCTCGTCCTCGAAGGCCGGGCGCGTTTCGCAGGTGAGCGTGAAGGTGACGCTACCGGGATCGGACGAGACCGCGACGGCGTTCAGGAGCAGGTTATAGAGCGCGGCGCGCAGGCGTACCGCGTCGACATAGGACGAGCAGCGCATCGGGACGCTGGTCATGATGCAGTCGCGCCTGTCCTCGGGCAGGCGGCGCAGGATCTGGTCCGCGACATCCGAGCACAGACGCGACAGCTCGCAGTCATGGGCGTTGATCGTGCCGAAAACCGGCGGGTCGAGCAGCTCGGTGACATGGAAGGCCATGCGCTGAAGGCGGAACATCTCGCGGGAGAGGGCGGCGGCGAGTGCCGGGTCGGATGCCTTGGCGGCAAGGTCGTACAGGCGGGCGATCGAGGCGTTGAGCGTATCGCCGCATACATAGCTCAGACCGCGCGGCAGGCGGAGCGGCTGCGGCTCGAGCGCGACGAGTGCACCGTCCGGGTGCGGAACAACGGTCAGACGGCAGTCGCCGACGTCGAGATGCTCGGTCATGCTGTTCGCGCCGCCGCCGGATGCGCAGTCCTCGACGAGCGCGACCGCCTCGTCGGACAGGGCGCTGGCCAGCAGGTCGCCGTTTTCGAGCTCGAGCAGCTCGCCTGCGGCTGCGGTCTGCGCACGGATGAGTCCGTGTGTGTCGACCAGAAGCATCGCGGCTCCGGTTGCAGACGGCTGCCCGGAGAGCGCCTTGAGAGCATCGGTGTCAACCAGTGCAAAAAAATCATCGTTCATAGCTTTTTCCTCCTAAGATCTGTCCGGGAGTTTAGTATCTGCGGTTCGGCACAAAAATTCCGGTCAGTGCGGAAATTATGGATGCGGGAAGAACGGGCAGGCGCCTGGGCAGAATGCGGGGTTTGTTTTTTTAGGGAAGAAAGGTATAACCGCGCGCAGAGCTGCATATGCTGTCTGCGGAGGCGGAGAACCCTGTATGGATATTCAAATTATAACATGGAAAAAAACAAAAATCGACAGAAAGACACGCAAACCGTAAAATGTTTTTCCGGAGCAGATGCGTTTTTTTTATGGGCATCTGTTTGTGGAATGCTTGTCATTTTGGTGACTTTGTGGATAATAGCGGGGCGGAGACAGGCAGGCGGATGAAATATGTACAAAAAAGCGGCAGGCAATGATAAAAAAATCACAAATATTACACCTTGCGGCAAAGACACGCTTTAGTGTATAATAAATGTATCTACTAAAAGTATTTCAAACTTCAACATTTTTAGGAGGAACACTGAAATGGGTATCAAAGTAGGTATCAATGGCTTTGGCCGTATCGGCCGTATGGTTTTCCGCGCTGGTCTGAAGAACCCGAACATTGAGTTCGTAGCGGTAAACGATCCGTTCATGACCCCGGACTACATGGCATACATGCTCAAGTATGACACCATGCACGGTCGTTACGACGGCACCATCGAGTATGACGAGAACTCCATCACCGTTGATGGCAAGAAGGTTCTCTTCTTCGCAGAGATGGACCCGAAGAACATTCCGTGGGGCAAGGTTGGCGCTGACTACGTTGTAGAGTCCACCGGCGTATTCCTGACCAAGGAGAAGGCACAGGCTCACATCGACGGCGGCGCTAAGAAGGTCATCATGTCCGCTCCGTCCAAGGACGACACCCCGATGTTCGTAATGGGCGTTAACCAGAACACTTACACCAAGGATATGACCTTCGTATCCAACGCTTCCTGCACCACCAACTGCCTGGCTCCGATCGCTAAGGTTCTCGACGAGTCCTTCGGCATCGTAGAAGGCCTGATGACCACCGTTCACTCTGCAACCGGCACTCAGAAGGTTGTTGACGGCCCGTCCAAGAAGGACTGGCGCGGCGGCCGTGCAGCTTGCGGCAACATCATCCCGTCCACCACTGGCGCTGCCAAGGCGGTAGGCAAGGTTTACCCGAAGCTGAACGGCAAGCTGACCGGTATGTCCATGCGTGTACCGACCCTGGACGTTTCCGTAGTTGACCTGACCTGCAACCTGGCTAAGCCGGCTACCAAGGAAGACATCTGCGCTGCTATGAAGGCTGCTTCCGAGAAGCCGCTGGCAGAGGGCGGCCTGAAGGGCGTTCTGGGCTACACCGAGGATGCTGTTGTATCTTCCGACTTCCTGGGCGACGAGCGCACTTCTATCTTCGACGCTAACGCTGGCGTTTACCTGACCGACACCTTCGTAAAGGTTGTTTCCTGGTACGACAACGAGTGGGGCTACTCCAACAAGCTGCTGATGCTCATCGAGCACATGGCAGAGGTTGACAACAAGTAATTGTTGCCCACTGGCATAAAGTCATAAAAAATCGGCACCTGTTCTTTTTTAAGAGCAGGTGCCTTTTGCTTATGTCCGGTTTATTTCCCTTTTTCTGCGCTATAATGAAAGCACAAAGAGAAAGGGAGGCGTAGAATATGAGCATGGAGGACTAGGATTTCGGTTATTACGGAAAGGGTCTGGACGGATATGTACATTTTCGGCAGGGCATAAAGGAGATCGAGAGCCACGCGCCGTACAGCAAGTGCCGTCACGGTCGCGATGACAGCCTCGATGATCTCGATGAGCTTGACGAATACGACGATCCGGAGGATGACCTATTTTACGAGCCGCCGCAGAAAACGCCGGTCAGCAGCGCGAAGCCTGTGATGCCGTCGGAGAGCACGACGAAGGAAGCAGACTCGAATACGCAGACTGTACAGACATCTTCGCCGGAGGCTGAGCCGCAGCAGGAAACGCCGACAAAGAGAAGTATATGGGACTCGAAATGGTGGAAAAACAAGTGGGATTATGGGTTTGCCGTGAGTGCAGCGGTCAGCTTGTTCTTTCTCATAGTGGAGGAGATCTTTCAGACGGAGGCAGGGGAAACGGTCGCCACAGCAACGGGAGCGGTATTCCTTGTATTCCTGGTGATCGAGATCGTGCGGCTTGTGATGTGGATACTGAATCCTCCGCCTCCTCCGGGCTTTTAATCCCATGTAAAAAAGCGCCTGCATCCCGTTTCGGGAGCAGGCGCTTTGCTTTTTTGTGCCGGTATCAGACGTCGTTGGTGAGCTTTGCTCTGTCGAGAGCATGGAACACGAGGCTCATGATCATTGCGACGATGGCGGCGAGGGTCATGCCGGACAGCGATACATCGCCGAGCGACAGGGTCACGCCGGACAGGCCGGTGACGAAGATGACCGACGTCAGGATCATGTTGCGGTTCTTGCTGTAATCGACGTGGTTGTCGACCAGAATGCGCAGACCGGAGGTGCCGATCATGCCGTACAGCAGGAACGAAATGCCGCCGATGACCGGGCCGGGAATGGTCTGGATGAGGGCGGCGAGCGGGCCGACGAACGAGCAGATGATGGAGATGACTGCCGCGCCGCCGATGACGCGCACCGAGTAGACCTTGGTGATCGCCATAACGCCGATGTTCTCGCCGTAGGTGGTGGTCGGGACCGAACCGATGAAGCCGGAGATCATGGTCGAGAAGTTATCCGCGAACAGCGAGCGGTGCAGGCCGGGGTCCTTGAGCAGATCGCGGCCGATGACCTTGCTCGTGACGAGCTGATGGCCGATGTGCTCGTTCGCGATGACGAGGATGACCGGCAGGATGATCAGGATGGCGTTGATGTCGAACTTCGGCGTCTGGAAGTTCGGAATGGAGATGAAGCTGGTGTGCAGCGCATCGACGATGGTCTGGGTGTCGATGACGCCGGTAATAACGCCCGCAATGTAGCCGCAGATGATCGCGATCAGGATCGGAATGGTCGAGAAGAAGCCGCGGAACATGACGCTGCCGAATACCGCAACGGCGAGCGTCACGAGAAAGGTGACGACCGTGCCGACGGTCACGCTGTCGCCGACGATGCAGCCGGTGGAAGCCGCCGAGCCGGCCAGCTCGAGACCGATGAGCGCGACGACCGGGCCCATGGCTGCCGGCGGCAGCACGACGTTTATCCAGTCCGTGCCGCATTTGTAGATGATGAGCGCGAGGATGCAGCCGCACGCGCCGACTGCGACGAAGCCGCCGAGCGCGTACTGGTAGCCCCAGTTCTGGATGACGATGGTCGCGGGTGCGATGAACGCGAAGGACGAGCCGAGGTAGGCCGGCGCCTTGCCCTTGGTGATCAGGATGAACAGCAGCGTGCCGATGCCGTTCATGAACAGCACGATGGCCGGGTTCATGTGGAAGATGAACGGGACCAGTACAGATGCGCCGAACATCGCGAACATATGCTGGATGGACAGCGGCACGAGCAGTCTCGGCGGGACCTTGTCCTCGACCTGAATGATTCTGTTGTTCTGCATGTGTTTTTCTTTTCCCCCTAAAATTTTTATTTCTATTATCCGTCAGACGAACAGCGCTTTGATGTCGTCTATACGGTCACACGTCATATTATACCCCATTTCATAGCCCCATTCCAGCTTTTTAATATCTTTTTCGAAGGTGGCGAGGGGCGCGTCCGGCTGGAGCAGGACCGTGTCCGCCGGGTTTTCCTCCGCGAGACGGCGGCACAGGCAGACCGTGTCGTTGTAGAGGCCGGGACGCGCGAGCATGGTTTCGGTCATGGCCGGGTATTTGCGGTGCAGCGCATGGGCGGCGAATTTCGAGCTGCGCGTCAGGGCCTTGCGGTAGCTTTTCGGCTGCGTCAGCACGATGAGGTTCTTTCTGTTGCCGTCGTGCAGGCTGCGGACGATGGGGATGGGGTCGGCGACGCCGCCGTCATAGAATGTGCCGCCGCTCAGCTGCACCGCCGGGAAGTAGAGCGGAATGGCGCAGGTCGCGCGCAGCATGGTGCAGGTGCGGTCGAGCTTCGCGCCGTCGAGATATTCGGCTCTGCCGGTCTCGGCGTTGGTCACGCCGACCAGAATGCGGCCTTTATAACGGTGATATGTCTCCCAGTCGAACGGGATGAGCTGGTTTGGGATGGTATCGAACACGAAATCCGTGCCGAAGATCGAGTGGTCGTGCGGCAGGTTGCGCACGCCGAAATAGCGGCTGTCGCCGCGGTAGCGCCGCAGCACCTCTAGATTGCGCCCGCGCTGGCGGGAGAGGTAGGAGATGGCATAGGTGATGCCGGCGGAAACGCCGACGACGTAGTCGAACATGATGTCATGGTCGAGCAGCGCGTCCATGACGCCGCAGGAAAATACCGGGCGGAAGGTGCCGCCCTCTAAAACGAGTCCGGGCAATGCTGAGTCTCCTTTTGCTGTTATCTGCGTTTCCTTGTGGGCGGTTTTTTGCCCTTCTGGCCGCCGCTGCGGCCCTTGCCGTGCGAATGACGGCGGCGCGAAGCGCGGTTGCCGAAGGGCGGCCGGTCGTCATCGCGCGGCGCGCGCTCAGGCTTTTCCGAGACGGGCAGTGAGCCTTCCGCCGGGGCGAAGTCGATCTGGCCCGTGATCTCGCTCGCGGCGAGCAGCTTGACGCGCAGGGGCGTGCCGATGGTGAAGCGCTTGCCGGTGCGGCGGCCGACCATGGCCATGTGCTCCTCGTCGTACTGGTAGAAGTCGCCGGTCATCAGCTCGGCGCGGATCAGACCCTCGCAGCCGTTGGCGAGGGCGACGAAGATGCCGAACGACTGCACGCCGGATACTTCGGCGTCGAACTCCTCGCCGATGAACTGCTTCATGTAGGCGGCAATGAACAGCTTGTCGATGTCGCGCTCGCAGTTATCTGCCGCCTGCTCGCGGCTTGTGGACTGCTGCGCGGCCTCGGCGCACATGTTTTCGTCTGCGGCGGTGAATTCCTCGCCGGTGAGCGCCTTTTGCAGCATGCGGTGCGCGATGAGGTCGGGGTAGCGGCGGATCGGGGAGGTGAAGTGCAGATAGAACTTCGCCTTGAGGCCGTAATGGCCGATGCACTCATCCGCATAGCGCGCGCGGGCGAGCGAACGCAGCAGCAGGGTGGGCAGCACGCGCTGCTTCGGGTCGTTCTTCGCGCCGCGCAGCACGACCTGGAACTGGGCGGTGTCCTCGGGCTTGGACGGGTCGATGCGGTAGCCGAACGGGCGCGCGAACTGCGCGAACGCGCGCAGCTTGTCCGGGTCGGGGTTTTCGTGCACGCGGTAGACCGTCGGGTGCTCGCGCTTGCACATGAACTCCGCGACTGCCTCGTTGGCCTGAAGCATGAATTCCTCGATGAGCTTTTCGCTCTCGCCGCGCTCGCGGAAGCAGATCTCGACCGGCTTTCCGGCCTCATCCACGCGGATCTCCGCCTCCGGAATATCGAGCTCGAGCGCACCGCGCTCAATGCGGCGCTTGTAGAGCGCGTGGGCGAGATCGTTCATCTTTTCTGCCGTTTCGACGAGAAAGGCGTATTCCTCGCGCAGACCCTTGTCGCCGGCGAGGATCTTATTGACCTTGTTGTACGTCATGCGCGCCTTGGAGCGGATGATGGATTTGGAGAAGCGCGCACCGAAGCGGCGGCCGCTCGCGTCCATCTCCATGAGCGCGGAGAAGGCGAGACGGTCGACGTTCGGGTTGAGCGAGCAGATGCCGTTGGACAGCGCGAACGGCAGCATGGGCACGACGTGACCGGGGAAGTAGACCGAGGTGCCGCGGCGGAACGCCTCTGAATCGAGCGGGGAGTCCGGCGTGACATAGTGGCTGACGTCCGCGATGTGGACGCCGAGCAGATAATGGCCGTTATCGAGCTTTTCGAGCGAGACCGCGTCGTCGAAGTCCTTCGCGTCGTCGCCGTCGATGGTAAAGATGAGCTTGTCGCGCAGGTCGAGACGCTTTCCTGCGCTGGCGAGGTCGACCTGCTGCGGAATGGCGTCCGCCTGCTTCAGGACCTCGTCCGGGAATACGTCGAACACGCCGTTTTCATGCAGGATGGCCGCAATAGACGCCTCCATCGTGCCGTTTTCGCCGAGCGCCGCCGATACGACGCCCTGCGGATGATAGGTGTCGTCGCCGTAGCTCGTCACCTCGACGGCCACGCAGTCGCCGACCTGTGCGTCGCCGATGTCGCGGCGGCTGACCGCGATCTCGGGGTACTTTTTGGACGAGGGCTGCACGAAAAATGCCTTGCCGCGCTGCACGAGCTCGCCGGTCAGCTCCTTTCCGGAGCGGCTGAGGACGCGCAGCACCGTCGCCTCGTGGCGGCCGCGGTTGTTTTTGCGCTCGCTGATCTTGACGAGCACCCTGTCGCCGTGCCATGCGCCGCCGCCGGCGTTCGGCGGAATGAAATAATCGTCCGGTTTGGGCTCACCCGGCTCGACGTCGGGCGCGACAAAGGCAAAGCCGCGCTCGGTCGCGAGGAACGTGCCGGTGGCGCAGCCGTAGTGCGAGGCCACCGCAAAACGGTTTTTCTTGTTTTTCATGATCTTTCCGTCCTGCGTCAGACGGTCGAGCGCATCCTTCAGCTCGTGCTTTCCGATGTCGGGCAGCGCGCGGCGGATCTCCTCGATGCGGAGCGGCTGTGCGAGCAGCGTCAGCAGCCTGCCGTCAAGCGTATACTCCTCCATATCTTTCCCTCCGATCTGTAACGAAGAATATATTTCTAACCTGTAGGTATAGTATACCATTTCCGAGCCCGGATGAAAAGAGCAGTAAAACGACGGCGGGGGCGCTGCCTGTCGAAAAAGTGTAATATTTTCGAAAAAATCCTGTTTGTTTCGATGAACGGCCGCAGTTGACAGCGGCGCATTCTTACATTATAATTAATGCAATACCGTACGATTTTACTCGATGATGCGGTAAAATCCACCCATGTAAATCAAGTGCCGCGGAAACGGCTGAAAACCGGGCATCGCGTCCCGAAAAAGGGAGATATACCAATGAAACAGATCATTCTTACCGGCGACCGTCCGACCGGCCGTCTGCACGTCGGCCACTACGTCGGCTCGCTGAGCGAGCGCGTCAGGCTTCAGAATTCGGGCGAGTTCGATGAGATCTATATTATGATCGCGGACGCGCAGGCGCTGACCGACAACGCCGAGCACCCGGAGAAGGTCCGTCAGAACATCATGGAGGTCGCGCTCGACTATCTGGCCTGCGGTCTCGACCCGGAAAAGGTCAACATCTTCATTCAGTCCATGGTGCCCGAGCTGACTGAGCTGACGTTCTACTACATGAACCTCGTCACGGTTTCCCGCGTGCAGCGCAATCCTACCGTAAAGTCCGAGATTCAGATGCGCGGCTTTGAGTCGAGCATTCCAGTCGGCTTTTTCTGCTATCCGATCAGCCAGGCGGCCGACATCACCGCCTTCCGCGCGACCTGCGTACCGGTCGGAGAGGACCAGATGCCCATGCTCGAGCAGTGCCGCGAGATCGTGCATTCCTTCAACCGCATTTACGGCGAGACGCTGACCGACCCGAAGATCATGCTCCCGTCCAACACCGCCTGCCTGCGTCTGCCGGGTACGGACGGCAAGGCGAAGATGAGCAAGTCGCTCGGCAACTGCATCTATCTGGCCGATGACGAAAAGACTGTCCGCACCAAGATCATGTCCATGTTCACCGATCCGGATCATATCCGCATCGAGGACCCGGGCAAGCTCGAGGGCAATACCGTGTTCACCTATCTGGACGCCTTCTGCACCGACGAGCATTTTGCGGAGTTCCTGCCGGAGTACAGCAATCTCGACGAGCTCAAGGCGCACTACACGCGCGGCGGCCTGGGCGACGTAAAGGTAAAGAAGTTCCTCAATAACGTCATGCAGTCCATCCTCGGCCCGATGCGCGAGCGCCGCGCCTACTGGGAGGCGCGCAAGCCGGAGGTCTATGAGATCCTCAGGAAGGGCAGCGAGGTCGCAGAGCGCAAGGCTGCGGAGACCCTCGCAGATGTCCGCGCCGCGATGAAGATCAACTATTTTGACGACGGCAACCTCATGAAGTAAGATTACAGCAAATATACACGAAACGGAGACCTGTCTGCAAGGAACGGTCTCCGTTTTCTGTTTGACGGGCGGGACGGGCTGTGCTACACTGATATATTATACCGAAACACCGGGAAATGGAGGGAGTTATATGAAGGCGCTGATTACCGGTGCGTCCTCGGGACTGGGGCGCGAAATGGCGTTCGCGCTCGCTGAGCGCGGCTGCGAGCTGGTGCTGTGCGCACGGCGCGAGGAGCGTCTGCGCGAGCTTGCGGCCGAGCTGCCGACCGTGTGCCATGTGATCGCGGCGGATGTGAGCGATGAGGAGGAATGCCGCCTGCTGTACAGTGCGGTGCGCGGCGACGATCTCGAGATCGTGATAAATAATGCGGGCTTCGGCCTGTTCGGCGAGTTTCTGGACACCGATCTGGACGAAGAGCTGCGCATGATCGACACGAATATCCGTGCGGTGCACATTCTGACCAAGCTCGCGGTGCAGGATTTCGCGAAGCGCGGCCACGGATATATTCTGAATGTCGCCTCGTCGGCCGGCTTCCTGCCCGGCCCGCTCATGGCGACCTACTACGCGACCAAAAACTATGTGCTCCGTCTGACGCAGGCGCTGCGCGAGGAGCTGCGGCACAGAAACAGCGCGGTCAAGGTGTGCGCACTCTGTCCGGGACCGGTCGACACCGAGTTCAACAAGGTCGCCGGCGTGAGGTTCGCGCTGAACGGTCTGGACGCGAAGCGTGTGGCAAGGGAAGCGGTCGACGGGATGTTCGCCGGGAAAACGATCATCGTTCCGGGCCTTGCCATGAAGGCGATGACGGTCGCGCGGCATTTCGCGCCGGACAGCTTGCTCGCGCGCATCACCTACCATTTTCAGCATAAGAAGGGCGTAAAATGACAGCAGGAGAGATCAGAAAGACGTTGCAGCGCGAGTTTGTGCGCACGATACGCAAGCCGTTTGTGGATGCGGTAAAGGAATATGACATGGTGCGCCCGGGCGACAGCGTCGCGGTGTGCATCTCGGGCGGCAAGGACTCCATGCTGCTCGGCCTGCTGCTGCGGGATTTGCAGCACACGGTGGATTTCGAGCTGAAATTTCTGGCGATGGATCCCGGATATGCGCCCGAAGGCCGCAGACATCTGGAGGAGAATGCGCGGAAACTGGACATTCCGCTCGAGATCTTCGATACAGATGTGCTGCGCATCGCAGGCAGCCATTCGGCGGAGCATCCGTGCTTCCTCTGCGCGAAAATGCGCCGCGGCCATCTCTATGCCGAGGCAAAAAAGCGCGGCTGCAACAAAATCGCCCTTGGCCACCATTATGATGACGCGATCGGCACGGTGCTGATGGGTCTGATCTACGGTGGCCAGGTGCAGGCGATGCTGCCGCGCGTGAAGGCGAAAAACTACGAGGGGATGGAGCTGATCCGTCCGCTTTACTTCACACGCGAAGCAAATGTTGTGGAATGGGCGGAATTCTGTGGACTGACCTTCCTGCCCTGCGACTGCCCGGCGAAAAAACTGGAAAACGACACAAAACGTGCGGAAATCAAGCAGATAATCGCGTCTCTTGCGTCGAGAAATCCGCAGATCGAGGCAAATATCTTCAATGCGGTCAAGAATGTGGATACGGGAAAACTGCTTGGATGGCGCGATGAAAACGGCCGCCACAGCTTTCTTGACAGACTTTGAAAGAAAAACTCGGAATTGCAGTAAAAAAGTGTTGACACCGGCCTCTCACTGTGGTATTCTATTAAAGCTGTCGCTGAGAGGCACGGCGATCAAACTGAAAAGCGGCTTGAAAAGAATGAAAAAAAGTTCTTGACAAACGGATTTCGGTTTGATATAATAAATAAGCTGTTTCGAAAGAGGCGGCGGTCAGAAAAGTTTGATTTTTGAAAGATCTGCTTCAAAAACTTCGAAAAAAGTTTTGAAAAAAGTTATTGACAAATGAAAAACAGTCTGATATAATAAATAAGCTGTTGAAAAGCAGTTCAGAACTTCGAAAAGTTCCGAAAATGCTTGAAAACAGCAGATTGTACCTTGTAAATTAAACAACGATGTGCTTAAAATTTTGTTCGATATGAACAAGGTT
>ERZ1673722.2051-NODE-2051-length-17888-cov-7.302585_pt1 | contig 17888 bp, 15 predicted proteins | sample MGYA00580222_ERZ1673722 | MGnify/ENA primary metagenome ERZ1673722 (study PRJEB41218, sample SAMN15661750) | gut metagenome | host: Homo sapiens | place: Canada: London | collected 2015-08-20/2019-03-30 | study: EMG produced TPA metagenomics assembly of...
ATTATTAGACGGAAAAAAACGCCAAAAAGTTGGCACAGGTGAAATTTTTTTATTGCCTGCCCTGGAATCCCGAAAATGGCTCTGTCTTTCCCATCTCCCGTCTGGAAAAACGCTCGTTTTTGACTGAATTTGACTCTTTGTGAAAATACCACAAATTTATTCTCTATATTTTGTGACTTATTTTGATTGATTATGACTGTTTGTGGTTGTATAATAAGACTAACAAATACAGCAGGAGGTTTGAAACGTGATTTACACTGTTACTTTTAATCCGTCTCTGGACTACATCGTAACTGTCGACCAGTTTGCATTTGGAAAGACCAACCGCACATCCTCTGAGCAGCTGCTTCCCGGCGGCAAGGGCGTGAACGTGTCTGCTGTTCTTCACAGTCTGGGAATCGAAAACACCGCTCTGGGATTTCTGGCCGGATTCACAGGACGTGAGATTGAGGAAAAAATCCGCCGCAGCGGCGTATCCTGTGATTTCATTTTCCTGAACCACGGCTGTTCCCGCATTAATATAAAAATGAAGGATTTTGACGGGACTGAGATCAACGGCGCGGGGCCTGAGATTGACCGTGCTTCCCTGGAGCAGCTGATGAGCCGGCTGAACAGTCTGAAAAAGGATGATACCCTGGTTTTAGCAGGCAGCATACCTGCCTCCATGCCAGAGGACAGTTACAGCCGGATTCTGGAAATGTTAAAAGATCGCGGAGTTCTCTTCGCCGTAGACGCCACAGGCGATCTTCTGATGAACGTCCTCCCCTACCGGCCATTTCTCATTAAGCCTAACAACCACGAGCTGGGAGAGATTTTCGGAGTTGAGCTGAACAGCCGGGAGGAAGTGGTTCCCTACGGGAAAAAGCTGCAGGAAAAGGGGGCCAGAAACGTGCTGATTTCCATGGCCGGACGGGGGGCTGTGCTCTTAGACGAGGAAGGCGGCGTCCACATGCTTCCAGCTCCTAAGGGAACTTTGGTAAACGCCGTAGGCGCAGGCGATTCCATGGTAGCGGGCTTTTTAGCCGGATGGATGGAAAAGCATGATTACTCCCACGCATTCCGTATGGGGGTAGCGGCAGGAAGCGCCAGCGCGTTCTCGGAATTCCTGGCCACAGAGCAGGAAATACGCAGCATTTACAGGACGCTTAACGGCGCGTCTGACTCATAAAATCGCAGAAACAGGATGAAAAGGAGGGAATCTCATGCGGATTACAGATTTGATTGATAAGCGGAGTATCTGTCTTGACGGAACCCCGCACACAAAGGCGGAAGCCCTGGATCAGATGGTGGCCCTGATGACGGCCAGCGGAAAAATCGCAGATGAAGAGGGCTACAGAAAACAGGTTTATCTCAGAGAAGAGGAAAGTACCACAGGCATTGGAGGCGGAATTGCCATTCCCCACGGAAAATGCTCCGCAGTCCGCGAACCTGGACTGGCCGCTATGGTCGTCAGGGACGGCGTGGAATTTGAATCCCTGGACGGTATGCCGGCTCATCTGATTTTCCTGATCGCCGCGCCGGACACAGAGGACAACATTCATCTGGATGTGCTCAGCAAGCTGTCTGTGCTGCTGATGGACCAGAGCTTTGTGGAGAAGCTTACAAAGGCCGAGACGGCGGAAGAATTTTTAGCTGTCATTGACCAGGCAGATCAGGAAAAACCAGATATTGACAGCCAGCTGGCCGCTCAGAATGGAAAGCAGGAAAACAGCCCGTCTGTTTCTGAAGAGGCAGAAGCTTCCAAAGCCAAAGCCTCCTGCCGCATTCTGGCAGTCACCTCCTGCCCCACCGGCATTGCCCACACCTATATGGCTGCAGAGGGGCTGGAGAAGGCCGCCCGGGCCGCCGGATGCTCTCTGAAGGTGGAAACCAGAGGTTCCGGAGGAGCGAAAAACGTCCTCACAGAGCAGGAAATCGCAGAAGCCGGCTGCATTATCGTGGCCGCCGACGCCAAGGTGCCTATGGACCGGTTCCACGGCAAAAAGCTCATCGAATGTCCTGTCTCCGATGGAATCAGCAAAGCGGAGCAGCTGATCGAGCGGGCCATGAAGGGAGACGCGCCTGTGTACCAGGCTGGAAAGCCTGAGGCCGCGAAGGAGACAAAAGCCTCCGGAAGCGCAGCCCACAAAATTTACACTCAGCTGATGAATGGCGTTTCCCATATGCTTCCTTTCGTCGTAGGAGGCGGAATTCTCATCGCCCTGGCCTTCCTCATCGACGGCCTGAGCGTGGATATCAATTCCCTGTCAGATGAAGCCAGATCTGCCTTTGGAACCATTACCCCGGCAGCTGCGGCCCTGAAAGGAATCGGCGGAATTGCCTTCGGCTTCATGCTCCCGATTCTGGCCGGATTTATCGCCATGAGTATTGGAGACAGACCGGCCCTGGCTGTAGGCTTTGTAGGCGGAATGATCGCCGCCGGCGGAAAGTCCGGATTCCTGGGAGCTCTGCTGGCCGGATTTATTGCCGGATACCTGGTGCTCTTCCTCGGAAAGCTGTTCAGCCGTCTGCCGGAAGCTCTGGAAAAAATCGCTCCAGTGCTCTTATATCCTGTATTCGGAATCCTTCTCATCGGTTTAATTATGACCTTTATCATCGAACCTCCGGTAGGATTTTTAAATACCTCCCTGAACACAGCCCTTGCAGGCATGAGCGGAACCAGCAAAATTCTCCTGGGAATCGTCGTGGCAGGCATGATGGCCGTCGATATGGGCGGCCCCTTCAATAAGGCGGCCTATGTCTTTGGAACTGCCTCCATCGCAGCCGGAAACTATGATATTATGGCAGCCGTTATGATTGGCGGAATGGTTCCTCCCTGCGCCATCGCCCTGGCTACCCTGCTCTTTAAAAACAAGTTCACAAAGGAAGAGCGGAAATCCGGCCCGGTCAACTTTATTATGGGTCTGGCCTTCATCACAGAGGGAGCGATTCCATTTGCGGCCTCTGATCCCCTTCATGTGCTTCCTGCCTGCGTCGTCGGCGCTGGAGTCTCCGGCGCCCTGTCCATGGCCTTCGGATGTACTCTCATGGCTCCCCACGGCGGAATCTTCGTATTCCCGGTTGTAGGAAACGCTATGATGTACCTGGCCGCCCTGGTCATTGGAACCCTGATCGGAGCCTTCCTGTTAGGAGCGCTGAAGAAGAAAACGGCGGAAAAATAAATAGAAAGCACGAGGAAAATTTTCTTATTTCACTTAAAGTTACCGAAAATTTTTCCTCGTGCTTATTTTTTGTTATTTTTTTGGTACTTCCAGGAGTAGCGCCTCCGCCTGTTTTGTTGTAAAATATCAATAATTATTTCATTTGCCAGAGAAAGGAAGGACGAGGAAAATGCTTACGGAAAAGCGGCAGGAAGAGATTTTAAAGCTGTTAAACGCCCAGGGCAGTGTGACGGTGCAGGACTTGAAGGAGCGGTTTGACGCCTCGGAGTCTACCATCCGCCGGGATTTAACGGTTCTTCACAAGAAAGGCGCGCTGATCAAGGTGTTCGGCGGGGCGGTTCAGGCAGATCTGGCTGTTGACGCTGCCGACGCCCAGGTATCCCTGCGCCAGAAACAGCACATGGAAGAAAAAATCAGGATTGCCCGGTACGCCGCCTCCTTAATTAAGCCTGACGACTTCGTCTATCTGGACGCCGGAACCACCACGGGGGCCATGATTCCCTTTATTGAGGAGAAGTCCGCCTTCTTTGTGACGAACGCAGTGTCCCACGGACTGCGCCTGGTGGAGCGGGGCTTCCGGGCAGCCGTTCTGGGAGGAGAAATCAAGGCCTCCACAGAGGCTGTGGTGGGAAACGAGGCCTATCTGAGCCTGAAAAAGTACCATTTCACAAAAGGATTCTGGGGAACCAACGGGGTCAGCCGCATTTCCGGCTTCACTACCCCGGATCCCAACGAGGCGCTGATCAAGGAATTTGCCATGGAACGGACCAGAGAACCCTATGTGCTCTGCGATTCCAGCAAATTTTTCCAGACCAGCCCCGTCAGCTTCGGCGAATTCTCCTCTGCCACGATTATCACAGATCGCCTGCCCCAGGAAAGCTACCGGAGAGAGGACAATATTGTGATCGCCAAGGAGCCGCCTGCCCTGTAGGTATTCTTACCTATGGGCCGGCGGCTCCTGTCAGATCACCGGGCCTTACTATTCCTTCTCCTGCCCTGCCCTGTCAGCGATTCGTCTTCCAACTGATATCAGAAGAGGAAGTATAAGAAGGATCCAGACTGCTTTCTGATGCAGGACTGCCCACAGCCGGTTACACAGCTCTGTCATTCCGTGGGTCTCTATCAATCTTTCTAAAATAAAAATTCCAAACTGTATCAGGCCAAATAACAGGACTGCAGCCACATACTCTATGGCAGTAAATTTCCTGATTATAAGAAAAATTCCTGTTGTGATGACAAACAGATAACAGGAAGCGATGAACAGATTTCCTAACATACCTGCCTGTCCCATGATCGTTTCCGCTTTCTCCCTTATCTCCCACTTTTCTGGACTGTTAAGCATATCTCCCCCAGCTAATAAAAGTCCCGTCCCATGGCACAGCAGATAAACCGTTATGAAATGAAGCGCCAGGGAGAAAACCGCAGACAGAACGGCGTATTGTATCGCCTTTTTCATTTTCTTCTCCTCCTTTACTTAAACATCATAATTAATTTCGTCTTTTAAAATTATATACTGCTATTTTAGGCTTGTAAATAAGTAGCATAGCTGCCGCTTTTATTGTAAAATATTTTTCAGAGTATTATCAACCATTTTCGGAAAGCTGTGCAGCATAAAATAAGAACGTCAAAATCAAAAAGCAAGGAGGCATTTCATGGATATCCGTGATTATGAGTATATTGTAACTTTTCCAGACCAGCCCCGTCAGCTTCGGCGAATTCTCCTCTGCCACGATTATCACAGATCGCCTGCCCCAGGAAAGCTACCGGAGAGAGGACAATATTGTGATCGCCAAGGAGCCGCCTGCCCTGTAGGTATTCTTACCTATGGGCCGGCGGCTCCTGTCAGATCACCGGGCCTTACTATTCCTTCTCCTGCCCTGCCCTGTCAGCGATTCGTCTTCCAACTGATATCAGAAGAGGAAGTATAAGAAGGATCCAGACTGCTTTCTGATGCAGGACTGCCCACAGCCGGTTACACAGCTCTGTCATTCCGTGGGTCTCTATCAATCTTTCTAAAATAAAAATTCCAAACTGTATCAGGCCAAATAACAGGACTGCAGCCACATACTCTATAGCAGTAAATTTCCCAGAAGATTTCAGAAAGGAAAACCTTGAACACTTTTTCTGTCCACTGTCAATTCCCGTTTAAAATATTTTAGTATGAGGGAGATACGCAAAGGCGGATGATACCCGAGCTGTAATATAGAAAAATAAAAACACTACTTGAATACTTATAAAAAAGATGTTAATTTAAGTGTATAAGGAATTGCCTGACTTTCAAAAATAACTACACCAGAGTTAGGGAAGCAGACGAATGAAAGCAAGAATGGAGGAAACCTTATGGGAAGGATGCCGGATGAAGGACTCAGTGGACTTGGAGGAAGGAAAAGGCTGTCGCCCCAGGAACGGGAATTTATGGAAGTAATCTGGGAGAAACCAGAAGGAATCATGTCGGAGGAACTGTACCGGCGATTTCCGATCGTTAGAGGAACTGTCTCTGCGGTGCTGGCCCATATTTCAGAGAAAAATTATGTAACTGTTAAGAAGGAGGGAAGAAATTACAGATACAGGGCAAACGTAACGAAAAGAGAGTACGAGAAAGCGCTGATGAAGGAAAAGATGAACAAGTATCTGGGCGTAGATTCTATGGTAGGGCTGTTGGGAATGTTTTGCGGAAAGGAGGAACTGACAGAAAAGGAGAAGAAGGAGATTGACACACTACTGAAAAGGCTGGAGGAACAGTAGGATGCCATATTATGTCTTAATGATATTTACGATTTCGATAGCGGGAACAGGAATTTTTTTGCCGGTATTCTGGATAGAGAAGCGGTTTAAATCTTACAGTATGGCCTTCCTGCTGCGGCTGATGGAAGTGGTATTTATATTTTTCCTGATTCCTGCCATGGCATTAACCGCATGTCTTTTTCAGAATGGGATAGGAGGCATAGAAGTTCTGGAAATGGAGAGCGAAGATTTTCAGTATATGTACAGCTTCCAGCTCGGGTGGAGGAGCCTGTTTTTCAGATGGCCGGATAGCTGGATTGTGAGATTCATTGAGGCAGCGGGGATCTTATGGCTGGCGGGCATACTGGCAGGCGTTTTCCGGGGCGCCTTTGTAAATTACAGGATTGGCAGGGAGATTAAAAGAAATGAGGAGCATTTTTCAGAGCAGGCAAGGAGGAACATACAGGAGCAGGCTAAAGAAGTCAGAGGGATTCTAAAAATAAGAAAAATGCCGCCTGTGAAGCTGTGCAGAGGGTTAGATACCCCCATCCTGTACGGCGGCGCGCGGCCGGTCATTATGGTAAACAGCGAGGACTACACGCCGGAAGAAATAAAGCTGATCCTCCTGCACGAGGGAATCCATTATAAAAGAGGGGATCTCCTCTTTAAAAATATGGCCGGTTTGATCAGTATCGTTTACTGGTTTAACCCGGTAATTAAGATTCTGGTAAAAGAGTTCTACGATATATGCGAGCTGTCCTGCGATGAGAGGGTAATCAGCCTGATAGAGGGGCATGAAAAGAAAAGATACGCAAAGCTGATAGGGGAAACTTCCACATCCTTTCTGGCAGGATGTTCGGCGTCGGCCCTGAAGGCTTCTAAAAAAAATATTATTATCAGGAGGTTGGAAAATATGTTAAATCAAAGAAAGAAAAGCGCGGCCTGCATGGCTGCAATAGCCTGTATTTTAGCTATCGCTAGCCCGGCGGCGGTGCTGGCGTCGAACGCCGCAGTGATACAGACCGGAAAGATACTGGAAGAGAGGGAAGATAAGAAACGCACGGTATTTGAAACAGTTTCTGAGGTGAGAAATGTCTTTTCAAAAATAGTAGAAGAGGAGGGAAACGATACGATCACACAGAGCATAGAAATTGCCCCCAGGGGAACTTCCAGCTTTTCTGTGGATCTAATTGGAAAAAAAGGAGCAGAACTCTCAGAGCTTTCTCTGGAATTGGGAGATACCATTAGCATCAGTGCATATGGAGAAAATGAAACCGATCAATTTAAGATAAGTATTTCTGATTCATCAGGAAAACAAAAAAGCCTTTATTCATTGAATGGTCAGATAGTATATAACTTTAAAGTAGAAAAAAAAGGAAAATATAAAATAACGATTGTGGGGACTACAGATTCAACAGTACATATAGACGGAATAATTTCTATTAGATAACATCTATGGGCAATATACACAAAAAAACAAATAAAAACTATGCAAAATCAATATTGATATACTTAAATTAAAATTATAAAATATAAGTATAAATTCTATAGAGAGAAGATAATTAAAATGGTTACTGAAGATTTGTAAATGTAAGATTGATGAAAGTAAACAGACGATAAAATTTAAGGTTGGGAGGTATGAAGATGAAAAAATATAAAAGAATATGTTCTCTTATTTCTGCATTATTGGTTCTGTGCCTGGCAATGAATTCTGTAGCATATGCATCTTATAATGCCAACAGTATTGGAATTGAAATATCTTTTAATGATTCAACTATTCAGAAAAATTATGAAGATACCATGCGGCAGTTTTCAGGCTTAACAGATGAAGAGATCTGCACATTGTTGGTCGATGAGTATGGATTTTCAGAAGAAGAGGTTCAGCTGCTTTACTCTGCATACAATACCAACAATAATATTTCAACATACAGTTTTCCGCCGAATCCGACCATAGGCCAGACATATGGATGGAAAGTAGGGCCGATTACACTGCCCTCCGATCAAGATAAGGCTAAAATTGCAATTATTAATGCTATGGCCTCTGCAGCTGTACCTTCTTTCGCTGCGGCAGCCGCTCTAGTTACAGCGATGGTTGGGGCATTGCCAGCAGGAAAAACAGTAACAGTTATTATTAATTATACCTATGGCTATAACAATGACGGCGTTTTAGGATGGACTCCAGGATACATTGATATTCAGGTTCAGTAGGGGGGCAGGATATGGAAGATAGGAAAAACAAGGAAGCATACATTCGGATTATAGCAGGCATTCTTTTTCTGCTTATGACATGTTGCTGGGTTTTTAAAGCAGAATCTTATTTCGCAGTAATCGCCGGGCTGACCGTCGTGTGCAATATATGGGTGATTTGCTTACAAATAAAGAGAGGCAGGGAGAAGACAAACTATACGCTTATCGAGAGGATCCCATATATTCTGTCCGCCATACTGCTGATCGTATATGTAACTACCCTCTGAAACTTTTTGCGAGGCATACCGTATCGCATGTTTATTAACCTTCCTTCTTTTCATTTGTACTCCCCTCTATAAAACACAGGCGCAGCCGGATTTTTCCACGCTGCGCCTATAACCTCTTCTGTCTTATTTTATTTTTACAATTCCACTTCCAGCTTCTGTTTCTCTATCTTATGCCTCTCAACGTAGCCAGTCAGCATCAGCGTCAGGGCGCCGTCTCCCGTCACGTTGCAGGCAGTTCCGAAGCTGTCCTGCAGAGCGAAGATGGTGAGCATCAGGGCCGTTCCCATCTCGTCGAAGCCCAGCACGCCTGTAATCAGGCCCAGGGACGCCATAACGGTTCCTCCCGGAACGCCGGGCGCGCCTACTGCGAACACTCCCAACAGCACGCAGAACAGGGTCATAGTCGGAAGATCCGGAAGAGTTCCGTACAGAATCTTCGACACTACCATAACGAAAAATACTTCTGTCAGCACAGAGCCGCACAGATGGATATTGGCGAACAGGGGAATTCCAAACTCTACCATATCGTCTCTAAGCGTGGGCTCTGATTTTTTCGCACAGTCTAAGGCCACTGCCAGAGTCGCCGCGGAGGACATGGTTCCCACTGCCGTCAGGTAAGCCGGACCGTAGTTTTTAAGCACCTTAAAGGGATTCTTTCCTGAGTACAGCCCCGCCAGGCCGTAGAGCAGAGCCATCCAGATATAATGGCCTGCCATAACGATCAGGATTACCTGGATAAATACAGGAACCTGTTTTGTAATGGAGCCTTCATAAGCCAGGGAACAGAACGTCATGGCAATGTAAACCGGAAGGATAGGAATGATAACCTTCTTTACAATGTCTAACACAATCCGCTGAAATTCATCCAGAATTCCTGTTATCTGCCCCGCCTTCGTCCATGCGGCCGCCAGACCAATGAGAACAGAAAATACAAGGGCGCTCATCACCCCCATAATCGGAGGAATGGACAGCTGAAATACTACCTCGGGAAGCTCTTTCAGTCCCTCCACGTTCGCATTGATCGACAGGGACGGAATGATTCCAAAGCCTGCCGCCATGGAAAACAGCGCCGCGCCCAGAGAGGAGGCGTAGGCGATTCCAAGGGCAATTCCCAGCATCCTGGAGGCGTTCTTTCCCAGCTTCGTGATGGACGGAGCGATAAAACCGATGATAATTAACGGCACGCAGAAATTGATAAACTGTCCCATCACATAATTCAGGGTAACGACTACGTTCATCACCCCTTCTCCCACGTAAAGGCCGGCTATAATTCCGGCTGCCACTCCAATCAGGAGACGGAATGGAAGACTGCCTGTCAGCTTTTTCATAAACTCTCCTTTCTTTCTCCCGGATTAAGGCTGAATCTAAGCCCCCCTTCAGCCGGCCGGGGAGAAATACAGATTTTCATTTTCTCTTACAGATAAGATATGCTCCCTCTCCCTCTTTTCTGTCTCTTATTTCGCTTCGGATTCTCCGCTCTCTAGTCTTCCCACAGCTTTTTCGGATAATACCCGCTGTCCTTTAAGCCCTGGATGGCATCCATGACCATGGGCTTGTCTTCCTTGTAAGTAACGCCGTACCACTTGTCTGCGCTCTTTAACACAGTCACCTGGGCCTTGTCCTCCTTCAGAAGCTCGTCTACGACAAAAGGCAGGAAGTATTCGCATTTTTCCGGATTGACCGGCAGGTTCTGATCTAAAAATACAGTAAACCGCTTCTCCAGCTCCTCAAGAATGCTGGAGGTAAAGCCCCACATATTCATGGATACCAGGGTATCCTCCGGCAGATACGTCCAGGAAGCGCCGTTGTCCTCTGTGTACTCCGCCTTATCGCCGTGCTTTTCCACTCTGGTGCGCTCGTGAATGTCAGCCAGATAACCGTGTTCGTCCGCCACGCACACGCCCCGGGACACATGGCCGTTCTCCGTCAGGGTATTGTAAAGCTTATAGCCTACCATGGCGTACTGATACCTGTCGTTGTCCTCTGTCTCGCAGAGATGGCGGTAAAGCTCCTTAAAAGCCGCCTTTCCGTAGTAATCGTCCGCATTGATCACAGCGAAGGGGCCGTCAATCACATCCTTGCAGCAGAGAATGGCATGTCCTGTTCCCCACGGCTTTACCCTGTTTTCCGGAACCTGATAGCCCTCAGGAAGAAGGTCGTTTTCCTGGTACACATACTCTACCTGGATGTGCTTTTCCATCCTGTTTCCGATGTGCTCCCTGAAATCCTTCTCAATGGCCTTCTTAATAATGAAAACCACCTTCTCAAAGCCTGCCTCCTTTGCATCGAAAATGGAAAAGTCAATAATCAGGTCTCCATCGTGATCCACCGGATCAATCTGCTTTAGTCCGCCGTAGCGGCTGCCCATTCCCGCCGCCATAATTACCAGTACCGGCTTTTTCTCCATGTTCTAATCCCCTTTCCGGCTCAGACGCCCCGCCGGGCCCGTTCATGCCCGGCCGCAGACGCCGCTTCAGTCATTTAGTCCTCGTTCTCCTCAGTCTCTGTCAGAGTAAATACCTGACGCTTTCTGGCCATCTCGTCGCTTGCCAGGTACTCGTCGTAGGTTGTGATCTTGTCAATAAGCTTGCCGTTTACAATCTCCATAATACGGTTGGCCGTCGTCTCCACGATCTGATGGTCACGGGAGGAGAAAATAATCACGCCCGGGAACTTGGTCATACCGTTGTTTAACGCGGTGATGGACTCCATATCCAGGTGGTCTGTCGGCTCGTCGAACATCAGCACGTTGGCGCCGGAAATCATCATCTTGGAAAGCATGCAGCGCACCTTCTCGCCTCCGGAAAGTACTCTCACCTTCTTCACGCCGTCCTCGCCTGCAAACAGCATACGGCCCAGGAAGCCGCGGACATAGGTTACGTCCTTCACCGGGGAATACTGAGTCAGCCAGTCTACGATAATATCGTCGTTGTCAAACTCTGCGCTGTTGTCCTTGGGGAAATATGCCTGAGTGGTGGTAACGCCCCACTTGTAGCTTCCCTCGTCCGGCTCCATCTCGCCTGCCAGAATCTTGAAGAGAACCGTCTTGGCCTGCTCGTTCGGTCCTACCAGAGCCACCTTGTCCTCACGGTTTAAGATGAAGGAAATATTGTCCAGAACCTTTACGCCGTCAATGGTCTTGGACAGGTTCTCAACAGACAGAACCTCGTTTCCAATCTCTCTCTCCGGACGGAAGTCAATGTACGGATATTTACGGCTGGACGGGCGGATCTCCTCCAGCTGAATCTTCTCCAGAGCCTTCTTTCTGGAGGTAGCCTGCTTGGACTTGGAAGCGTTGGCGGAGAATCGCTGAATGAACTCCTGCAGCTCCTTGATCTTCTCCTCTTTCTTCTTATTGGCTTCCTTCATCTGCTTGATCATCAGCTGGCTGGACTCGTACCAGAAGTCGTAGTTTCCGGCGTAAAGCTGAATCTTTCCATAGTCGATGTCCGCAATCTGGGTGCAGACCTTATTTAAGAAGTAACGGTCGTGGGATACCACGATAACTGTGTTCTCAAAGTTGATTAAGAACTCCTCCAGCCATGCGATAGCGTCCAGATCCAGGTGGTTGGTCGGCTCGTCCAGCAGAAGAATGTCAGGATTTCCAAACAGAGCCTGGGCTAACAGCACCTTCACCTTCTGAGCGCCTGTCAGGTCGCCTACCAGCTGATAATGAAGCTCTGTCTCGATTCCCAGACCGTTTAACAGGTTGGCCGCGTCGGACTCTGCCTCCCAGCCGTTCATGGTGGCGAACTCGCCCTCCAGCTCTGCGGCCTTCACGCCATCCTCCTCAGAGAAATCCTCCTTCATGTAGATGGCTTCCTTCTCCTTCATAATCTGGTACAGACGGGCATTTCCCATAATAACCGTATCCAGAACCGGATACTGGTCGTACTTAAAGTGATCCTGCTGTAAGAAGGAGAGACGCTGTCCTGGAGTGATAATCACGTCTCCGTTGGTCGGCTCCAGCTGGCCGGAAAGAATCTTCAAGAAAGTAGACTTTCCTGCTCCGTTGGCTCCGATCAGACCGTAGCAGTTGCCTTCCACAAATTTAATATTTACATCCTCAAACAGTGCCTTTTTTCCTACGCGTAATGTTACATTGCTTGCGCTAATCATGGTTGTTTCCTTTCTTTATATACATTATTTATGATTTCAAGGTTTCCTTTTGACAGAGCGGCAGTTCCTTGCAAGGAACCGCTTCTGTCCCTGCGGATCTAAACCGGCGCGCCATGCCTCTTCTGCAGAAAAACGCGCCCCTTCATACCAGACTCCGCCTATTTTATTGTACAGGAAAATCCATATTTTGCAAGAGGAACCGAGAAAAAAGCAGGGCAAAATGCAGTTCCTCTGATCTGTTATGCACGAGAAAAAAGAATGTTTTTCACTCAATTTTCTTTGCACGACAGCTCCTCCACCGACAGCCTCAGCACCTGGACCCGCGCCGCTCCCTCCAGCTTAAATTCCCAGTCTTCTCGTCCGTCACTTCCCTGTCTCTTCTTCTCATGCGTTTCACTCCTTAACCCTCAGTCCAGCTGTAAAAAAGCTTTTATTTTAATATTCAGCCCTCTCCAGCTCCAGAAGCGCCTTCTTCGTCTCGATTCCTCCTCCAAATCCGGTCAGACTGCCGTCTGCTCCCACAACCCGGTGGCAGGGAATGATGATTCCAATGGGGTTATGCCCCACTGCGCCGCCGACCGCCTGGGCGGACATATGGGGGCGGCCCTCCTCCTCTGCCAGCTTTTTTGCAATGCTTCCGTAGGTGACGGTCGTTCCGTAGGGAATCCTCAGCAGCTCTTCCCAAACCCGGCGGCGGAAAGGGCTTCCCTCCGGTTTGAGAGGAGGCAGAAAATCAGGACTTCTGCCTGAAAAATAGCAGTCCAGCCAGCGCGCGGCCTGAAGCAGCGGGGCAGGAAACACCTGGCTTCTCCCCGAACCAGCTCCGTCCTGGCAGCTCCCCTGGCCTTCGCCGCCCTCTCTGTTCCCAGAATAATCAGGCAGAACCGTCAGCTGACAGCGTTCTGGCAGGGAAAACGGATACCGCTTCTGTTCAAACTCCAGGGAAAGAAGGGCTTTGCTGTCGGAAATCAGAGTCAGCGCTCCGATGGGAGAACTGTACTCCATCTGATAAAGCCTTCTTTCGGCTGTTTCTGTTCCAGCCTTCTCCCCGCTTCCTGTACGTCTCTTCTTTTTTAAATCCCTCTCCATCTCTCTTCCTCCTGCTGCTTCTTTTCCTTTCTGAAATCTTCTGTCCTCCTCGATTTATTTTCCAGAGGTTTTTCTTCCGTCTGCCTGCTTTAAATGCGGTTTTTCGGTGTATTTCCTTTTTATACCCCCCCCCATGTATATAGCCTTTCTCGCTCTCTTTTCCAGATACATATTTTCATCTGCCCGGTGCATCAGCACATGATAGTTCTTTCCATCAACCGGATAAATAGCACAGCCGATGGAAAATTCTACCAATTCCGCCGTTCCGTTATCCATGAACGCTTCGCCTCGTTTCTCTTTCAACGCGCCGCACACTGCGTCGACACGTTCTCTGGAATCATAGCCGTAGAGGAAAACGATAAATTCGTCGCCTCCCAGACGGGCGCATACAGAGCCAGGTCCCGCCGTATCTTTGATAATGGCCCCAATCCGCTTCAGATACTCGTCTCCCACAGAGTGGCCGTACATGTCGTTAATCCGCTTCAGACCGTCGGCGTCCATCATAATAATCATGCCCCAGCCCAGATCCTGCGTCCCTTCAAACAGCTCGTCCATCTGGTTGTTAAAGCCCCGTCTGTTGTAGAGACCGGTCAGACTGTCATGACTGCTCTGCTCTCTCAGCTCGTTGAGCTCCTTCCACCACTGGGACAGATCAGACACATAGTAGGTTGTGCTCTGCTCGTCCGTCTGTTTTTCAATTTTCAGATAAATTTTATCGCCGTCTCTGTCATATTCATAAATCTGCTCGTCCTCGTCCACCGGGCGCTTCATGGCCTCTTCCAGCCGTTTTTCCGTCTCAGACACCGCCAGTAAGCTGTCCTGTCCGCTTTCCTCTATGCCCAGCATCTCCAGCAGACGGCTGTTGATAAACGATTTTCCAAAAAACTGGTTCTTTTCAAAGATTCCAATAGGAATCCGCCCTTTGTCCACAATCCGCGTCAGCTTGTCCCAGCCCAGACGGATGCCTTTCAGCATCTGGTTCATATAAAAAATCAGTTCGTTAAATTCTTCCACATCCGTCTTCACAGAGATATCTCTGAAATCGCCCTGCTCCACCTTTTTCAGTTCGTCCACAATCGCCACCAGATTTCTGGCCAGCTTTTTGTCCATATACCAGGTGATGCCTCCGATCACTGCGACAGCAGTCAGAACAAGATAGAGCAGAACCGTCAGCGTGGACATCACTGTGCTGCGGAGAGGAAAATCGGACGGATAGCACCGAATCAGGGCAAGGTTTCCGTACCGCTCCGCGTACACGCAGTATCTCTTTCCCTGAAACCGATAGTGAAAGCCTGTTCTGAGATCCGCGCTCTCCTGGCTCTCCAGATCGGAGCTTATGTCCATTCCCACCATAGCGGGATCTGTGGATGCGGCAATTCTCTTCGTATTTAAGTCGACCGCGTGAAGATATCCGCGCATATCCAGGGGAATATCAGAAATCACCCGGTCCAGGCTCTTCTCCTCTATGGCCTTCAGAATGCGTTCCGGCTCCATTCCAATCTGAATGATCCCGCTTCCATCCTCCTCCCAGACAGCCGCATACTGCATCGGTTTTCCCTCTGCCATATTATCAGCAATATTCTGGCAGAGCTTCATGGAGGTGTCCTCCAGCATGGGCAGAAAATACCGCATCTGCTCTCCCGAGTCAAACGTATAGCCGTAATACTCCGGGTGGGTTCCCCCATAGATCACGCCCTCCGGCGTGAAGCAGTGGATCTCATCCACTCCCAGCTTGTCCGCCAGCTCTCTGGCGGCTTCCGGGCTCTCAGTCACCTCCGGCCGGCTCTCAATGCAGTAGGCGGCTATCTGGGCCGCTCTGATGCACTGCTCTGAAAACTCCTCCTTATCCTCCTCAAGTCCCTTTTCCTTCGCTTCCAACAGCTGTCTCAGCTGGCAGAACAGCTGGGAGGAATTCTCCCGCTGGCTTTTGTGCTGGGCGTAAAGCTGTGCCCAGAGATTGGCCGGCAGGATCAGCGCAATCAGCAGCAAAATTGTAGTCCTGGCCAGGCGCGGCAGAGCCTTTTTAATACTTCTGGTTTTCATAAGCTTCCCTCCACGCCTCAAATTCTCCCACCGGAATTGGTCTGGAGTATACATATCCCTGAATCAGATCGCAATGCATGTCTTTTAAGACCTCCACCTGCTCCATCTGTTCAATTCCCTCCGCCACTACGCTCATATTCAGGCTGTGAGCCAGCTGGATCAGCTGGGCCACTATTTTCCTGGACTTTGTATTCTCATTGAGGAAGAAGGTGCGGTCTAATTTCAGAGTGTCCACCTCCAGCTCGTTTAACACTCCCAAAGAGGAGTAGGCGAAGCCGAAGTCATCTAACGCCACACGGAAACCGCAGGCGCGGAAGCCGTTCAGAACCGATTTGACGAACAGCAGCTGGCTGTCGTCGATAAATACAGTCTCCGTCAGCTCTATCTCTATCATTCCGTCTGGGATGTTGTACCGCTCCTTGATCTCCTTGTACTCCTTCCAGACACCGGCGCCCTTGCTTCTCAAATGGAAACGGGACAGATTGACCGACAGCAGGGAAATCTCCTGCCCCTCCTCCATCCATCGGGCAATCAGGCGGCAGACTTCCTCGAACATATATAAATCCAGCTGGCAGATATTTCCGTTCATCTCAAACAGCGGAATAAATTCATCTGGATAGATCATCCCCTCCTTCGGATGAATCCAGCGCACAAGGGCCTCCGCCTGACAGGGCTCTCCTGGAACAGGGCTTACCTTGGGCTGCAGATAAATCTTCAGATCTCTGTTTTTCAGGGATTCCTCAAACAGCTCGTTCAGACGCTGCTCCCGATCCTGCTTGGCAGCCACAGCGTTGTCATAGAAGGTGCACACATTTTTCTCCGCCTTCTGCTTGCTGGCAGAAATCGCCCGCGTCATAGCGGAGGAAACAGAGTCGGCGTCCTGCAGCCGGCAGACGCCTATAGTGAAGTCAATGGAGGTGCCGCAGAATTTCTGTCCGATCACCTCGTTCATCTCTTGAATCGCTTCCTCCATGCGGCTGTTCAGACGTTTCCTGTCAGTTTCCCGAAGAAGCAGGAAGAAGTGATCCATGCTGCTCCGGCTGACCAGCTCTCCCTTCTGCTTCAAATCCTTCTGAAACTGATGAAAAATAAACTGCAGCGTCCTGTTTCCGTCCTCCTCGCCCCAGCTCTCATTAATAATTCTGAAATCGATCACATTTAAGTAAACAATCGCGTATTCTTTGAAATTTCGATTATCTATGACTTCTTCACACTGTTTTAAAAAGCCCTCCCTGTTCCAGCCGCCTGTGAGCGGATCTGTGAGAAACAGCTGTTCCTTTCTCTGATTCTCCTTCAGGAGATGGCGGATCAGGAACATAAACAGAACCATAACCGTAAAGGTAAAGACGGAATAGATATCCATGTACCGTTCAATCTGAGACATCAGAAAATCCGACGGAATAATGGCCGCCTGCTCCCAGTCTGTCCCCTCCACCTTATAGGCGGAAATAAATACCTGGCGTCCCGAGGAAAGCGTCTGCTTATCGATCCCGTAGGGCATATCCCTGTGCTTTAATATCTCCTTAAGCTCCTCCCACTCCTCGTCCGTTATGGCGGACTCGCTTCCTCTTTTCCTTATAATCCGCTCGCCTGTTTTTCCGTCCATGAGAACGCTGATGCCCTGATTCTGGTAGTCGGCCTGGCTCACCAGCCTCTGGATGCCCTGATAGCTCTGCATTCCTATGACAAGAGAAGCCGCCTGCCCCTCCTTCACCACAGGCGCGGTAAAAAGCATCAGCTGATCCTTGATATAGGAAATCTGCGGCTCCTCCCAGGCCTCCGGATGAGCGGAAAGCCACGTCTCCAGCTCCTCGGTCTCCTCCGTCTCAGGGAAAAAAACGTTTTCCCTGGAAACCACACAGATGCCGTCCAGCTCCGTAGCCTCTTTTTTTCTGGACAGCAGATCCTCTGTCATCAGAAACTCCGGCATCCTGCCCAGCGAATCTGCCAGATCTTTGATAAACTCCTGTCCCGTCTTCAGGCGGTAGGAAATGTGGGAAGCCAGCTCATAGTTGTTGTCTGACACATACTGCTCCACAATTCTCCCCATCATCCGCTCAAAAGCTACCGTATTGCCAAAAAATCCAACCAGCACGGCAAACGCAGCCACTACCGTAATTACAATAAAAATTTTGCCCCTTTTTCTCTCTGTTTTCATCTCTTCCCCCATCCCTGTATTTTTCAGCCGGAAAAGCTTCCGCTGGACGCTTTTTCTAATGTGCAATAAAAAAACCGCTTTCTCAGTACAGTATACCAAAAAAGCGGTTATAAGTTAAGG
>ERZ1673722.2056-NODE-2056-length-17863-cov-5.331873_pt1 | contig 17863 bp, 10 predicted proteins | sample MGYA00580222_ERZ1673722 | MGnify/ENA primary metagenome ERZ1673722 (study PRJEB41218, sample SAMN15661750) | gut metagenome | host: Homo sapiens | place: Canada: London | collected 2015-08-20/2019-03-30 | study: EMG produced TPA metagenomics assembly of...
ATACATGAAAATGCAGGAATTACGCATAAACAATTAGCACGAAGGGCAGAAAAGTCAGAATCTTCTCTATCGCAGTTCATGAATAAAAATCAATGGAAAGGGATATATATATATCGCCGATTTGGTAGGGAGAAGAGTTATTATTTGACAGAATATGGTGAACAGTTGTATGAAGTTATGAAAAACATGCAACCAAGACCAAGGAGAGAGAAATATGCACGATTTCTAGGGACAAAGACGAATATAAATAGAGAAATGAACATGCTTTTACAGGATGGCTCATATAAGATGTCTAGGTCTTTTGATGGAAAAAGAGAGATATACAGAATATATTATAGGAATTCAGAAACAACTTCTGGCCGCCCGGAACAAGTAGCGGCATTTTGGATGAAATCGGAAATCTCAAATAATGAAGAGGGGGATGGATATGTGCAAAAAGCAGTCTTTAGATGAGACAAAAAAACAGATCATGCATGATTTAAAAGTATATAGGGGAGAGCAGCTTGATGTCTGCTATCAGATATATAAGGTGATAGTGTCAACATTAGGGAAGGAAGCAGAAGCCTTGCGCTTTTTTTTGGAAAATTCCGAGCTAATAGAGCCAAGCAATGAAGAAAGGGTCAAAGCTATATTTTCCAAAGAAGAATCTTTGGAGTTAGAAGAGATGTATGGGCAGATGATAAATGGAATGCTTGCAGCATTGTTGACCAAGAATTTGTCAGTGAATGAATTTTATGAAGAACTTTGGGGAGCTATTGTTGACAACCCTATATTAAAAGAGGAAAAAGTTAAAGTTTTTGCATTATACTATATTTGGATAGATATGCGCATTCCATATTTCCAGTTAGATAAAGGGATAAAGATGTCAAATGAAGAATTTGCGGATATTACCAGACAGCGTTTGGATGATATTAAGAAAATGCGATTTATCATGACGGCGCCATTAGAGCAGAAGACGGAGCGAGCATCACTTTTGTTGAATATGTTAGATACCGTTAAAGAGAAAAAGGAAAAAACAGTATTAATGGTTCATATGCTTGCAATGTCAAGTAGAAACCATTCGCACAATGAAGCGGACGAATAGACACAAAATGAGTATAATATATGGGACATGGTGATTAAATATTGTGTTCTAAGGTTAAAAACGCTATACTAAAGTGTAACTTTAGTATAGCGTTTTTATGTGTATAACCATAATCAGGAAGAACAGAGGGGAATGAATTTTGAAAAAGAAAAAATTACTACAACTGTTATCGGGAGCCCTGACAGCGGCGATCCTGATCTCGGGGAATGGTGTGGCTGTTGCCGCACAGGAACTGAACGGGACAGCGGGAGAGTATGCACCGGCAGAGCAGATCGAGGAAGCTGCAGTGCAGACGGAAGAGACGGAACAGACCGAAGAGACGACGGAACAGTCGGACGGGACAAAACAGTCAGAAGAGATAGCTGTGCAGTCGGAGGCGACAGAAGCGGTTGAGGAGACAACAGAGCAGACCGAGGAGACGCAGACAAAAACAGATGAACTGCGTCAGGAATTACTGCAGCTTCTGGAGCAAAAGACAGTCATGGCGACGGTCTATCTCACAGATCTCTATGAGGTGCGCGAGGAGCCGGATGCAGACAGCGTCGTAGAGGGAAGCCTGCCGTCCGGTAGTCAGGTGCTGCTTAAGGATGTAGCGATTGACGGCGGCAGCGTCTGGTACTATGTCATGTTTGCAGTGGACGGGCAGGAGCGGTACGGCTATATCGAAGCATCACATCTTGTCACGAGTGATACGGATTTCAGAGCCTGGGAGGAGAAGCTTGGCGCTGCGGATGAAGCGGCAGGTGAGAAGCTCAAAAAGAGCGGCAACCAGGACATCCTTGCGTTCCCAGAGTCCTACCAGGCAGCACTCACACAGCTTAAGGCGTCCCATCCGAACTGGACATTTGTACCGATGCAGACGAATCTGGAGTGGAGCAGTGTTGTGAGTGCAGAGATGCAGAACAACAGAAGCTGGGTACATCAGAGCAAAGGAGACAACTGGAAAGCAGAGGCGGCTTCACAGAGCGGATGGTATATTGCATCGCAGTCGGCAGTGGAATACTGTCTGGATCCGCGGAATTTTACCAACGATTCCTACATATTTATGTTTGAGCAGCTGACATACAATGCGCAGTACCACACGGTGGATGCGGTTTCCAATATCGTGTCCGGCTCTTTTATGCAGGGAGAAGTGCCGGGAGCGGGGACAACCTATGCGCAGGCATTTTATGACATCGGAAACAGTCTCGGAGTCAGCCCGTTTTTCCTGGCATGCAGAGTATATCAGGAGCAGGGAAGCGCGGGAACATCGCCGCTGATTTCCGGAAACTATCCTGGGTATGAGGGATATTACAACTACTACAACATCGGAGCAACCGGAACGACAACGACGGACGTCTACGTCAACGGTTTGAAAACTGCCCAGAATAAAGGCTGGGATACCAGAATGAAAGCCTTGACCGGTGGTGCACAGTATATCTCGCAAAATTATATCTTAAAAGGACAGGACACCCTTTATCTGCAGAAATTTGATGTGGACGCTTCCTATAACGGATTGTATTCCCATCAGTATCAGCAGAATATCACAGCACCGATGACGGAGGGCGGGAAGATCCGGACAGCGTACAGCCAGACCAACGCGCTGGAGAATCCGTTTGTGTTCAAAATCCCGGTATACAACAATATGCCGGCAACAGCATGCCCTTCGCCGGACGATCAGGACAATACCGCGACAGCTGCGGCGCTGCGTGCGTTTGTGGTGCGTCTGTATGAGGATGCGCTGGGCCGTACCTCCTATCAGGATTCGGAGATCGACTACTGGTATCAGGCGCTGCGCAACGGAGAGAAAACGGGCGCAGAAGTTGCACAGGGATTTTTCTTCAGCGATGAATTCAAAAATAAGAATCTCTCCAATGAGGCGTATGTAAACCTTCTGTATCAGGTAATGTTTGACAGACAGGCGGATGACAGCGGAAAGGCAGACTGGCTTGCAAAGCTCTCCAACGGAATGAGCAGGGAGTATGTATACCGCGGATTTGCAAATTCACAGGAGTTTGCAAATGTGTGCAGCCAGTACAGCGTGATCCAGGGAACGGTGACACTGGGAAGCTACCGGGATCAGAACGAGGGTGTGACGTCGTTTGTAAACCGGCTTTATGTGAAGCTTTTGGATCGTCAGGGAGAGGATGAAGGAATTGAAAACTGGTGCAAAACGATCCTGACAAAAGCGGACACAACGGAAAATGTAGCGCATGGATTCGTATTCTCACAGGAGTTTTTGAATAAAAATACGTCCAATGAGGAGTTCGTCAAGATCATGTACCGTACATTCTTAGACCGTGAATACGACCAGGCAGGGCTCAACGACTGGGTCGGCCAGTTGAATTCCGGAGTTGGAAGAGAGCAGGTATTCCATGGATTTGCGGGAAGCACAGAATTCCATAACCTGATGGCCGAGTACGGCGTGGACTAGAATCGGCTTTGGAAAATAAAGGAAAAATTAAGAATTTTTTTCAGCCTTTCGATTGTCAAGCGCAGACAATAAAAGTTATAATGAAAGCACAATAGCTATGCTGTGACATAGAGAAGGAGGAAATGTAGTGAAATTTAACAAGTGGGTGAAAAGTGTAACGACTGCCGTTGTCTTAAGTCTGGCACTTTCCGTGACGGCATTCGGTGCGGAGACAGATGCGGACGAGCTTACGATGGTGACAAGCGAGCAGACGGAGATGAAAGAGGGAATGGTTGGGGCAGGAGCGCATGCATCGATTTATCCGGATCCGACGATGTATGATGCAACATTTTCCAACAATACCAAGATCAACCTGCTCTTCAACGTCAGAACGTTCGGCAATGATATGGAGCGCTATGAGATCCGTATTTTCAAGGGCAGTACAGAGAGCTCGGCAAATCTGGTTGCAAGAAAGAATGCGGATTTTAATACGACAAAGGGAACATCCGACATTACATACAGCTGGGACACAACGGATTACAGCAAATACACGCCGGGAACCTATACGATCAGCTGTACCTCATTTTATAATTCTACAAACGGGGATGTAGTTAATCAGAAGGAAATGTTTACGGTAACACTGGAGGACTACCGCCTGATTCTGGATAGACAGTTTGTGCAGCGCCTCTACGAGAAAGTATTCCAGAGAACCGCCGATACAGCAGGCTTGAATGACTGGAGCAACAAGCTGTACAACGGAACGACGACCGGTGCGACGACTGCATGGAATTTTTTCTTCAGCCCGGAGTTCGGCAATAAAAATACAACAAACGAGCAGTATGTGAACATTCTGTATCAGGCGCTGTTTGACCGCAATGCAGATACGGATGGCAAGGCAAACTGGGTGAGCTTACTGGATAACGGAGTGTCCCGTGCGTATGTGCTGAAAGGATTTACCGATTCGTCAGAGTTCAACAATCTCTGCAGCGTGTATGGAATTCGGCAGGGAACCATAACGACGTCCGAGAACCGCGATAAGAATCCGCAGGTAACGGCATTTGTGAACCGCTTATATACGATCGCAATGAACCGTGCCGCAGATGTCAATGGTCTGAATGACTGGACGGGCAAGCTGCTGGCGAAGACAAAGACACCGAAGCAGGTGGCATCCGGATTCGTATTTTCACAGGAGATGGCCAACCGGAATCTCAGTAACCAGGAGTATGTGACGATGCTTTACCGTACGATGATGGACAGAGAGCCGGATGAGGCAGGCCTGAATGACTGGGTAACCAGTCTGCAGTCAGGTACCAGCCGCCAGAGCGTATTTGACGGTTTTGCCGACAGTACAGAGTTTGACAACATTGTACGTGCATACGGATTAAAGTAAATAATACGTCCCGGTAGGACATACAGTTTCATACAGAGGAAGAAAGAGCCCGCGCTGTCGATTTGACAGCGCGGGCCTTTTTGGTCATAGACAGGTCTGTCAGATCCTGGGGAAGGATGACCGGAAAAATTAAGAAAATATACATATTTTGTAAATTGACGTTGTCCCCGGTACGTGTATAATTAAAATTGGTAGAAATATGTTATTTAGACAGAGGAAGGATCAAGATGAAGAAAAGAGTACTAGCGTGTATACTGGCGGCAGCGCTTCTGACAACCGGAATACCGGGAGGACAGGCAGCGATGGCACAGAGCCTTACGGAAAACGGAACGGAGATGGCGACAGAAGAAGTAAATCCGGAAAACACATCGGAGGAAACGGAAGCGGCATCTGTGACGGAAACAGAAGTGCAGACGTCGACAGAGAGAGAGACGGAGGATGTGGCAGAAGGCTCGGAGAGTCAGTTGACAGAGACGGCAGAGACCGAAGCAGCAGAGGAGACCGAAGCGGCAGAGGGAACCGGGAAGACAGAGGAGACCGAAGAGACGGAAGCAGTAGAGAAGACAGGGCACTTAAAGGCATCCAGCACTGTGGCAGAGGAAGCGTTGGAAGAAGACCCGCAGGCGGGTACCTCCATGAGCAATGAGGAGCCGGAGAGCACATCGAATATCAAAAGCTCATCGGCGACTTACAGTGGATATACCGGAAGCTCCTATATACATAACGGGCGGTACGACAGTGGTTATAAGATTGTGAACGGAATCGACGTTTCTTATCACAATGGAGATATTAACTGGTCGGCGGTCAAGGCAGCCGGAATTGACTACGCGCTGATCCGTGTGGGATACCGCGGAATGTCGAACGGAGGATTGTTCGATGATTCCAAGTATCGGGCCAATATCCAGGGCGCATTGAATGCCGGATTGAGAGTCGGTGTCTATATTTTCTCACAGGCAACCACACAGGCGGAGGCAGCGGAAGAGGCAAATTATCTTTTAAATAGAATCTCTGGCTACAATATCACACTGCCGGTGGTCATAGATTATGAATTCGGCACAAACCATAGTGGACGTCTTGCGGATGCCAATCTGGATATTGATACGGCAACGGCAGTTGTGAATGCTTTTTGTACCACGGTGCAGTCGGCAGGATATACGCCGATGGTCTATGCGAATAAGACCATGCTGCAGTCTTACATAAGAGGTGAAATTCTGGACGACTACTATAAGATCTGGCTTGCCAATTATACGACGCAGACGACGTATGCAGGCGAGTATTACGCATGGCAGTACAGCAGCAAGGGCGGCGTGAGCGGTATAAGCGGTTACGTGGATTGCAATTTCTTCTATGTAAGAGATAATTATCAGAATGCACAGCTGTATGTGACCAGGCTGTATGAGAGCCTTCTGGAGCGTGAGCCGGATGCAAGCGGCATGAATGCATATGCCACTGCAATTTCGGAGGAGACGATGACCGCTGCCGATGTTGCGGTTGATATCATTTCCAGCAGTGAATTTAAGAATAAGAATTACACGAATGAGGTGTACGTGCGGAAGCTTTACGCGGCACTTTTTGCCAGAAGTCCGCAGGATTCGGAAGTCAGCAACTGGGTGGAGGTTCTGTCCAACGGAGTCTCACAGAAATATGTGTTAAAACAGCTGATTGAGTCGTCAGAGTTTGCGACAGTGTGCTCCTATTATATGTTTTCACCGGGAACGGTGAGCCTGACGGAGAACCGTGATCAGAACTACAATGCGACGGCGTACGTGATGCGCTGCTACCGCAAGATCCTTAGCAGGGATGCGGATGTGTCCGGTCTGAATACATGGACAGGCAAGCTGGTTGCCGGTAACGGTGGAGCTGAGATCGTAAAAGATCTGGTAATGAGCGAAGAGTTTCGTAATCTGAACAAGTCTGATGCGGAATTTGTGGACATCCTCTATGCGGCAATGCTGGATCGAAGCTCGGACGAGTCCGGAAAGAATACCTGGCTTTCAACCTTAAATGATGGTGTTTCCTATGTCTATGTTATCAACGGTTTTGCGGGGTCGACAGAATTTGGAAATATCTGTTCCGGTTATGGAATCACACCGGGACAGGCGGAGATCACAGAGGCGAGAGACAAAAATATCAAGGTGACGCAGTATGTCAACCGGTGCTATGAGAAGGCGCTTGGAAGAAGCGGAGAGACGGACGGTATCAATTACTGGTGTTCCATCATTCTTTCGGGGGCACAGTCGCCGAAGAATGTGGCGTACGGATTTGTATTTTCACAGGAATCTGAAAACCAGAACCGAAACAATGCGGATTACACAGAAATGCTTTACAACCTGTGCCTGGGCAGAGCATCTGAGGCTGCCGGAAAAGCAGACTGGGTCGGCCGGCTGGAGCAGGGAACTTCCAGAGAAGAGGTATACTGGGGATTTGCAAACTCACAGGAGTTTGAAAATATCATCGCAAGCTACGGCCTGTAATGATTATAGAAAGGAGCATTAGGTATGAAGAAACGGATTGCAGCAATATTGTTGTTGGGATGCATGGTAATGGGAAGTATTGGGACACAGGCACAGGTATCCGCAGCAGAAGTGGCAGAAACTGTAACGGAGACGGAAACAGAAACAGAGCAGACATCTGAAGAGACGCCTGTGGACACCGCCGCAGCAGAGAGTACGGAGACCGCGGAAAATACGGAGACTGCGGAAAGCACGGAGTCTGCGGAGCCTGTGAAAGCGGCAGCTGCCGACACAACAGAGAACGAGACAGAAGCGACCACAGAGGAGATTACACATCCGACAGGTTTGATGGATCTTAACGTGATCAATGTCGGAACGATTGCAGAAGATGATGTTTTAGACGAAACAGAGGCAGACAGCAGCAAGAGTTCTAGTGTTTACGCAGCAGCGTGGGATGCTTATTCGTCCAATTACGTGTATAATATGCTTTCGACGGAAGAACGCAAATTCTGGGATGGACTGGATGCATCCTGCAGACAGGTGCTTCTTGGTACGGATAATCTGACGGATGGACATATACCGTATGTATCCTGCGGAAGCCTGAATTCAAACAGAATTACGTATGTGGCATATATGTTCCGTTACATGAATCCGCAGTATTATTTTATCAATGTGTCTTTGTATCAGGGAGGCAGCAGCAGCGGATGGTATGCGGCATTCGGTGTCTATTCTGCCTTTCAGAATGGTACGGCGAGAAGCACTGCAACACAGAGTGTGAAGAATCAGGTGGATACCTGGAAAAATACGGTCAATTCACTTAGCTCTGAGGCGGAAAAAGTAAAAATGATTCACGATCTCATTGTGCAGAAAGTGGATTATAATACGGATATTTATGGCAACTCGTTTAATGAAGATACGGCATACACACAGTCGGTATACAGCGTATTCTGCATGGATAAGACCGTCTGCGCCGGATATGCGCAGGCGTTTGAGATGATGTGCAACGGCGTGGGTGTTGACTGTATTGCGGTGACAAGTGATGACCATGAGTGGAATAAGGTGCGTATCAACGACTCCTGGTACAATGTAGACTGTACCTGGGCGGATCAGAGCACCATCGACTATGAATATTTTGAGCGGAGCGACGCCGTATATGATGCGGATCTGGCAAGCTATGCAAGCTCCCACGCAGAAGAATCCTACTGGAGTGAGTATCTTCCGGCTTGTACCTTGGACAGCGGAGCGACGTACTCCGATCCGGGAACCCTGCCGACGATCACACAGCAGACCGCACAGCCACAGATTTCGGTTACGGCGAACAACAATGTCAATTATGTGACGATAACGAGCAGTACGCCGAATGCGATCATCTATTACACAATCAACGGAGATACACCGACGCCGGCTTACACGAGATCGGAGAAATATTCGTCGACATTTACATTGAGCGGAAGCTGCACGGTCAAGGCGGTGGCAGTATGCGATACCTACTGGGACAGTAATGTGGCAAGCAAGAGTGTGACGGCAACGACAGGAACAACAGGAACGACAGATACATCGGATACGACGGACACAACGCAGCACAAGTCGGCGCCGTTTGTAAAACTGTTGTACCAGTATGTGCTGGACCGCACTGCCACACAGTCTGAAATTGATTACTGGGTAGGGCGGCTTGAGAATGGAAGTACCGGTGCTGAGGTTGCCTACGGTTTTATCTTCAGTCAGGAGTTCCAGAATAAGAATTACAGTGATGCGGATTATGTCGAGCATCTGTATTTAAGCCTGATGGGACGTGCATCGGATGCAGATGGAAAGGCAGACTGGGTAACACATCTGAAGAATGGCGTGTCCAGACTGTATGTATTCCGGCAGTTTACGGACTCTGCGGAGTTTGGAAACCTCTGTAATACCTATGAGATTGAGAGAGGAACGGTTGCGTTGACCGAGAACCGGGATCAGAATTACAATGTGACACGCTTTGTAGCAAGAAATTATACCGAGTTTCTGGGACGTACCTATGATGTGGATGGTTTAAATGACTGGAGCGGACGCATCAACAGTGGATACGGAATGGAAAATGTGGCATATGGTTTTGTATTCTCACAGGAGTGCATCAACATGAACCTCTCAAACAGCGATTATGTCAAGATGCTCTATCGCGGTATTTTTGGACGTCCATATGACGATGCCGGACTGAATGACTGGGTGAGCCAGCTGAACAACGGTACCTCCAGAGAGACCGTATTCTGGGGCTTTGCAAACTCACAGGAATTTGCAAATATGGTTGCTAGTTACGGATTATAAATGGACAAAACGTATATAAAATGCTATAGTAGCAGTAAGGGAAGGAATCCGGCAGGATTCCTTCTGTAGTATACGGGGAAAGCAAGGTATGGAGATTATGAAGAGACGTGTGTTAGCGGCTTTTCTGGCAATGATGCTCACATGTGGTGTGGCATTTCCGGGCAATGCAGTCTATGCAGCGGAAGTGACGGAGACGACGGTGGAGAGTGCCGCGGCTGCTGAAGAGACGGCGGAACAGACAACGGATGCGGCTGTCGAAACAACGCCAGAGGAAAGCACAGAGCAGCCGGAAACAACAGAAACAGCCGAAGCAGCAGTGACAGAAGCGACGGAGGCGGAAGAGCCGGAAGCAACAGAGGCGGCGGAGAGCAAGCCTGCGGCAGAGATGAGTGCGGCGGAAGATGTGGCTGCCGTAAAAGTGACAGAGAATATGAAGTATGCAGCTTCCGGCAAGTGCGGCGACAATCTGACATGGAGCTATAATAACGGCGTGCTTACGATCAGCGGAAGCGGCGCGATGTATGATTATCCGGTATATGATACGCCGGGATCCTCGCAGTGCATGCCGTGGTATGCTTGCAAATCATCGATTACGGCGGTAAATATTGCAGAGGGAGTGACATCCATCGGGGCATGTGCGTTCTGGGGCTGCAGTTCCTTGGCAAGTGTGACGACACCGTCGACGATCTCAACGATCGGATTTGGGGCATTCACAGATTGTACCCGCCTTCAACAGGCAACGATCAAGTCCGGTTTTGTGGGTGAGTCAGCGTTTATCCGCTGTACGGCACTTAATACAGTTACGGTGGGAAGCGGTGTAACCGGATTCGGAATCAGTGCTTTTGAGAACTGTACCGGACTGACCGGCGTGTATATCAGCGATCTCGCTGCATGGTGCAGGATTGATTTCGGCGGCTATCTGGCAAACCCGCTTCAGTTTGCAAAACATTTGTATCTGAATGGTTCGGAAGTGACAAATCTGCAGATTCCGGACGGTGTGACTGCGATCAGTGATTATGCATTTGAGTATGGAAAGAGCATTACCAGTGTGACAATTCCCTCCAGTGTAACAACGATCGGTGATTACGCATTTTATCTTTGCGATGGCATCCGGACTGTGAACCTGCCGACAGACGGACTGACCCGCATCGGGGCGAGTGCATTTGACAGCTGTTCGGGACTTACCAGTATTGCAATTCCAAACAGCGTATCCTACATTGGAACGTTCGCGTTTGCGTGGGCGCCGATTGAATCTGCCAATATCTACCAGGGCGTGATTGAGGGACATGCATTTGAAGGATGCGGATGTATCTCAAATGTTACGATCGGAAGCGGTGTTACGTATATCGGCGATAATGCGTTCAACCGGTGTGCCGGATTGCGCACAGTGCAGTACGGCGGCTCCAGGGCACAGTGGAGAGCGTTGGAGATCGGAGCGAATAATGAGGCACTGACCGGCGCGAGTGTCACCTGCAGCGGAAGCGGAAGCGCCAGCACCGACGGCGTGGACCGGACGAAGATTCATGTCGGCGGGACCGTAAAATACGGTTCTTACGAGCAGGATAACAATACTTCCAACGGCGCTGAGACCATTGAGTGGACGGTACTGGATATTCAGGGCGATAAGGCGCTTGTGATCAGCAAGAATGTCCTGGATTTCCAGCGGTATTATCCGAACCTGCAGACAACGGTTACATGGGCGAACAGCAGTATCCGTACCTGGCTGAACGATTCCTTCTATAATGCGGCGTTTAGTGATGGACAGAAGTCGGGAATTTACACAACATCGGTATCCGGAGAGTCGAATACCGTATTCGGAACATCCGGCGGATCGGCGACCAGTGACAGGATCTTTTTGCTCAGCGCTTCGGAGGCTGCCAACTATCTGAATACGGACGGCAAGCGAATGGCGAACTGCACAGAGTATGCTCTCAGCAGAAACGGAGACTCGGCGCTCCGCAATACAACGACACAGAGTTCCTATTGGTGGCTGCGGACTCCGGGTATCTATACATACGATGCCATGTATGTACATTACACAGGTTCGCTCCGCTACGACGGTATGGCAGTGGCGAATGTGATCGGCGGTGTCCGCCCGGCAATGTGGGTAAATAAGAATGTGGTCGAGGTTGTGCCGGAAAGCAATCGTGAGATTACGGAAGATCCGATTGAACAGTTTGTAACCCGGCTGTATCAGGTTTGCTTAAATCGTCAACCGGATGATGCGGGCTTAAATGATTGGGTGAACAGATTGTCATCCGGACAGGCATCCGGTGTGGAGGTGTCATACGGATTTGTGTTCAGCCAGGAATTCCAGAATTACAATTACTGCAACACCGATTATGTAAAGCAGCTCTACCGCGCGTTCATGGGACGGGAATATGACCAGGGCGGTCTGGATGACTGGGTCGGCAGACTCGGGACAGGAACGACCAGAGAGGAAGTATTCAACGGATTTTCGCAGAGCGAAGAGTTTAACAATCTGTGTACCCAGTACGGTATTACGAGGGGAGACGGTATTGCGGTTCCACAGTACGGAACAGTTCCGAGAGGAGCATGTACGGTCTGCGGTGCCACAGACGGTGTGACGGCATTTGTGACCAGACTTTATAATATCTGCCTGGACCGCAATCCGGATACGGACGGATTAAACGACTGGACGAACGGACTGTGGGATCACACAAAGAGCGGCGGTTCAGTAGCGCAGGGATTTATTTTCTCCCAGGAGTTCAAGAATAAAAACCTGAACGACAATGATTATGTGGAATATTTGTACCGCGCATTCTTTGACCGGAGTGCAGATGCGGGCGGCAAGGCAGACTGGGTAAGCCGCATGCAGACGCAGGGATACAGCAGGGAAGATGTATTTAACGGATTTGTCGGCAGTGAAGAATTCAATAATCTGTGCAAAAAGTATGGAATAACGAGAGACTAAAGTGGGATAATAGCGTTTTTTGGCTATATCAATCAGAGATATGGAGGAACTGAATGAAAAAGATACGAAGATCGCTGGCGGTTTTTATTGCTGCTTTCGTCATGATTACAGGAGCCGGTCTTCTGACGGAGAAGACCGTTTCAGTGCAGGCGGAGGATAATGTCACCGCGTTTGTAGACCGGATGTATCAGGTATGCCTTGGTCGTGAGGCGGATGAGGAAGGCAGAGCGGACTGGGTGAACCGTCTGCAGACCGGAGAGGCGAGAGGCGCTGATGTGGCGTACGGATTTGTGTTCAGTACGGAATTCCGCAATATGAACCTCTGCAACAGCTGCTATGTGGATGCTATGTATCAGGCATTTTTCGGACGTACGGCGGATGAAGCCGGAAAGGCGGACTGGATGAATCGTCTGGCAGAAGGGCAGACCAGAGGAGCGGTCATGACCGGCTTTGTCAATTCGGAAGAATTTTCTGCGCTATGCGCTTCCTATGGTATTGAGAGTGGAAGCGGCGACTGGAGCGACATCAGTATTCCGATTCTCGGCAACTGCTCCTGGTGCGGTGCTGACAATGATACGATTACAGACTTCGTGACCAGATTGTACCGCATCTGTCTGGAGCGCGAGCCTGATGAGGCAGGGCTTGCAGACTGGAGTACACAGCTTGCCAACGGTGCCGAGGGCAGCCAGGTGGCGTATGGTTTTATATTCAGCACAGAATATAAGGAGAAGCATACGTCTAACGCAGAGTTTGCAACGATGCTGTATCACACGATGATGGACCGTGAACCGGATGAGGCAGGCCTTACAGACTGGGTGGACAAGCTGAACTATACCAATACCAGGGAATATGTGTTTAACGGATTTTTGTTCAGTACAGAGTTTGCAAGACGCTGTGCGGCGTCAGGAATCAATATTGGAAATGCAGTTGAGACGCCGGATGCTACAGATGCATGGCAGATGAATGTGCAGATTCTGGCGCTTTGCAACGAGCAGCGTCAGAATAATGGTCTGGAAAAGCTTATGACCAGAGAGGATCTGTGGGAGCAGGTGGCACAGGTACGTGCCGGGGAGATTGTGAACTATTTTTCGCACACACGCCCGAATGGGTCAAGCTGCTTTTCACTCTATGATGAGGCGGGGCTGGATTACCGTGCTGCTGGAGAAAATATTGCGGCAGGATATTACGGAGCATCTGCTGTGGTGGATGGCTGGATGAATTCTACGGGACACAGAGCCAATATTTTAAGTGAGTCGTATGACTATCTTGCGACCGGCTATGCGACAGGGGGAGCTTACGGTACGAATTACTGCCAGAATTTTCTTGGAGACTGGTAAACAATAAAAAAGAAAGGGGGGAATTCCGGGTGGAATTCCCCTTTGAGGTACAAAATGAGAAAAATTAGAACGATAATTGGCACAGTATTGTGCGCTATGGTGCTGGCACTCGGAAACCGTATGCCGGTAATGGCAGAGGAAGTGGTATCTGAGGAATTAAAAGCGGCAGATACGCTGAATTTAACGGTATCTTATCCGTCAGATATCAAGTGCGGGGAAGAGGTGACATTTAAGCTTCTGGCGACCGGCGGGAGCGGTACTTACAAATACCGGATTGCTTCACTGACGGATGCGCAGCAGAATTTTGTCTATGATATCAGCTATGGGTCAAACAGTGTCTACGGAGACAGCGATGAGTTCAAATTCACCTTTTATGCGTCAGGTACGTATTATATCCGGTTTGGTGTCATGGATATGGGATCGACACCATACCAGACCAAGACGACAGGGCTGCTGGAGTACCCCATCGTAATTAACGATCCGAATTATCCATCGGTGGAAGAACTCGTGGCAAATGTTGCGGGCGAATGTGAGAAGAGCTGCTCGACCGATTTCGATAAGGCGGTCTGGCTGCATGACTGGATTTTAGATCACGCGGATTACGACTATACGTACAGCTATTGTGCGGCAGAGGGCGTTCTGGCGCGCGGAAAGGGAACCTGTGAGTCATATCACAGAGCCTATGTGATGCTCCTAAATAAGGTCGGTATTCCGACGGGACGGATCGCCGGAAACGGACATGTGTGGACAGCGGCGCAGCTGGATGGAAAGTGGTATCAGATTGACAGCACCTGGGATGATATGGGAGCGTCTTACAAAGGAACGTTTTATGAGCATCTGTATTTCGGACTGAATGACGATATCATGAAGCTGGTACACAGCGACCACACACAGCCGGTAGCCGGATATGAGTGCAACTCTCTGGAAGAAAATTATTTTATTAAGACCGGGGAGATCCATCAGTGGTCGGATCCGTTTGCCGAGAAGATCCGTCAGAAGATTGCGGCAGGGGAGACCAGCTTTACGCTTCCGGTGAACAGTGATCTGCCGGAGAGCGTTGCAAATGTGATTTACCGTCTTGTGGCGTATGAACTTTCCAGTGAGAGCTGGACGAATGCAACGCTGAGTGCGTCTTATGACAATCAGAAGCTGACCTGCAGCGTAACCGTAAAAACACCGGAAAACAACGGCGGAGACAATGGAAACAGCGGAGGCAGCGGATCGAATGACGGTAACAATGGCGGAAATACAGGCGGAGGCAGCGGATCGAATGACAGTAACAATGGCGGAAACACAGGCACGGACAACGGAAACAGCGGCAACACGGGAACGACGCTGACCGGCAAGCAGCGGTTTGCATCACTTTTATATGAAAATGCACTCGGCAGATCGGCAGAACAGAGCGAACTGGATTATTGGGCGCAGGAGCTGACAAACGGCAGAACGGGTGCGGAAGTGGCATACGGATTTTTGTTCAGCGAGGAGTTTCAGAATCATAATTATAACAATGCAGATTATGTGGAGCATCTGTATCTGAGCCTGATGGGACGTGCATCGGATACGGATGGAAAAGCGGGCTGGGTCAAGACATTGGAAAACGGAGCCTCCAGACTTTATGTGTTCCGCCAGTTTATCAATTCAGAGGAATTCCAGCAGCTGTGCAATACGTATGAGATCCAGAAGGGCGATGTCTCATTGACGGAAGAGCGCGACCAGAACTATAACGTTACATGTTTCGTTGCCAGAAATTATACACAGTTTTTAAGCAGGAATTATGATACAGACGGTTTGAATCACTGGTGTGAAGCAATCAACCATCATACGCAGTCCATGCAGGAGATTGCCTATGGATTTGTCTTTTCCACAGAGTGCAGTAACAAGAATTTGTCGAATACCGAATATGTAAAAATGCTGTACCGCGGATGCTTTGACAGAGAGGGAGATGATGCGGGAATAAGCGATTGGACAAATGCACTGAACTCTGGTATGATGGACAGGACACAGGTATTCTGGGGGTTTGCAAATTCACAGGAATTTGCAAATATGGTAGAAAGTTATCATTTATAAATAAAAGGGAATGACAATATGAGCAAAGCATTGATTGTAGGTGCGGCAGGCTTCGTAGGAAGTTATCTGGCACGTGAGTTAAAGAATAATCATGGAATGGAAGTCCATGCGACAAAACTGACGCATGAACAGCTGGAGATACCCGGGGTGGCAATCCACGACCTGAATATTTTGAATAAGGATGAGATTGTTGCGCTGCTGTACGAGGTGCGTCCGGATTACATTTTTCATCTGGCGGCACAGAGTTCCGTGAGTGTGGCATGGAAGAATCCGGGGCTTACGATTGACATCAATGTCAAGGGAAGTGTGAACCTGATGGATGCGGTGCGTGAGCTTTTTTACAAACCGCGGGTGCTTCTGATCGGATCCGGTGAAGAGTACGGGCATATCCGGGAAGGGGAGACACCGATCAAGGAGGACAATTACCTTCGTCCGGGCAATATCTATGCGGCAACAAAGGTATGCCAGAATATGATTGCCAGCATCTATACGCAGGCGTATGATATGCAGCTGATGATGGTCCGGGCATTCAACCACATCGGACCGTGTCAGGCACCAATCTTTGTGATTTCAGATTTCTGCAAGCAGGTAGCAGAGATCGAGGCGGGAAAGAAAGAACCGGTCATGTATGTCGGAAATCTGGCGGCAAAGCGGGATTTTACGGATGTGCGTGACGTTGTGCGTGCGTATGCACTTCTGGTGCAGAAAGGAACCCCGGGAGAGACTTACAATGTCGGCAGCGGACATGCCCATGAGATCCGGGAGATTCTGGATCTGATTATTTCATTTTCTCCGAGGGAGATTCGGGTGGAGATTGACCCGAATAAGATCCGGCCGGTGGATGTTCCGATTATTGAAGCAGATATTACAAAGTTAAACGCGGCGACAGGCTGGAAACCGCAGATTCCGTTAGAGCAGACGATTCAGGAGACACTGGATTACTGGCGGGAGAGAGTATAGAGTGATGGAGGAGATTGAGCGAATGGAAAAGATGTTTTCTTCGGAAGGGGTTACAAAGTCAGACCGTATGCTTCACACCCCCGGAATGTTTGCCAAAAATCATCTGCTCTATGTGCAGGAGGTAGGAAGACTGGAAAGTCTCGTACCGCATGTGTGCAGGCGGGAGAATCTGGATTCTTATCTGATTTTTGAAGTGGTTGCAGGAAAGGGAAGTATTTCCACGGAAGGACAGACGATCGAACTGCATAAGGGTGAGTGTGTGTGGATCGACTGTCACAAGACCTTTGAACATGTCAGCAGCGAGGATGAGCCGTGGAAGCTGGCCTGGGTTCATTTTAACGGAAACTGTGCAGCGGAGTTCTATGAGTTGTTTCATAAAAAAAATGCGGTGCCTGTCTTTAAGGCGAGCGAGAAAGCGGATGTCGCAGAGCTGATTGGGAAGATTCTTGACGGTGTAAAGGACAATGTGTCCGAACTGGCAATTCACAGTATGTTGACGCAGCTGGTTACGGGATGTCTGCAGGAGACGACCGGCAAAGATACCATGGAGGAGGTTCGCGAGTTTATTAATGCGAACTATACGGAATCTGGTATCTATGCGTTGCTGACGGAGCGCTTTGGCATGGAGCAGAGTCTGATGGAGCAGAAGTTTGCCGGTAGTTATGGTATCAGTGTGCGGGACTATATTTTGAATCGCAGGTTTAATGCGGCAAAAGAATTACTGCGTTTTACGATTCAGCCGATGAGTGAAGTAATTACAGAATCCGGAATTGGCAATGAAGATTTATTTTACCAGCTGTTCCGGGAGAATGAAAATATGACGCCGGAAGAGTACCGGAAGAACTGGGCGCAGTGGATTAAAGATTAAAGAAAAGAGGGAAAAAGCATGAGTTACATGGAGACTTACAAAGAGTGGTGCACAAACCCGTATTTTGATGAGA
>ERZ1673722.2071-NODE-2071-length-17709-cov-3.889317_pt1 | contig 17709 bp, 12 predicted proteins | sample MGYA00580222_ERZ1673722 | MGnify/ENA primary metagenome ERZ1673722 (study PRJEB41218, sample SAMN15661750) | gut metagenome | host: Homo sapiens | place: Canada: London | collected 2015-08-20/2019-03-30 | study: EMG produced TPA metagenomics assembly of...
CCATCAAAAACTACTCCTCGGGCATGGTGGCGCGCATCGCGTTCGCCATCGCGACCATCACCGAACCCGACCTGCTCATCGTCGACGAGGTGCTATCGGTGGGCGACTTCCTCTTTCAGCAAAAATGCGAGTGCCGCATTAACGAGATGATCAAACGCGGCACGACGGTGCTGATCGTATCCCATGACACCAACCAGATCGAGCGCCTCTGCAACCGTGCGTTGTGGATCGAGAAGAGCAAGATGAAGATGCTCGACAGCGCCGAGAACGTGTGCAAAGCATACCGCGAGTTCAATCAGCAGCCATAAAGGACGAAACGGCTTCACGGCCCGCCGCACGCGACCCGCGCAGCAATGCCCTAAACGAAACGGGGGACGGCTCATTGAACTGCCTCCCATTCTCATATGCGCAGCCCCTCGTTGGGCTATTCCGCCATCTTACGTTTGCGAATCACGCCCGCGACGCCGATCGCGACGGTGAGGATGATGCCCGCGATCGAGAGCATGCCGCCAACGGCGATGCCGGGCGTCTCATACGTGAAGCGCACCTCGTGCATGCCGGACTCCAGCGGCACCGCCATGAAGCCGATATTCGCCTTCAAGACCTCGACCTCCCGGCCGTCGACCTGCGCGCTCCAGCCTGCGGAATACGGAAGCCGCACGAAAGCATAGGACCCTTCGGCTCCGCCATCGATACGCGCCGACAAAACGTCGCCGTCAAACGACGCCGACTCCGCACCCTTTTCACCCAGTGCGACAAGAGCGGACTCGAGACCCGCATCATCCTGATAAACAACTTCGATATCGCTGATCGTGTAAATGCCCGCGTCCTCGAGGTACAGATCGATGCCGGAACGGTCCTCGTCGACGACGCCCAGGTTGAAGACCCAACGATCCTTCCCGCCGAACAAAGACGAGCCTGCAGCAGGCTGCCACACGTTTTTGACCACATCCCCCGACTCGACGCCGAAATTGCAGCCGGTAGAGCCCGCGTACATCGCGTCCTGGAAGCGCGCGTCGTTTCTGCCGATCAGCCCCAGGCCCTCGTACTGCTCGGTGCTATAGCGCTCGCTCGGCAAAACGCCCTCGAACCCGAGCTTGCCGATGGATAGATAGCAATGCGCTCCCGCGGGAATCTCAGCGTCGATGTGGATGGTATGCCCGCCTCGATAGACTGCAAGCGGCTCCCCGTCCACAAACATCTCAAGCTCCGGTGCGGGCTTCTCGGCGCCCTCGGACTCCGCATCCGCCTTCGGCTTGGGCTTCATGCCGGGTTCATGCGTCGTCGAAGGCGCGACGGACGTGCTGTACGGGTCGGAGCCCGAAGATTCAGACCCCCCTTCGGTCAAAATGACCGAACGCGCCATGACATCCTGGACCTCCACGCCGTTAAGACCCTCCAGAGCCGACTCCGACACCGCTTCGTCATAAGTCCACATCATCGGAAGCATGCTGGTCGCCTCATGCACGTCATAGCTCTTCGACCGCACTTCCTGCGACGATGCGATCGGCGCATACAGCGGCGACAGGCCGTCTTCGAGGCCCGCATCCGCCATGATGTAGCGCACGCCTGCGAACTGCTCCATCAAATCGCGCCCGTCAAGGGAGGAGAACGAGAAATTGAACGGCGAGGTGGTTAAGCCGAGCATCGTGTGATAGCGGTCGATCGAGCTGTTATACATGCTGTTATAGAACGACACGCCATCTTTGCCCGCGACAATGCTCGTGTTCCTCCACGGCTCCGCGCCGGCGATCGCATCGTAGCGCCAATCATCGCCTGGCAGCCCCGCGATAATGCTGTTGCAGGAATTGGTGACCGCGTTCTTATACGCTTGGCCCACGCCCACCTGGCGCGCGGCGATGCCGCCCGTTAAAGGAGACGTCCAGCAACCGAACACGATAGCGCAGCTGAGCAGCACCGAACCAAGGGAGCAGAGCTTCCATGCCCTCGACTGCACCCCGTACACCAATAGCACCACGACAAGGCCGACCATGATGCCCAAAGAAACCCAAAACGCGTACTTCGACATCGGGACGAGGAGCAGCATCGCGATGAGAGCGTAGACGCCGATCGCCATGATGAAGCGCTTCGTCGCCTTACCTTCGAGCTTCACGAGCTCCGGCCACACCTCGACGACGGTGCAAGCCACGAGCAGCGTATAGCCCCATACCCAACGGTTGTTCGGGTACGAGAAGCCGTTGAACAGCTGCCCGAAGAACGGCAGAAGCAAAAACACCGTGAACGCAGCAAGGATGACGATGCGACCGCGCATCTCCTTCCTGTCGGGCAAGAACAGCATCGCGATCAAGCACAGAAGGCCGAGAGGTGCCACACCGATAAAGCACTCCGAGCCCGCATAGCTATAGCCCAACGACCCGATGTAAATCTGCGCGTAGTAAGAAAGCGGATACAGCAGAGACGAGTCGTACTCAAGGCCCATACGCTCCTGCGTGAGGATCGAGACGGCGCTCGGAAACGCCAAAATGCCGCCGATCATGAAGCCCGCGAAGACAATGCCCACAAACTTGAAGAACCAGATGAAGAACGCACCGACGCTCTTCTTGCCGGGAAGGCGCCAGAATCTGACGAGGCAGTACACAACCAGAAGCACGCACGCGATATAGCTCGTGTAAATCGAATAGACGAACAAAAGGCCCAGCGAGACGATGGCCAGAACAGGGCTCTCCCTATCGAAGACCTTATCGGCGCCCCAAAGGATCAACGGCGCGAGGAAGAGCGGATAGAGCATATGCACCTGACTGAACATGATCAGCGTGAAACCGCTCGTCAGGTACACGAGGGAACCGAGCAAGACCGAGAACCCGTCCTTGCCGCGGCTTCGGCAATACATCGAGAACGTCACGCCCGACGCAATGAACGTCGCGGCGACCGATAGATTCAAAAAGATGTCGGCGTTCGCTTCGTTCGCAAAAAGCGCGGCGAGCAAGATGAACGGATCTCCCGCGTAAGAGCCGATGGCAAGCGGCAGATCCATACCGTAGCCGACCTCCGTCGTCCACATCGAAGTCGCGATCCCCTGCCCCGACATCAGGCCGCCGATCATCGCATCGACCCAGTTGACGAGCTGCACGAACGTCGTGTACTGCTGCGTCAGGCCGTCATCGAGCCAGATATAGCCCTTGCCGTTGACCAAGAGCCCGAACGAGACCAAGACCAGAGCCGCAACCGACACGACCGCGTAAGACGCCCAGTACGTCAGCCGACGACCCGCGGACAAGTCGGCAAGCCAGCGATCAACGCATTCGCCCATGCGACGCGCGCAATTTCCCATAAAACCAATTTCCTCCCGTAAACATCCGCGAGGCCGCATCGCGGCCTCGCAACGTGCAAATCGAAGAAAGACGCGGCTACTTAGCAGACATCTCTTCGAGATACGCCTTCCAGAACTCCTCGGTATGGAACTCCCTCGCAGCAGCAGAGTACGCCTCCACCAGCGCGTGCTTGTTCTGGTTGAGCTCGCGAATCAGCTTCTTGTAACGCTTCATGATTTGTTTGAATCGCGGCTTGTCCATCACGCGAAGATTGCCGGTAGCCACGTCGGAATCAACGGCGAGCAGACGACGGCGACGATGCATCCGCTTAGCCGGATACCAGAAGCCACCCGCTGGGATCACCGAAGGCTCGTCATTGAGCATGAACTCGGGAAGACGATGACCGCCGAACGACGTGTAATCGAGCACGCGCTCCATGAACCCACGAGGCGGTTCCTCTTCATCAAACACGATTTCGGGATCGAGGCAGAACTCGTTCAGATTGACGCCCTCGATCTCCTTCAGGGGCACGAGAACCTCGTTCTTGCCGCCGTTGCGCTTGATGATCGATTCGCCTGACGTGTGACGAATGAAATCGGGACCGCGCATGTAGTCCTCGAGCGCGTCGAGGAGCAGTTCAGCGCCCGCATAGTCGAACTTCTTCAACGAAAGCCTGACGTAGTTCCAATAGCGCTCGAGGAACTCGTCTTGCATCTTCGCTGACGTGGAAGCCAGCGTGATGAGGAAGTTCCTCGTGTACTGGTACAGATCGACCGAGGCCTTGAACCTGCCGCCGAAAGCGGAATGCCAAACGCAGATTCCGCCCATGCTCATCATCAGCGGCTGACAACGCAGACCGTATTCGACATCATCGCAGCGCACGAACAGAGGCAGCGGAAGCCCCTTCTCCTCGATGATATTCGCGGGGATGCAGCAGAACCACCAAGCGCCGTAAGCGTTATCCTTCTCAACATCGATCGTCTCGTTGCGCACGATGTCCTTCAAGTCCTTCATGTCCAAGTCGGGCTTCACGCGATCATAAAGCGCGCTGTCGCGCACGAACGCGACGTCCTCGAACTGGTTATAGGGAACCTCGAGCTGGAGCATCGCGCCGTTGAGAAACGCGTCTTTGTACTTCTCGGCGCGCACGGAGAGCAGGTTGTACGTCCTGCGGATGCTCTCAGGAGAAATCGACACGTCGTCGTCCATCAAGATGACATGCGTGGGCTTCACGTCCTGATGAAGCGATTCCATCATGCCGCGCGCGAAACCGCCCGAGCCGCCGACGTTGGGGTTCGGGTACACGTACACGCCATCGCCCGTGATCCCCTCCGCGTCGAGCGTCCGTCCGTTGTCGACGACATGAACGGCAAGATCGTCGCCGAGGCCCTGGGGGCCGTTGATGAGGTTCTTGAACTGCTCGATGTTGGGAAGCACGTACTTCTCGTTCTTGAACGTGGTCATCGCGATGGAAAGGCGCACAGGACGGATATCGGCCTCGTCGACCAGCGCGTAATAATACGAGTCGTCTATCTCGCATGCATCGTAGGCAAGGATCTCGAAGCTGAACAGCACCGAGCCATCGTCGGGCAGCTCGATGTCGAAAGAGGCGAAATCGCCCTCATCGAACTCGAAGCTGTCCACAAGGCTGCGCGTTGCCTCGGAAGAGTACAGGGAGGCCGATTCGATCATGACCACGCCCCGACCCTTGATCTTGAGGTGCAGGCCGAGCGAATGCGCCGCCGTGTACATGCGATATTTAACGGCCGAGCATGAATTGTAATAGGTCATGAAGTCATAGCGCCCGCCGGCAGGCAGCACCGCGCCGTACGTATCGCCCGCCGAAGGAACGACGAACGATTCCGTCCGCACGTAAAGGTCCTGATAGAGGGCCATCCTCTCGCAAGGCTCAAGCAGAACGTTCGCCAGTCTTACCGAAACCATACCTCTCCTTACATAACAATACGAAGACCCACCGTCTGTGGGCCTTCGCAGTCAACAACGACCGCGGATGCAAATCCAAGGCCGCACAATCCACTCGGAATTATTTTATAGAGCAAAAAACCTGATCATATACCGCAATCTGCTCATTTGCAGAGGAAATGCGCAGTTTGAGCAGCACGGACGCTAGGAGCGCCGCAGGATTCGACAGGCGAACGAATCGCACGAGCCTACCACAGTCCGTATTGCTCGATCATGCTTACTATGTTCATGCCGTAGCCATCAGTGGCGGCCCAGCCCTTGCCCGTGGGGTTGTTGGGGATGCCGAGCCACTGAACGTACTCGGACACGCCACGCGTCACGTAGGAGAAGCGCGGGTCGACGCACGCGTTGTTCAGAGCCTCGTTGTTCGCATAAGCCTTCAGATGCTGAACCTGCGCGCGAATGCCCGTCCTCACATCGGGGAACGACGCGCCCGCAGCGCCCGATCCCACGGCTCCCAGGCCCGCGAAGTTGAACTGGCCGATGCTCACATCACCACCAAAACGCAGCCAGCCAGTCTCGAGCATAGCCTGGCAGAAGACGACCTGGGGGCGAATACCCTCGGCGACCGACTCCTCGTAAACGATACGGCAGAACTCCTCCACGCTGCCCGCACCGCCGCGCGCGAGCTCCGCTGCGGGATAGCGCGCACCCGACGCCTTGAACGCTGCGATCAGCGAGTCGGCGGAAGCATAGCGCGAACCTGAGACATAGTAGAGCTCCTGGGACTTATACGGAAAGAAGGTCTCCCCCTTGCCGTAGTAATGGTAGTACGCGCCGTCGAGAACCCAACCCGTCATCAGCACGCCCTCGTCGTTGGAGTAATACCACTTGTCATCGACGGTGTACCAGCCCGTCCACAGATGTCCGTCGTCGCGGTCGAGGCGGTAGCGCTTGCCCTCGTGGTCGAGCCAGCCTCGGCGCATCGCGCCGTCGTCGCCCGCGAAGTAGCGGCGCCCGTCGGCGTCGAACCAGCCGATCGCGAGCGCGCCGCCGCGGGCCGGGTCGTAGTAGAAGCGCGAGCCCGAGGATCCGGTCAGCCAGCCCATCACAAGCGCGCCGTCAGCATCGGCGTGGTACCAGCTGCCCTCGGCGAACAGATCGCCGGTCCACAGATGTCCGTCGTCGCGGTCGAGGCGGTAGCGCTTGCCCTCGTGGTCGAGCCAGCCTCGGCGCATCGCGCCGTCGTCGCCCGCGAAGTAGCGGCGCCCGTCGGCGTCGAACCAGCCGATCGCGAGCGCGCCGCCGCGGGCCGGGTCGTAGTAGAAGCGCGAGCCCGAGGATCCGGTCAGCCAGCCCATCACAAGCGCGCCGTCAGCATCGGCGTGGTACCAGCTGCCCTCGGCGAACAGATCGCCGGTCCACAGATGTCCGTCGTCGCGGTCGAGCCGATAGCGCTTGCCGTCGAGGTCAAGCCAGCCGCGGCGCATCGCGCCGTCGGGGTCGGAGTAGTAGTAGACGCCGTCGACGGTGTAGAAGCCCGTCCACAGATGTCCGTCATCGCGGTCGAGGCGGTAGCGCTTGCCGTTCAAGTCGAGCCAACCGCGCTGCAGCGCCGCACTCTCGGGGCTGAAGTAGTACTCCTTCCCCCCTATTTCGAACCAACCTCTGACAGCGACGCCATCCGCGCCGAACCACAGCGTGTCACCGCCAATGGTCCTCCACGCGTTCGTAACCATCGTGGAACCCTCGTACCAACGCCAGCGACCATCCTCGCCAAGTACCCACTTGCCAACGCCGAGCCCGTACTGCGCGGCAATGCCCTTCGCATCGGCCACGCCGAGCGCACGAAGGTTGTCTTCATTACCGAGAAACGCTGCGTCTTTCGGGTTCGAAACGAAAGCATGCTCGACGATGATGCCCGGGATTCCCGCCCAATGGGCCTCGTCGATTACCGTGAAATAGTCGGCGATGCTTCCATCGGGGAAAGTCTCACCGCTCGTCGAATCGGACCAATAGATATCGCGCTCCGTAAGCCCCAGACCCGTGATCTGTGCGAGGATCTTCTCCGCGAGCTCTTTGCCCGCGACATGGACCTCTTCATAGAGATAGCTGCTGTCGTTGGGAATGATGACCTCTGCTCCATGAGCAGAGGAGTTCGTCGAGGAATTGATATGCAGACTCACGAAAACGTCCGCGCCCTGAGAAACCGCGTAACGCACGCGCTCGCTCAAGCCGACGTAGAAGTCGCCGCTGCGCGTCATCACAACGCGCACGCCGGAGTAGCGCTCCAGCTCGGCCTTGCAGTACTTGGCGATCTTCAGCGTGAGGTCCTTTTCAGAAAGACCGTCGCCCTGAGCGCCGCCGTCCCTGCCGCCGTGACCCGCGTCAAGAGCGACCACAAGGTCGCCATCGCGCGCGCTCGCGGGATCGGCGGCCGTCGAAAGAACCTGCACGCCCGCGGCGGCGTCAAGTGCAGCTGAAACGCTGTCGCGCGCCTCGAGCGCGCCCTCATCGTTCAGCGTGAACGCACGAACGGCGTCTCCCTCCGCTGCGTCAGCGCCCTGACCCAAATCGGTCTCGACAAAGAAGCGGTAGACGTTCTGAGCGTCCTCGCGGAAGGAGACCTTCTTCGCTTCCCGCGCATCGCTCTCCGCGAACTCGAGAGACGCGATACGGTAAGCTCCCTCGCCGAGATCAGCGCCCGCCACCTTGAACAGCAGGGCGCCGGCGACGGCGTTATCAAGCTCGACGCTCAGAGCATCGCCGGTTGCCTCGTCCACAAGCTCGAGCGTCGCGCTCTCGGCCACACGCGTATCGTCGGAGAAACCGACGACTATCAGCTGATCGTCGGACGTGGTCATCTCGGGTCGCGCGATGAGCACATAGCTCACCTCGGCAACCTCCTCGCGCGCCACGGCGATGCCCGCCTGCGCTTGCTCCTCCGCAGAGGGCGCGGGCGCTTCGTCATGCGCGTCCTCCGCGGGCTCGAGCGCTTTCTGCGCAGAAGGTGCCGACTGTGCGCTCGTTGCAGGAGCCTCACCATCGGGACCGGGCGCGGACTGCCCCTCCGCATACGCGCACATCGGCACCGACAGCGCCAACGACAGCGTCAGCACGATCGAAATGACTTTATTTTTGAAACCCATATTCCCTCATCAGCCCCGTGCGCTCGACATCACTGACGCCACGCGCGCACGGGACCGCAGGCGTATGGAAAACCCGTTTATCGGGCGGAAAGATCCACCTCGAACAAGCTTCGGTGCAACTCAAATGCGCCATCGCGATACGAGTACACCGCAGGCGCATGCTCGATGAAAAACCCTGGCGTGAACGACATCGAATACGCCCCCGCAAAACGAATGAGGATGATGTCGCCCTCGCTAAGCTCGCGCTCATCCTCCAAAATGCACAGCCTATCGCTTTCCATGCAGGTAAACCCGCACAGGCTCTGCTTGGGCATCGTGTTCTCTCGCTCGGTGAACAAAACGAGCGGGTAAGACGTCTTCTTCATCTCGTGATCGATGTTGAGACGGGACAGCTCGCTCACAACGAAGCGGTGACCTCTCACATCCTTGACGTCGACGACGCGGCCGGCATAGTAGCCGGGCGTGCAGATGACTGCCCCGCCAGGCTCGACGAGAAGCTCGACCGCTGCAGGATCGCACACCGTTTTCAACTCGGAGGCCATCTCGGCCGCGTACTCCTCGTAGCGCCCCTCGTTCTGAGGGCCGCCGCCGTAATAGCCACCGCCCATGTCAACGTACTCGAGCGACCCCGCAAGATCGTTCTCGGCGATCACCGAAGCGGCATGGCTTGCCAAAACTCGATAAGCATAAGGCGTGCGACCGTAAGTGGTGACGTGCATGTGCAGACCCGCGATCACAACGCCCGGCATCCCTTTAATGCGCGAGAGCACCGCGGCGACTTCCCCGTCCTCGTACGAGAAACCGAAGCGACCAGGCTCGTCGCCGCCGATGGTCTGACCCGGGCAGAACTTCTCGAGATCGATGTTGACCCTCACGCCCACCTTAACCGGAACGCAGGACTCGCGCGCGATCTCCTCGAGCCAGCGCAGCTCGCGCTTGGAATCGATGTTCACGATAGCGCCGTTCGAAAGAGCGTGCTCGAAGCAGCGCCTTCCCTTCACCGGGCCGTTGAAGACGATCTCGCACGGATCGAAACCGCAGGTGAGCGCGAGATCGTACTCGTCATCGGACACGACCTCCGCAAGGCAGTCGCACTCCTTGGCCTTCTTGAGAATCCAAGGGAACGGATTGGTCTTCACCGAATAGCAGACATGCGCGTTATCGCCCCACGCCTCGCGCAGCGCGCGGCCGAACGAGTTGAAGTTGTCCTCGAGCTCACGCTCGTCGAAGATATAACAGGGAGTACTGAGCGACTCGAGTTGTTCCTGGCTAAACACAAGGGCACCTCGCTAGCAATACGGTTTGCTCGAGCCGTAGCGCTCCTCGAAGTAAGCGTCGAAGCGGCCGAGCCCCATTTCGTTCTTATAATCCTCGAACAACGCGCGCGCATCATAAGCCGGCTCGTAGCCAAGAGCGCTGCGCGCCTTGTCGACGTTCATAAAGTAGTCCACGCAGTCGTGCTTCTCGGGACGATAGATCTTGCGAGATCTCTTCCCCTCGGGGCAGAACGTCTCGATGATCACGTCGATAAGCTCCTCGAGCGGCGTCATCCTGCCGGTGCCGACGTTGTACATGCCGCTCGCCTCGGCAGGCGCGAAGAGCTGCTTTTCCACCATCTGGCAGAAATCCTTGACGTAGATCAAGTCCATGCCCTTGCGCGGATCGCCCCACACCTCGAGGTCCTCTCCGTTCATCGCGCGCGCGATCATCAGGCGGTACGAGCTGGTCGCGGGCTTGCCATCATGATAGAGCGTCTTCGACTCGGGCATGTAGCAGTAGATGTTCGGAAGGCGCAGGCCAAAGAAAAGCATGCCGTATTCTTCCTGGTAGTTCCTGCACAGATCCTCCGCGGCGCATTTAGTGATCGCGTAGACGGAATGGTCGCCCGAGAAGGGAACGCGCTTGGGCATGTCGTCGAGAAGCTCGGTGCGCTCCCCGAAATAGCCGTCGTAATCGGAAATGGTCTGCGTGTAGATGACCCTGCTCGTCCCCACGCGACGCCCGTACTCCAAGACGTTGAGCGTGCCCAAAACATTCGAGCGCACATAAGCGTGCGGGTCGTAGCCCTCCATGTAGGCGGGCAAGGCGCCCGCGAAATGAACGAGAGCGTAGACGTCATCGGTGGGAAGTCCCGCGAAAGATTTCTCATCGGCGATGTCGAGCTTCACGTAAGAGACGCGTCCCGGGTACTTCTCCGAGAAAAACGACACGTCCTTGCGTCCCGTGGCGACGATCTCCCAGTCCTCGTCCAACGTCGATACCAGGTGATCGACCGTGTACAGGCCCAACGTTCCGGTTGATCCGAACAGAATGATTTTACGAGTCACGAAAACCGCCCTCCTTCGTTAGTCGATTGAATGAATGCAATGCCCTTACAGGCTGATCGAATAAACGATGATACCAACAATGATCAAGGCCAAAGCGGCGACCTTGCGCATGTTGATCTTTTCCTTAAATATCACCACGGCGAAAAACGTGATGTAGAGATAACTCGTCGCCTCGAGGATGGGGCCTAACGACAGCGGGACCTCTCGATAGGCGATGATGGTCATCAACGTAGCGATGAAGAAGATGGTGTAAGCACCGATGACCAGCGGGTTGAGGTACTCCTTCAACACGCTGTCGTACTCCTTCATGGCCGCCTTCTTCAGAAGCACCTGGGACACCGAGCTGATGAACGTGCCGAACAGAAAGATCAGCGCATAGAAGATAAGGCTATCGGACATCGACACCATCTCCCGTCGTCTCGAGCTCCGCGCCGTCTTCACAGTTCGCGCCCGCCGCATCCGCCTTATCGGCCGAATCGGGGACGCCCTGCTCGGTCGTGTCGGACATCGAGTAAAGAACGATGCCGCCGATGACGAGGATCGCGCCGATGACCATACCGATGTTCACGCTTTCGTGGAAGATGAGAACGCCCCAGAGCATTCCCCATACAACCGTGATGGCCTTGTTCGCGAACGCGACCGTCAGCGGCAACCGCTTGATGATCTGCTGCCAGCCGATGGCGTACACGAACAAGACGAACAGCATGCCGCCGTAGAGCAGAACGAACTCCAGGCTCAGCGCCGGAAAGCCAGCCGCAGTCTTGCTCAAGATGCCGGAGAGCGTGTAGAAAAGAAGCAAGAGGTGCAGCGCGATGAGCACCTTTATCATCTTAGGCGCCCCGGAGCGCTTCGATTTCACCATTAATACCGACCTATTTCGTTTTCGCTCAGCAAATCACGTCCACCTTCGTCCTTCATGCGGAACGTGCGGAACAGCTCCTCGGTCATGCGATCGAGCGCGTCGAAGCTGTCGGCACGCAGATAGAAGCGCGCCGCATAGGGCTTGTTCCCGCCCGATTCGCGATCGATCCTCTCGCCCTCGGCATAGTAAACCAACGACTCGGCGATCGCGGGGTCGTCCTCGGACGGCGCGCCTTCAATCGAAGCAATAAGACCGTCGCGCCCGTGGAAGTACAGGCCCGCGGAGCGAGCCGGGAGATGCGCGTCGAAGCCATCGAGCGCACGAACCACCGCAGGCTGGTCGTAAACCGAATCGAGCAAAACGTCTTCGATCAGAGGGCCGCCCGCGATATCGAGCAATTCATGCTCGTAGCCGAAGATGCGCCCCGCGCATTCGCACACCTGGATGCCGCGCTCCTCGGACCAGAAGAACTGCATGCACAAAGGACCGTTCTCCATGCCCAAATAGCCCGCGACTCGAGCGACGATGTCGCGCGCCTCGTCGACGACCGAGTCGACGAGGCGGCTGGGGTAGACGATCCTGCTGACGTAGGGCGTCCGCAGCGCATCGCCTTGTGTCTTCTCCCGGTCGGCGACGTTGAGGACGACGACCTCACCGTCCACGACCCAGTTCATCATGTTGAACTCGAAGCCGTCGTTGTACTCCTCGCACAACACGCAGCCATCGCTCGAAAAGCACGACACATCGGCGAAGCAATCGACGACCTGCGCCTCATCGCGCATCAGGTAGACGCCGCGCGACCCATAGGAATCGGTCGGCTTGATGACCACGGGGAACGTCATGCGCGCCAAATCCTCATGGATGCTCTCGGCGCGAAGCACGGCGGAGCGCGGCACAGGAACGTCGAGCTCCTCGAACATCTCCTTCATCAGCGTCTTATCACGAAGGTAGCGAAGCTTCTCGGGATCCAGGTAAACGGGCATCCCCAGCTTCGCGCGCACAGCGGCGAGGCTTTCGGCCAGCACGTCGGAGAAGGACGAGACGACGCCGTCGACTAGCTCCGCGCGACACATATCAACAATCGCGTCGATATCGCGCACATCGATGTCGTAGGACTTGTCGGCGATGGCCTTAGCGGGGCCATCGCTGTACCCGTCGCAAACGATGACGTACGCGCCGCGCTCCTTCGCCAGCGTCGTCAAGCGCACGAACTCATCCATAGAGCCCAAGATGACCAGGCGATGCCCCTGAAGATCAGCGCTCATCGACATCCCCTTCCTCCTCTTCGCCCACCACATCGCGCACGACGTACTGCGGGGCTTTATTCACTGTGATGAACAGCCTGCCGAGGTACTCGCCGATAAGGCCGAGGAACATCACGATCATGCCCGAGCACAGAAGCAAGGCCGCCATCGTCGAGCTCCACCCTATCTGCATGCCCGGGTTGAAAATCCTCTGCACGACAACGAAAACCGCGCCCAAAAAGCCGATAAGACCGAGGATCGCGCCCGAAACGGAAGCAAAACGAAGCGGCACCATGGAGAAATTGAGCACCGTCGACCACAGACGGAAAAGGCTCTTGAGGTTGTACCCCGACGAACCCACCTCGCGATCGTAATGGACGACCGGAACGTTCACCATGCTACGAGTCGCCTGGAACAGAAGTCCCTGGATATACACGTAAGGCCCGTCGTAACGGATCAGCTCATCGGAGATGAAGCGCTTCATCACGAGGAAGTTGCTCGCCTCGATGTCCTTAGGACGCCCGGTCAGCGCGCGCATAGACCAAACCGTGAAGTCCGAGCCCAATCGGCGCCACCACGCCTCGCGATGATCGGGGTACTGCGCGAAAACGACATCGTACTCGTCCTCGAGCGCGACGTCGATCAGCTTCGAGCACTGCGACGGATGCGTCTGCATGTCGTCGTCCATCAGCATCACGTAATCGCCCGTGACATGCCTAAGGCCCGCGATGATCGCGTTGTGCTGACCGAAGTTCTTCGCGAAGTTCACGCCCTTCACGCACGGATCGGTTGCCGCCATGTCGCGGATCTCGGCGAAGGTGCCGTCGGTCGATCCATCGTTCACCAGGACGAACTCATAATCGAGACCGCGGGAGACGAGCATCTCGCGCGTTTGCTCCACTACCTTGCGGATCGTCTTCTCGGAGTAATAGCAGGGAATAACGACCGAGATCCGCGGATCCTCGATGCGCTCGCGAGCCTCGGGTCCGTTATTTTGATTCATAGTACTCCCTCACGCCCTCGATGACCTTATCGACGGCCTCGCCCTCGATCCCGAAGTACAAAGGAAGTCGCACGAGGCGATCCGACTCGGAATCGGTCCATTTCATCGAATCCGCCACGCGACCGAACTTGAGGCCCGCAGGCGAGGAATGGAGCGGCACGTAATGGAAAGACGCCTGGATGCCGCGCTCGCGAAGATGAGCGATCAGCTCGGTCCTCTCCTCCAAGGTCGCGCACTTCAGATAGAACATGTGAGCGTTGTGCGCGCACCCCTCGGGCACGAACGGAAGCTCGACAAGGCCCCGCTGCGCAAGATCGCTCAGGCTCGCACGGTATTTCTCCCACGTCGCAAGCCTGTTGTCGTTGATCGTGTCGGCCTCTTGCAGCTGGGCCCACAGATACGCCGCGTTCATGTCGCTGGGAAGATAGCTGCTGCCGTAATCGACCCACGTGTACTTGTCCACCTGGCCGCGGAAGAAACGAGAGCGGTTGGTGCCCTTCTCGCGGATGATCTCGGCGCGTTCGACGTACTCGGGACGGTTCACGAGGATCGCACCGCCTTCGCCCATCGAATAGTTCTTCGTCTCATGGAACGAGAAGCAGCCGAAGTCTCCGATGGTGCCCAGCGCGCGACCCTTGTACGTGGACATGACGCCCTGCGCCGCATCTTCGACCACCAAAAGATCGTGCTTGCGCGCGATTTCCATGATGGCATCCATCTCGCAGGCGACGCCCGCGTAATGGACGGGCACGATCACGCGTGTCCTCTCGGTGATTGCCTGCTCGATCTTCGTCTCGTCGATGTTCATCGTATCGGGACGTACGTCCACGAACACGAGCTTGGCCCCCACCAGGACAAACGACGTTGCCGTCGTGGAAAACGTGTAACTCGGAACGATCACCTCGTCGCCGGGCTTGATGTCGCACAGAATGGCCGCCATCTCGAGCGCCGTCGTGCCGCTGGTGGTGAGAAGCGCCTTATGCGCGCCGAAGCGCTCCTCGAGCCAAGCATTGCACTTTTTAGTGAACGGGCCATCGCCGCAGATCTTGCGGTTGTCGACCACGGCCTCTTTCACATACTCCAGCTCCATCCCGACAAACGGGGGAACGTTAAACGGAATCATTCGAAAACCTCGCTTCATCTACTCGCCGAGTCGCTTGGCGTACATCTTCTCGTAGTAATCCTGATACGATCCGTCCACGACGTTTGCGATCCATTCGCTGTTGTCGAGGTACCATCTGATCGTTTTAACAATGCCGATCTCAAAGGGCGTCTCCGGATACCACCCGAGATCGCGCTTAATCTTATCGGGTGCAATGCCATATCGGCGATCATGGCCTTTGCGATCATCAACGTACTTGATCAGAGACTCGTCAATGAGCGCATCACCAGTTGCAGCGGAAACCTCTTCGATGATCTTCTTCACAATGAAGATATTGCTGCGCTCGTTATGCCCGCCGACGTTGTAGACCTCGCCGAGCACGCCATTGTCCAAAACCAGGTCGATGGCCTTGCAGTGATCTTCAACGTAGAGCCAGTCGCGAACGTTGAGGCCATCGCCGTACACGGGAAGCGAATCGTGCTTGAGCACGTTGTTGATCATGAGAGGGATAAGCTTCTCGGGGAACTGGTAGGGACCGTAGTTGTTCGAGCAGCGCGTGATGTTCACGGGCATGCCGTAAGTATCGCCATAAGCGCTCACGAAAAGATCGGCCGCCGCCTTCGAAGAGGAATACGGCGAATGGGGATTGAGCGGGGTGTCCTCCCTGAAGAAGGAATCGGGCTCGTCAAGCGAGAGGCTGCCGTACACCTCGTCGGTGCCGACCTGGAGGAACTTCACGCCCTCAGGATACGTGCCGTCCTCGCGCTCCCACAGCGCGCGGAACGCGTTCAGCAGGCACACCGTGCCCTCGACGTTGGTTTTCGCGAACATCTCGGGGGACTCGATCGAACGGTCGACGTGAGACTCGGCGGCGAAGTTCACCACGTATTCGGGCTTGAAGCGGTCGAAGGTCTCGGTCATGGCCGCGCGATCGCAAATATCGGCGTGCACGAACTCGTAGCGGGAATCCGAGCTGATATCGCTCAGGTTGTTGAGGTTGCCCGCGTACGTCAGCGCGTCCACGTTCACCACCCGCACGTCCTGATGGTTCTCCAGGATGTAGTGAATGAAGTTGGAACCGATGAAGCCCGCGCCTCCGGTAACCAGATACGTTTTCAAAATTCCCACCTATCCAATCGATTCGTTCATACGATAGATCTTATTGTCGGCGACCCTCAACAAGTGCGCGCCGTAGGGTGACTTGCCGAAGCGCTTGGCGGACTCGACGAGCGTATCGCGGTCGATCCAGCCGTTGTTGAAGGCGATCTCCTCGAGGGAGGCGATCTGCAAGCCCTGGTTCTCCTCCGTCACACGAACGAACTCGCCGGCACGATAGAGGCTCTCCATCGTACCCGTGTCGAGCCACGCGGCGCCACGGGGCAAGATCTCCACGCTGAGCGATCCGTCCTCGAGATACATCTTGTTCACATCGGTGATTTCAAGCTCGCCGCGCGCAGAGGGCTTCACGTTCTTGGCGAATTCCACAACGCGGTTATCGTAGAAGTACAGACCCGTGACCGCGTAGTTGGAACGGGGATTCTCGGGCTTCTCCTCGAGGGAGACCGCCTTACCGCGTTCGTCGAACTCGACCACGCCGAAGCGCTCAGGGTCCTCGACGTAGTAGCCGAACACGGTCGCGCCGCGAGGACGGTTCGCCGCAGCCACCAGCTTCGAGGTGAGACCACCGCCGTAGAAGATGTTATCGCCCAAGATGAGCGCGCAGTTGTCATCCTCGATGAAGTCCTCGCCGATGATGAACGCCTGAGCCAGCCCGTCAGGGGAAGGCTGCTCGGCATAGGAAATGCGAACGCCGAAAGAATCACCGTTTCCAAGAAGGCGCTTGAAATTCGGCAGATCCTGCGGCGTCGAAATGAGAAGTATGTCTCGAATGCCGGCAAGCATGAGGATCGAGAGCGGATAGTAGATCATGGGCTTATCGTAAACAGGCAGGAGTTGTTTTGAAGTCACCATGGTCAGAGGATAGAGCCTCGTTCCCGAACCGCCAGCTAAAATGATTCCCTTACCCATAGCCTTCCCTTCGCGAACTAACATGATTGCAGCACCAATATCAGAGCAAGCATAACTTCATTATTTTATGGCTTTTCGGGAAAGACTAGATAAGAACGAAGCTGATCTCACAAGCACAACGCAAAACCTCGATGATGCCGCATTGCCATGCCGCGCTGCGGGCGAGAGGCTGCATGCGCAATCTCCTGCACATTCTCAATCATTACGCAATCTCCTGTGCGCCCTTGAACATTAAGCAATCTCTTGCGCACCTTCGATCATCTTCGATCATCTCGACGCACTTCGCGCGCAGACAGCCGTCGTGTTGCACCCTCTTGCTCGATGCCCGCAGCACACGCGACGTCCGCAGGCACGCGAAGAGCCCGAGCTCCCGCATCAGAGCCCCTATCTGCAAAAAAAACGGCTCCCCCAAATGGGAGAGCCGCTTCAAATCGCGTGCAGTTACGCCGCGCCTGCAGCAGGCCGCGCAGGATCGACGGACCTTCCAAGCCCGACCCCTTTGCATCCGCCCGAAAGGGGGACCCAGCGACGGCTATCAGGCCCTACGCCTCCATCAGGTCAACGCCCAGCTCGGCTTTCACCAAGTCGAACGCCGCAGCGATGGCCTTGTCCATGTCGTAGTACTTGTAACCGCCCAGACGGCCGGCAAACACCACGTCGCCTTCCGCTTCGGCAAGCGCCGCGTACTCCTCGTAAAGCTTCGTGTTGCGCTCGTCGTTGATGGGATAGTACGGCTCATCGCCCGGCTGCCAGTTCGTCGGATACTCGCGCGTGATCACCGTGGTGGGAATGGTCTCCC
>ERZ1673722.2074-NODE-2074-length-17684-cov-15.550230_pt1 | contig 17684 bp, 12 predicted proteins | sample MGYA00580222_ERZ1673722 | MGnify/ENA primary metagenome ERZ1673722 (study PRJEB41218, sample SAMN15661750) | gut metagenome | host: Homo sapiens | place: Canada: London | collected 2015-08-20/2019-03-30 | study: EMG produced TPA metagenomics assembly of...
GGATATCTCGCTTTTCATGTTTTCAATGTGTAACATATGTATTGTAATCCTACACTTCACAGCTCCTTTTTGTTGCTGGTGACTTGACGAGTCGTTTCCTTAAATAACTTTTCCCGAAGACTGGAAAAAGAGCGGAAAGTGTGGTATCATCTATGCATATGAGTATGCGGGTGTAGTTCATCGGTAGAACGCCAGCTTCCCAAGCTGGACAGGAGGGTTCGACTCCCTTCATCCGCTCCACGTGAATTGTGAGAGCCCGAAAGGGCTCTTTTTTGTTTGGCTTGGTAGGATATAATAGTGGTGACTAGTGACTAAAGCCAAGAAAGGAATCAACTTATGCCATACACCTATTACGATATCGGACTGAATCTTTTTACGAAATCCTTCCCCCACCCGGAGAAGATCATCGAGGACGCGCACGCCGCGGGGATACAGTGCATTTTGACAGGCTCGGAGGCGGAGGAGAATGAGCTCGTGAATGATTTCACGAAGACTCATGACGTCTACGGGACGGCGGGGATCCATCCGCACAGCGCCGACGAAGCGAAGAAGGAGGACGTGGCGCGCATCGAGGAAATATTGGCTACGAATCCCCGCATCCTGGCGGTGGGGGAGACGGGGCTTGACTATGACCGCATGTACAGCAGGAAGGAGAATCAGATCTACTACTTCAAGGAGCTGATCGCGCTCGCAGAGAAATTGGGGAAGCCGCTCTTCCTTCACGAGCGGGACGCAGCGGAGGACTTCATCGCCTGCTTTGCCGGACACGAATCCATCTGTCCGCGCTCTGTCGTCCACTGCTATACAGGAAATAAGGAAACGCTCGAGACGCTCCTTTCGATGGGCTTCTATATCGGCATCACGGGCTGGATCTGTGATGAGCGGCGTGCGGATGACCTGCGCGAGGCAGTGACGATCCTTCCGCTGGACCGCGTGATGATCGAGACGGATGCGCCGTACCTCACGCCGCGCGGATTCCACCTGCCGAGGACGAATGTGCCGCAGAATATCACGTATGTGGCGAGGACGCTCGCGCAGTACATGGGCGTCTCGGAAAAGGTGCTCACGAAATGCGCGAAGGAGAATACGGAGCGGTTCTGGGGGATCAGATAGAGGGGGAGCTCCTGGGGCGGCTCGCCCCTTAATTACGTTTGAAAGTTTCGATTGAATGAGAAATTAGAAATGAGAAATGTGAAATGGTGGTGCGGCGCATAAAAATAAGGAAGTGCCGCGAAGTATAAATCATGGCGATGCCATGAGCTGGCATGCCAGTCACTAGTCACTGGTGACTTGAGATTCCTGATCCCTAGCCACTCATTCCTCATCCCTGCTTTTAAACTTCAGGGCTCTCGTGGCGGCTTCGCCGAGATCGATGGCTCAGGTCGCAGCTGTTCTGGCATTCGGTATCTCACATACGACGTTTCTCGCCGCTCAGGATGACGAAACGGGTGATGCCCGAAGGCCTTATGAGATGGCGCTATTCCCGTACCGTCAGCCTTCCCCTCTAGGGGAAGGTGCCCCGCAGGGGCGGATAGGGCAGACATGGGATGAAAGACAGAAGGTCGTATAGGGGAAAGAGAGGCGCATTTGTGCTGCTTGCGAAAGCACCCGAGCGCCGTCTTTTTTTATTGGGCGATGCCCGAAAGTGGTATTCAAGTCACGGGTTATCAGCCATAACAACGATACGAGTAGCCCCTTAGAGAAGGGGCGCGCCAAAGGCGCAGGATGGATCCACGAAGCGGTGTGAAAGACTATGTGAAATTACCCGTTTCCCTTAAACGTCATCCCGACCGAAGTGGAGGGATCTTTCTTGTAGACCGGTAAAACGTGGGTGAGGGAAAGGCGAAAAAGGAAGCACCAAGGTGTCGTTTGAGTGAGGGTGCATGTGTGCATATGGCGGCAGTGCAATAAAGATCCCTCGGCTGCGCTCGGGATGACGGTGCTTGGGGAGCGGATAGGTTCAAAGGGGGGGTGCCGCCTTTTTAGAAGAGGGTATTCTCATATCGTAGCCTTCCCCTCTAGGGGAAGGTGCCCCGCAGGGGCGGATAGGGCACAGGCGGCATGAAAGACAGATGAGGAAAGCGGAGAAGCGCGCGGCATATGTGGGGGAGCGTGAGTCCCTGACCGCGAATGACGACGATTTAATCAGTGCTTCCTAAAAAATCATTCTCGCCACTTCCTCTGGAAGGGGCAGACGAGCGAAGCGAGGGGGGCTTCCCCAAATGTGGGAGTACCGTTTCACGCGGCCAACCTCCGCCCTTTCGGGGCACCTCCTTCCAAAGGAAGGAGAGGGAAAAGGGGCTGTGTGTATCGTCATAGGTATATTTGCGGCGAAGCCGACGCCTTCTCTGCTGTATCCGCTGCCCCTGCACCCGCCCCTACCATTTCCTTTCCAAAGGGCGTATAATATAACTACTGACCAATAGTCAAAAATATATTTCAAAGAAAGGGAAACGCTATGAACGAAGTCAAAATGCCGAAACGGCCTATACTGGCGTATTACATTTTAATCTTCCTTGCGATCTTCCTGTTCAATTCGATCTTCATGCCGATGCTCCGCGAGAATCAGGTGAAGGAAGTGGACTACTCGTCCTTCATGACGATGACGGAGAACAAGGAAATCGACAAGGTCCAAGTGGAGCAGGACAAGATCCTCTTTACGAAGAAGGATGACAAGCAGGCGTACAAGACCGCCATCATGAATGACCCCGAGCTGGTGGAGCGTCTGCACAAGTCGGGCGCGGATTTCACCGGAGAGATCGTCGAAGCGATGAATCCGATCCTGTCGGCGCTCCTCTCATGGGTGTTGCCGCTCCTCATTTTCTTCGGCATCGGCCAGTACATGAATAAACGGCTGATGAAGAACATGGGCGGCCCTGGCGCGATGCAGTTCGGCATGGGGAAATCGAATGCGAAAATCTTCGTGAAGCCGACGAACGGGATCAAATTTGCTGATGTCGCCGGTGAAGATGAAGCGAAGGACAGCCTGCAGGAGGTCGTCGAGTACCTGCATAATCCGACGAAGTACCGAGACATCGGTGCGAAGATGCCGAAGGGCATCCTTCTCGTGGGCCCGCCAGGCACCGGCAAGACCATGCTGGCGAAGGCTGTCGCCGGCGAGTCCGAAGTGCCGTTCTTCTCCATTTCCGGCTCGGAATTTGTAGAAATGTTCGTCGGCATGGGCGCGGCGAAGGTTCGCGACCTCTTCAAGCAGGCGAAGGAAAAAGCGCCATGCATTGTCTTCATCGATGAAATCGATGCCATCGGCAAGAAGCGCGGCGGCGGTGCCTTGGGCGGCAATGATGAGCGCGAGCAGACGCTGAACCAGCTCCTGACAGAGATGGACGGCTTCGAAGACAATGCGGGCGTCATTATCCTGGCAGCGACGAACCGTCCGGAGTCACTTGACCCGGCGCTCACTCGTCCGGGCCGCTTTGACCGGCAGGTGCCTGTCACGCTGCCGGATCTTCAGGGGCGCGTCGCGATCCTCAAGGTCCATGCGGCAAAGATCAAGACCGCGCCCGCCATCGACTATGACAAGGTGGCGCGCATGGCCTCCGGTGCATCGGGGGCGGAGCTCGCCAATATCGTGAACGAAGCCGCGCTCCGCGCCGTTCGCGACCATCGTCCCTATGCGACACAGGAAGACATGGAGGAGTCCATCGAAGTCGTCATCGCCGGCTACCAGAAGAAGCATGCGATCCTGACGGACAAAGAGAAATGCATTGTTTCCTACCATGAGATCGGCCACGCTCTAGTCGCGGCACTGCAGTCCCATACCGCGCCGGTGCAGAAGATCACCATCATTCCAAGAACCAGCGGGGCGCTCGGCTACACCATGCAGGTGGAGCAGGGCAATCATTACCTCATGAATAAAGAGGAAATGCTTGACCAGATCGCCACCCTGACCGGCGGCCGTGCGGCGGAGGAGGTCGTCTTCGGCACGTCCACCAATGGGGCATCGAACGATATCGAGAAAGCCACCCGTATGGCCCGTGCGATGATTACGCGGTACGGAATGAGTGATGAATTCGGCATGGTCGCCATGGAAAATGTGACGAACCAGTATCTAGGCGGCGATACCACCCTCTCCTGCTCGCCGGAGACACAGGCGCGCATCGACAAGGCCGTCTCCGATCTCATCAAGGCGCAGCACGAGAAAGCAAGGAAGATCCTTGTGGAACATCGCAGCAAGCTTGATGAACTCGCGAAGTACCTCTATGAAAAGGAAACCATTACGGGAGAACAGTTCATGGGGATTCTGGAAGAGAAAGCGGAATAAAGTACAAGCAAAAAAGGAAGCTCGTGAGGGCTTCCTTTTTTGCTTGGTTGAATCAGCGTTTCCTTAACCTATGAGGATTCGCATAAGAGGTAGATGTTCTTTCTGCTTTCAAACTTCAGGGCTCTCGTGGCGGCTTCGCCGCCTTTTTAGAAGAGAGTATTCCCGTATCGCAGCTTTCCCCTCTAGGGGAAGGTGCCCCGAAGGGGCGGATAGGGCAGTGGCGGTATGAAAGACAGATGAGGAAAGCGGAGAGGTGCGCGGCACATGTGTGGGGTGTGAGTCCCTGGCTACTCATCTCTGGCTCACCGTATCCATGCTTCGAGCTTCTTCAAAAGTCCTTCGCAGGCTTTTTCTTCCAGCTCATACGCGTCTTCGAAGGTGCCGCCTTTGTGCGGGTTTGGGATATCGGCTTCTTCTCCGGCGTATTCGGAGAGGAGATGGATCTTCTCATCGACATCGCCGCCCATGGTATTGAAGATGTCGGGATGGTTCTTATCGTTCATGAGGAGGATGAAGTCGTACTCATCATAGGTCTTCCATGCGATGGGGAAGGCCTTTTTTTCTGTATAGAGGATGCCGTGGGCGGAGAGCGTCTCCTGCGCCGCCTTGGAAAGGGATGCGCCTTCTTTGGCAAAGCAGGCGGCGGAGACGGAGAGGGCTTCTGTCAGACCGGCCTTTCGGATGAGGTGATCCATGATGCATTGCGCCATCGGCGGTTCATTATTTCCTGTGTGCGAGATAAAGAGAAGACGGATCATGATGAAGCTCCTTTCGGGGAAATGATGACTAGTAACTGGTGACTGGTGACTAGGGACTAGGGATTAGGAGTAGCTGGTGACTAGGAACTCTCTCGAGGCGTCATTTCGAGTGAGGCGAGAGTTCTTTTTATCCTTATTATATCTTTCGAATGTAAATAAACGGTAAAATGAATTTTCTGATCCCTAATCCCTAGTCACGAGTCACCAGTCACCAGTCACTCATCTTCCACGGTGAAGTACGCTTCGAAGCGTACTATACCGTCCTCCTGCGTGAAATTTTTATAGGCATTGTGGGTATCTAGGAAGCGGGCGATGGAGACCATGCCGAAGCCATGGCCTTCCTTGTCTGCCTTGGGGTAGCCATTCTCATCAAAGCGGATGGGCGTGTCGTATGGGTTCACGACGGAGAGTGCGATCTGATTTCCTTTCATAAGGAGCGTGAGGTCGACGATGCGTTTCTCTTTGGGCATGGTGGCAGAGGCTTGGGTGGCATTTTCGAGAAGGTTTGCAAGTACGTAGGCGAGCGGGCTTTCGATGGAGGGAAGGCTCTGCGGGAAGGAGATTTTATGGCTGGTGCGGACGGAGAATTCTTTCGCTTTTTCGAAATAGATAGAGATGATGGCATTGATGATCGGATTCAGGCAGTAGGGGTGGGTGGCGGTGTGCTCTAAGTCTTCGTGAGAGCTTTCCAAAAGGGCAAGGGCTTCTTCTGTCTGTCCTTGCTGCAGGAGTCCGTGGAGTGCGAGGATCCGGTGTCGCAGGTCATGTCGGAAGAGGGACAATTCTTTCCCGTTATCCTGCAGGATCTGGGCATAGGATTGGAGGAAGGAAATGGATTTCTCCATCAGGTGGTTTGCACTCTGGATATTCGTCAAATTCTCGAAGTCTTTCTTTTCCAGAATGACGTAGCGGTCGAAGGCGATGAAGAAAATGATGAGGATGAACCAGACGAAAAATTTGTCAGGAGACCACATCTCTCCAAGAAGGCTGGTCGGCGTAGCGGTCATGGCGATGAGCAGCGGGATGACGGCGATGTAGTAGGTGTGCTGTTTTTCATTCATGAAGCGCTTCGAAGGCAGCATGGGGGGAAAAGACGCGGTAGGCACCGGGAAGTGTCAATGAAAAGAAGAGGTCATAGATCAAGATATGCGGGGTCATAAGATCATCCGATGATCTATCTGGGAATAGGAGAAGGAGGCAGAGGCCTGACACGCCGTGGAGGGCAAACATGTAGATGCCCTGCATGCCCAGGGTGAAGAGCTGCGCGGCTTTGGCGGTTGGGAAGATAAAAAGCATCGAGAGAAAGAAGGGCATCCAGCCGAACGCAAGACAGCACTTAAATATGAAGAGATTGGCGCCGAACTGGTCTAAGAGGAGGATCTGCCAGCTCATATTGAAGAGCAGTACGAGACAGTCCGTGTAAAAAAGGCAGCGTTTCGTCTTGTCGTCCATGATGCCCGCAAAGGGCGTATAGCGTACATAGGCTCCGCTCACCTGAAGGATGGCGATGGCAGAGACCAGAAGAAGGATATCGGTCATGGGTTTGCTCCTTATGAAATGAGTGCCCGGTGTTTCCTGGGGGAGCCTGAGGGGCGGCTTGCTCTTTAAAGATTCGCTTGAATGAGAAATGAGAAATGCGAAATGGTGGTGCGGCGCAAAAAGCAGAAGCGCCGCGGAGTATAAATAGGGCGATGCCCGAAGATGGCATTTCAGTCACCAGTCCCCAGTCAGTCGGCACCCCTAATCTCTAATCCCTAGCCACGCATCCCTGTTGTCAAACTTGTGGTGGCGGCTTCGCCGCGAATAGGATGGGCTGCGTTCCAAGCGTATCGTCATTGAAAGCGTTGCCGAGAAATCTTCCTTGCAGACCGATGAGCGGTGAGAGCTTGAAAACCTAAAAACGCAGCACGAAGGCGTTTTTCCGTGCAGGGGCAGAAGGGATGCTAATCGCTGTGCAACAAAGATCCCTCGGCTGCGTAATGCTATTAAGTTAAGCGGCAGAACGTTCTTGGCTCCCCGTCGGGGGAGCTGCCCGAAGGGGGAAGCAAGATGTTACGTGGCTAACGATTTCCTTAACTTAATAGCATTGCTCGGCTGCATTCGGGATGACAGAGAGACTGGTGTCTCCCGGTCTCCCAGTCACTAGTCACTAGTCACTCGGACCCCTAATCCCTAATCCCTAATCCCTAATTCCTAGCTACTAATCCCTAGTCCCCAGTGACTAATCCCTGGTCACTCATTCCGGTCAGGCGCAAAAAGGCCCGTCGGACCATTTTCTGGAAAATGGTCCGACGGGCCTTTCATGGCGCATAGCCGGCGGCTATCAGAATGCCGGAACGAGGCCGTCGCTGAAGTTGTCATTGATGTATTTCTTGACGTCTTCAGACTGGAAAATCTTGACGAATTTCTGGTAGGTCGGGTTCTCTTTATCCTGCTCGCGGGCTGCGATGATATTGACATAAGGCGAGGTGTTGTCTTCGGTCGCGAGGGCGGTCTTCGTGTCGAGGCTGGCGGCCTTTGCGTAGCCGGCATTGATGACAGAGATCGCTACGTCATCCAAAGAACGCGGGAGCTGCGGTGCTTCGAGTTCGAGGATTTCGAGGTGTTTCGGATTTTCTGCGATGTCACCGACGACAGCCTTGGTCGGATCGGTGCCTTCCTTCAGTTTGAGGAGGCCTTTTTTATCGAGTAGGAGAAGGGCGCGGCCGCCGTTGGACGGGTCATTCGGGATGGAGACCTTTGCGCCGTCCGGCACATCCTTCAGGTCTTTGTACTTGTTGGAGTAGATGTGCAGCGGAGCGAGGTAGGTGTTGCCGATGGAAATAAGTTTCGTGCCGTTCTTTTCATTGTAGGCTTCGAGGTACGGGCCGTGCTGGTAGGAGTTCAGGTCGATCTCGCCGGCAGCGAGAGCCGCATCCGGGGTGACATAGTCGCCGAAGGTCTTGAGGTTCACCTTGAGGCCTTCTTTTTCCGCTTTCTTAGCGACGAAGTCCATGACCTGTTCCGAGTAGCCAGAGGTGATGCCGACGGTGATTTCTTTCTTGTCAGCCGGTGCTTTGGCTTCTTCCTTCTGGTCGCCGCAGCCGGCGATGGCGCCTGCAGCGACGAGGGCTGCGAGGGACAGTGCGATTGCTTTTGTGAATTTCATAGTAAATTCCTCCTTGGTAGGAAATATGGGGCAATAAAAAAATCCCGCTCCCTGAAAGGGACGAGATACTTCGTGTTACCACCCAATTTTATGTCCGAATCACTTCGAGACACCTTATGAGGTACGACGGCCATGGCCTTGATACCTTGTCTCTATATCGGGAGATCCCGGGCTGCTTCATCATTCAGCATGCCAGGCTCAGAGGCCATCTTCCATGGATTCGTCTGCGCTCCTTCTCACCGGCCGGAGCTCTCTTTGCCAGCGCCCTTCATGTACTCTTCTCTTCACTGCCTTTATGAAGTTGAAACTACTATACACTTTCGGGAATGGGAAGTCAAGAGGGAATTTGTAATGGGTTCAGGGGCTCAGGTTGGCGGGTTCAGGGTTAGCCCATGGGGCGTATTGCCTTTTGATTCCGTTTGAAAGCTTCGCTTGAATGAGAAATTAGAAATGAGAAATGCGAAATGGTGGTGCGGCGCATAAAATAATGAAGCGCCGCGGAATTTTGATAGTGCTTCGCGCTATCGTCATCCCGAGCGTAGCCGAGGGATCTTTCTTGCGCTGCGGTCAGTATCACATAAGCACCGGTACGGAAACGACGCCTTGGCGCTACGTATTTCTGCTTTCACACATCTTTCGTTTAGCGGTAAGCAAGAAAGATTTCTCGCTTCGCTCGAAATGACGATACGAGAGTCTGAAGTCTCCTAGTCTCCTAGTCACTAGTCACTCCTAATCCCCAATCCCTAATCCCTAGCCACTCATTCCTGCTTTCAAACGTTCAGGATTAGCCTATGGGGCGTGCCACCCCCCCCCTTGATTGCGAATGAAAGCCTCGCTTGAATGAGGAGTGAAGGTGGCGGCTTCGCCGCGAATATATATGGGCGATGCCCGAAAGTCGTATTCAAGTCACTAGTCACAAGTCACTCATTTCGCATTTCGAATTTCTTATGCAAGCGAGGTTTTCATTCGTGGTCAAGGCGCAGCACACCCGCCCCATTTCCCTTTTCTGACAACTTTTCCCATTTTCCCTCTTGACGGCGGCGGCTCTTAGCGTTATCATATCTGCATATTCAGCAATGAATGACAAGTACACAGAGGACAAAGAGGTCTTGATGCATGGGCATCGAGGCTTTTTCTTTTGGACGATGAAGCCCGGGCAGATGCCCGGGCTTTCTCTATGTACGGGAAAGTTCTTATTTCTTTTTTTAGAAGGGTGTGGTAAAAATGAGAAAAATTTTAGCCAAGTGGCCGCTTTTGGCGGCGGCCTTGTGTACGCCGACTATGATCATGGCGGCGGACGCGGAGGGCAAGTACTCCGCTGTGGATACGACCTGGACACTGCTGGGGGCTATCCTGGTCTTCTTCATGCAGCCGGGGTTTGCGATGGTGGAGACAGGGCTCACGAGAGCGAAGAATGCAGGCAACATCGTCATGAAGAATTTCATGGACTTTGCGCTGGGCACCATCGTTTTCTGGATCTTGGGCTTCGGGCTCATGTTCGGCACCGATATCGGCGGTATCATCGGTACGCCGGATTTCTTCGTCACTCACTATGACACGGGCGATGCAGGCTATCCTCCGCTGGTCTACCTCTTCTTCCAGACCGTCTTCTGTGCGACTTCTGCGACGATCGTCTCTGGCGCGATGGCAGAACGCACGAAATTCTCCTCTTACTGCATTTATTCCGTGGTCATTTCTCTCCTGATCTATCCGATCTCCGGACACTGGATCTGGGGCGGCGGCTGGCTCTCCGAGCTTGGCTTCCATGACTTCGCCGGTTCCACCTGTGTACACATGGTCGGCGGCGTCTGCGCTCTGGTCGGTGCCTCTCTGCTTGGACCGAGAATTGGCAAGTACAATAAGGACGGCAGCGTCAATGCGATCCCCGGTCATTCCATCACGCTTGCCTGCCTCGGCATGTTCATCCTGTGGATGGGCTGGTTCGGTTTCAATGGCGGCTCCACCGTTTCCATGACGGGCGATGATACGATCCTCTCCGTCAGCAGCATCATGGTCACCACGAACATGGCGGCTGCTGCCGGTGCTGTCACCACCATGCTTCTCACCTGGGTGAAATACGGCAAGCCGGATGTCTCCATGACACTGAACGGCGGCCTCGCTGGTCTTGTAGCCATCACCGCAGGCACGGATGTTGTTTCTGTCGCCGGCTCCTTCTGGATCGGCCTCATCGCTGGTGTCGCGATCGTCTATGCGGTCGAATTCGTCGATCAGAAGATGAAGATCGATGACCCGGTCGGCGCCATCTCCGCTCACGGCGTATGCGGCGCGCTCGGGACCATCCTGACTGGTCTCTTCTCTGTCAAAGACGGCCTCCTCTACACAGGAAATCCGCATTTCCTCATGATCCAGACCCTCGGCGTCGTTGTGGTAGCTGTTTATGTATTCATTGCGATTAACATTGTATTCCGCATCATCAAAGCCACGAACGGTCTGCGCGTCACTCGTGAAGAAGAAATCAATGGCCTTGACTTCGAAGAACACGGTCTCGTCTCTGCGTATGCAGACTTCATGATGGCACCGGATACCACCGTCGAAGCACTGGAAGCAGGCAAGGCGCCGAAAGATGCTGTCGAAGTTCCTCTCGCAGAAGAAAAGAAAGCGGAAGCAGAAAAGATCGTGCCGAAAGAACTGCCGGCCGATGGACACCGCCTCTACTGCGTCACCATTATTACTTCGGATAAACGCTTCGAGATCCTGAAGGCTGCCATGGAAGCCATCGGCATCACGGGCATGACCGTCACGAAAGCGCTGGGCTACGGCCTTGAAAAAGGACAGACCCAGATGTACCGCGGCGCTGCCGTCTCGGCAAAACTTCTGCCGAAGGTCCGCATCGACATCGTGGTATCCAAGATCTCTCCTCGTACCATCATCGAGGTGGCGAAGAAGGCCCTCTACACCGGCAAGTATGGCGATGGCAAGGTCTTCGTCTCCACCATCGACAATGCGGTGAAGATCCGCACGGGCGAAGAAGGATACGATGCTCTGCAGGACTATCCCATCGAAGAAGAAAAGAAATAAGAAATAGATATGCCAAAAGAGCAGCGGCTTGTCCGCTGCTCTTTTTGGCTTGGGGTTAGCCCGTGGGGCGGGGGGCCCATGGATTGCGGATGAAAGCGTTGCTCGAATGAGAAATTAGAAATGCGAAATGCGAAATGGTGGTGCGGCGCATAAGAATATAGAAGCGCCGCGGAGTATAAAATAATGGCGATGCCATGAGCTGGCATTCCAGTCACCAGCCACTAGTCCCTAGTCACTCCTAATCCCCAATCCCTAATCCCTAGCCACTAGTCACGTCTCCCCCCCGATATCCACGTAACGCGGACAGGGGGCGCTCCTTTGTCTCTCGTTCATTCGTTATATTTCTCTTGATTTCTCATTTTTTTACGTGAGCGAACTTCCTCTTGACGAATGTTTTACAAAAAAATGGAACAGCGCACCGGGATGTGAATAGGCTATTCACAGAATCCACAGTTGTGAACAAGAGAATGGGGACGCGCGAGAACGATGAAATCTTGCGGTTTCAGAGATACCGACGGATGGTGATTTCACTTATTCACAGATGTTCACAATTTTCTGTGTATATTTAAGGTGGACAAGTGTGGGATTTGCCTCATTGTCGAAACTATGAACAGGTGACTTTTCACAATTCACAATTTTGTGAATAACTGTGAACAACTCTGTGGATAAATAAAAAACGATCCCGTGTGGATGCATCGCACAGGATCGCTAACCGTCAATGGTTAACCACCCACTGTTTCCCTAGCAGCGCGCGGCAGCCTTCTACGAGATCGTCATACGTTTCTTCGAAGTCTCCGGTATACCAGGGATCGGCGACTTCGCCGCGCTGTCCTGCCCAGGAGAGGAGGAGGGAGACTTTCTTCTCCGGATCACCGCGCGTGAGGCGGGAGAGGTCGTAGAGATTTTCTTCATCCATGCAGACGATGTAGTCCGCGCGCTCGTAGTCTTCCTTCGTGATGAGGCGGGCGCGCCGGGGCGTGAAGGGGATGCCTTTCTTCGTGAGCATACGTTTCGCGGGCGGGTACATGTCGTGACCGATCTCTTCCGTCGTCGCGGCGACAGAGTCCACGGTGATCTCCTTCTCACATCCGGCTTTGCGGATGAGATCTTTCATGATGAATTCCGCCATGGGCGAGCGGCAGATGTTGCCGTGGCAGACAAAGAGAATGTGTGTCATGATGGGTTCCTTTCTGTTTTTTGGTGACCAGGGACTGGGGACTAGGGATTAGGGATTAGGGGAGGGGAGACCAGGAGACCAAGAGACTAGGAGACAGTAGAGGTCAGAAGTCAGATGTCTGAAGTCAGATGTCTAAAGTCTAAAGTCTAAAGTCTAAAGTCTCCTTGTCTAACGTCTCCGAGTCTCTTAGTCTCCATGTTTCTTTTCCAGCGCGAGAAGAGAGGCTTTTCGATGAAGGCCTCCGGCGTAGCCGGTGAGGCGGCCGTTCCTGCCTATGACGCGGTGGCAGGGGATGATGAGGGAGATGGGATTTCTTCCGACGGCGCTTCCGATCGCTTGCGCGGACATCTGGGGAAGGCCGCGCTCTTTGGCAAGGCGCTTTGCGATGGCACCGTAGGTCGTGGTCGCTCCGTAGGGGATCTCTAAGAGGATGTGCCAGACGGAGTGCTGGAATGCGCTGCCCATTGGGTGAAGCGGCGGCAGGAAGCATGGCTCGTTTCCGGCAAAGTAAAGATCCAGCCAGCGACAGGTTTTGGAAAGGGCGGGCGTATGGCCCTCGGTGTGTTCCGGCGGAAGGCCTCTGGCAAAGTAGGTCTGCCCTTCGAACCACAGGCCGGTGAGGCCGGCATCATCTGCGGAAAGGAGAATGCGGCCGAGCGGGGAGTCGTAGTGCTGTATGAATGTCATGGTGATACCTCGTGACTCTCTTGGGATGGGACGTTGCGCCTTCATTATAGCGCGGGCGCAGCGATTATTCTATCTTGGCGTTTTTCTAGGGAAACGCTGATTAAATCGCAGAGTCAAATTCTACAAGAATTTTTATACATGACTTCGTCATAGCCTTCCTTAAATAGCTCGCTATTCGCGTCAGGTTATTCCTCGCCATGTATAAAAATTCAAGAGTAAAATCTGACAACGATTGAATCAGTGTTTCCCTAGATTTTCAAATTCCCTCTTTACAAACATACATGCAAAGTGTATACTTGTCACAAGCTTAATTTTGAATAAAGACAAGGAACGGAAGCGAGTGAATCGGTTCTCTGGCAGAGAGCTGCCGTATGGTGAAAGGCAGCAGAGGGTCCTCACAAAGTCGTCCGCAAGTCCCGTATCTGAATGAAGTAGGATGCGGCGTTTGGCAACGTTACAAGGCCTCCGAGTATAGTGCGAGGTGGTACCGCGTGAAGGTTTACGCCCTGGCTGATTTTTATCAGTCAGGGCGTTTTTTGATACCTGAGGAAGGGAGAGCGGGCGTAAGGCAGCAGGTAATCGCGAAATCTGCTGTCTGCCCTCGCGGACTTTATTCAAGAAAGGTTTTCTATAGGGCTATGTGAGTATAGAAGAAAGGGAGATCTACGATGGTTAAGAAATCTATGAAAATCGCAGCCGCTTCTCTGGCTGTTCTGGCAATGGCAGGTATGATGACGGGATGCGGCATGTCCGGCGGAGATAAGAAGGCGGCAGCATCCGGCAATGGGCAGAAGGTCGAGCTGAAGCTGGCGTATCAGCTGCCGTCCGAGCATCATCTGTCTAAGAGCGTGGAAAAATTCGCCAAAGAGGTCAATGAAAAATCCAAGGGCTCGATCGAAGTCAAGGTATACCCAGCTGGACAGCTCTACAATGACCAGAATATGAATGATGCGCTCATGAGCGGCGGGCTCGACATCGGTCTGAACTCTACCGCGCGCTGGTCCATGGTCGTACCGGCACTCAAGGTTCTCGACCTGCCATTCGTCCTGCCGACCATCGAAGCGGCTGACAATGCGCTCGATGGCGATCTGGGATCGAAGCTGACGGCAGAAATGGAAAAGAAGGGCGTTCATCCGCTGATCTGGGCTGACTATGGCTATGTACAGTTCTGCAACAACGCCAAGAAGATCGAAAAGCCGGAAGATTTCAAGGGCCTGAAGATCCGCTCCTACTCTGAAACATCGGCTGATATCATTCAGGCACTCGGCGCTTCTCCGACGACCATGAGCTCCTCGGAAGTGTACATGGCGATCAAGAACGGCACCATCGACGGACAGTCCTCCGGTCAGACTGCGATCCTGTCCCGCAAGATCTATGAAGTCTGCAAGTATTTCACCACCACGAACCACTCCTATGTCGGCTACCTGCTCGCGATCAATGACAACTCTTGGAAAAAGCTGTCTCCGGATCAGCAGAAGCTGGTGAATGAAGTCGCTAAGGAAATCCGCGATGAAATCCGTAAGGAAACCAAGGCGGAAGATGAACGCTGCCTGAAGGAACTCGCTGCCAAGGGCATGGATGTCTACACCGTTCCGGCGGATGAAGTGAAACTGTGGCAGGATGCGACGGCCTCTGTCATCGAAAAGTTCGAACAGGAACAGGGTGACTTCGGCAAGCAGCTCGTGGAAGACTGCAGAAAAGCATCGAAGAAATAAGGGACTGGTTTGCCGCCGGGGTCAGCGGGCAAAAACTAAGATTGCCTCATAGGTTGATGGGTTCAGGGGTAGCTCGTGGGGCGGGGCGTCCCTTGATTGTGGATGAAAGCTCGACCCGAATTAGGAATTAGGAATTAGGAATGAAGGTGGCGGCTTCGCCGCAAATATATATGGGGCGATGCTCGAAAGTCGTATTCAAGTCACCAGTCACTTGGCGCTCTTAATCCCTAATCCCTAGCCACTTATCCCTGCTTTCAAACGTGAGGTGCGCCGCATCAAAAAAAGAAGCGCCGCGGTTTTTGATAACGCTTCGCGTGTATCCATTGCCTTCCCCAGTGGGGAAGGTGCCCCGAAGGGGCGGATAGGGTGCTTTGGTTTGAAAGGCGATTGGCGTGGAAAGGAAACGTGCTTTACAAGTGTGCGTTTGACGGTAGTACCCTATCCACCGCTGACGCAGTCCCCCAACGCCTTCGGAGAAGGCTAAGAGGATCGGCGCGGAGCGCCCCATACATATTCGCGGCGAAGCCGCCACCGCAACCCTGAACCCCGGACCCGTCAACCATCAATCTCTATATATATTTGTATTAAATAAAGGAGGGCTGTCATGCGTTCTGTTTATAAAATGTTTGACCGAGCTCTGGGCTGCGTGACATGCGCGGCTGCTGCGATTGCGGGGCTGGCTATTCTGGCGACAGCCTTCATCATCTGTTATGAAATCATTGCCAGAAGCATCCTGCATCGCCCGACTGTCTGGGCGATGGAGATTTCTACCTATCTCCTGATCCTTGCAGGCTTCTTCGGCATGTCCTACACCATGCGCACGCATGGGCATATCTTTGTCGATTTCCTGTACTCCCGCTTCCCGAAGGGGGTGCGGAGGGGCATGGATATCTTCACCTCGCTTCTGTCGCTCTTTGCGCTCTATGTCTGCATGACGGAGTCTACGAATTACATGCTGATGAGCCTTGAGAATGGCATCGTTTCGCCGACGCTTCTGCGTGTGCCGCTCTGGATCCCGCAGACCTTCATGGTGATCGGCTTTGTTCTGCTGTTTTTGGAAACCCTGAATCATTTTCTGGGTGATTTCTTTGCACAAGAGGAGGACTGACCTATGATCCTTGCAGGTTTTGTGCTGTTCATCATCTTCCTCCTTGTCATCGGCATGCCGGTCGCCTTTACGCTGACCATTGCCGGCATCCTGGGGATCATCCAGTTTATCGACATGTCCACCCTTTCGCAGGTGCCTGTCATCGCGTACAAGACGCTGGACTCTTATGTCCTGACGTCGGTGCCGCTCTATATCCTGATGAGCCAGATCATGCTGACGGGCAAGGTCGGCAGCGGGCTTTTCGAGCTTGGCAGCAAGTGGATGGGCCATCTTCCCGGTGGTCTTGGCATCGCGACCATTTTCGCCTGTGCGATCTTTGCGGCGATCTCCGGCTCTTCCGTGGCGACGGCGGTCACTATCGGTGCGATGGCGATCCCGGAAATGCTGAAGCGCGGCTATGACAGAAAGCTCGTTGTCGGCTCTGTCGCTGCCGGCGGTACCCTCGGCATCCTCATCCCGCCGTCCATTCCGATGATCCTTTACGGTACCATCACCGATGAATCTGTCGGAAAGCTGTTCATGTCCGGCGTCGTACCGGGTGCGCTTTTGACGCTTGCTTTCGTGGCGTACATCGTCATTGCCTCTTGGAATAAGCCAAGGGAAGAAAAGGCTTCGACGGAAGAAAAGATGAAAGCGCTCCGTGATAATATCTGGGGGCTTCTGCTGCCGATCATCATCATCGGTGGTATCTATACCGGCGTTTTCACACCGACCGAAGCTGCTGCTGTTGGCACGATCTATGCGCTCGTCATCACATTCTTCGTCTACAGGAGCCTTTCTGTCAGTGATATGCCCGGGATCCTCCGCTCGACCATCAAGACATCCTGCATGATCTTTGCCATCATGGTCGGTGCTATGCTCTTCGGCTATATCCTGACTGTGCTGCAGGTCCCGCAGGCGCTCATGTCTCTCGTGACGGAAGGGCATATGAACCGCTGGGTCATCCTCATCGGTATCAATATCGTCCTCCTCATTCTGGGCTGCGTGCTGGAAACGGTCTCCATCATCCTCATCACGCTTCCGATGCTCTACCCGATCATCAAAGCGCTGGGCTTTGATCCCATCTGGTTCAATGTCGTGCTCCTGATCAATATGGAGCTGGCCCTCATCACACCGCCGGTCGGCATGAATCTCTTCGTCATCAAAGGCATCAGCGAAGACAGCTCGATCCAGGATATCATCGCAGGCTCTGCACCTTTTGCTTTCATCATGGTGCTGGAGATCGCGCTTCTCTGCTTCTTCCCCGGCATTGCTACATGGCTGCCGTCTGTACTGAAATAGGGCAAATAAAAAAGACCGCTACGGCGGTCTTTTTTATTGAATGAGAAATTCGAAATTAGAAATGGCGGTATGGTGCTAAAAAGTGAAAAGCGCTGCGAAGTATAAAAATGGAACAGGGAGGTACAGGATGCCATTTTCCATTGGACAACGAATTTCCTTATGGTATAATAGCAATAGAAAAGGTGCCAAACGGCAATGGCCCCCTAATAGTTCAACAGATTAACCGCCAAACTGTGAAGGGAGAGGCGGTTTTTCTGTTGATGGAATGAATGAAAAAGATTTTATTTTCGTATCGCTACGATACAGAGGGTTAGACAAACCACAACTGTCAAAAAATCATATGCAGTCATTGGCATCATCCCCTTTGTCGTTGAACGCAGGGGCAGAAAACATACCGCTACCGTGCTTGCTGATGGCACCTGACCTATTATGCTATAAAAAAGGGGCTGTGAAATAATAGCTCCATGAACACAAAAAAGGACTTTCGAT
>ERZ1673722.2077-NODE-2077-length-17668-cov-5.397150_pt1 | contig 17668 bp, 17 predicted proteins | sample MGYA00580222_ERZ1673722 | MGnify/ENA primary metagenome ERZ1673722 (study PRJEB41218, sample SAMN15661750) | gut metagenome | host: Homo sapiens | place: Canada: London | collected 2015-08-20/2019-03-30 | study: EMG produced TPA metagenomics assembly of...
ACTGTGGAATTAATGAAATTTCTTTTCCTCGAATTTCTTCTTTTGCTTTTTGATTTAAAACATTTCCGTTATATTTTATTTCTCCATTTAAATCAGCATTATCAGGTAAAATGCCTAATATTGCATGTGCTAATAAACTTTTTCCAGATCCGCTTGAACCTAATACTGCTAAAATTTCCCCTTCTTCAATATCCAAGGTTAAATCTGTAATTACTTTGAGATTTTGCTGTTTTAATCCTTTTGTGTATTGTATAAATGAGATTGATACATTATTAACATCTAATAGTTTATTCATTTTGACACTTCCTAGTTATTTGCACTTGCCGGATTAAGTAATTTTTTAATATTTTCTCCAACTATATCAAAGAGCAATACAATTATTAATAAAGATAAACCAGGGAATAGTGCTAACCACCAGTTTCCAGTTGCAAGATATTTCATTGATTCAGATAAGATAACTCCAATAGCAGGTTCGTGAGGAGATAATCCGAATCCTAAAAATGTAACACTGGCTTCGTGCATAATTGCATGAGGGAAAATTAATATAGTTCCAACTATTATCTGACTTACAATTAAAGGCAATATCTGTTTTGTAGCTATCCAAAGTTTAGATTTTCCAAGATTTTTAGATAGTTTTACATATTCTGAAGTTTGAATCTGTTTTATTTCAGCTCTAAGAACTCTTGTTAGGGATGTCCAGTGTGTCAATGCAACACCGACAGTAACTCCAAATGCCCCGCCTCCTAATGCAATTGAAATAAGAATTATTGCCAATAGGTGAGGCACAGACAGGAATAAATCTACAATCCATGAAACAAAAGAGTCAAAATATTTGTTGAAACTGGATAATAATCCAAGAATCACTGCTATTATACTACTTAATATTGATGCAACAATTCCAATCTGGATACTTAATCCTAATCCTTTTAATGTACGGGTAAACATATCTCTGCCTATCCAGTCAGTACCGAATAAGTGTTCAAATGACGGAGCCTGGTTCATTAGCTGGAAATTTGTTTTAATATCTCCAGGATTTATGGATAAGCTAGTAATTATTACTAAAACTAAAAGTAATACTATTAAAGATATAGTCAATAATGTTTTTGTTCTTAGATTCATATTTAATTTTGATGTTTTTTTGTTTTTATTGACCATCCTCTTCACCTTCTTTAATTCTAGGGTCTACAAAGTTGTAAATAATATCTGCTATTAAATTACCTACATAAACGAATATTGCACTGAATATGACAATTCCCAATAATAATGGAACATCACTTCTTAAACCTGCTGAAACTGCAGCCTGTCCAATTCCAGGATATGTAAATACCTGTTCTACAAGAACTGCTCCTCCAAACAGTTCACTGAAACTTAAAAATTGCAGTGTAATTGCTGGTAAAAGAACATTCCTGATTCCGTGTCTTTTAATAAGTGACCATCCGTGTTCTCCTCTTGCTTTTGCAAATAAGAAATAATCACTGTTCATTTCTTCAATTAACTTATCTCTGGTATACAATGCAATTTGAGCTACACCTAAGATACTTAATGTAAATGCCGGTAAAATTAAACGGTTTAACCATTCCCATATAGTTACATCCTGACTTAAACTTCCAATTGGAACTCCAAGTCCTGAAGGGAACCATCCAAGCTGAATACTGAATACCATTAATATAATTAATGCAATCCAAAATGTTGGAGCAGACTGTAAAATGTAACAGTAAACTTTGATTGCTTTGTCAATCCAGGTATCTTTTTTATACCCTGCAACAATTCCCAATAAAAATCCAAGAACTCCTGATATTGCCCAGGATGCCATCATTAAGATTAATGATGCGAAAAATTTTTCTTTAATAACATCTATAACAGGTATTCTAAATATTAATGAATTTCCTAAATCACCATGAATAATATTACCTAACCAATTCATTATTTTGGCAGTTATAGGTTCATTAACACCCCAATAGGCTTCCAATGCGGCAACTTGTTCGGGACTGACAATCATATTACTGATATAAGTCTTTACAGGATTTATTGGTGATAAATCGACCATTATAAAACTGATTATAATAATTGCAATAAGTAGAATGATAAATCTTACCAACCGATATCCTAAAAATTTGAGTATTTTTTCATAATTTGACATAATATCGTTGTCCAAAAAAAGTAATAAAATGATTTTAAATGATTTGAATCATTTAAATCATTTTTCTATTGATGAAACACGTTTCCAGTCATATATGTTTCCAAATATGTCTCCTCCGTGAGGTTGTAAAAGAGCAGTGTCGTTGGATATGTCTAAGCTGTCATCTACGAAATATCCGTATTTGATTTCACCGATCCATAACCATGATGCGTCACCTTGTGGTGAAATACCATGACTGCCGTCCCAAACTGCTTTAGACCATTCGGAATATGAACTTTCACGTGATAATTTAAATGCATTGTCAATATGTTGATCAATAACACTGTCGTTTATATATGCTGGGTTATTGTATCCAATACCTGCCTGGGAACTGTGGTATTCTGACCAGATTGTTGACGGGTCAGTACTTCCGAATCCCCAGATAATTGGCTGTGAATTTTTAACTCCATCCATTTCGTCCCAATTAGAACCAATAGCTTTTACTTCAATACCCATTTCTTTTGCTTGTTCAGAAACAGAAACTGCAATTGCTTGTCTTTCAGGAGCATCAGATGAGTAATATAATTCGAAGGATGCTTTGGTTCCGTTTTTCTCACGGATTCCGTCACCATCACTGTCAACCCATCCGGCTTTTTCTAAAGTTTCATTTGCTTTTGCAATGTCTCCGTCTTCAATAGCAGTTGCATTGTTTGCCCATGGCAATTGGTGAGCAATTCCGTCGTAATTAGGATATCCTATTCCGTTTAATGCACCTTCACAAAGGCTGGTTCTGTCAATACCATAGTTTAGAGCTTTTCTAATTGCGATATCTCCAGTTACATTGTTACCTACATCTTCACCGTCAGGATTCTTTTCACCAGTATTCATTTTAGTTGGTAGGGAAATTCCTCTTACATCAAGACTGTCCATGAGATACATAGTGTATCCGTCAACATTTTCTTTTGCATAAGCTAAAGGTACAGCAGATATATCCACTTCTTTATTTTTAGCAGCATTAAATGCGGCTTCATTTTGAGCGAAAAGAATAGTTATTTTTTTGAATTCCGGTTGGTCTCCATAATAATTGTCATTTTTTTCTAAAATTACTTGCTGACCTTTATCCCATTGAGCAAATTTATATGGTCCTGATCCAACAGGGTTACTTCCATAAGTTTCATTGTTGTAGGAATCAGAAGGTACTATACCAATATATGCTAATTTATCTAGGAAAGTGGAATCTGATTTGTTTAAATCAAACTGTACTGTAGTTGGGTTTACTGCAGTCGCATTATTCATATTACTTAAGTCTAAGTTAGCTCCAGTTTTTTTAGCTTCATTATATGTAAATGCAACATCTTCAGCATCTAATGGTGTGTTGTCGGTAAATTTAACATCCTCTCTTATTTGAACAGTGTATGTTTTATAATCATCACTTATGGTATAATTAGTGGCTAAATCATTTCTATAAGTCATGTTTCTGTTCATTTTTAATAAAGTACTTTGTATTAAAGGTTCTGAATAACCGTTCCAACCTAAAATCGGATCAAAACCAGCTTCTGGTTCTCCTCCGTGACTGTAAGCTGCGGCTACAAGTTCGTCATCAGCACGTTCTACATGTGACTGTCCGAAATAAACAGCACATCCTATAATTATAACAATAATTACAAGTATTGCACCTATAAGATATTTTCTATCCATTTTTTTCACATTTCGTTTTAATTATTAAAAAAGTAGCTTGTTAGTAATATCAATATAATATTTAGTATGATATAATAACAACCTAATAATTTTTATTATCGTAATAATTAATAAGGTTTACTAAAAAAAGTATTACTAAAACGCTTTATTCTGCCTAAAAGTATTAAGTATTACTTTTTTTTATTTTATTTATATATTAAGTATTATTTTTTAAAAAATAAGGAAGTATTACTTTTATAAGCTTATTTTAGCCATAAGTATTACTTTTAAAAAAAGAGTTATAATGAATAGTCACATTCACTGCATTTTTTAGTTTGAAATTTAATTACTCCGCCGCATTGTGGACAGGTCCATTTTTCACGGTCTGAATCTGTTATTTTGCCAATACCCATATTTTTTATTCTTTTGGCACTTTCAAGTGTATTTAAATCATATCTTTTGATGTATTTTTTGCTGTGTTTTTTCATTTGAGGGCATGGAAATTCACTGCACCTTCCGCAATAGCTAAAATTCTTTGTATCAAAGCAGGATTTTATTTTGCATTTCAAACTGGCTTTAGTTTTTCCGTCATCACCTATTAAACATCCTGCACACGGATTTTGATATCTCTCACAGCTGATGCAGTTTATTCCGCAGGGAGCCAGCAGTTTTGAATCTAATTTATCAGGCATTTTCATACTTTTCATCCTCATTAATATTTATATGGGATTAATTATAAATAATTCGTTAACACTCAATACTAATTTTTCTTTATATGTTTAACCATAACTTTATAAATAAACAAAACAAATATTTTATTATCGTTGATTTATTGACGATTACATAACTTTTTTCGAGACAATGTCTCATGGATGTGGCTTTTTAAAAAAGCTGAACAAAAGGTGTTATTATGTATAAATATATTAGAGATGCATGGAAAAACCCAGATGAATCCTATGTAAGGGAATTAATGTGGGAAAGAGCTCCTAAATGGAGAAGACAATCAGCAGTTCAAAGAATTGAAAGACCAACCAGGCTTGATAGAGCTAGAAGTTTAGGTTACAGAGCTAAAAAAGGTTTCGTTTTAGTAAGAACCAGAGTAAGACGTGGTGGAAGAAGGAAATCTCGTTTTATCGGAGGACGTAAACCTAAAAGAATGGGTGTAAACAAAATTACCCAAGCTAAATCCATTCAAAGGATTGCTGAAGAACGTGTAGCTAAAAAATACCCTAATTTAGAAGTATTAAACTCTTACTGGGTATGGGCTGACGGTAAATATAAATATTATGAAGTTATCTTAGTAGATCCACAAAGTCCTTCTATTGTTAATGATGAAAAAATCAATTGGATTTGCTCCAAAAAACACACTAACAGAGCTCTCAGAGGCTTAACTAGTGCTGGAACTAAAGGACGTGGATTAACTTCCAAAGGAAAAGGTAGTGAACAAGCAAGGAGAAAAAAATAAATCTCCTTTCTTAATACCTTTTTTGATAAAATGATTCATAATATCAGATTTAGAGAGTTTGTTTATGAGAGTGAAAATCTCGATGAATTAACTCAGGCCATCTACAACATATTTCCAGATGCTGAAATTGAAAGTGAAGATGCAGAAGGATTAATGGAAGATAAAATCATTATACTCTCCGGTGTTGTAGATAAGAAAAGACAAACAAAAGCTTTTTTTAATTTACTTTTAGAATTAGACCAAAATCAACTTGATAAATTAAATAATGATTTGGAACGCAAAGTTGATGATAAAGGAAATTTATTTTTACGATTATCTAAAGAAGATGCAGTTGACGAAAAAATTACAATTGTAGATTCTGGAGATTCAATTCATCTTAAAGTTAAAATAGCAGCATATCCGGCTAAAAAGGAAATAGCTATTAAGAAAGTTCGTGAAGCTATTGAAAATAACTGATTACATTTATATATAACTTATTTTTTATATAATAACCAATCAATTAAGGGAATGGTTATATGAAAGGACATTCGAAAGTTGTATCACTTATGTTCTCTCTACACTTATTTTTATAGAATTTTTAATAATTAAAGATTTTCATTCGTATAAAACGTATGATATAGTTCGCAACCTTATCGATTTTCAGCGCTGAAATTCCCATATGAAATTTTTCAATAAACTTTGAATGTAGTTTAAAACCTAATGCTTAATTAAATGCTTCTGAATGGATATATTCCATTTTTTTCATAACTATTCCTTAGCCAGTTGGGAAATATTGGATCAGTAATCTGATATTTGTCATTTACATATTCAATTAAGTCAAAGTCGAGCAGGCGATTCAATGGCCTATTAAGTGATCCGCTAGTAACTTTTAATGCGTTGGCTATTTCAATTCTTTTTTTAGGATTGTCAAGTAAAGAAATTATTATTTTTTGTTCTTGAAATGTTAATTTAGACCACATGAATACAAAATGTACTGCAAGATATTCGATTGAATCTTTAAATAACTCGATGATGTTATTTTCTGTTAAGGTTATGTTCTCCGGAAGAATTTTTGCAAATATGTTGATGTAATATGGTATTCCTCGAGTACATTTGTAAAATCTTTCAGATGCATCTTCATCCATTTGTATGTTCCTTGGAAGTGATTTAATATAATCTATGGTGGTCTGCTTTGAAAACGGGTGGATTTCAATTGTCAGTATTCTTCCTCCAAATGCTCCCTCTTTTCCATTTAAATCATTGATTAAACTGTCCTTTAAACTCATACTGCCGCAAAATAGGTATGCAACATTCTTTTGGTTTTGAATGAAGCTACGCATATACCATAAGAATTTGTCCACATTGTCTAAATCTTTAATCAATTGGATTTCGTCAATGAAAATGAATATTCCTTTTAATTTGTCACTGTTGTCTTCATAAATTTTTTGAGGCAATTCCATTACAAAGTCCGCTAATTTTGCATAATTGTCCTCACTTTCAAAGACTGGTATTGGAATGTGTTCGTAAGATAAAATCTTATCTATTTTGAATTTATTTGTTTTGAAGTATTTTTCTATTTGTTTGCCAACTGTTCTTAAGCCAAATTCCTTTGAGGATTTTATTATTGAGTCATAGATTATTTTGATTATGCTGCCTCGTGTCAGGTTTTTTTGTTGGTATGCATTGCTTCTTGACAAATCAATATCGACAACTAAATATTCCTTATCGAATTTATTTTTAATTTTTTTGATGAGTGCTGTCTTTCCCACTCCCCTAATTCCTGTCAACAGTATAGTTGGTGATGAATTGAATTCAGTGCTACCCAATAAATTTGACAACATGTTAATTTCATCTACTCTATTGTAGAATTGTGTTTCGGTTAAATTTGTATCTGTAATGCTTGCAATTTCATCCATATGTGACCCTCATGTAATCCAATTTGCATTATGTGTTGTAGTATAATGTACTTTTAATTATATAATTAATTTTTCATTAGGTATTGTAGTATAATGTATTTTTCATTATATATAATCTTAATTATTTTCAGACTTTGTTGAAATCCTATTTTTCTATTTTGATTGATTGAAGAATATTGTAAATTGTTGTTTTGAGTCTTGTTTCTTTGTTTTGTAGTCTTGTACTTTTACTTTTGTTGTTTCCGTTTAATTTTCTTTTTATAACACTAAATACACTTTCTACATTGTTTCTTAGTGAGTATATTTCTTTGTTGAATGTTTTTTGGCTTAATCGTCTGTACCATCCGTGTCGGAAGTTGGATTTGAGTGGTATTTGGTCGGATGCTTTTATTTCTTTGTTTATGCATTCCCTTATTTTTTCTGTGTCATATGCTTTGTCTGCTATTACATATTTTGGTTTATGTTTTTTTAAACTTCTAATGGATGCTATTGCAAAGGTTGTATCGTGTTTAGGTCCTCTTACTGTTTGTGAATACAATATTAATCTTGAATCAACATCGATTGCAATGTGTGATTTGGTGTAAGTGTTTTCGTTCGTTATTGCGTATTTTTGCGTAATATTTGTCTGCATTGTCGCTACTGAATCCAGTACCATCAAGAGCCACATATTTAACTTTAATTTCCAAATTATTAAGTATTAATGTTGTTATTTTTTCAAACATGTTTGTAGGCATTCTTTTAAAGAATTTCTGCAATGTTGATGGATCTGGAGCATTTTTAATACTTAAATAACTCCTTAATATATCTGAAAACTCCAAATATTCACTTATTTGACGATAAGTTAATTTTAAATAAATTTTTAATACCAAAATAGTCAAAAGTGCAGGTTGAGAATATAATTGCTTCGAATAAGGACTGGAATACTTATTTAAAGATAATTTAGCATAAACTGTAGGTGTATTCAATTAATTTAATCAATTCATTGGTCTTATAACAGTTTTTACTCTTTTTTTTAATTTTTTTGAAAAATTTTCGTGTACTGCTTTTTGAACCCAAAATCCAAAAGAGTTTTATACTTTAAACGACTAATTATAATTAGAGAATGTTTATTTTCGTTATTCACATATATAAATATTCTCCATTCAATTATATAAAACTTATTAAAAACTATTTTTAAATATCACTGATTAATTTAAAATTATACCAAATTTAACAAATAAATAACAAGTTATAATTAAAATAACTAAAAATCCTTCAAAAAATCATAGTCGATGTGCAACTTCAACTGTAAAAAATTATAGGATTTCAACAGAGTCTATTTTCATACAAACTTCAGCTACTAAAAACTCTAATAAAAAGTTTATTTTATATAAAGAAATCTTATAAAAATACGAACATTTCGTATAAAACTTATAAAAAAGTTCTGATACTTATCGATTTTCAGCACTAAAACTCTGATATGGAATTTATTTTTTGATAATTATAAAATTTTTGGAAATCATTGATTACCTTATTACTTTTTTTATATAAATAGAATAATAAAAGAGATAATAAAGCCATATTGGAAGCCAACACTAATTTACTGCATTCTGAAGCCGTTTTTGATTTTGTACATTTGACTTTTTGTGTCGTGAATTATTGTTGAAATGTTTACAGAAATTCCAAAAAACCCAAGGCTTTAGGACACAATTTTTTCTCAAAAAAATGAACAGTTTAACAATTAAATCGAATAGAAATGTTTATATAGACATAATGATAAACTATACATTGGCCATTACCAACTGAAAGCAATTTTACGAAGTGGGAGCAATTTTCACAGTCGTACAACTTTTTTGGCAAGGCCTTAAAATCAAATTTAGAGAGGTACAATATCAAGAAATCATTGAGAAAAAAACAGATTATGAAAAAAAGGATTATATTATGAATAACGAGCTAAATATTATTTTTTAATATAATCCTAAGGTCAGTCGAGAAAATAAGAATAGTTAAACATAGCCTCGAAACTTTGTTAAAAATTAATATTTTTCAAAACTTAACCCAATATCTAGTTTATTTTAAGAAATATATAAAGATTATTCAAAATATTCGGTAAATGATGGAAATATTAATTTGCTCCAATACTGTTTTTATTTTTCCAAAGACCTCAACAAGAATGAGCAGATTCCATTTCAAATAATTTCTCAAAAAAGCTTAATTCCCTTGGTGAAAACAAAATTAATCCTCCTATAATTTTAATAATAAAAAGATTAAAGTTATGTTTATAGGCTGCATTAATTATTACCTTTATTATTATGCAAGTTATCCCTATTTTTATTATATTCACTTAAATAATCAATTTTTTCAATTTCAATGTTTTCATCCCATAAAATCAATTCTTCAACAGTATATGAACTCAAAATATTTAAAATATCATTAAAATGATTTAACAATTCTTCTTCCGTAATTTCAGGACTTTCATAATAATATTTAAACACTATTACATTTTGATTTTGATTTTTTATTTCAAAAAATTGATAAATAAACTCTTTATATTCATCTAAATCTAATGCAGAAAATGAAGAGCCAACTTCATTTGACATGAAATCTATCATTTCCATAGAACTTCCATCAAAAGTAGGTTTTAATTTATCTTCAAACTTATTCTCAATAAATTTTCTTAAACTATAAGGTAAATCATTTAATAATAATGTATTTGAAATTATATTAATAAATTGCATGATTAAAAAGGCGCGAGGCGATAGAACTTTTGAATTATCATGTTTTTCATGACCATAAAGATCAATAATCCTATAATAAACATTTACTGAACTTTGTAAAAATATTATCAAATCATGAATCGCTCTTTTAGAATCATTGAATCTTAATTGAATAAATCTATTATTAACATTTTCTTGAATTAATCTATTAGTTTGCTCTTTAGTTTCAATATTATTTATTAAATTTATAAATAATCCTATTGAAGAAATTAAACCAATAATTAAACTTGCATAAATTGTTTTAATAGTATTATCAAATTCTACACAAAAAATATTATATAAACAATAAAAAATGCCCATAATAAAAACAAAAATCATTAAATAAAATATTGATTGTTTATGAAATTTCATGGATCCTCCTAAATAAATTACAAGTATTTTATTAACCTCAAAAAACTAAATAATAATAAATTTGCATAAGAAAAAGAATACTTATTAAAATTTAAACAATGTGATAACTCATTTCTCATATTAATACCTTCATCTGTCAAAATAATTTTCAAAAAATGATAATCTGGATTTGATAATATTTTTTTAAAATCATCATTTTTAAAAACCTTTTCTAATGAAATTTTTTCACTAATATTATTTGAATAAACATCAGAAGTAATAATCCCATGTTTATTACAAATTTCCCTAATTATAAATTCTATTTTTGAAACAATTGAATCCATAAATAGCACAAAATTCGCTTCATAATTTGATAAATATAAATCTAATTGATTAAAATAACTTAAAATTGCCGGACTTAAGAATTTTAGTATTTTATTATCTAAATTAGAATATTTATTTAAATAGCCAATAAAACTTTCATAATTAAAAATATTATTAACATATGCAAACTCAAAAATATTATTCAAATATATTTTCATATAACTTTGAGAAAAGAGTATATGAATAAAATTATAATAAATTTCTGCTTTATCCTTTTCACTATTAGCATATCTATTAGATAGACGATTATTATAGTTAGAATCAAAAAATTGCCAAAATGAATTCATAAATATTGGAGATGATTTTTTTACATTTTCATATATCGTGAGGTCATCATAATCTAAATTAGGCATATTCTCATCACTCTTAATTAAATAATCAATTAACTCTAGAGAATTAAAATTAATTAATTTTATTAATCTTAAATCAACATGTATGAAAAATGAAGGTTCAATATCTAATAATGTAAAATATGGCAATTTTAATTCATTTTGGGTTTTTTCCAAAAATTTTGTTAAATCAAAAATTTTTTCCTGATTTTTAGATATTTTAAAATAGAATATTGCTTTTTTACAAAATTCTTGTTTTCCTAAAAAATTATCTTCCTTTAACATTAATTTCTCATAATAACTTCCTATTTCATCATCCCAGTCATATTTTTTATTTTGTAACTTATTGCTAATTTTTTTGCCTAATTTCAGAATATAAATTGAATCAAACTCCTGATTACAAGATTTTGCAAGGTTCCAGCAGATATCATCCATATCTGATATATCAAAATTTTTATAATCTTCTTTTGAAAATAAGAATTCTATTAAATTTATCTTCGAAAAAATATCCACAATAGAGTCATCATGAATAAAATTAAAAATTTCTTTTTTTATTTCATCAATTTTAGGATGATTCTTAGAGATTGAATTAACATAAGCATTTAATAAACAATTACTTAAAAAAATAGAATTAGTATTTTCTTTTAGAGAAATATTTTCATGATAAACATCTATAGTTAAGTCAATGAATGAATATAAATAATTAATTTTATTTTTAGAATTAATATGTCCTAAAATTAATGAATATAATGATTTTAATAGTTTATTTTTCGAACTTTGATATCTTTCTTTTAAATAATTTTTACAACCATCACTTAAAGTTTTAATAAAATAATTTAAATTATTATCTTGCTGGTTAATATTAATCAATTTTCCGTTTTCAATGCAAAAACTTAATAGATTAATTTCATATTTAATTTTATTAACAAATTCTTTACAGCCATCATCATGATATAAATTATTTAATCTATAAAATTCATGCCTAGCTTTATCAAAATCATCGTAACTTTTAACAATTCTTTCAATTTTTTCAATAGATTTCTCATAATCAATAATTATCAAAGAGTTCACCAACTAAAATTAATCAGTTTTTCTATAAATAAACTGCACTCCATCTTTAATTTTATCTACAATTTTCATATTAACCAAATCGTTTAAATCTTTAGTTGCAGTGTTTCTTACAATATCAAACATGCCCATATATTCTTTTATTGTAATTTCTCCAACATCATTCATTCTCAAGAATTGTTTTTGACGTGAATTTAATCCATTACCCTTTTCATTAGATCTGAATATTACCTTGAAAAATCCTTCAGATTCTACAAATTCTGGTTCTTCCAAATCGTTTAATCTCATTGCATCTTTCATGCGTTTTATACCAGTTCCAACATGTTCCATATATGTTGTTTTTGAAAATATATTGCAAATTGTTTCATTTCTGTGAATTGGATTGTTTTCTTCCAACCTTTCAACTTTTAATGGATATACTAAACGTCCTGGGCTTTTTATTTCAATCCTATCATTGTAGATATAGAATGTTATTGCAGCAGTGGTTATTGTATAATCTCTATGCGCCAAAGCATTTACAAGTGCTTCACGTATCGCTTCAAAAGGGTATTCCTGAATGGTTTCTCTTTTAAAACCTTTAATTTGGGACATATTAACTAGGGTTTTATTGAAGAACAACTCTGCCTCTTCGAGTAATTTTAAAAAGGACATGTTGAATTCTGCTTTATCGAATGTTTTTACTCCTTCATCGTCAAAAAATCGAACCATTTTCACTTGATGTGATAAGTTAAATTTGGAGATGTCTTTGGCGAAGAATAATGCTCCTGCAGTGTTTAATCTGAATTGTCCATCCACATATTCTCCAGCACGTATTGTTGATAAGACTTTTGTCAATCCTTTTTCATCTCTTATTTTTTCGATAGGTTCATAATCTAACACATTAAAAAACATATTCAATGCATCCAAATCCACATCATCACATGAAGAATTTAACAATATTTCTGAATCGAAAGCTCGATAATTTCTCAAGTTTTTGGCAATGAAATCCCCTAAACTTTCTTTAATTTCATTCATCAAATCATAGCGATTATTAAATCTAGTATAGCTATGATTACTGACTTTTTCAATGAATGCTTCAGTTTTTTCCTCCCTGAATTTTACATCTTTAATATATATTAATGCATCATTATGGCTCTTATTATAGAGATCATATTCAAGTTCTGTTGGAGATATTCCTGATTCAAGAATGCTTCCATAATCTGAACCAATCAAACCAATGTAGATATCTGAATTGATAGCTTCTTCAGAATACACTTCTTTAGGAGAAGCTCCCAATGCAGATAACTCTTCATAAAGAAAAACATCAAAAAATCTATTTAATATATAGTCATTTTCAATTTCTTGCTTGATGAACTTTCGCTCATACTCAAATTCTCTTCTAACACTACTGATAAAAATTTTATACTTCATGCTTTTACCCTATTTTATTAAACGTGAAAAAAATACACTTGAAATGATAATATACTTTTCAAAGTATTAAGTAATATAATATTAAATTATTAAGTATATAAACTTTTTGTAAATAAAAAAAAGTATAGAATTGTTAAAATACTTAAAAATAATATAAATATAAGTTATATTACATATAACGTTCAAATAAATTAATTTGAATTTTAAAATAAATTTACAAAAATTGATAATATATAAAAAAAAGTTATAAAACTAAAAATATAAAAAATTTATAAATTCTTTATATATCTTTAATAAATAATCAATATTAATATTAATTAAATTATGTCTTACTTATTTATTATCAATAATATTAATCGAAAATATAATTAAAAATTGCTCAATAAAAATGCCAATATGCTCAAACAAAAATTGATAAAATTGATAATATCCATCAAAAATAAATGTTGGAAATAATGAGACAAATCCTTTATATACTTTTAATGAATAACAAAAAGACGAAATAAATAAGAGATAAAAAAATTAAAAACTAGTAAAAATATCAACCATAAATATAATTAAAAACTGCTCAATAAAAACTTGAATATGTTCAATCAAAAATTGATAATATTTCAAATATTTACTATGAACTATCATCATACAAATGTATATTGAGCATAGACTCCAAATTTTATTGATGCAATGTCCAAGACATCACCAGGCCATCAAAAATCAGGTGTGATTTTCAAGACCAAAGGAAAAACAAATTTTTTCCCAAAAACCTATCGAGTGATTGAAAGCAAATAAAAACATTGAAATTAAGCATTTTTTTAATTTTTGTTGAAGTCTAAAAAAATACTTTAATACAATCCAACAATTGCTTTCTTTTTAAAGGTAGTAAAATAATTTTCAATTTTTATTTTACAGTTTTAACTTTTTTAGCTTTTAGTATAAACAGCTACCCCACATTTTTCACAGGTGAATTTCAACAGAACAGATTGACATTTCCAAAAACTATAGCTGAAGACAAAAGAGTACAAGAAGAAATAATAAATGATGAGCAATCATTTGGGGGATGCACCAGAACCCATCACGTTTTCTCGTTTAAGAATTTTATACGCCTACATCTTGATCTGGATAACAGAATAACCCTCTGAAAGGATTGTCACAAGAAGTACCCTGCCTTTTATAATCTTGAAAATTCCAATCCCGTGACACTCCTGAAATTCTTTAGGGAGTTTAGGTTTTTGTGGGCAGTGCCCCTAATATATTATATAATATAGGGACGAGTAACTTATCTGTTAAGTAATTTTAATATCTTATTAAAATATTATTTTTCAAAGTTAGATAAAAGTGGCACCTCCAATGTTGCATCACTATTTTTCTTTGATTCTTCATAATCCACTAACCTCATAAGATATATGATAGCATTTCTAACAATTTTTACTAACTTTAAGGTTTTTTCATATAAATCTCTCTCATCAAGGTCCCCATCATTTATAGAGAATGATTTTACTTTTAAAAATCTATGGGTCAATGCATTTCGAGGTTCTGTTAATTCTTTTTCAATACCCCAACGTAAATCTTCATTAATATCTAGTAATGCAGTCAATCCATCATTATCAAAATCTAAATTCCTTAAGACAAGCTTATTCTTCTTACATTTTAAATACCATATTTTTTTAAAACTAATACTTGTTTTTACCAATGCCTAAGTTATAATAATCATTAATGAAATAAGCAATCTTATCTAAAATATTATAAATTGCTGAAAGCATCTTTAAGTAATTGAGTATTGATATTTTGAGATTCATAGGATAACGTATTAACCAATGAAACAGTGTTATCTATAAATTCTAAATTTGAATATGTATGTTGTGATAATATCAGATATAATCTGCTGGAAACATAACTCATTTTAATCTCGTTTAAAAAAGAGGAAAATTTTAAATAGGGAGCATCTTCAAAGTCTGTGCTAATTTCTGAAACCATTCCCTTAAGAAGTATCGTATCACCAATAGCTGAATCGCATTTCTGACAATAGTTACATGTATTGAGGTATAATTTATTCATTAGGCAGAATAATTTTGAAAACCCTTCGATGCTAACTTCTTCACCTATGATTAATTCTGATTCATATGGTTTATTTAATGCATCTTTACCGTATTTTCTCTCCAAATATTCAATCCATTTATTTATATTGTCTAAATCTTCCTGAATCAAGTTATCTTTTTTACTTGCCTCTTTATAGTGCAAGTATGCATTATGAATAAAAGAAAATGGATTATTAGTTAGTGATGAATATTCTATTAGACTGGATCCTTTATTTATAATAGCTAATCCAAAATCAGGATTTTCCCTCAATGCCAAATCATAACAATCCAATGCATCAATATACCGACCAGTTTTACTGTATACATTGCCAAGATTTGTTAGAATAAGAGCTTTTAAATTAGAATCCATATCCTCAGATAAAAGCGCGTTTCTATAATTATTTTTAGCTTCCAGAAGAACAATTTTATTGTTTAAGTATCTCTCTCCAGTTATATCATGATAAAACAAATAATCATTACCTAAATTATATCGCATATTTTTCAGGAGAGCCAAATTTTGACCAAACATCAAAATTTTTATCAATTAATTCAATACCCCTTAAAACCATAGGTGCATCTTCTTTTACTACACCTATATCAATATATAATGGTGCCAAATAATAATTAGCTAAATTTTTTTCTTTTGATTCTTCTAATTTTGTAACATATTCTAATGCAGATTCAGCATCTCCTGAATCTATTTTTTCATTTGCTTTGATAAAATAAGAGTTTATCTCATCATATTCTTTTTGCATAACAATCACTCCATTCTATTAATTCACTCACTTCACTATAGAAAACTATTTAATAACTTTAGTAGGAGGTACTTCCAAACTACTAGTTAATCCAAAATCTTCAGGAATCTTAAAATCAACCTGCTGCAATTTTAATGCAGATTCAATTATAAAGTTCTTACAAAACTCGATTTGATTATTGTCCAATTCCATAGGTTCATATCTTAATGTACGTCTAGGTTCATCACTACTCAAAATCCAATAAATATTAACAGGAACTAAAAATTTGAATTGTGCGTATTTATTATAATCAATACCAAATGCAATAATTTTCAAATTTTCCTCAAGAGATTCAATATTATCATTAGTGGTTTCAATATAATCTCTAATAGGTTTAATTTCATCAAGCCCTGTTTCACTGGCTCTTAATTGTCTTTTTTTGGTAAGTTGATATGGGGATCTGCTAAGAGGAATATTTTTAGTACTTTCGAAATCTTTTAAAAGATATGCAAATGCTAAAGCTAAGTTGTCAATTACTTCTATATTCTCAGTGCAATCTTTAATATTTAACAAGCACTTCTTTGTTCTTGAATCAGGCAATAAATCAACTAAATCAATATCTTCATAGTCTAATTCATAAAATTTTAAACAAAAATCCTTAAATAAATTTAGTGCAGTATAGCGAGCTTCAGAAATATCTTGTGGTGAAGGAAATGAACCCCTATGTTTGATATCAACACGCCTATCTTTTAATTTCTTTAAACTAGCTCCAAAAGAAGATTTTTCTAAACCTTTTTTCTTTAGTTTACTATTACATATATTAAACATTTTCATGAAAGAAAATTCTTTATCAGAGTTAGAATATACATTATTATCTTCCAGTATTACATCAAATAAAAATTCAAGCGCATCATGAAAATTCAACAATGCAGTTGCTGAATAGGGTAAAACATTATCTGCATTGATGCTGCCCATTTCAATTAAATATTTTGCAAATGCCAAACGTCGCATTCTATCTTCTTTACTTACCATAATAACCCCCTAAACGGACACTTAGTACGAGTCATTTCCTCACAAAATTTTTCATAATAATCATCACCACATATCACACTAGCCAGTTTTTCAATAGCTTTATCATCAAAATCAACATTTAACATTTTATTACTCCATCAATTACTTTTTTTAGAAAATCCACACTCATTAATACATTATTGTTTATAAAACATTTAGTAAAACACAAAGCATTGTAATCTTTAAGAATAATGTTGTCTAAACAATTTTCCATCTAAATTTGTTTTGACTTCTTCTGTTTTAACTTTAGATTCATTTGAGCTTTCCTCAATAACATCACAAATCCATTGCTTAATTTTACCATTCTCTTCAAATTCATTTTCACATGAAAAAACATATTCAGTTGAATATTTAATTT
>ERZ1673722.2085-NODE-2085-length-17627-cov-5.052015_pt1 | contig 17627 bp, 11 predicted proteins | sample MGYA00580222_ERZ1673722 | MGnify/ENA primary metagenome ERZ1673722 (study PRJEB41218, sample SAMN15661750) | gut metagenome | host: Homo sapiens | place: Canada: London | collected 2015-08-20/2019-03-30 | study: EMG produced TPA metagenomics assembly of...
GCACGGTGCAGATCGACAAGTCGAAGTGCATCGGCTGCCAGTTCTGCGCGATGGCCTGCCCCTACGGCGTGCGCTACCTCAACGAGGAGGAGCGCGTCGTGGAGAAGTGCACCCTTTGCGAGCAGAAGATCGCACAGGATGAGCTGCCGCCGTGCGTGGCGCAGTGCAGCGCACGCGCTCGCTTCTTCGGCGATATCGAGAAGGGGGTCGGCACGTTCGAGGCGCCGTGGGTGGTGCCTGTTACGGGCGGCGACGTCTCGTACGAGAAGCAGAGCAAGACTCGCATAACGCTTGAGGAATGCGTGCAGCCGTTCTCCGAATCGGATGTCCATCATCTTCCCAACGCTGGCAACGATCCATCGTTCGTGTATATCCTGCGCGATCGTACGTGGCAAGGAGGCGGTGAATAATGGAACTCCAGTGGCCTTTGATCGTGTTCACCACGCTGGTGGCGTGGAGCGCGGGGCTGTTCGGGACGCAGGCGCTGATGGCCGCGTTCGGCGTCGGGAAGAAGGCGCAGGTCCCGGCCTGGATCGCGAGCGCCGTCCTTCTGGCCGTCGGCGGGATCGCGGTGTTCTTCCACCTCGAGCACTGGGAGCGCATCTTCAACGGGTTCGGGCACCTGACAAGCGGCATCACCCAGGAGCTGATCGCCATCGTGGTGCTGGCCGCGGTGGCCGTGGCCTACCTGGTCATGCTGCGCAAGTCCGACGACGGCGCGAGCGTGCCCAAATGGCTCGCCTGGCTGTCGGTCGCCCTGTCGGTCGTGCTCGTGGCCGTCATGGCGCACTCCTACACCATGGCCGCCCGCCCCGCTTGGGACTCGGTCCTTTGGATCCTCTACGTGCTGGGCAACGCCTGCGTGCTGGGACCGGCGACGTTCGCGCTGATCCTGGGCGCGGCGGGCTCCGGGGAGCGCGCGGAGGCTCCCGCCGGGCCGGTCGGCCTCGCGGCGCTGGCCGGCTCCGCCCTCAACGCGGCCGGCGCGATCGCCTTCGCCGCCTTCCTGCAGCTCTCCGCGGGATCCTTCGCCGACGTCGGCTACTACTTCGACCCGACGCACCCCACCAAGGCCATGGCCGACGCCGCGGCGACGGTGGCGGCCCAGGCCCCGCTCGTCTGGCTGGGGGCGGTCGCCGTAGGCGCCCTCGTCCCGCTGGTGGCGGCTTTCCTCGGCAGGCGCTCCGGCAACTGGAGGCTCTGGGCCCCGGTCGCCATCGTCGCCGCCCTGGCGGGCGCGGTGTGCATGCGCGTCGCCTTCTACAACCTGGGCCTCAGCGTGTTCATGTTCTACTAGGCCCTTCGCCGCGCCGCCCGGACCGGCGGCGCGGCCCCCGGCCCGCCCGCGGAAAGCGCCGCTCCTCCGGTGCGAACCGCCCGGCGCCCTCCGCGGGGGCCCGGAAGGGGGGGGAACCCTCCTCCGGGCGAATTGTTTCACGTGAAACATTCGTTCTTTTACCGCAGGATGTTTCACGTGAAACATCCGGGCTCCGGCCCTGCCCCTCCAACCCCGAAGCCCCCTTCGAGCGCGGTTCGTCTCCCCAAACCCCCTTGCAAACGACGGATCGCCCTCGAAGGGGGCTTCGGTATTTCCAAAAGTTTCATTAACGTTAGTTTCGTATTTTGACAGCACCTTTGTGTGGTCGTATACTATCAAAATAAAAATCTAACGTTAATGAAAGTAACAGCATGGATCTGATTGACTTTTCCGGATATGAACGAGGCAAGGTGAACTACGGAGGCTCCGAGCGGAAGGAGTCCATCCTCGTTCCCAACGGAGACGGAACCTTCAGCGATTACATGCTCAAGTTCAGGAAGAAGACGCCGTTCGGAGCACGGTGCAATCATGTTTCGGAATATGTCGGATCCCATATATTCGAGCTGCTCGGCTTCAACGTGCAGAAGACCTTCCTCGGCACGTTCGAGGGCGAGGAAGTGGTCGCATGCAAGAGCTTCGTGGAGGCGGGCGAGCAGTTCGTTCCGTTCAACGACGTGGGCGAGAGCACGCTCGATCAGGACAAAGAACGCTATCAGTACGAATACGCCGACATCATGCAGATGCTTCGCGACAACTCCAAGCTCACGGACGTGTCCGAGACGATCGCGATGTTCTGGGAGATGTTCATTGTCGACGCCCTTATCGGTAACTTCGATAGACATGGTTTGAACTGGGGCTTCGTGAAGCGGAACGGCGCCTACTCGCTTGCGCCAGTCTTCGACAACGGGTCGTGCCTGTTCCCCTCGCTTGTCGACGAAGAAGAGATGCTGCGCATCATCGGCTCGGAAGAGGAAACGAGAGCCCGCGTGTACGGGTTCCCCACGTCTCAGATCAGGCTGCACGGGCGGAAAAGCTCGTATTACGAAGTTGTGTCCAGCCTTGAGTTCGACGAGTGCAACCGAGCCCTGTGCGAGATCGTGAAGCGAGCCGACATGGACGCGATCCATCGGCTGGTCGCGTCCGTTCCCGGCATAAGCGATCGGAGGAAGGCGTTCTACGATCATATGCTCGACGCGCGGTTCCGATGCATCATCGAGGCTCCGTACCAGGCGCTTGTGGGGAGGAATGCGTGAAAGAGTCAACGACCAGGGGCATGATCAGCCTTGACGGCTTCGGCGGCCTTGTCTACGACGTGGGAGTCATCGAGTATACGGTGCGAGAGGACGAATCTTTCCGCTATACGTTCGCGCCGAATTGGGCGGTGATCGACCTGCTCGCGCCGCCTCTTTTCCAGGGAGTGCCCGGGTTCGATCTTTCTTTGCGCAAGGAGCTTTACGTGCGCGACAATATCACGCCGACCTTCGTGAGCGAACGCGCTCCGTCGGAGAATCGCGAAGGCCTATGGGAGCTTCTGGCTGCGTGCGATATGGAATACCTTGACAAAATCGAATGGCTGATCAGGACCGATACGCGCTATATCGGCGACGGCCTCTACGTGAGGGCGCTTGGAGAAGGCAACGCGCCGACGGAGGCGGATGTCTCCGAGGCGATAGCCGGCGCTGCGAATTCCGAGCAAGCCGCGCGGGAGGTGCTCGCGACGCTTTGTCAGGGCGGAGCGCTTCTCCTCGACGGCGAACCCGTTTCCGACGATGCGCGCAAGGTGTTGCACGATGTGCTTCTGCGTATGTACGAGAAGGCGCATCGTTCTCGCGAGGAAAAGCGGATCGCGGGCGTGCGGGCGGCCGCCGAACGCGGTGCGTACGCAGGCCGGAAGCGCAAGCCGATCGATGAGCTGCTTCTGCGGGAGGCGGTGGAGCTGTACGAGGCGCGCGCCATCGACGCGGAAGAAGCCGCTGCGAAGCTCGGCGTGAGCGCGTCGACGTTTTTCCGCAGGCTGAAAGAACTCCGAGCGCAAAGCTAGCCGGTCGACCTCTCTTCGAGTCTAAGCTCCATCGTCTCGGCGGTGGCGCATGATGATCTCGCGAGATTCGTCGAGCGCGTCGATCAGCGGCCTAAGGCGCTCTTCGTTCTCTCGTTTGTATATGCAGTAGATAATGAAATGCGCGTCTTCGTCCGTGAAGGGGATGCTCACGGTTTGGTTCACGTCTTCGAGGAATTTGAGCTGCCTGAGATTCTTCTGCAAGATGAGCACGCCTCCGTCGGGCGAGGTGGTTGCGTAGCTTGTCACAGCGCGCCCGAGCTTGGGGCGTTTCTTCGGCTCGAACCCGTGCTCTCTGCATATCTGCTCGATGCGGCGCCATCCCGAAACCGAATATTCATCGATGAACTGGATAAACGTTTCGTCGGATAAGTCGTCTATGCTGATTTCCGAGTGCTTTGCAAGAGGGTGGTCTTGATCGACGACGGCAACGAACGGGGTTTGGACGAGCGGTCGGAAAACCAGCCCCCGTTCCTCGAGCGCCCTTGCCTCGTCGTAGGCGAACACCATGTCCACTTCGTCTTGTTCGAGCTGCTCGAACAAGGGTCGACCCTCATGATGGTCGAACAGGATGGGAACATGGCGCTGGTCGTTGAGCAGCACGGTGGATAGCGAGATGATGCTCGAGACAGTGTTGTCGTACAGAATGCCGTCAACGCGAATAGGACGTTCTTTCACTACGGTCGCTATAGCCGCTTGAGCTCGATCATATGCGTCCACGATCTCCATGGCACACCCGAAAAGAATGCGACCCGCTTCGCTCAGCTGCACGTTTCTGCGATCGCGAATGAAGAGCTCGGCATTGAATTCACGCTCCAATGCGACGATGTGCTTGCTGAGTGCAGGCTGAGCCATATGCAGTTTTTCGGCTGCTTCGGTGTAATTGAGGCAGCGTGCCAAAACGATGAATTCTCGATAGAAGTCGATATGCATAAGATTCCCTTCCGCTCGCGAGAGCGTCCCTTCTCCATGGTACCACGCAGTCGCGATCCGCGCTTCTTGGATCGCTTGCGTCGAAATCGGAATAACGATATGCACTTTGGATTCGCCCGCCTGCCAAGCCTTCTGTTCGTTATTTCCATATGCACCGGCGGCTCCCCATACTCAAGGACAAGGAAAAACCTCGAGAAAAGGAGGGTGTATGGGGAAGCTGACCATGACAAGGCGGTCGTTCGCCCAGCTTACTGCCGTGGCGGGTGCCGCCGCCGCAGTTGGTGCGGGAGTTGGTCCTGTTGCGGCGCTTGCCGACAGCGGGTCAAAGGCGGTAGGCAATCAAGGGATTAAAAAAGTGCGTTCGTGCTGTCGCGGATGCGGCAAGGTCGAATGCGGCGTGTGGGTGTACGTGCAAGACGGCAAGGTGATTCGAACCGAAGGGGACGAGACCTGCTTCAACACCATGGGCAACCATTGCAGCAAGGGTCAGGCGTCTATCCAGGCGGCGTACCATCCTGATCGCATCAAGTTCCCGATGAAGCGCACGAATCCCAAGGGCAGCGAAGATCCTGGCTGGGTGAGGATCAGCTGGGACGAGGCGTATCAAACTATCGCGGACAACATCATGCAGATACGTGAGAAGTACGGTCCCGAAAGCTTGTTCACCTGGTGCGGCACGGGACGCCAGTGGTGCATGCAGTCAGATGCCGGCATGGCGCTTGAGTTGTTCGGCACACCGAACATCGTGGCCGCGTATCAGGTATGCAAGGGCCCTCGCCATTTCTCGTCTCGTCTTGACAACGTTCAGGCGTGGTCGTGGAGCGAGGTTATCAACCACTCGACGAAGTACGTGCAATGGGCTACCGATCCCTCCATCTCGAACTACGACGATTCCTCTCGTCTGGTCATCGATGTGGCGCGCGAGGCCGAGGCATTCATCGTGGTCGACCCCCGCATGTCGAACCTTGGTCGCACGGCGAAGTATTGGCTGAACTTGCGCCCCGGAACCGATAACGCCATGGCGCTGGGGTGGTGCCATATCATCCTGAAGCACGATCTCGTGGATTGGCAGTTCGTGAAGCGCTGGTCGAATGCGTCGTTCATCGTCGTGCCCGATATGGAGCCGACTGGATACACCGAGGCAGTTCAGAACACGAAGAGCCCGTACGAGTATCGCACGCGGTTGCTCACCGAAGCCGACATAGATCCTTCTATGGTTGACTGGGGGATTGAAGGCGAGGGGAATCCAAAACGTTATCTTGTGTACGATCAGATCAATCGGCGCTGGACATATTGGCAAGCCGATCCCGAAGACGCGCATTGGGAAGGCGAGACCTGGACAAAACAAACCTCTGGATTCACGCAAGACGTTTCGCGTCTTCGCGACGACGAATCGAAGGTGGCTGGCTGGATCGCGGATCTGTCGGAATTCGATCCGCGTATCGATCCGGCGCTCACCGGGGAATTCGAAGTAAGGCTTAAGGACGGAAGTACGCATATCGGCCGTCCTGCATGGGATTTGTGGGCTGAGTACCTGCAACAATTCACTCCCGAACGAGTGTCGGAGATCACGGGCGTGGATGCCCAGCTTATCGAAGACGCCGTGGTTGAATGGGCAACGCGCGATGACCCGCGCATACCCAACGGCGGTATAAATTACGGTCTGGGCGTGGAGCATGCGGGCAACTCAACGCAGAATTGCAGGGCCATTATGGCGGCTTGCGCAATGGTAGGCGCCATCGACACGCCGGGCGGCCAGCGCGGTGCGACGAACGGATGGACCGAACAGTCGGGTCCGTGCGCCATGCTTCCGTCGATGGCGGCATTCGCGTTCATGCCCACGCCCGACTTGTCGCTCAAGATGGCCGGAAATGAGAAGATGCCGCTTCTATACTGGTACGGTGTGTGGTGCGATGCCAATGCCGCCATGGAATGCGCGCACAAGGAGCCGGATGCGCCCTATGAGATTCATGGTGGCATGATCGGCTCGGGCGACCACATGAACATGGGGAACGCGAAATACAATTGGGAAGCGCTCAACATGCTCGACTTCCTGTTCGAGGCCAACCTGTGGCATTCTCCCACGTCGGGTGCTGCCGACATCCTTTTGCCTGTTTGCCACTGGACCGAGATCAACGCGTACCGCATCGCCCAAGGCGCCTCCGGCGGGTTCGGGCTGTGCGTGAAAGCCGTCGATCCTCCCGGCGAATGCAAGAGCGACCCGCTGTATTTCATGGAGCTGTCGAAGTACTTCGGCGTGCCGGCGTTCGATGGCGACGATCCATGGCTCGAGAACAAGCCCGGTGTCGATCTCGAGGTCGAAAACCTCACGATCCAGTGCTGCGTGCAAGGGTCTGCGCCGTTCAAGGACTGGAACGAGCTGGAGGCGGCGTTCCAAGAGCACGGCTGGTGGAATATGAAGCGCGAGATTCCAGAAGACTGGGGAACGTATCGTCGTTACGAAGTGGGCCAGGCGTATCGGCCGGCTCCCCATCAGCAGCCGGTTCAGCTGAATATTAACAAGCCGGGTTTCCCGACGCCCACCATGAAGCACGAGTTCTGGTGTACGTCCATCGAGTCGTTCTTCCCGGAAGGAGCGGATGGTCCCGAGCTTGCTCCCGGCTTCACGTCCGAGGCGTTGCCCTACTATGCAGAGCCCGCGCACGGTTCTGTTGCGGATGCGAAAACGTACGAGGAATATCCCATTACCTGTATCACCGGACGGCGCATTCCCGTGTACTTCCACTCGGAACATCGCCAGCTGCCGTGGTGCCGCGAACTGTGGCCGGTGCCTCGTATGGAGATCAATCCCGAAACGGCTGCCGAGCTTGGAATCGAGCAGGGCGACTGGGTTTGGATCGAGAGCCCGTGGGGCAAGGTTCGCCAGACGGCCGATCTGTACTACGGCATCAAGCCGAACATGATCAACGCCGAGCATCAATGGTGGTATCCGGAATTGGCGCAAGCGGACAAGGGCTACGAGTTGTCTTGCATCAACTGCATCACCGATCGAAAGACGCAGGACAAGTACAACGGATCGTCGAACGTGCGCACCTATCCGGTGAAGGTGTACAAGGCAACGCCGGAGAACTCGCCGTTCGGGAACCCGATTCCCTGCGGCAACGATGGAACGGAGATCATCCACGACTCTTCCGATCCGCGTCTGAAGCTTTGGGAAATCGGTGGAGCCGGTATCCAACCGGATCGTTTCGAATAGGAAAGGGGGATGTATGACGCAGTATTCTATCGTGACGGATCTTGATCGGTGCGTTGGCTGTCTTGCTTGCTCGGTTGCCTGCAAAGTGGTCAACGGCGTTCCGACGGGCTCGTTTTGGAACAAGACATTGCGCATTGGCCCGAATCCTCGAGAAGGCGGCAGTGGGCAATGGCCCGATGTGGAGCTGTATTTTCTCAATGTGCAGTGCCAGCACTGCGAGAACCCCGAATGCGTGAAGGTGTGCCCGACGGGCGCCTCGCACAAGACCGAGGACGGCACCGTGCAGATCGACAAGTCGAAGTGCATCGGCTGCCAGTTCTGCGCGATGTCGTGCCCGTACGGGGTGCGCTACCTCAACGAGGAGGAGCGCGTCGTGGAGAAGTGCACCTTGTGCGAGCAGAAGATCGCTCAGGGCGAACTTCCTCAGTGCGTGAGTCAATGCTGCGGTATGGCACGCTGGTTCGGCGATGCGGACGAAGGTATCGAAGGTTTCGTCGGGCCTCGCGGCGAGATACTGGGCGAGTATATATCGCCATTCTCGGATGATCAGGTGTATAGCCTGCCGGATGTGGGCAATAAGCCGTCGCTCAGGTACATCTTGCGCGATATGAAATGGCAAGGAGGCGGTGAATGATGGAACTCCAATGGCCTTTGATTTTGTTCACCACGCTGGTTGCGTGGAGCGCGGGGCTGTTCGGGACGCAGGCGCTGATGGCGGTGTTCGGCGTCGGGAAGAAGGCGCAGGTGCCGGCTTGGGTTTGCTCGGCCGTCTTGCTGGCGGCCGGCGGGATCGCGGTGTTCTTCCATCTCGAGCACTGGGAGCGGATCTTCAACGGGTTCGGGCATTTGACGAGCGGGATCACGCAGGAATTGATCGCGATCGTGGTCTTGGCCGTGGTGGCTATCGTCTACTTGGTGCTCATGCGCAAGTCCGACGACGGCGCGAGCGTGCCGAAGTGGCTGGCATGGGTCTCCGTCGCCTTGTCGGTCGTGCTCGTGGCCGTCATGGCGCACAGCTACACGATGGCCGCCCGCCCCGCCTGGGACTCGGCCCTCTGGATCCTCTACGTCCTCGGCAACGCCTGCGTGTTGGGCCCCGCGACGTTCGCCCTCCTCTCCGCCTTGGCTGCAGGGGGACCCCGGGACCAGCCCGCCGAGCGCGCAGCCGACGCCGGGGCCCCCGCGGGTCTCGCGGCCCTCGCCGGCGCCGCCCTCAACGCCCTCGCGGCCCTCGCCTTCGCCGCCTTCCTCCAGCTCTCCGCCGGCTCCTTCGCCGACGTCGGCCTCTACTTCGACCCGACGCACCCCACGAAGGCCATGGCCGACGCCGCCGCGACGGTCGCCTCCCAGGCCCCGCTGCTGTGGCTGGGCGCCGTGGCCGTGGGCGCGATCGTGCCCCTGGCCGCCGCCTTCCTAGGCAGGCGCACGGGGAACTGGAAGCTCTGGGTCCCGGTCGCGATAGCCGCCGCCCTGGTCGGCGCCGTCTGCATGCGCGTCGTCTTCTACAACCTGGGGCTCAGCGTGTTCATGTTCTACTAGCGCATCCCCGGGTCGCGCCTGCGGAGGCGCCGCCTAACAGGCGAGCCGCCCCGCAGGCGCACGGGGTCGGGGCGCATCCCCCCCCCGCCGCCGCACGGGGGAGGGTTTCTCGAACGAATGTTTCACGTGAAACACTGCTCCCTCCACCCTCCCCGGCTCTCCGAGAGCGCGGTTCGCCATCCCCATACCCCCTTGCAAACGGCGAACCGCTCTCCCGGAGGGCCGGGGTCGTATCAGTCGATTTCTTGCACGAGGTTGATCAGCTCTTGCTGGGAGTGAATCCCCAGCTTTTGGTAGATGTGCTGGCGATGGGTGGAAACCGTGCTCTTCGACAGGCATAGCTGGTCTTGCACGTACGGCAGGTTGCGTCCCTTCGCGAACATGATGAGAATCTCGGTTTCGCGTTCGGTCAGACCGTACCGATCGACCACCTTCAGGCATTTTTCCTGGAAGCGGCGCTTGCGTTCAAGCGGAATGATGTCCATCGCTTTCAGCAGATCCGATTCGGTGAACACGGCGCTGCTCACCAGCAGAATGACCAAAGCCGAAACCAGCATGATGGGAAAAGCTGAAGCAAGCTGGATGCCGTGCTGGTGAAGCACGAACCGGCCCAGCAGCATGCCCAGCAGCGGTCCGACCGCCCATGCGGCACGCGCGAATGAAAACGTGCGTATCCTGACCGACGCGTATCGATTGCATACGCCCGTCACGATGACCCACATAAACAAGCTGAAGCATTGGTAGGCGGCCGCATTCGCGGCGTAGGGAAGGTAGGCCGACGAATCGGGGTATACGAGAGGCAGCGGCAGCAGAAGCGCGCCGATGACGAGGAACACGACGATCGCGTGGTAGCAGTTTTTCGCCATGCGCTCGGATCTTGAGTTGAGAAGGATGAGCGCGATGGCGATCGCTCCGGCGGTCACTCCGAATGCGACAAGGGCCTGGGTGAACGCGTAGACGGTGCCTCCGACGCTCGCGATGCCCATTTGTATGTAGAGGGTTCGGACGGCCTCGTTCGCGAATCCCACCAAAAGGGCGCACAGCCCGAGCCTCGTGACGAGGTGGGCCCAGTCGCGTCGCTCGAGCGGGTCTTCGATGGGCGTCTGCTGGTCGAGCGGGCATGGCGCCTCCTGCGGCGCCAACCCGATGTTCTTCATGCCGAACTCGAGCAATACGGCTGCGATCAGGGGCATGCTGGCGGCAAACACGCATGCCTCGAAAGGCGAGAACAGCAAGAACAGGGCGAAAAGAAGCGTCGACAGGATGTGGGCCGATGCGGCGCCCGTCACGATGGCGCGCATGGGCAGGAGGCTGAAGCTCATGCCGAATCTGATGAGGAACAGTCCCGAAAACACGCCCGACAAAACGCCCGCCAAGCTCACGAACGCGGTGCCCGCGATTCCCTCGAACCCCGCAAGCGGCATAAGCAGCGTGGACGCGCACACGCCGAAAGGGAGCAGGTAAAGCGACAGCTTGGATTTCAAGAAACGTCCCGTAGCCCTGTCGGCTATACCGGCAAGCGCAAGCGTCAACGTGACGGCGATGATGGATATCAGGTAGGTGGTATCGAGCAGGCTTTCGCCGTGATGGTAGCTTGCGAACAGGCTCATGCTCTTGAAGCTCATCGACACCCAGGCGATGTTGCAGCCCAGCGCTGCTCCTACGGTGATTTCTGCAGCTGTTGGGAAGACCCTTTTTGGATTGACCGGCTCCATGGATTTGTCCCCATCCCCCCCCCGAATGCGGGCTTTCCGCCGTCCGCAAGCGAACGGCTCCGAGATGCCTATTGTACCGCGCTCTCGTGCCGGTCGAGTTCCGATTGCGACAAAAAGACTGGGAGATTTGGAAACGCGATCAGCGTTTCTCCAGGTGAACGGCCATCGTGCGATGCGCACGATACCGATTTGATCGAAAACGTGCGACCAGGCCGATGTGCGACGGCGACGGGATCCATAGGGTGAAGCGCATCGGAGAGGACGATGAAAGGAGGAGGAATGGGCGAACTGCTCATGACCCGACGTGCGTTTGCGAAGGTGATGGCCGTGACGGCTGCGGCCGCCGGTTTCACGGGGGCTCAGTCGGCGTTGGCGGATACCGAGCCGGCTGCCTCGTCGGGCGAAGTCAAGCGCATACGCTCGGCCTGTCGCGGATGCGGCAAGATGGAGTGCGGCGTTTGGGTGACCGTTCAGGATGGGCGGGTTGTCAAAACGGAGGGCGATGAAAGCGCTTTCCAGTCGGCGGGAAACCATTGCGCGAAAGGGCAGGCGTCCTTGCAGGCGGCGTATCATCCCGACCGTCTCATGTACCCGCTCAAGCGCACGAATCCCAAAGGGCAAGAGCCCGGTTGGGTGCGCATCAGCTGGGATGAGGCGTATCGATCCACCGTCGAGGCAATCCATAAGAACCAGGAAAAGTACGGCAACGAGACGTGCTTCTTCATGGGCGGCACGTCGCGTATCTGGGCCATGGGCCCTTATGGCGCGCTGAAGCAGTGCTTCGGGTCGCCGAACGGCATACAGGCCAACGAGATATGCAAAGGCCCGCGCTTCTACGCTACGAAGCTGAACGATTCGAACGCCTACAGCTGGATGGAAGTGGTGGGGCGTCCGCGCGTGTACGTGCAATGGGGCGGCGCGTCGGAGCTGTCCAATTACGACGATAGCTGTCGCACCACGGTCGACGTGGCGACGCGCGCCGACAAGCACATCCTGGTCGATCCGCGCCAGACGAACTTGGGGAAAGAGGCGGATATCTGGGTGAACCTTCGTCCCGGAACCGATGGGGCAGTGGCGAACTGCTGGGCCAACGTGATCATCGAGAACGAGCTGTACGACGATTTGTACGTACGGAAGTGGATGAACGCTCCCATGTTGGTGGTGGAAGATGAGAGCTTCGAGCCAACCCCTTCCTCGTCGAGCGCGCAGACGGCCAAGGTGCGTACGCGCCTTCTCAAAGAGTCCGACCTCGTCGAGGGCGGGGCGGATACCCGCTTCATGGTGCTCAACGAGATCACAAACGAGCTGAGCTGGTACGATGCCGGCGGCGACAACCCCGGCTGGGATGGCGAGGACTGGGTTCCCGCAACCGAGGGCAAAGAAGCTCATCAGCCGGGATTGGATCTGACGGGTCAGACGCAGGGCTTCGTGCTTGACTACGTACCGTTTCCCGACGGGCTGCTTCCCGCGCTGCATACCCCCGAAGGCGGCTTCGAGGTGGAGTTGAAAGACGGCTCCAGCGTGCACGTGCGCACGGTGTGGGAGCGCTATATCGAGTTCTTGGAAGACTACACTCCCGAAAAGGTGTCGGAGATATCGGGCGTTGACGTCGAAGTGCTAAAAGAGGCGGCCATCACGTACGCAACGCGCGTCGACCCTTCGACCGGGTACGGCAATGGCGGAATCCAGTACATGCTGGCGTTGGAACACGCGTGCAATTCGACGCAGAACAACCGTGCCTGCGACCTGCTGGCGGGCATAACGGGCAACATGGACACTCCGGGCGGCATGCGCGGCTCGACTCCCGGTTGGCCCGTCTACGACCTCGGCATGTGCGTGCCCGACTCCGGCAAAACCACCGAGTACACCATCGAGAAGATTTTGGGCAAAGAGCGTTTTCCGATGATCGGCTCGGACTGCAACCCCAGCTGGGCGGATGCGACGTCGGTGTACGACGCTATCGAGAGCGGCGAGCCTTATAACGTGACGTGCGGCATCGGGCAAACGGGCGACTTCATGAACCAGTCGAACTCCCTCTTTGCCGCGGAGCAGCTTCAGAAGCTCGACTTCTGGTGCTCGATCGATCTGTGGCACACCCCGTGCGTGGATATGATGGCCGATATCGCAATGCCCGCCGCTCATTGGCTGGAGCTCGATTGCATTCGCAAAAGCCAGGGCTCGTCGGGTGCGTTCGGCGCTACGGTGAAAGCGGTGGAGCCTCCCGGAGAAGCGAAGAACGATCTGGAGATCGTGGTTGGCCTGTATAAGGCCGCCGGGGTCCCGTACTTCGACGAGGAGTATCACGGTGCGGCGTGGCTCGAGGGGGATGAAGCCGTGGACGCGTGCAACAACGTTGCGCTCAAAAGCTTCCGCATTCCCGATTGGAATGACTACAAGAAGGAATTCCAAGAGAAGGGCTGGTTCGATTCCAAGGTGGAGAAGCCCGACGATTGGGGCGTCTACCGGCGCTATCAAACCGGAAACGGCCACATCAACGGAGGGTTCCCGCCCAATCCGAACCAGCATCAAGGCTGGAACACGACCACGCACAAGCAGGAGATCTGGTCGACGGTGCTGGAATCATGGTTGCCCGGCGAGGGCGAGGAGTTCCCGAAATTCGTGGAGGCTCCGCATGGCCCCGTCGCCGACCCCGATTTGTTCACGGACGACAACTCGTTCTTGATGACCACCGGGCGTCGTCAAGGAACCTACTTCCATTCCGAGCACCGGCAGCTGCCATGGTGCCGCGAGCTGTGGCCCGTTCCTCGGCTTGAGATGAATCCCGTTGACGCCGAGCGACTTGGTCTCGAGCAGGGGGATTGGGTATGGATCGAAACCGATCAGCACAAGATTCGCGAAGTGGTCGATCTGTACTACGGCATCGCCCCGGGTGTGGTGAACGCCGAGCACCAATGGTGGTACCCCGAGCTCAATCAGCCCGATCACGGGTTCAAATTGTCCGGCGTGAACTGTTTGATCGATCGCCATGCCCAAGATCGCATCATCGGGTCGTCGAACCTGCGTGCTTACGGTGTGAAGGTGTACAAGGCCACGCCCGAGAATTCGCCGTTCGGCAACCCCGTGCCGTGCGGAGACGACGGGACGCCCATCATCCACACCTGCGACGATCCGCGCCTGAAGGAATGGCAACCGTTGTACGAGGGGAGGGAGTGACCTATGGCTCGTTATGCGATTCTGACCGATCTCAACAAATGCGTCGGCTGCCTTGCGTGCTCGATAGCGTGCAAGGTGGTGAACAGCGTGCCGGTGGGGTCGTATTGGAACAAGGTCTTGCGCATCGGACCGAACCCGCGCACCAAGGGCGGCCAATGGCCCGACGTGTACACCTATTTCCTCACCGTGCAGTGCCAACACTGCGAGAATCCCGAGTGCGTGAAGGTGTGCCCGACCGGCGCCTCTCACAAGCTGGAGGACGGCACCGTGCAGATCGACAAGTCGAAGTGCATCGGCTGCCAGTTCTGCGCGATGTCGTGCCCGTACAGCGTTCGCTACTTGAACGAGGAGGAGGGCGTCGTGGAGAAGTGCACGCTGTGCGAGCAGAAGATCGCCCAGGGCGAGCTGCCGCAATGCGTGAGCGAATGCGGCGGTCGCGCTCGGTTCTTCGGCGATTTGGACCAGGGGCTCGAGAGCTTTGAGGCGCCGGGGTGCGATCTGCAGGACCCGTCGTACGATGCGCAGGCGAAGGCCAGGATGAAGTGGGGCGATTTGATAGGCGACTCATGCGACTATCCGGTGAAGCCTTACGACGAGAACGAAGTGTACCACCTTCCCGACGTGGGCAACGCCCCCAGCTTCGTCTACATCCTGCGAAACGAGAAGTGGCAAGGAGGCGGTGAATGATGGAACTCCAATGGCCTTTGATTTTGTTCACCACGCTGGTGGCGTGGAGCGCGGGGCTGTTCGGGACGCAGGCTCTGATGGCGGTGTTCGGGGTGGGGAAGCGGGCGCAGGTCCCGGCTTGGGTTGCGTCGGCGGTGCTGCTCGCGGCCGGCGGGATCGCGGTGTTCTTCCACCTGGAGCACTGGGAGCGGATCTTCAACGGGTTCGGGCACCTGACGAGCGGGATCACGCAGGAATTGATCGCGATCGTGGTGCTGGCGGTCGTCGCGGTCGCGTATCTCGTGCTCATGCGCAAGTCCGACGACGGCGCGAGCGTGCCGAAGTGGCTGGCCTGGGTCGCCGTCGCCTTGTCGGTGGTGCTCGTGGCCGTCATGGCGCACTCGTACACGATGGCCGCGAGGCCGGCGTGGGACTCGGTGCTCTGGATCCTCTACGTCCTCGGCAACGCCTGCGTCCTGGGCCCCGCGACTTTCCTCCTGGTCTTGGCTGCAGGGGGACCCGGGGACCAGCCCGCCGATCGCGCAGCCGACGCCGGGGCCCCCGCAGGTAGGACGGCCCTCGCCGGCGCCGCCCTCAACGCCCTCGCGGCCCTCGCCTTCGCGATCTTCCTCCAGCTCTCCGCCGGCTCCTTCGCCGACGTCGGCCTCTACTTCGACCCGACGCACCCGACGAAGGCCATGGCCGACGCCGCCGCGACGGTCGCCTCCCAGGCCCCGCTGCTATGGCTCGGCGCCGTGGCCGTCGGCGCGTTCGTGCCGCTGGCCGCCGCGTTCATGGGCAGGCGCACGGGGAGCTGGAAGCTCTGGGCCCCGGCAGCCATAATCGCCGCCCTCGTCGGAGCCGTCTGCATGCGCGTCGTCTTCTACAACCTGGGGCTCTCGGTCTTCATGTTCTACTAGCGCGTCCCCCGATAGCGCCCGCGGGGGCGCCGCCGACCAGGCGAGCCCCTCCGCAGGCGCAAGAGGGGGGGGGAGCCCCCCCCGCCCCTCCTCGCCCGTGCGCGGCAACGCAGAATGTTTCACGTGAAACATCGGCAACAAAAGAACGAATGTTTCACGTGAAACATCCCAATTTCCCGGCCCTCCTCGAGCGCGATTCGTCTCCCCACACCCCCTTGCAAACGACGGATCGCCCTCGAGGAGGGCCGGGGCCGGGCTCCCGAGCGGGTTCCGGCGCCTCTTCTGCGACTTTTTCGACTTCGTGGCAAGCGGGCTCCCGAAGCCGGTTCTCCCATCAGGCGTTTCGCAAGCGCGAGAAAGCGCGCCGGCGGAAGCCGGCGGCCACGTGCGGGAGAAACCCCTGGTCGGCTTTCTCCCCGCTTGCCACGAAGTCGAAAAAGTCGCAGAAAGCAGACCAAACCTTGCAACGAGTCGCCCGCCGTCCTCATGAGCGTCCTCATGAGCGACAGGCCTCAATTCCGGCAGAACCTATCCCTCCACGCCGCTTTCTCGCTCTAGCAGGTCGATCAGCTCTTGTTGGGAGTGGACGTCGGTTTTGCGGTAGATGCTCTTCACGTGGCTCTTCACCGTCTCGTCGCCGATGACCAGCTCCTCGCGGATGTAGGCGCGGTTGCGCCCCTTCGCCAGCAGGAAGAACACCTCGATCTCGCGCGGCGACAAGCGGCAGCTGCGCGCCAGGCGCGTGCCCGCCTTCTCGAGGTCGGACGTGGCGTCGGCCTCCTCCATCGGTTTCACGAACCCCCAGCCCGTGTTCGCCGACCCGCTCCCCATCGCGAACAGCGCGATGATGAGGATCACGAACACGATGCCCGCCGACAGCATGGCCAGCCCGAGGTCGCCGTGCACCACGGTGAGCGCGAGGGCGGCCGCGACCGAGCCCACGAACTGCCCCAGCTGGATGCACAGCAGGCCCCAGCCCACCACCCAGCCGGTCGGCACGCCGCCGCGCGAGGCCAGCACGGGCCACAGCGCCCACAGCACGATGTAGAAGTACTGGTAGCCGAACTGGTGCACGGCGGTGCCGATGACGTTCCACGGCTCGTGCAGCGGCAGGAACAGGAACCCCGCCGCCATGAGCGGCAGCGCGATCTGGTACGTCAGGTGGTCGAAGTCCATCTTGTACACGCTCATCGCGACGAACGCGGCCAGCGCCCCGCCCGCGATGGCGATGATGTTCAGCTGGTCGCGCACGCCGATCCATTCGTCGCCCACGGGTGCGATAAGCCCCTTCATGACGCCGAACGACACGCCGAAGAACACGGCGATCACCATCATGCGCATGGGTGGCACCGCGCGCACGCGCACGTTTCTCATGGCGCGCGGCGGCCGCGGCACGCTGCGCTTGAAGTGGACGAAGCACCCCATGCTGATCAGGGGGAGCAAGGCTACGATCATCTGCGCCGCGTCGATGGGCAGCAGGCTGATGACCAGGTACGCCACGGCTGCGAGCAGCAGCGCCGCCACGCTGTAGTTCACCGTGCGCTGCGACCCCAGCGAGGCCAAAAGCTCGGCCCACAGCACCACGACGATGCCGCTGCCCACGCCGGTGAGCAGCGAGCCGGCCAGGTAGACGGTCGAGGCACCGCCGCCCGTCATCACGAGCGACGGATGGGAGATGGCCAGCGTGCCCAGCGCGGTGAGCGCAGCGGCGAGCGCGGGGAGGCATCTTACGTCGGAAAGCGGGTTCCTCAAATACGAGAGCAGCAGCAGGAACGCGATGGTCACCACGTTCGCCAGCAGCGAGGTCACCCACAGCGGCTCCAACGCGATGGTCGAAAGCCCTGCGGCCGCGCCGGCAGATCCCGACGAGTTGAGCAGCGTCCCCTCGGCGTAGAACAGCGAACTCCAGAACACGCACCAGATCCAAGTCCAGTGCGCCGCAAACCCCAGCAAATCGGGCGTGCGCCACAGCTCCTTGCGCAACGATGGTGTCATCCGCATCCTCCCCTGCATGCATCGGCCGCCTCTGCCGCGCGATGCGCGGGCGGGCGGTTTCGGCAGCTTTCCCCGCCAGAGATTATACGCG
>ERZ1673722.2086-NODE-2086-length-17621-cov-20.612661_pt1 | contig 17621 bp, 14 predicted proteins | sample MGYA00580222_ERZ1673722 | MGnify/ENA primary metagenome ERZ1673722 (study PRJEB41218, sample SAMN15661750) | gut metagenome | host: Homo sapiens | place: Canada: London | collected 2015-08-20/2019-03-30 | study: EMG produced TPA metagenomics assembly of...
GGAGAAAAATCGGAAGTACCTGGTATTATCTGAATCCGGGAAATGGCGATATGGCGCAGGGCTGGAAAAAGATTGGGAATGTCTGGTATTATCTGGAGCCGGGAAATGGTGGCATGGCAACGGGTTGGAGAAAAATCGGAAGTACCTGGTATTATCTGAATCCGGGAAATGGCGATATGGCAACGGGCTGGACAACCATTGGAGGAACCCGATATTACATGAATCAGGATGGGGCCATGGTAGAAGGCTGGTCACAGCAAAATGGAACCTGGTATTACCTGAAACCGGGCAGCGGAAACATCGCAACCGGATGGTTAAAACTGGGTGCAACCTGGTATTATCTGGCGAGTGACGGAAAGATGCTGACAGGTTTCCAGAACATTGGCGGATCCAAGTATTATCTGAATACAGGCAGTGGAGCCATGGCAGTAGGCTGGCTGCAACTGGGCAGTGACTGGTATTATATGAACGGCAGCGGTGCCATGCTGACAGGCTGGCAGAAAATCGGAAGTACCTGGTATTATCTGAATCCGACGACCGGTAAGATGGCAACAGGTTGGACAACCGTTGGTGGAAGTAAATATTATATGAACGGCAGCGGTGCCATGCTGACGGACTGGCAGAATATTGACGGTTCAGAGTATTATTTTTACAGCAGTGGCGCCATGGCGGTAAGTACAGTCATCGGCGGTGTTGAAATCGGAGCAGATGGAAAAGCATCGAGAACAGAAAGTCAGGCGATTGGGACTCTGACCAAGTTTTTGAAAACAATGATTCAGCCGGTAGGTAACACCCTGTATGTATGGGGTGGCGGTCATGACGCCTGGACAGACGGAGACGGACTGCGTATCGGTATGAACCCGAAGTGGAAACAGTTCTATAACCAGCAGGGAGCTTCGTATAATTATACGAAACATCGATATGAGTATCAGAATGGTCTGGACTGTTCCGGTCTGGTCAGCTGGGCTGTCTATAATACATATAATACGAAATCAAATCAGAAAGAAACGGCATACAGTTCAACATCTACCGGATTCCCGGCTTATCTGACCAACAAAGGTTTTGGATCGCACGGAAAAGTTTCCGGTGGAACATTTACACCTGGTGACGTGGTAAGTATGACCGGTCATGTGTGGGTTGTTCTTGGCATGTGTTCGGATGGAAGTCTGGTGATCGTTCATGCGACACCACCGGTAGTTCAGATCAGCGGTACGGTCAATACAGCAGGAAGCACGAACAGTGAGGCTGTAAAACTGGCAAAGGCATATATGAAGAAATATTATTCAGATGCAGCCGGCAAATATAATCTGTGTATCGCAAGTAAAGCATATGTGAATAACGTAGACCGTTTCCATTGGTCCTCCAGTAGTATGAGAGATCCGGATGGACTGCGTAATATGACGGCAGCACAGGTACTTGAAAAATTGATTGGACCGCAATAAGAAAAATGCAAAGAAAGGCTGTCGGGAAATAGACAGTTCTAAGTTTGGGAGGGTGTGACTCATACCGAGGCACACCCTCCCAAACTTTTTATCATACAAAGAAAAAAGATGGCTGACGACAACCATCTTTCTCTCCATTTGTAATGTAGCTTTGCTAACAACTAATTATTAACGACCTTTTTTGAATTAGGGAAACAGTAAATTAACTTTAGTTTCTATGATTTGAGATGAGTTTAGCATTGAGGGGTTGCAGGAAAAATGGTTTTGTGTTAATATGTTAAGGAATGTAAAGAGAATGTTTCGTAAATATTACAAGAATGTATAACACAATGCAAAACAATAAAAGGAGAAATATATGAAAAAAAGAATCCTTTGTTTAACATTAGGATTAATGCTGACAATTTCACAGGCAGTACCTGCCGGTGCTGCATCTAGAAAAGATCAGTTAAAACAGGATAAGGCAGCAGCACAGAGTCAGCTTGCAGCACAGGAGTCTAAAATCAATAATCTGGAAGACCAGAAACAGACACTTTCCGCTGAGATCGATCAGCTGGATTCTGATCTGGTAAATATTATGGTTGAGATTGAGATTCTGGATGGTGAGTTATCCGATAAAGAAGCGCAGATCGAGCAGACCAAAGCAGATCTGGCAGTGGCAGAAGAAAATAAACAGAAACAGTATGAAGCCATGAAGAAGAGAATCCAGTATCTGTATGAAAAGGGTGGAGATGATGCATGGGCACAGATGCTGTTCCAGGCATCGGACTTTACCAGTCTTCTGAACCAGGCAGAATATGTACAGCAGATGTATGACAGCGACAGAAACAGTCTGGAAGAGTTCAAAGAGACTGTACAGCAGGTAAAAGACCTTGGGGATCAGTTGGACAGCGAGAAAGCAGAACTGGAAGAGATGAACCAGGAGTATCAGAATCGTCAGGCGAGTATGCAGACCCAGCTGGAAGAAAAGAAAGCAACTTCCAGTGATTATGATGCACAGATCGCACAGGCGCAGAACCAGGCTGCACAGTACACGGAACTGATTCGTCAGCAGAATGCTGAGATCCAGAAAATTGAAGAAGAAGAGAAAAAAGCAGCGGAAGAGGCAGCAAGAAAAGCGGCCGAGGAAGCAGCTAAGAAGGCAGCAGCAGAAGAAGCTGCAAAGAAAGCACAGGAAGAAGCAAACAAAAAAGCAGCAGATGAGGCAGCAAAGAAAGCAGCAGAAGCAAGCAAGAAATCTTCCTCTGCTTCCGGCAGTAATACAGGTTCCGGTTCTTCAACGAGCAATAAATCTAATAGCAATACAAGCAGTAACAATGCAAGCAGCAGCTCAAGTGCAACAACATCCAAGGACAACGGAAGCTCTTCTTCCAGTTCATCAGGAAGCTCAGGCAGCAGCGTATCATATAATCCGACAGGACAGTCCGTTGTTAATTACGCATGCCAGTTTGTTGGCAATCCTTATGTATGGGGTGGTACAAGCCTGACAAACGGTGCTGACTGTTCCGGATTTATCATGAGTATATATGCAAAGTTTGGTGTATCCCTTCCGCATTCCTCCGGAGCAATGGCAGGCTGTGGTCGTGGAGTTTCCTACTCTGAGGCAATGCCTGGAGATATTATCTGCTACGCAGGTCATGTAGCGATTTACATGGGCGGTGGACAGATTGTACATGCAAGTAACGCAAAAGACGGTATTAAGATCAGCGGAAACGCTGCGTACAGGCCGATCGTTGCAGTTCGCCGTGTGCTGTAATTAGAACAATAGTAACAATTATGAGAGTCATATCTGAAAAAGATATGGCTCTTTTTTTGTTCAATAATCTATTCCGCTTTAACGTGGCATTTTATTGTAGTTCCGAATTTGACAAAATAGATGATGAAATCAACACAAAAGAACGAGCCGATAAAAAAACGAATCGTTATAATTAGAATAAAAGAGACTGAGATAGTCTGTATGCAGACGGAACAGGCTACATTGCCGGAAGGAGGTAGATAATGAAGAATCGAAAAAAACAGCTTATGAAGATCGGAGCTGTCATAGCGGTGATTGCAGCTGCAGGAATTGCCGGCGGAGTCGTCATATACAAGTCTGTCAATCGATTCGATCTGACTGTAGCCGGGGATTCAATCAGTAAAGAAGAGTATGTGAACTGCATGAATTCCGTGGAGTATGATACCAAGATGCAGATCCAACAAGATTATGATGCCGTATACGGAACGGATTTCTGGGAAAAACAATACGACGGACAATACGGCTATGAGATCCTCACCCGGAATACAGTAGAACAGTTAAAATACATCCATGCAGTATATGATCTTGCCGAAGAAAACGGAGATGTAGCAGACAGCAGCTACGAGGCTCTGGAAAAACGCTGGAAGGATGGTAATGCGGAGCGGAGCGAGAAAGTAAAAAAAGGCGAAGTGATCTACGGACTGAAAGAGTATACGTTTCAACTGTATCTGGACTATGAGCTCAGTACTCTGAAGGAAAAATACTGTAACGATACCTCCAGAGAGGGTATGAAACTGACGGAAGACGAAGTTCTTCAGCACTATCAGAGTCGCGACTGGATATTTGGAGGCAGCGAAGAGAACGCTGACCTGGAGACAGCAAGAATAGCAGTCGAAAGAGAACTGCGTGAACAAAAATACGACGATATGATCACGCAGCGTGAAAACGGTTCTCAGGTGGAAGGAAACATGAAAGATGTGAACCGATACACCTTGAAGAATATACAATAATGGAAGGAGAAAAGGTATGAAGAAAAGATGGATGAGCGGTACGTTAGCACTTCTGCTTGCAGGAACAACAGTCGCATCAATGATGCCGGCAGTATCTGTTAAAGCTGAGGGGAATACCGCAACCGGAACAACATATTATGTTGATTCCCAAGGGGGAGACAATAGCAATGACGGAACAGCAGAAGGCAAGGCGTTTCAGACACTTGACAAAGTAAATGCACTTGACCTTGCGCCGGGAGATACAGTGCTTCTGAAAAAAGGATCTGTGTTTGAGGATCAGGCTCTTAAGTTTACAAAAGAGGACAGCGGTACTGCAGAAGCACCGGTAAAAATATCTACTTATGGCGAGGGAAGCAGACCGCAGATCAATACAAACGGTCATGGAAAGTGGGAGTTGAATTATGGTACTCCGCTGGATAACCAGAACCATAAGTGGAAAGGTACTGTATCTTCCAGTATTTTAATTGAAGATGCTGAATACCTTGAAATCGAAGGTCTTGAGCTGACAAACAACAGAAACAGTGCAACCGATACCGAAAAAGGTAAAGCGTATAATGATGCATACGCAATGGATCGAACCGGTGTTGCCGGAGTTGCAAAAGACAATGGAACTGTAGATCATATCGTATTAAATGATCTTTATATTCATAACGTAACAGGTAACGTTTATAACAAACACATGACAAACGGTGGTATCTATTTCATCGTTGCAAAACCAACGAATGAAGGCGAAACCGGAATCGCAAGATACAATGATATCCAGATTAGAAACTGTTCTCTGGATACTGTAAACCGTTGGGGAATTGCAGTCGGATATACCTATCAGTGGAGACAGTTCACGACAGGTGCATTGTCAGATGCAACAATGGCAAAATATGCTTCATCCAATGTTGTGATCGAGAACAACTACCTGAACCATGTAGGTGGAGATGCCATCACAACCATGTATCTGGACAGACCGATGGTTCAGTACAATGTATCAGAGAACGCAGCTGAACAGATTAATACAACAGACTACTCAGAGAATCAGCCAAGTCTGGATGCAAATGGTAATGTAAACGGTACGCAGGGCGTTGGAGCAGGACGTGTGGCAGCAGGTATCTGGCCATGGAAATGTAAAAATGCGATTTTCCAGTATAACGAATGTTTTACAACCTTGAATGCGTCAAGAGGTAACGGCGACGGACAGCCTTGGGATGCTGACTATGGTGATGGAACAAACTATCAGTACAACTACAGTCATGGCAATACAGCAAGTACCATCATGTTCTGTGGTCCTGAGTCCATCAACAATACATTCCGTTATAATATCAGCCAGTATGAAGATATGGGTCCTCTGGATCCGGCAGGTAATACAGGGAACTGTCAGGTTTACAACAACACATTCTATATCAAAGAAGGTCTTGATACAATCTGGAGTACAGTTCACCGGAATAATGGTCCGGTAGATATGGAAAATAATATTTTCTATTTTGCAAATAAAACACCAGTTAAAGTAAGAGATTGGAATCCTGAAAATGCAGGGAATAAGACTTACAGCAATAATTTATATTACAATATAACGAACCTTCCGAACGATGCAGCTGCTGTAAAAGTAGACGCAAACACAAAAGTACTTGTTGATCCAGGTTCCGGTCCGAGAGCAGTAGCAGAAGACAATAGTGCAAGAAAACATGAAGATCCAACCGCTGCAACAGTATTTGACGGATACAAGCTTGCAGAAAACTCTCCTGCAATCAATGCCGGTAAAGTCGTAGTTGACAGAAATGGTTATACCATCGATCATGACTTCTTCGGTCACAAGATTACAGCAGTACCGGAGATCGGAGCTGCAGAAAGTGATGCAGTGACAGCACTTGTACTGAGATCTAACGTATATACTGTTACCGGAACAAACGTAAGTGACCTTCCGAAAAATACAACAGTAGAGGATTTCCTTAACAATGTCATCGTCGATACAGGCGTTACAGTTACTATTAAAGAAGGCGAGACAGAACTTAAAGGAGCAGACATCGTAAAAGGTGGAGCAACGATTACACTTTCTTATGAAGAAATGGAAAGTGTAACTTATACAGTTGTTGCAAGTTCGGATAAAGAATTAAAAGATTGTTACTATGAAGTAAAAGGAACAACCATGAGCGTTCCTTATACAGACAACAATCCGGCTACCGTAAAAGAAGTGAAAGCAAATATCACAGTAGCAGACACAGCAACGGTTTCTGTATTAAACGGCGAAAACGAACTGGCAGATATAGATAACGTAACAGCAGGAATGATTCTTCGTATCACTGCTGAAAACGGAGATACAAACGATTATATAATCGCTCAGAAAAATACATATAACTGGACTTTAGATTATGTAAATGGACAGCAGGGAAATGTCTGGTTCGGCCAGATAAAGGACGGATCCGGTGACTGGGCGAATATGACAGCAGTCGATAAAGATGGATGGCCAAACTGGGCTACTCATACATATTATGGTCCTGGTATTGATGCACCACAGGGAACAATTACAACAACAAATCCATCTGTTCACGGTTTACTTTCTGCACCGCCAAGCACAGATATCTCTACTGCAATGGCATATCGAGTACCGAAGAGCGGAACCGTTACGTTCAATGTAAAAGATGACGAGCCATATCTTCGTCAGTCTGGAAATGCAAACGGAATTGTTACCTTAGGTCTCTTTGTAAACGACACAGAGAAGGAGAGTGTAACGCTTGTAAAGAGTCAAGAGAAAGTGGGAGAGTGGGAAAAACCGGTAGAGCTTGAAGTGGCTCAGGGTGACATCATCCGTGTAGTAGCAAAATGTAACGAAAACCCAACCAAACCATCTGCTCATATTACACCGATTATTACATATGTAGATAAAGCTGCAGCTGATACAAAAGCACCGACAGTACCAACAGAGGTAACAGTAACAGATATTACAACAACAACAGCAAAAGTTACCTGGACAGCATCTACAGATAATGTAGGCGTGGCAGGATACAATGTATACGTAAATGATTCTGAAACTCCTGTAAACAGCGAGACACTTGTAACAGGAACAGAATATGCACTGGAAAGTCTTACAGCAGGAACAGAATATAAAGTAACTGTAAAAGCAGTTGATGCAGCCGGTAATGTCTCAGAAGGAGCTGTACATACATTTACAACAGCACCATCAGCACCATCAGCACCAACAGAAGTAACAGTAACTGATGTCACAGCAACAGCAGCAAAAGTTACCTGGAAGGCACCTGCAGATAATGACAGTGTAGTTGGGTACAAGGTATATCTGAATAATGTACAGGTAAATAAAGAACTTGTAACGACTACAGAATATGATTTATCTGAACTTAAAGAAACAACAGATTACAGTGTAACAGTATGTTCAGTGAATGCAGCAGGAAAAGAGTCCGAAAAATCTGCAGAAGTTACATTTAAAACACAGAAAACAGAAGAACCGACCGATACAGTAAAACCGAGTGTTCCTGGCAATGTAGTAGTACCTGAGGCTAGTATTACTCAGACCGGTGCGACAATTACCTGGGAAGCATCTACAGATAATGTAGCAGTAACCGGATACAATGTATATATGAATGACACAAAAGTAAATGCTACACCTGTAACAGTTACAACATATAACCTGACAGGTCTTACAGCAGGTACTGAATATACAGTAACAGTAACAGCAGTAGATGCAGCAGGAAATGAATCCGCAGGATCAGATCAAGCTACATTTACAACATTAGCAGCGGACGAGACAAAGGACTCTGTGGCACCGAGTATTCCTGGCAATGTAGTAGTACCTGAGGCTAGTATTACTCAGACCGGAGCCAAGATCACCTGGGAAGAATCTGAAGATGATACAGCTGTAGTTGGATACAATGTATATGTAAATGAAGCGAAAGTAAATGATGAGCCTGTAAAAGGATTAGAACTTGAACTGACAGGTCTTACTCCGGATACAGAATACACAGTAACAGTAACTGCAGTGGATGCAACAGAAAATGAATCAGGAAGATCTGCAGCCTTCACATTTACAACACTTAAAAATGAGGAACCTGCTCCGGAAAAACCTTCAGCTCCTATCAATGTAAAAGTAACTGATATTAAATGGAGAACAGCAAAAGTTACCTGGGAAGCCGCTCCGGAAAGAGCAGCAGTAAAAAAATATAATGTGTACCTAAATGACGTAAAAGTCAAAAGCACAGATGAAACAGAATGTCTTCTGGAAAATCTTACGGGTGATACGTTATACGCAGTGGCTGTAACAGCAATGGCTGAAGATGGAACTGAGTCTGATAAAGCGGTACTGGAAGAAGTAACCGAAGAAGGAATCGAAAAAGGAAAGTTTAAGACCCAGGTAGATAAGGAAGAACTGCAGGAAACAGCAAAGAATGTAGACAAAGTTCTGGAGAACAAAGAGAATTATACAGAAGAATCTCTGAAAAACTTGCAGGATGCTTATAATAATTGTCAGAAAGTGTTGGAAGATAAAAATGCAACTCTGGATCAGGTAGATGAAGCAAAAAAAGCTCTCAAAAAAGCTTTCGATGATCTGAAGACAAAAGACGATGGCAAGAAGGATGACGGCAAAAAAGACGACGGAAAACAGGATGATGGAAAACAGGACGATGGAAAGAAGGAAGATCCAAAGAAAGATCCGACTCCTACTCCGGGACCTGTAACACCAACCCCAACTACAACACCAACCCCGAGTACTACACCACAGTCAGGCGCAAAACCTGCAGCACCTTCCGGCAATACCAACACAGGAAGCACCAATGCAGGTGGAACAACCACAGGCAGCACATCTACAACTAAAGTTGCAAAAACAGGCGATACAGCCAATGCAGCAGCCTGGTTATTTACATTGGCAGCATCTGCAGTTGCAGGAACTGTTATTGTAAAACGTAAAAGAGAGGATTAAGCAGGCATTAACCAATCGTTTCGGATGCAGAACTCAGATTTGCATCCGAACGGTTTTGGATTATTTGGCAAATAGAAAATAGATGGAGTAAACATGTTTGCATTTATAATTATTTTAATAACCATGATATTTTTGGCTTGTGCTTTTGGGGCTTTCTGTTTGTGTAAAGAATCCATAAACTGGAGAAACGAACAGATGGGGTATGATCTGGAAGAGAGTCTGCAGAAAAAGAATACCTGTATGTTAGAAATAGAACATACTGGCAGCAAAGCGTAAAAATAATGCCACCGGATATCCGGTGGCGTTATTTTTTAGATGGCCTTCCTGTACTGGGAGGGTGTCTCATTGATGATACTCATAAACACCTTCGAGTAGTGCTGGGAGTCTGTAAATCCGACTTGCAGAGCAATCTCCGTCAGTGTCAGATCAGTAGTCTGCATTAGTCGGATGGATCGGTTGATGCGGTAGATATTAATATAGTTTGATAGTGTAACTCCCATATAGCTCTTGAACAGCTTACTCAGATAGCGGACTGAGATCTGTAATTGCCGGGCAATATCTTCCTGCAGGATTTTGGTGTTAAAATGTTCGTGAATATAATTCAGTGCATAGGCTACATAACTATTTTTCAGCTGTGGGTCTGTGTATTCGTGCACCGGATTCGTATGATCCAGAATATAAAGCATCAGATTCATCATGGAAACATTAAGATTGGCAGCTGTAAACAGACTTTCACAAGAAGCATTCAGGTCAATAAGCTTCTGAATATGACCATCTATCACAGTATCCGATCTGAGCCTGTAATAAAAATGCGAAGAAAACAGGATAGCATGAAGCAAGGTAATCGGGACAATCCCATCATCTTCAAGCACAACAGTGGAAAACATATCAGGGTCATAATGAATATGCTGGAATTCGCAGTCTGAAGTATCATTCAGATAGAAAGAGTGTACAACATCCGGAAGGATCATAATAAAATCACCTTCGGTGCAATGAATGGTCTCCGATTGGATATCCATATAGCATTCCCCGGAAAGTATCCGATAGATCTCGATACTTGTATGCATGTGCCGAATAAAACGATACCCTGCCTTTCGATATTCTACAACCGCTCCGGTTAAAATAGAATCCGATAGTGTGATCTGGGCGGAGACTTCAGTATTCCGCCGTGCGGAAGAAGAAACGGACTGAGCCGGATGTGTAGCCGGCATATGTACAACGTTTTTTTTATTCATTTCTGCAAGCCCTCCCAATGTAAGTAAAGTAAGTAAAATGTAACTGTTCAGTACCTTCACAGTGGCTGCTGAATAGTTACAGTAAAATCAAATTTATGCTATATATCATTATAACAGATAAAAGTAATAATGCATAGAATAATAGAAAAAACATGTTTGAAATTTAGGAAATATGCAATGAACAAAGGGAAAAATAAAGAAAAAGGAGCTGATATTCTGGCGTATTATACTGGTAAAGTGCGAAAGAATTATAGAAAGTGACGAAATGAACAATATGGACACTATCGGCCGAACATGGAAAAAGTTGGAAATCCGTGCCGGGTACTGCGTGAGATCAACGACCATGATCGGGATTATTATTATAAAGAGTATAAGATTCCGGAGGAACTGTTAAAATAAAAGAGGAATAAAGAAGAATAATTGAGATAACCTTCGAATGGATGTAAGATAAAGAAGTCCGATTCGAAGGTTTTCTGATAATTATGTTATGAACAGGAGCAACGAATGTGTGTTGTTTCGGTTGCAGAATATGCTTTATTTTTATAAAATAATGAGAAAATAAGTACAATAAGAAAATCAAGAATTGACAATGAAACGAAATAAAGTTTATACTATCGAAAGTTAGAAATGACTAATAAGAGGTTAATAAATGAAATTAAAAAAAGTATTGCTGGTCTGTCTGATTCCTGCATTTGTCATCAGCGGGTGTGGGAAAACAACGAAAGATGAGACAGAAAATATAACGAAACAGGAAATCACTGCAGAAGAATCTGCGCAGGATGAGCAGGAGACGGGAAACACAGAAACGGAAGCATCCGGCAAAGATCCGAACGAGAAAACAGAAGAAGCGTCCAGGGATCTCTTTGCCATGGATACCTATATGACACTGACTGCATATGGGGAGCATGCTCAGGAGGCAGTTGACAAGGCGGCAGAGAGAGTGGAAGCTCTGGATGCCCTTCTTTCCACCGGAGATGAGAACAGTGAGATCTATCAGCTGAATCAGAAAGGAGAGGCAACACTTTCTGAAGATGGCGGATATCTGGTGGAACGGGCGCTGGAGTTGTATGACAAGACAGAAGGAGCCTTTGATATTGCGATTTACCCGGTGATGCAGGCATGGGGATTTCCGACACAGGAGTATCATGTGCCGGATGATGCGACACTGAAAGAAAAGCTGATCCTTGCCGATGCGTCCAAAGTGAATTACGACAAAGACACAAGAAAAATCTCTTTTGACCGGGATGGCATGGAGATCGATCTGGGTGGGATCGCAAAGGGATATACCTCTGCTCAGATCATGCAGATCTATCAGGACTGCGGTGTGACAAGCGGGCTGGTAAACCTCGGTGGAAACGTACAGGCACTGGGATGTAAAACAGATGGCAGCAAATGGAAAGTAGCGATCCAGAGTCCGGATGATACGGAAGATTATCTCGGTATTCTGGAGATTGAAAATCAGGCGGTGATCACATCCGGTGGTTATGAACGTTATTTTGAGGAAGATGGCGTGACATATCATCATATTATTGATCCGGCTACCGGATATCCGGCAGACAATGGGCTGATCTCTGTAACGATCGTCAGCGATGACGGAACTCTGGCAGATGGGCTTTCCACTTCTTTATTTATCATGGGAGAAGAGAAAGCGGCACAGTTCTGGAAGGAAAACAGTGAGAAATTTGAGACGATCATGGAAACTGCAGATGGAAAGCTGTATGTGACAGAAGGAATCGGCGACAGTCTGACTACGGATATGGATGTGACAGTGATTCATAAATAAAAGCTATGCGAAAATCCTTAAACATTCAAGTACAAATGTGATCACAGAAGACGTTTAGATGCATTTTGGCTCGCCACCGGGAAGCCGCTGAACAGTTACAAAGTCAGTACATAAAAATACTCGAAAACAAAGGAGAGAAAGCAGATGGACATCAGAGAAATGCTGGAAAAATGCAAACCCTTTGCCCCGGTTGTTTCCGCTGCGGTTGTGGCAGCATGTGTGGCAGGATCTTTATATGGATATAAAGTACCGGTTTACGAGACGAAAGCGTCTGTGGAGGATACACAGGAGCAGGAGGATGAAGTACCGGTGGTAAAGACCAGCACGGAAGAAGAAACAAAAGAGGATGAAGCGGCAGAAGAAGAGGAACAGGCAAAGGGTTCCTTTGATCTGGAAGATGGTGTGTATCAGGGGAGTGGAACCGGATATCGGGGAAATATCACGGTAGCGGTTACGATCAAAGACAAACAGATCACATCCATCGAGATTTTGAGTGCTTCTGATGATGAACCGTTTTTCGGACGGGCGAAAGGTCTGATCGATCAGATTATTAAAAAGCAGAGTACAAAGGTAGATACGGTATCCGGTGCGACCTATAGTTCCAAAGGAATCATCAGTGCGGTGAAAAATGCACTGACCGGAGAAAAAGACAGTGGTACGACGGGTTCTTCACAGGAGGGAACTTCCGCAAGTCAGAGCCAGTCAACACCGGAGGCAGCAGGAAGCGTACAGGAACCGTCAGCTTATAAAGATGGAACCTATTATGGAACCGGAACAGGATTTGCCGGAAATCTGAAGGTAGAAGTTGTGATCAACGGTGGAAAGATCAGTAATATTCAGATCGTGGAGACCAATGATGGAAGTGAATATATCCAGAAAGCTTCCGGGGTGATCAATCAGATCCTGGGGGCACAGAGTACTAATGGTATTGATACGGTATCCGGTGCAACCTTCAGTTCCAACGGAATCATTAAGGCGGTGCGGAATGCACTGAGCCAGGCAGCAGCGACAGAGAGTGTAGCTGCGGAAAACGGAGGAAACACCGGTTCTGATGGAACAAATACGGAAAATAAAGAAAATACAGAGAATAATACACCAGCGGTTACAGGAACACTCCCGTATAACGAGGGCGTCTACTATGGAACCGCAGAAGGATATAACGGAGATATCACCGTTGCTGTTGTGATCCAGGAAAAGACTCTGAAGGCAGTTCTGGTCATCGGAGAAGAGGATGATGATGCTTTCTTCGGCCGTGCCATGGATGTGGTCACACAGATGATGAAAAAACAGAGTACAGAGGTAGATACCGTATCTGGTGCTACTTATAGTTCCAAGGGACTGATCCAGGCGGTAAAGAATGCGCTGGAAGAAGCAAAACGTGTCACCAACGGAGATACAGACACCGATGATGATAACAATGTAGTACAGCTGAATACCGAAGAAGTGGAAAAAGCAATCGATGCGGTCAACGAACTGAATGGCAGTGACTATACTTCTGCAAGCTGGGCAGTAGTAAAGGTTCGTCTGAAGGATGCCAGAAAGGTACTGAAAAACGCGACAGAACAGACGCAGCTTGATGAGGCGGCAGCGCAGTTAAATCAGGCAGTCACAGAACTGCAGATTTCCGATGGAACAAATGAGGATCCGGAACCGGATCTTCCACCGGAAAGTACTTACATAGATGGTGTATATCCGGTAACTGTACTTTGTCTGCCGGATGCAGATATGGATTTTGAAGCATATAATCTGTTTGCACAGGTGACGATTCAAGATGATAAGATTATAAAAATTGATAATGTGTATGGAGACGGAGGATCCGGTAACGACAGCTACATTAATAAAGCGGTCAACGGAACATCAAGCAAGACGGGTGTGGTAAAACAGATTACGGAAAAAGGTAATCTGGATGGTATCGATACAGTATCCAGAGCAACCTGTACATCCCAGGCAATTATCGATGCATGTCAGCAGGCATTCAATAATGCGAAACGGCAGTAAGAAACAAAGTAGCTATTCAGCAGGTAACTGTGAAAGCACGGAATACCTATGAAACAAGAAAGATAAGAGAACGGACAATGGGAGAATTTTTGACCAGAGCGATCAGTGTGGTGGCTGTCGTTGTCTGCCTGAACGGATATAACACGGTACTCGACAAAAGAGAACAGGCAGAAGAACAGCTCAGAGAGCAGCAGGCGGAACTGGAACAGGAACAGTCAGTCGATGCAGCAAAGGAAGGCACAACCACAGACGGTGCTTATAAAGACGGAACCTATACCGGAGAAGCACAGGGATTTGGCGGACCGATAGATGTGGCAGTGATCATTGAAAACGGAAAAATTTCTGAAATCAATATCACATCGGCAGAAAAAGAAGATGGTGCATATCTTTCTATGGCAGAGGATATTATTCCGTCAATCCTTGAAGCACAGAGTGCAGATGTAGATACGATCAGCGGTGCAACCTTCAGTTCCACCGGTATCAAAGAAGCGGTGTCACAGGCACTGGAAGAAGCAGCAAACCAGGAGGATTAAGACAGCAATTATGGATATACATAATCTAACAGCGAAAGAAAGAAAAAAAATACATACCTGGCTGCGGGTATTGATTCAGCTTCTTTATTTTATATTTATTCCATCTGTCTATACCGCAGCATTTGCGGGGGTAAAATACATTTTTACCCAGATAGGAGCAGGTGAGAAGGTTGCTATGACATCGTTTGTGACGGTGCTTCTGGTGATTTGTCTCTACACTATGGTATTTGGCAGATTCTTCTGTGGATTTATCTGCGCGTTTGGCGCGTTTGGAGACGCACTGCATGCGCTGTATACAAAAGTATGCAAAAAATGGAAAAAGAAACCGGTGAAGATTCCGGAAAAGGCAGTCGGGATTTTAGGTTATATGAAATATTTGGTACTGTTGCTGATTGTCCTTCTGTGTTATTCTGGAGTATATGGAAAAGCGCAGGGAACCAGCCCGTGGGATGTATTTTCCATGATCCATGCAGGAAACTTCCGTCTGGGAGGCTATGGGATCGGTCTTGTGATCCTGCTTCTTCTGATGGCTGGCATGTGTGTACAGGAAAGATTCTTTTGCAGGTTCTTCTGCCCTATGGGAGCAGTATTTTCTCTGCTTCCGGTGCTACCTTTTTTCGCCCTTCACAGGACGAGAAAAAACTGCAGAAAGGGATGTAAAGCATGTGCAAAGATCTGCCCGTCTCAGATCTGCCCGTCTCAGATCGGTCTTCCAACAGATGGCTCCTGGGAGATCAGCGGGGATTGCTTCCAGTGTCAGAAATGCATAGACATCTGTCCACAGAAGCACATTCACTGTGGAATCCGGAAACTCAAAGGAAATGAATTCTGGTTTACGATTCTGCGTGCACTGATCCTGCTTGGGATCTGTCTGTGGCTGGGACTGTAAGATCTGCGCTTTTCAAAAATGACAGATAAGGAGCAGATATGAAAAAAAGAGATATCCTGCTGGCAGGAGGGATCGTGCTGGTGGCTCTGGTAATGCTTCTGGTGATGCATGTGACCGGAGAGACGAAGGGGGATCAGGTGCAGATTACCGTGAACGGGGAAATCTATGGAACCTATCCGCTGGAAAAAGACCAGACGATCGAAGTTACCGAAGGAGAATTTCACAATGTGATCCGCATCGAGAACGGACAGGCGTATATGAAAGAAGCGGACTGCCCGGACGGCTACTGCAAGGAGCAGGGCAGGATCAGCGGTCAGAAACAGACCATCGTATGTCTGCCCCATAAACTGGTGGTGGAAGTGATCTGTCAGAATGATACGGACAGTAAGACGGTAGGTGACGAGCTGGTGCCGGATACGATTGCGAAGTGAAAAAAGATGAGAAATCGTAATGATTCAGAAGGTAACTGTGAAGTCGTGGAAGAGTTACGAGCAACATACTCCGAAAGGAAACGATAAGATGAAAAAACAGGAACAGCAGAAAAATGGATGCAGGGAACGCAGTCTGGCCAGCATCAGCCGGAGAGTATCGAGCGGTGCGATGCTGGTGGCACTGGCGATGATTTTCAGTTATGTGGAAAGCCTGATTCCCATCAACCTGGGAATACCGGGAATTAAATTAGGAGTGGCCAATCTGGTGACGGTCACCGGGCTGTATATTCTGGCACCGATGGAAGTGCTTCTGGTGGTGATTCTTCGGGTGCTTCTGGTGGGATTTATGTTCGGAAACGGCATGTCGATCCTGTACAGTCTGGCAGGGGGTATCCTGAGCTTCCTGGTGATGCTGCTGTTAAAGCAAATCAAAGGATTCTCCATGATCGGCGTAAGTATTGCCGGAGGCGTGTCCCATAACATCGGGCAGATCGCAGTGGCAATGTGTGTACTGGAAAATACGAAACTGGTGTATTATTTGCCGGTGCTGATGATCGCGGGAACGATCACAGGTATCCTGATCGGCGTGGTGAGCCAGAAAATCCTCCCGGCAGTCAGCCAGAGCGCGGGAGCGGAAAGAAAGAACGGATAAACGAAAGGTGGAATGTATCTGACAGGTACCTCTCTCAGAAAGGTATGGGAGATAGGTAGCTGTCAGGTACATTCCCTGAGAAAAAAGGCAGGAGTGTCTATTTTTTTTGATCACAGGTTAGCTAAGGCTAATGATAAATATTATCAACTAATAAGAGTAACAACGGCTAACTTGATAATAAGATACTATAAAGTTTTATGGTAAAAAGGAGGAGTTTATGAAGAACAAAAGAGTAAAGACCAAAGCAATGGCGATGGCGGTAGCAGCAGCAATGGCAGTCGATCTCTGCCCGGTAACAGCATTTGCAGTAACCGGCAGCAAGGTTGCGGAAGATGGAACGTACATGGCAACAGGGCATGTTACACAGACAGAGGAGGATGATCCGGAAGACTGGGGAGAATATGATGTTACCGTAAGTCTTACTGTAAAAGATGGAAAATTCGAGGACATCCAGGTAACACCGGGTGCTACTTATGATTCCAATGACAACAAACCGTATCTGAGCAAAGCTTATGATAAAGCAAATGGAATCAAGGTAAAACTGGCAGGTCAGGATGCAACAGAAGATACCATCAGTGGCTGGGATACCAAAACCGGAGCTACTCGTACTTCCGCAGCAATTAAAGAGGCAGCTCTGGCAGCTATCAAGTCTGCACCGGAAAAAACAGCGGCAGTTGAGATTGACACTACCGCACTGGAAACAGCAATTGCTGCAGCAGAAGGAAAAAACGAAGCAGATTATACGGCGGACTCCTGGTCAGCAGTACAGGAGAAACTGGCAGCAGCAAGGGCAGCTCTGGAAGCAAAAACTTCTCAGGAAGAAGTAACAAAGGCAGCTACGGAACTGGATGCAGCTGTAGAGGCTCTGGTAGAAGCACAGAAAGAAACTTATGTTCTGATGAACATCCCATATGACCAGTTCTACAAAGCAGATGTAAACAATGATGTCAAAGTAGATGCATTTACCTCTGCAACCAAGAACAAAGTAAGAACCGGTT
>ERZ1673722.2171-NODE-2171-length-17047-cov-4.050377_pt1 | contig 17047 bp, 14 predicted proteins | sample MGYA00580222_ERZ1673722 | MGnify/ENA primary metagenome ERZ1673722 (study PRJEB41218, sample SAMN15661750) | gut metagenome | host: Homo sapiens | place: Canada: London | collected 2015-08-20/2019-03-30 | study: EMG produced TPA metagenomics assembly of...
TGAATGAAGGGGAGTTTCATCGTTAATCTTGGATTTCGAAGCAGTTAGGATGAATGCCCCCGAGCCAAGGGTCCGGCAATGCCCCGAATCCAAGGAGCCGGCATCGCCCCGATCCAAGAGGCCGGCATTGCCTCGATCTCAGCCGGTGATCGCAGCATTGTCAGCGCTGCCAATGCAAAAAACAGAAAGTCGCAGGAATCTTCATTTTTTCCTGCGACTTTCCGCCATTCCCTGTTTGTTAACTTGTTTTTCGGATCATATGTGTTTTCGTCTATTTCGCTTTTCTTCTAACAGTTACTATGCCGGTAGCAGTAATACCACTCATAAGCAGCAGTGCAAGCCACAGGATGGAATTGCTCGTATCTCCTGTCTTAGGATCATTCGTGTTTCCTGTATTATCAGAAGTGGAAGCGGCAGCTGCATTCTTTTCCCATACAGCTGTATAGGTTACATTCTTTGTTACCGTTTTTTCTACCTTTGGATCCCATCCTTTGAAAGAATATCCTTCTCTGGAAGGTGTTTATCCGTTAAAGGCAGGAGTCGTTTCATCTTTTGGAACGATTGCAGACTGATCCTTGAAAATTTCTTCATTTTCCACGCCATCCGTATATGTTACGGAATAGCCTGTCTGTGTGTCTTCTACTTTGTAACCACAATACTTACAAACCTTTGTAACGTTTCGTGTATACGAACCGTCATCTCTGAGGACCCAATCGCCTGAAGTTACAGTATAAGCATTGTCCTTGAATCCGTCGGTATAATTACTGTTTACCTCGTGGGAAACCATCTTACCATCTTTGAATGCAGTCTTTCCGTCAACAGTAACCACGCTTTTGCCCTTATTATTTGTCGCTGCTTTTCTACCGAAGCCGAACCATCTGCTGCAGGTAACAGAATCGCGGAAAATATCCTTATCTGCAGATGTGTTGTTTATCGTGTTATTGCCGGAAATATTGATTATGTACTTGAAATCACCCATGTTGCTGTCGTTTATGTTCAGTACAGATTTGTTTTTGAGCCCCGATTTGAGCCCCGAATTGTTTACCGTACAATCCTTAAAGTTTACTGTAATGTCATTTTTCCCGGCACCGTAATCAGTATATACATTGACTGTTTTCCCGGAGGAATTAAATGTACAGCCATCGAATGTCATGATAGGTGAGCTATAAGTCCACAGAGCATAGTCGCCGCGTGGGCAGTTGAATGTGGTATTCTTGAATTCTGCAGAGCTGTAACCCCAATAGAATGTCTTACCGTTCACAGTACAATTCTCAACAACAGTCCTATCCGCGCGAATAAAGCCCAAATAATCTTTGTCACCTGACTGCAGCGTCATGTTTTTGAATGTGATCGTACCTGCACCATCGAAGCTGTAATCACCGTTGTATTCCGTTCCGAAATTAGCAGGATCCGGGATCGTTGCACCGATGCCCCATTCTGTTTTGCCGGCACCTTTCCCTACGAAGGTAAGATCTTTGCCCGTTGTATCTGCAATTTTCGAACCTTTTTTATAGAGGGTGTACTTCCCTTCCCCCAGCATGATAGTATCCCCGCTTTTCGCAGCAGTGACCGCCTCTTCCAATGTAGGATATCCGGTCGTCCCGATCCATGCGACATCACCGGAAGTGCCGGCAGGCGCTGGACTATCGGCAAATGCGACAGTGAAAAGCGTACTTGCGATAAGCATGCTCGAAATCACGATTGTCAGTAACTTAGTTAATTTCCTTCTCATGTGTCTTCTCCTTTTAAATCATTAAGCACTATCGTTTCGGCGGTATTCGTAGAAGGTGTTGCGGCTGATGCCGGCGGCTCTGCAGAGATGGGAAACACAACGGTGGTATTCCTCCTGCTGTGTGATCGATTCGATGATCTGGCAGACTTCTGCACGCGGACGCGACCGACCTGTTCCATCCAGCTCTTTCTCTCGGAGCTGCCGAAGCAGCAGGACCTCAGCGCGGAGTTTTTTGATCATTTCCTCCTGCTGGCGACAGCGGTCGATGGTGTATTTTTTACCTGACTCCATTTTCTCCGATAGAGAGGTGCCTGCCTCCGAGGATGAGCTGGTCTTGCCCAGCACAGCACTGCGTTCCCCCAGCGTGCCGCTCTGGTAAGATTCTTTCCAGCGGGCACATGCCCGTTCGATCCGCTTCGAACCCAGGATCCTGATATCGAACCCCGCGTCGCGAAAGATCTGTGTTGGTCGCTTCCCTTTGATGTACTCGTCCATAAATAAAAACTTGAACTCGGTCGAATAAGAAATACTTTTTTCATTTACGTCGGCTACATAGGGATTGCGAAGAAGAGTTTCCATTTCTGCTTTTGTAAAATTTCCTCGTCCCATTTGGACGCCTCCTTACCTGCAGGACAAAATAAGTATTTTGTCCTGCAGGAGAAGCGGCACAGCAGACAGCAGAGGAATATCCTGCTAATAATTTGTAGATTTTGTCCCGTGAGGAAACTTCAGGGAGAAAAAAATAGTTGCAGAGACCTTATCAAAGAAACACGAGGGGGGTTGTACCAATAAAAAAACGGCCTTTTAGGCAGCGAAAAATCGTCGTTCTGAAAAAATCCTGAACGACTTTTTGTGATCCTGCAAATCAATTTGAAAAGGATGTCGAGTTTAGTAGAAAGAGTGAAAATTTCAAATTATGTATTGTAAAATGGCTTTTATAGTGTTACAATTAGGAAAACAATTCCTGTTAGATGAATACGGTATTAAATTTGAACGGACAAAATACTTATTTTGTCTACTGCACAAGCCCCAGATGGGCTATTTTTTTTATGTGTTCGCTTTCTGTTGAAATCAGATAAATCCGGGTGGTTTCGATACTGCTGTGTCCTAGCACGTCCGCCAGCGAGGAAATGTCGTGAGAGATCCGGTAAAAGCATCTGGCGAACAGATGTCTGAGATTGTGCGGGAACACTTTGTTTCTTTCGATACCGGCGTATTTACACAAGGCTTTCATCTGTGCCCAGATCTGCTTTCGTTCCAGCCTGGTCCCGTTTTTCGTCAGGAAAATCTCTCCTCGCCCAATCCTGTGTTTGGTGGCGTATTTGCGGAGTTTCCTGCAAAGCTGAGCAGGAATAAGGATCGTCCGCAGCTTGCCTTTCATGGAAATGCGGGCTCGTCCTTTTTTGATCGCATCAGTGGTGATGTATGGGACTTCACTGACGCGGATCCCCGTGGCGCAGATGGTTTCCATCAGTAGAGCCAGCCGTTCGTCGCCTCGCTTTTTAGCTGTTTCCATGAGAAGCTGATACTCCGCTTTTGTCAGTTCCCGTTCATTTTCCCGGAAAAAACGCCTCTGCAGACGGATCGATTTCAGTTTGAGCTCATCCCAGCCCATAAAGCGAAAATATGTGTTGGCTGCCGCCAGCATGGAATTGACCGTGGATGGTGCGCGGCCGCTTTGCAGAAGCTCTTGCTTCCATCGGGCAGCATTCTCCTTCGTGACCGGCGCAGGCCCCAGCCATGACTGAAGCAGCCGGACATCGCGAATGTATTTTTCGATGGTTCCGCTGCTCCGTTCCTCTTCGATGAGATATTCGTAAAATCTGTCCATAGTTTGTTTTGTGATAAATCTGTCCATTAACATGATCAGTCCTCCTTGACGCTGATTACTATACGTCATTTTTAAGACGAAAACTACCGGTGATTTCTGGTAATTCTTAAAAAAAGACCCTGAAGATCAGGCATATACCTGTGTCCAGAGTCTTTTGCTTCGATATAAGATGAAAATAGGATGAAACGATAGCGATCGTATTTATTTATGGTACGCTTCGTGGCGAATGATCTTGAAACTGCGATAGACCTGCTCCAGCAGGATGATGCGCATCATCTGATGGGGGAAGGTCATGGCGGAAAAGGAAAGTTTGAAATCTGCCCGCTGGCTGACTGCGGGAGACAGCCCCAGAGAGCCGCCTATGACGAAGACGATGCTGCTTTTCCCCTGAAGCCCCAGTTCCTCGATCTTTGCAGAAAGCTGCGTGGAAGAAAGCCCTTTTCCGTCGATCTCCAGGGAGATCACATGATCGGACGACTTGATTTTCGCCAGGATCGCCTCACCTTCCGCTTCCTTGACTGCCGCCTCATCCGCCGGGGATGCGTTGGCTGGAAGAAGGCTCTCCTTCAGCTCTGTGATCTGCAGATTTGCAAAGCGTTTCAGCCGCTTGGAGTATTCTGCTTCGGCGTCGCGCCAGTACTTTTCCTTTAACTTTCCGACACATAAAATCGTGATGTTCATGATCTATACCTCGTAAACGCAGCTGCAGCTGTCGCGCAGCATGACTTCCAGGGAAAGCTCGTCTCCCGGGAAGATGTCCTGTTCCTGCAACGTATTGGTAATAGTCAGCATGGCGACTGACGGGTCGTTGTTTTCGCGGGAAAGATGCCCCAGAAGGACCCGGCGGCGTTTTTTCTTTTTCCCCACGAGACGGCACAGGCATGTGCCTGCGGAAACGTTGGAAAGGTGACCGTGATCACCCAGGATCCGTCGCTTCAGATTGTACGGGTAACGACCCATGAGAAGGATCTCCTTTTCGTGGTTTGCTTCCAGAAGAAGAAGATCTGCATTGGTGATCTCCTCGAAGATCTCATCTGTGATGCAGCCTACATCTGTGACGATACTGATCTGACGGCCGTCGTAATAAATGGAAAATCCCACCGGTTCCGCTGCATCGTGGGGAATGGCGAAAGGCCTGATCCTGAAATCATCGATCTGGAAATCCTCTCCCGTCGTAAATACTCTGCGGCAGCCTTCTGCTACTGGTCGTTCGATGTGCTCCCAGGTTTGCCGGTTGGCCCAGGCGAGTACGTTGGGCAGCTTTTTCGTCACGATAGGAAGACTTTTCACGTGGTCTATGTGCTCGTGAGTGACAAGGACGGCCGACACGGCTTCAAAAGGCGTGCCCGTCTCTTCCAGTCCCTGAAAAATCTTTTTCCCCGAGATCCCTGCATCGATGAGGATGGCAGAACGCTGGTTTTTTATTAAATAACAATTGCCGCTGCTTCCGCTGGCAAAAGAACAAAACTGTAATGGCATAAGGTCAGACTCCGTTCTGATAGTTCTATTGTATATCGCATAGAGGAGCGGCCACAACCCCCCGAAGCATACAAAATTGTATGAATGTTCGACAAAATGTCGCCTGTTCCAACGAATATCACTAAGATACTCCAATTTAGACCAAAAGTCAATTTGTGCCCGCAGGGGTTCCTGTTTACGAATCGTTCTTTCCGACAACGACCTTCCCCCGGACAACACCTTGCGGAACACGAACGATACACCCCGGCATACCGGGATAACGTTCGGAAAACGTTGAAATTTCAAAGAATTTCGCTCGAAGATGTTGCCATTTTGCGTGAAAAGTGCTAACATTATGATGAGAAACAAGGCAATCATGAATCAATGGCGGATCGAGGAGGTCATTCAGGCCGTAAAAAACGATCCGAACGCTATAAAAGCCATAAACGATGGAGTAAAAACCAAAGGGAAAGGACGGAGTGATGGTAAGAAGAATCTACGTGGAAAAGAAACAAGGATTTGATGTGGAAGCAGCGGGACTCTTTCGAAGCATGAAAGACGATCTCCACCTTCAGTCAGTTACAGGATTACGCATTTTAAACCGCTATGATATAGACGGGATCGATGATGAGACATATGAAGCGGCGAAATTTACAGTGTTTGCAGAACCAGCCATAGACAGCCTTTATGAAGAGGAGCTGCCGGGCGATATCAGTTCTGCAAATTTTTTTGGAGTGGAATTCCTGCCTGGACAGTATGACCAGAGAGCAGACTCCGCTGCACAGTGCATCCGCCTGATGAAAGGGGATGCGCAGCCGGTCGTGAAATTCGCACGGATCATCGTTTTAGAAGGCAAGTTAAAAAAGGGACAGCTTGACGAGATCAAGAACTACTGCGTCAATCCGGTAGATTCTCAGATCGCAGAAAATAAAAAGCCGGAAACCCTCGACATGGAAATGACTGTCCCGGAAGACGTAGCCACCATCGAAGGCTTCCGCGATTACGCGCCGGAGCAGCTGGAAAGCTATCGCCGGGAAATGGGATTTGCCATGAGTCCGGAAGATATTAAATTCGTTCAGGAGTATTATGAAAATACGGAGCACCGCGACCCGACCCTGACAGAATTGAAAGTCATCGATACATACTGGTCCGATCACTGCAGACATACAACGTTTAATACGACCCTCGAAAACATCAGCTTCGACGACACCCCTTACGGGCAGATCGTCCGCAAAGCCTTTGCAGAATACATGACAATGAGAAAAGACGTGTACGGAGAACGGGACAAGAACCTGTGCCTCATGGATATGGCCTGCATCGGAGCAAAATATCTCAAGAAACACGGTAAGGCAGACGATCTGGACGAGTCGGAAGAGATCAACGCCTGCAGCATCAAGGTCAAGGCTAAGATTGACGGCAGAGAAGAAGACTGGCTTGTGATGTTCAAAAACGAAACCCACAACCATCCGACGGAAATCGAACCCTTCGGCGGAGCAGCCACCTGTCTGGGAGGCGCCATCCGTGACCCTCTCTCAGGACGTGTTTACGTGTATCAGGCCATGCGTGTGACCGGCGCCGCTGATCCGAGAACGCCCATCGAAGACACACTGGAAGGCAAGCTGCCTCAGAGAAAAATCACACAGGAAGCAGCCCACGGCTACAGCTCCTACGGCAACCAGATCGGACTGGCAACAGGACTGGTAGACGAAGTATATCACGATAATTACGTAGCCAAGAGAATGGAAATCGGAGCCGTTGTCGGTGCAGCACCGGCAGACCACGTGATTCGAAAAGTTCCGGAAAAAGGCGATGTGATCATCCTCGTCGGCGGACGCACCGGACGCGACGGCTGCGGCGGCGCGACAGGATCCTCAAAAGAGCATACTCAGGAATCCATCCTCCAGTGCGGCGCAGAAGTCCAGAAAGGAAATCCTCCGGTAGAGCGAAACATCCAGAGAATGTTCCGCCGCAAAGAAGTAGCGACCCTCATCAAACGCTGCAACGACTTCGGTGCAGGCGGCGTATCCGTAGCCATCGGCGAACTGTCTGACGGCCTGGAGATCAACCTGGATCTGGTACCGAAGAAATACGAAGGCCTCGACGGCACAGAACTGGCGATCTCCGAGTCCCAGGAAAGAATGGCAGTCGTTGTAGACGCAGAAAAAGAAGCAGAATTCATCAAATACGCAGACGAGGAAAACCTGGAAGCGACCACCGTCGCCAAAGTCACCGACGAAAACCGCGTCAAGATGTACTGGCGAGGCAAGTGCATCCTCGATCTGTCCAGAGACTTCCTCAATACTAACGGAGCACAGCAGTTCGCGGATGTTCTTGTAAAGGCTTCTTCGAAGCCGGCGGCTCAGGGGCTTGCAGCCTCTGGATCCTGTGATGCTGCAATCGCCCCGCAGGACATTTTCACAGAGACAAAGACAAAAGAACAACTGGTGGAAGATCTCAACTGCTGCAGCAAGAAAGGACTTATCGAACGTTTTGACAGCACCATCGGAGCAGCGACAGTGCTCATGCCGCTGGGTGGTACGTATCAGCTTTCTCCGGCCGCCGGTATGGCAGCGAAGCTTCCTGTAACGAAGGGAGAAACGGAAACGGCTACCATCATGGCATACGGATTCGATCCGGAAACAGCAATGAAAAGCCCGTTCCACGGAGCACTCTACGCAGTGATCGACTCCGTGACCAAGATCGCAGCAATGGGCGGCGACTACAGCAGGATCCGCCTGACCTTCCAGGAATACTTTGAAAAACTGGGCGAAGATCCGGCAAGATGGGGCAAGCCTATGGCAGCTCTGCTGGGAGCGCTGAGAGTACAGAAAGAACTTGAGATCCCGGCTATCGGAGGCAAGGACAGCATGTCAGGAACATTCATGGATATCGACGTGCCGCCGACGCTGGCATCTTTCGCGATCACCACTGTCGATGCGGACGAAATCATTTCCACGGAAATGAAACAGGCAGGAAGTACGCTGGCTGTTGTGACGGCTCCGATCGATAAAGACGGAATCATCGACTTTGATATTTACAAAAAGAATATGGATAAGGTAAGACAGCTGGCACAGGCTGGCAAGATCCTGGCAGCAGACGCTATCGGCAGAGGCGGTCTTTACATGACGCTGGTCAAGATGGCTGTCGGCAACAAGATCGGTGCAGATGTAAAGATCGATGGTGATGTGCTGGCGCCACAGTTTGGATCTATCGTGCTGGAACTTTCGAATGGTGAAGATGCAGACAAGCTGCTGGAAGGATCCGCGTATCAGATCATCGGTAAGACGACAGATGACTGCAGGCTGATCGTCAACGGAGAAGCAGACGATCTGGATGTGATCGTCGCTAAGTGGCAGCAGCCGCTGGAAGGTGTTTTCCCGGTACGGACGGCAGACTTCAGAGAAAAAACAGATACTACCGAGGTTGAAAAACTTCACTATACAGAGCGCAACACCAGCGGTCCGAAGATCCAGGTGGCAAGGCCGAAAGTCGTGATCCCGGCATTCCCGGGTACCAACTGCGAGATGGACTCCGCAAGAGCCTTTGAAAAGGCCGGTGCTGAAGCGGATATCCATATCATCCGCAACCTGACGGCCGCGCAGCTGGAAGATTCTATCCTGGAACTGGAACGCAAGATCAGAGAAAGCCAGATCATCATGATCCCGGGAGGATTTTCCGGTGGAGACGAGCCGGACGGATCGGCTAAATTCATTACAGCCGTATTCAGAAACCCTCGGATCAAAGATGCTGTTACAGACCTGATGGAAAACAGAGACGGTCTGATGCTGGGTATCTGCAACGGATTCCAGGCACTCATCAAGCTGGGCCTTGTACCGGAAGGAAAAATCGTGGATGGCAGAGAGGACAGCCCGACGCTGACATACAACAAGATCGGACGTCACGCATCCTGTCTGGTTCGCACAGGGATCGCATCCGTCAAGTCACCATGGCTTGCAGGTGTGGAAGCAGGCGACGTATTCACCATCCCGGTATCCCACGGTGAAGGTCGGTTCATCGCCAGCGATGAAGTGCTGAAACAGCTGGCTGTAAACGGACAGATCGCTACCCAGTATGTGGACTTTGACGGAACTCCGTCCATGGATATCGCATTCAACCCCAACGGCTCGGCAATGGCCATCGAAGGGATCACTTCCCCGGACGGACGTATCCTGGGCAAGATGGGACACTCCGAACGTATCGGTAAAAACCTTTATAAGAACGTAGCAGGAGAAAAGGATCAGAAGATCTTCGAATCCGGTGTGAATTACTTTAAATAATAAAGTCGGCTTCGCCGAAAAAACGGCGGCAGAGTGATGCCGCAGATCCAGGAAAGGAGAAGAAACCATGAAAGTTGCTATTGTTATGGGAAGCAAATCGGATTATCCCGTAGTAGAAAAAGCAGAAGCCATGCTGAGAGAGTTCGGCGTGGACTATGAGACGCGGATCATCTCCGCCCACAGAACGCCGAAGCAGGCAGAAGAATTTGCTGCCAATGCGGAAGCAAACGGATTTGGTACCATCATCGCAGCGGCAGGAAAGGCTGCTCATCTGGCAGGCGTGCTGGCAGCAACCACGCCTCTTCCGGTCATTGGACTGCCGATGAAATCCAGCACCATGGACGGTCTGGATTCCCTGCTTTCTGTCGTACAGATGCCGAAAGGTGTACCGGTAGCCACCGTAGCCATAAACGGGGCCGAAAACGCTGCGATCCTGGCAGTACAGATCCTGGCGGGAGGAGATCCGGCTCTTCGCCAGAAAATCAAGGATTTCAAGAAAAAACAAGAAGAAGAAATCATCGCGTTAGACCATGAATTTCAAAACCAGAAATAAAAAACAGATAAAATACGGAAATGAGAAATAAAACAGGGAGGAAACTATCATGCAGAAATTAGAACAGCTTTATGAAGGCAAGGCAAAGAAAGTATTTAAGACAGACGATCCGAAGGCACTCATCGTAGATTATAAGGACGACGCCACAGCATTTAACGGCGAGAAAAAAGGACAGATCGCAGGCAAGGGTGTTGTCAACAACACCATGACCAACATCATCTTCAAGATCCTGGAGGAAAAAGGTGTTCCGACTCATCTGATCAAGCAGCTGAGCGATAGAGAAACTCTGGTCAAGGCAGTGAAGATCCTGCCGCTGGAAGTCATCATGCGTAATGTGTCCGCAGGTTCTTTCGCCAAGAGATACGGCGTGGAAGAAGGCATCGAATTCGATGAGCCGACTTTCGAAGTTTCCTATAAGAACGACGATCTGGGCGATCCGCTCATGTGCGAATCCCATGCGCTGGCACTCAAGCTAGTGACAAAAGAACAGCTGGAGACGGTCAAGAAATACGCCTCCATCGTCAACGAGACTCTGAAGGAATTCTTCCTGGAAAAAGGTCTGAAACTGATCGACTTCAAGATCGAATTCGGTCTTTATGACGGCGAAGTGATCCTGGCTGACGAGATCTCTCCGGACACCTGCAGACTGTGGGATGTGAAGACCGGGGAAAAGATGGATAAAGACAGATTCAGAAGAGACCTCGGCAACGTGGAAGAAACTTACGCAGAAGTGCTCAAGAGAGTAAAGAACGACTAGTGGAGGAAATCATGGAAGATACAAAACTTACCTATAAAGACGCAGGCGTGGATACGAAAGAAGGCGAACGTGCCGTATCCCTGATGAAGGAACACGTAAAAGGGACATTCAATAAAAACGTACTGACTGGCCTTGGCAGCTTCGGCAGCCTCTTTGCACTGGATGTTGCGGATATGAAGGAACCGGTGCTGGTGTCTGGAACAGATGGTGTAGGAACCAAGCTGAAACTGGCTTTCCTCATGGACAGACATGACACCGTAGGCATCGACTGCGTGGCAATGTGCGTCAACGACGTGCTGTGCCAGGGTGCAAAGCCTCTGTTTTTCCTGGACTATATCGCAACCGGTAAAGTAACGGCAGAAAAGATCGCTGACATCGTAAAGGGTATCGCAGACGGATGCAAACAGTCCGGAAGCGCTCTCGTAGGTGGAGAAACAGCAGAGATGCCGGGCTTTTACGGCGAAGGTGAGTACGATATGGCCGGATTCTCCGTGGGTATCGTGGATAAAGATAAAATCATCACCGGTGCCAAGGTGAAGGCGGGCAACAAGATCATCGGCATAGCATCCAGCGGCATCCACAGCAATGGATATTCCCTGGTGCGCAAGGTGTTCTTTGACAAGGCGGGTATGAAAGTGGACGATTATGTAGAAGACCTGGGAGAGACTCTGGGCGAAGCACTGCTGCGCCCGACACGCATCTACGCAGACGCCTGCAATGCCGTGCTCCCAAACTTTGCAGTAAACGGGATCGTTCATATCACAGGCGGCGGATTCTATGAAAACATCCCGAGGATCCTGCCGGAAGACGCTGCCGTCGTAATAGACGTAAACAGCTGGGAAAAACCTCCGATCTTCGATTACATCAGCAAAACAGGCAACATTGAATCAAAAGAAATGTTCTCCACATTCAATATGGGGATCGGCATGATGATGGTTGTGGAAGCAGAGGATGCAGATGCAGCCCTGAAAGCATTGACCGATGCCGGAGAAAAGGCATGGATCATCGGCGATATCGCAGAAGACAAGGGCGAGAAAGTCGTTTTGAATCTGTAGACGGCTGCGAAAGAGGAATCAATATGAGTGAAAAAATCAAAGTAGCAGTGCTTGTATCGGGAGGCGGGACCAACCTGCAGGCACTGATCGACAAGGAAGCTGACGGACAGATCCCGGATGCCCATATCGTGAAGGTCATAGCCAGCAGAGAAGATGCATTTGCACTGGAACGTGCAGCAAAAGCCGGGATTGAAACAGCGGTAGCAAAAGAACCGCAGCAGGTTATGGAAGAACTGCAGAAAAGCGGTGCAGACATGATCGTGCTGGCCGGATACATGAAAGTGCTTCCGAAGGAGATCATTGAACGATACAGAAACAAGATCATCAATATCCATCCGTCCCTGATCCCTAAATACTGCGGGAAAGGGTTTTACGGCAAACGGGTGCACAAAGCTGTCCTGGAAGGCGGCGAAAAAGAAAGCGGAGCGACCGTCCATTTCGTGGACGAGGGCGTAGACACCGGGGAGATCATTTTGCAGGAAAAAGTGCCTGTGCTTGAAGGCGATACCCCGGATGAGCTGGCAGCCCGCGTGCTGAAAGTGGAGCACAGGATCCTGGCTGAGGGTCTCAATCAGATCGCTGCGAAGATACAGGTGGAAAAAATGAAATCAGATGAAAAAGGAGGCAAGAGGTAATGGGTGGAGTAATCGGCTTTGCTTCAAAACAGGATTGCGTGATGGATCTGTTTTTCGGAACAGACTACCATTCACATTTAGGAACGAAACGAGGCGGGATGTGTATCCTGCAGGAGGACGGATTCAACCGTTCCATTCACAACATCGAGAACTCTCCGTTCCGGAGCAAGTTCGAACAGGATATCGAGGAAATGAACGGCAACATGGGGATCGGAGCCATCAGTGACGGCGATCCGCAGCCTTTGACCGTTTACAGCCGTCAGGGGGATTATGCCATAGCGACGGTGGGACGGATCAACAATAAAGATGAAATCGTGCAGGAACTGCTGAAGGACAGACCGAGCCAGTTCATGTCCATGAGCGGCGGAGGGATCAACAATACGGAGCTGGTAGCAGCCCTGATCTCAACAGGTAGGGACATCGTGGACGGTATCCGCATCGCACAGGCGAAAGTGGAAGGTTCAGTGACGATCCTGGTGCTCACCAGAGAAGGGCTTTACGCGGCTCGTGACAAGTACGGCAGAACGCCGCTGATCATCGGCCATAAAGACGGTGCGTACTGTGCCGCGTCCGAATCCTTTGCATTCATCAACATCGGATATAAATACAAGAGAGAGCTGGGACCGGCTGAGATCGCTTTCCTGACTCCGGATGAAGACAAAACAGTGGGCGAACCGCAGGAGGGAATGCGGATCTGCGCATTTCTCTGGACGTATTTCGGATATACCACGTCCATCTATGAAGGCCGCAATGTAGAGCAGATGAGAAACCGCAACGGAGAACTTCTGGCAGAACAGGACGATGATCTTGATGTGGATTACGTTGCAGGCGTACCGGACAGCGGTACGGCTCACGCACTGGGATATGCAAATCGCTCCCGCGTGCCGTACGCGCGTCCGTTGATCAAATACACGCCGACCTGGCCTCGGAGCTTCATGCCGCAGAACCAGAAAGCCAGAAATCTCATCGCTAAGATGAAGCTGGTACCGGTGTTCCCGATCATCAAGGACAAGAAGTTCGTCCTCATCGATGACTCCATCGTGCGTGGCACACAGCTTTCGGAAACCATTTCCTACCTGATCGAAAACGGTGCGAAGGAGATTCATGTAAGATCTGCCTGCCCTCCGATCATGTATGGCTGTAAATATCTCAATTTCTCCCGGTCCGTCAGCGATCTGGAACTGATCACAAGACGTGTCATCAAGAAGCTGGAAGGCATTGAAGGAGATGAGATCCCGGCAGATATCCTGGCACAATACGCTGCCAGCGATACAGAAAAACACGAAGCTATGGTAGAGGAGATCCGCCAGATCCTCAAGTTTGACAGCCTGAAATTCCAGAAGCTGGAGGATACAGTCGAGGCGATCGGTGTGGACAGATGCAACCTCTGCACCTACTGCTGGGACGGAAAGGAATAGAAAATCATGAAGAAAACAGCGATTGCAGATACATTAAAAGCGACGTCTTATCCGGGCAGAGGGATCCTCATCGGATGCTCTGAGGACGGAAAAAACGTGGTGACAGCTTACTTCATCATGGGAAGAAGCGTCAACAGCCGCAACAGGATCTTTGCAGAAGAAGGAGAAGGGATCCGCACACAGGCATTCGATGAATCCAAACTGAGCGATCCAAGCCTGATCATTTATGCGCCGGTTCGCGTGCTGGGAAATACGACCATCGTTACCAACGGCGATCAGACCGACACGGTTTATGATCTCATGGCAGAGGGAAAGACTTTCGAAAAAGCTCTGCGGACACGGGAATTTGAGCCGGATGATCCTAACTACACACCGAGGATCTCCGGGATCATCAATGTGGAAGACGGCAGGTACGACTTCGCCATGTCCATCTTAAAGAGCGATGACGGAGACCCGGATTATTGCATCCGCAACACCTTCACATATCCCGGATGCCCGGCAGGCGAGGCAAGATTCATCCACACCTACATGGAAGATGCGAACCCGCTGCCAAGCTTTGAAGGAGAACCGGAAAAGGTGACGATCGCAGGTGATATCGACACCTTCACAGACACTGTCTGGGAAAGCCTCAACGAGGATAACAAAGTATCTCTCTTCGTACGGTATATCGATATCGCAACGGGAACATATGAGACTCGTATCGTCAACAAGAATAAATAGAACACTGTGAACGGATGATTCAGGAGAATAGGAATGAAAGAATTGGAATTAAAATACGGTTGTAATCCGAACCAGAAACCATCACGGATATTCGTGGAAAACGGCGAGCTGCCTATCGAAGTGCTCAACGGCAAGCCGGGATACATCAACTTCTTGGATGCTTTCAACGGCTGGCAGCTGGTCAAGGAATTAAAGGAAGCAACGGGCCATCCGGCGGCGACTTCCTTCAAGCACGTTTCCCCGGCAGGAGCAGCGATTGGTCTGCCTCTCAGCGATGTGGAAAAGAAGATCTACTGGGTAGATGATCTGGGCGATCTGTCTCCGCTGGCATGCGCTTATGCCAGAGCTAGAGGTGCTGACAGGATGTCGTCCTTCGGCGACTTTATTTCCCTGTCCGACGTCTGCGATGTAGATACGGCCAACATGATCAAGAGAGAGGTTTCTGACGGCGTCATCGCACCGGGATACGAGCCGGAAGCACTGGAGATCCTCAAAACCAAGAAAAAAGGGAATTATAATATCATCAAGATCGATCCTGCCTACAAGCCGGATCCGATCGAGAGAAAGCAGGTTTTCGGGATCACGTTCGAGCAGGGCAGAAACGAGATGCCTATCGATGAGGAATTCCTGGGCAAACTGGTAACAGAAAACAAAGATGTTCCGGAAGACGCCAAGAGAGATCTCATCATCGCTCTGATCACACTTAAATACACGCAGTCCAACTCGGTGTGCTATGTCAAGGGCGGTCAGGCTATCGGTATCGGAGCAGGACAGCAGTCCCGGATCCACTGCACCAGACTGGCTGGGCAGAAAGCTGACAACTGGCTCCTTCGTCAGTGTCCCAAAGTATTGAACCTGCCGTTCAAGGAAGATGTGGGCAGACCAAACAGAGACAATGCGATCGATGTGTACATGAGCGATGATTATGCAGACGTGCTGGAAGACGGGCAGTGGCAGCAGTTCTTCACCGAACAGCCGGAGCCGCTGACGAGAGAAGAAAAGAGAGAATGGCTGGATAAAATGGACGGCGTCGCTCTGGGATCGGATGCTTTCTTCCCGTTCAGTGACAACGTGCAGAGAGCACATAGAAGCGGGGTGAAGTACATCGCGCAGCCGGGCGGATCCATCAGAGACGATCTGGTGATCGAGGCATGCAACGAGTATGGCATCGCCATGTATTTCTCCGGCATGAGACTGTTCCATCACTAAGAAGCAGGAGGTGCAAAGATGAAAGTACTGGTCGTGGGCGGCGGCGGCAGAGAACATGCGATCTGCTGGAAGCTGGCTCAGAGTGAAAAAGTAGATAAGATCTTCTGTGCGCCGGGCAATGCGGGGATCGCGAAGGTTGCAGAGTGCGTTGCTGTCGGAGCGGAAGATATCGACGGAATATGCGGTTTTGCAAAGGAAAACGATATCGACCTGGCGGTCATCGGTCCGGAAGTACCGCTGGCTATGGGGATCGTAGACGAGCTGGAAGCTGCCGGAGTGAAAACTTTCGGTCCTAATAAAAAGTGCTCCCAGCTGGAAGCCAGCAAATCCTTTACCAAGGACTTCCTGGCAAGACACCAGATCCCGACGGCGGGATATAAAGAATTCACCGATAAACAGGAACTGCTGGATGCGGTGGGCATCTTCGGTTATCCGATGGTGCTGAAGGCTGACGGTCTGGCTGCTGGAAAGGGCGTTGTCATCGCAGAAAATGAAGCGGATGCAAAGAAGGCGATCGAGGAAATGATGGGCGACAAGGTGTTCGGTCATGCGGCTGACAAGATCGTCGTGGAAGAATTCCTGACGGGAGTGGAAGCCTCCATGCTGTGCTTCGTGGATGAGAATACGATCCTGCCGATGGAATCTGCACAGGATTACAAGCGGGCATTCGATGACGATAAAGGTCCTAACACAGGCGGCATGGGAACTTATTCTCCGAGCCTTCTCTTCGACGAAAAAATCGAGGATGAGATCCGTTCGCAGATCCTGGAGCCGACGCTGGCAGGATTCCAGAAAGACGGTCTGGATTTTAAGGGCGTATTGTTTATCGGCCTTATGCTTTCCGAGGACGGGCCAAAAGTCATCGAATTCAACAACCGGTTTGGAGATCCGGAAACGCAGTCGGTGCTGGCAAGACTGGAAAGCGATCTGGCGGAAGTGTTCCTGGCGGTGACTGAAAACCGCCTTGCCGAGGTGGAATTAAAGTGGAAAAAGGAAAAGGCAGTCTGTGTCGTTCTGGCTTCCGGAGGGTATCCGGGGAGCTATGAAAAGGGCAAGCTGATCTCCGGGCTTGGGAATGTGGACCCGGATGTCATCGTATTCCATGCAGGGACGAAGTTTGCAGAAATGCCGGAGGGCAGCAAGTGTGCTGCCTGTGAAGACGGCTGTGAAATGAAGCAGAGTGCTATAGTGACTTCCGGTGGTCGCGTGCTGGGTGTGACAGCACTGGGCAAGACTCATGAGGAAGCTCGTGCAAAGGCTTATGCTAACGCTGAAAAGATCACGTTCGACGGTGTTCAGTACCGGAAGGATATCGGGCTGATCCACAGAGGGTAGAAGTGATAGAGCCTGTCCAAAATCCACTGGAACTCGAATATTTTTCGGACAAATGACATAAAATAGA
>ERZ1673722.2227-NODE-2227-length-16666-cov-5.453796_pt1 | contig 16666 bp, 17 predicted proteins | sample MGYA00580222_ERZ1673722 | MGnify/ENA primary metagenome ERZ1673722 (study PRJEB41218, sample SAMN15661750) | gut metagenome | host: Homo sapiens | place: Canada: London | collected 2015-08-20/2019-03-30 | study: EMG produced TPA metagenomics assembly of...
TCGATCAGTATACCATGCCCGGCCTCGAACCGCTGACCCGTCACGGCGTTTTCAAGGCGCGGTTCAATGATGTGCTGACCGACAGCATGCGTGCACTTAAGCTGGAGGCTGAGGGCTATAAGGTATCGGTCGTCGAGTACATCTCGCCGCTCGACACGCCGAAAAACCTGCTCATCCGTGCCGTTCGCACAGGCCGTGAAAATCGTCGTGCGAAGGCGGATTACGAAGCTGTGCGCCGCACACTCGGCACAACTTCCGAGCTTGATCGCCGCTGCATGGACATGGAAAACGAATTCTTCATTACAGACGAGGATCTGATACCGTAACATAATGATCCCTCCGGAATACACTGATAATACAGGCGGCTGAGGCAAAACGCCGCCTGCGCAAATCATGTGATCCGGAGGGATAAATCATGGCTGAAAAAATCTGCTGCCCCGGTCCTCTCGGCACGTCGGGCGGCAACACCGCATCCGGCGGCGCGTTCCGTGAGGCTGTGTGCGTACACACGAGCAAGGTCTATGATTCCTGCCGCAGCAAGGAATGCCTGCGTGACATCCGCGTTTATCTGACACGCGACGCGCAGGATATGCTCGATTCCGGCGGCATCGTTTCGGTAAAACCGCGTACAGCTGATCTGCTCTGTGTGAAAATCGACGTTGAACCGGTGCAGTTCAATCGTGGTCTGTACAGTGTGGACAGCCGCTTCTTTTACCGCATTGAGTGCGAGGTGAGCTGTGCGGTCGGTCGGCCGCGCATTGTAGACGGTCTCGCTGTATTCGACAAGCGCGTCATGCTGTTCGGCGGCGAGGGCGGCGCGCGGATCTTCTCCTCGCACTATATCGAGGACGGCACGGACGTACAGCTTCGTCCGAACTCCAACCGTCCAACCGCAGTGATCGAGGTCGTCGATCCCGTTATGCTGGATGCCCGGGTCGTTGCTCCCGAAACGAAATGCAACTGCTGCTGCTGTGCCCTGCACGAAGTGCCGAAGCAGCTCTGCTCGTGCTTTGACGGGGATGATCTTGTGCTTGCGAACGACGGCTACCAGCTGTTCGTAACGCTCGGCCAGTTCTCCATCATCCGCCTTGAACGAGACATTCAGCTGCTTATGCCTGCCTACGATATCTGTCTGCCGCGCCGCGACTGCTCGAACAGTAATATCGGCGGTGAGACCGACCCCTGCGAGGTTTTCTCGAACTTCGATTTCCCCATTGACGCTTTCTTCCCGCCACGCGGAGAGCGTGCAGACTGCCTTTTCACGGGCGCGAACGGCGTGAACGGTGCAAACGCAAATTCCGGCTGCGGCTGCCGTGCAAACGCCGCGAACGGCTGCAATAAGTAAGGGGCAGCACTGAGAGATTCAATCTGCGGCGCTTTGCGGAAGTCCTGTTCGCTGTCTTTGATGGAGTCTCATGGTAATTCATCAAGTATGGCTGCAAAACCGTAAATGAGAAAACGGCATGGACGTATGTCCATGCCGTTTGGTATTGCGGAGTGTATCAGTAAGCGATCGTTGCCATAACGTCGGAAACCTCCGGCTTGGCAGAGATCAGACCCTCATCGTACATCCAGTCGATATTCTCCTGCCAGCAGGCCTCAGTCTGAGACAGGAACTTTGCATCTGCGGTCTCCATGATCGGAAGCAGCGTTTCACAGGACTTCTTCTCTACATCCGGGTCCAGTGCAAAGTTCGCCTCATCCTGATTGTCGAGCAGAACCTGCAGAACCTCATCCGTGCTGTTCTTGAAGTCCTCGAAGCCCTTGCTGCATGCAGTCAGAAAGCCTGCAAGCACATCCGGCTCGTTATCGATCATCTCATCGCTTGCAAGGAAAATGCCCTCATAGTATTTCGGCACACCGAAATCATCCGGGAAGAAGTAATTGACCTCAAAGCCCTCCTTCTCGAGCTGCGGAACCTCATGGTTGACCAGGCAGCCGATGGTTGCGTCTACATTGCCGGTAGTCATCGAGCTCATCAGATCAAAGCCGACATCTACCAGTTTTACGCTGTCCGGGTCCGCGCCGGAGTTCTTCATGATGCTGCGGATCAGGGCCTCAGAAAGCTCTGTACCGGCATAACCGACCGTCTTGCCCTCCAGATCCTTCGGAGAGGTGATATTTTTATCCTTGAGCGAGAGCACGATATTCAGCGGGCCCTGCACAACCGCACCAATCGACTTGATCGGCACGTTCTGCTCAGCGCGCGCCTGGATGACATCCTGCTGATAGTACAGGCCAATATCAGCCTTGCCTGCTGCAACCATACTCATCGCATCGTTAACACCAGCCGGAGACTGAATGTCAACATCCAGACCCTGCTCAGCAAAGTAACCCTTCTCCTGTGCTTCATACAGAAATGCGTGCAGAGCATTCGGATACCAGTCGAGCACAACGGTCAGATGGTGCAGATTATCCTCCGCGCCGCCGTCTCCGCCTGCTTCGGCATTGCTGTTTGCAGCGCCCTGTGCGCCGCAGCCGGTCAGCAGCAGCGCGCCTGCTGCCAGAAGTGCAAGAAATCGCTTTTTCATAGGTAATTTTCTCCTTGAATATTCATAAAATTCGTTTTTCTGTTGTTTGCCGATTGCACGATACGTGTGCATGAAATCAGCATAACGCCTCGAGCGTCGTTACAGGCTGCTTCTCCATGTCACAATCTTCTTTTCGAGCCAGCTGACAATGCCGACTGCGATCATTGCGACCGCGCTCAGCAGGACGATCGGCGCGAAAACGCCTGCGCCGTCCAGCTGCGTCATCATGCGGCGGCTGAAATATCCGAGACCCGCCTGTGCGCCAAGCCATTCACCGATCGCAGCGCCGATGATCGACATCGGGATTGCCATCTTTATGGCTGAGAAGAAATACGGCAGCGCCGCCGGCAGCTTCAGCTTGAGGAATATCTCCTTTCGGCCTGCGCCGAACGTGCGCAGCATGTCCACCATATCGGTCTTAGCCGAACGAAAGCCGTCGAAAACCGTCATCGCGATCGGAAAGAACGTGATGAGCACGGTCACGAGCACCTTGCTCCAGATTGTATAGCCGAACCAGAGCACAAATAACGGCGCGAGCGCGGTCGTCGGAATGGTCTGCGACGCGATGATGAGCGGATAGAGCATGCGTTCCGCTGCCGGACTGGCGTCCATTACGATGGCAAGCAGCAGGCCGAGCGCAACCGAGATCGCGAGGCCTACGCCTGTGCACAGCATGGTTGCCGGCAGATGTGCGGTGAAGAGCGGCTTCCGCAGCTCCCACAGTCGCACAAGAATCTGCGCCGGAGACGGAAGAATGTATGCTGCGTTCATACCCATCGCGCCCGCCTGCCAGATGATCAGCAGCGCCAGCATGAAAATAAGGACGGGCAGATTTGCATTCGTTTTCTTTTTCATTCCGATACCTCCCTGCGCAGCAGCGAGATAAGGTCTTCGCGCAGCTCGAGCATCCGCGGCTCGGTGAGGCACGCACGGGTGCGCGGGTACGGCGCCGGTACCTCAAAGGAACGCAGCCTGCGGATGGGCGTATCTTCGACCACGAGCACGCGGCCGGAAAGGAAAATCGCCTCTTCGACATCATGCGTGATAAACAACACAGTCTTGCTGTCGCGCTCCCACTGGTCGAGCAGCCATTCCTGCATGGTGATGCGCGTGAGAAAGTCGAGCGCGGAAAACGGCTCGTCCAGCAGCAGCAGTTCGGAGCCGGTCAGCAATGTGCGCGCAAAGGCCGCCCGCTGCCGCATTCCGCCCGAAAGCTCCTCCGGACGCTTGTCACCCCAGCCGGCAAGGCCGACATGCTCCAGCGTCTCTGCTACACGGCGGTCCATTTCCGCACGCGGAATGCCGCCACGCACCTCCATCGGCAGACGCAGATTTTCGTTCACTGTGCGCCACGGGAACAGCAGGTCGCGCTGAGGCATATAGCCGCAGTAGCCTCTCCTGCCGTCGATGCTCTCTCCGCCGACCAGGATGTCGCCGCTCTTGCGCGTGAGCAGCTGACCGGTCAGACGGAAAATCGTAGATTTGCCGCAGCCGGAAGGGCCGATGACCGAAACAAATTCGCCTTTTCCGATGTGAAAGGACAGATCGTCAATGATATTGAAATCCTCGACGTCATATTGAAAGGTAACGTTGCGAAACTCAAGCATTTACAGTTCCCCGTTCCATGCCATTTCCCAGAACATACCCTCGTAGAGCGAGCAGTCGACAAAAATGTCGGTGAGGCGCTCGAGCTGCGGATCGGTATAGTGTTCGGCCAGCTGCTCCATATATGCGATGAGGCGGCGGTTCTCTGCGGCGTAACCTTCGGAGGCATAGCCCTGTATCCATTCGCCGTAGAATTCATGCTTTTCTGCATTCGGATAATTCGAGACGATCCATTTTGCGATATACTCATAGCTGAGCGCGCAGGAAAGCACCGCTGCCATGATCTCTGCCGGGCCTTCCTCCGCCGCGACAGCGCGCATGTAGGCAGTATATGAGCTGTTCGGGAGCGACGGCTTGACGCGCTCGGCGTCCTCCTCCGTGATGCCGAGACGCTTCATGTAGCCGCGGTGAATGTTCATCTCGCCGCCGAGGATATTCGCGACCGAGGACGCAAACATGCGCATGACCTCGGGATCGCGCGACTTGACAACGCCCTGTGCAAAGACCTTGGCATAGTCAAACAGGTAAACGTAATCCTGCAACAGATAAAAACGAAATTTCTGAATTTCGAGGCTGCCGTCGGCAATACCGCGCACGAAAGGATGCTTGAGATAGCCCTCCCAGATCTCGCGCGTTGCATCGAGCAGTCTTTGGGTTGTTTTGTTGTTTTTCAAGGTGGTACCCCCAATGAATTGATGTTGATTGTATCCTAAGACCGTCGGCATACTCTGCCGGCAGCACTTTCCGTCTGTATCAGATCAGACGGATGCGCGACGTCAGTTCGTCTGCTGAAAGCAGGCTGACTGCGTCGATCAGGCGTGTCCGAAAGGAAGCGGTGCCCTCCATCTCTTTACGCACACGCGCCTCTGCGATTTCTCCGCAATGCTTCATCACCTCCGATGCCGTGACTGCGGCTTCAAATAATCTATCGGGTGCAGCGCCGCAGTACACGCCGGCAAGCGAGGTGAGCATACACCCTGCCCCGGTGATGCGGCGGAGCAGCTCGCTGCCGCCGCACAGCACTGCGGTGCGTTTTCCGTCTGTGATCACGTCCATCGCACCGGTCAGCAGTACGACCGTGCCGGTACGATGCGCAAAATCGCGCAGCCATGCTGCGGATTCCGCAAGATTGTCCTTGTCAATGCGGTCGCTGAGGTCGGCCTCTACACCGCTCTCCTGCCCCGTTCCGCCGGCCAGCGCACGGATTTCAGACACGTTGCCGCGGATGACTGAGACAAGGCCTTCCGCGAGGAGCTTCGCGCACATATCACCACGCAAATGGCTCGCGCCTGCGGCAACCGGATCGAGTACGACCGGATGGCCGAACTTTTTTGCGGTTCCTGCCGCGCGCAGCATGGCTTCCTGCGCGCGCACCGCGCCCATGTTGAGAACGAGCGAGGAGGCGTGCGCCGTGATCTCCTCGACCTCGCGCTCATCCTGCGCCATGATAGCCGTTCCGCCGGCTGCGAGAATGATATTCGCGCAGTCGTTAACTGTCACCGGATTGGTGATGCAATGGGTCATCGGACGGCACGAGACCGTTCTCTCAATCACTTTTTTCAGTTCTTCGATCAACGCAGAGCCCCCTCAAGGCTACTGAACACATGCGTGCGCTTGAGCGCGGACAGCACGAAGACAGAAATCGCCGCGCCGACCGCAGTCGAGATAAGGAAGCTCGGTACAAAGGTGAACAGCGCCGCCTTGGTGTTGCCCATGAGGACAGCGGCAATCGGGTAGGACGCAAGGCCGCCCAGAATGCCGGTGCCGAATACCTCGCCTGCATATGCCGCAGGCAGCTTCGGGCACAGCCTGTACGCCACGCCGCACAGCAGCGCGCCGATCATGGAACCCGGAAAAGCGAGCAGGCTGCCCAGACCGAGGAGATTGCGGATGAGCGCTGCGGCAAACGCCATGCCGACCGCATAACCGGGGCCGAGCAGGACCGCACCGAGTACGTTTACCATATGCTGTACGGGCGAGCACTTCGCGCCGAAAACTGGAATGGAAAACAGGCTGCCGACAACGGCAACAGCAACAAGCACGCCTGCGATGGTCAGTTTACGGATGTTTTTCTCTTTCATTTTGATTCACTCCTGTTAAAAATACGGCAAAAATGGTCGAGCGGTCCGCAGCCGTGTCCGAGACCGGGCGCGTGACGGATTGCATCGGTGACATATTCCTTCGCGAGGCGGACTGCCTCGGGCACGCTTTTGCCGAGTGCGAGATTGGACGCGATGGCAGAGGATAGCGTGCAGCCCGTGCCGTGCGTCGAGGTACTGTCGATCTGCTCGATCTCGATACGATGGCAGGTCTCACCATCGAACAGCACATCTACGGCGCCCGGAATGTTTTTTCCGCCCTTGACCAGTACGTTTTTACAGCCGAGCGCACCGATCTTGCGCGCTGCGGTCTCCATATCTGCGGGCGTATGGATCTCCATGCCTGCCAGATACTGTGCTTCGGGCACATTCGGCGTCAGCACATCGGCAAACGGCAGCACGGTCTCGATCAGCGCGCCGACCGACTTCGGGTCCATCAGCGGATCGCCGTTCTTGGCAAACATGACCGGGTCGATGACAACATTTGCCGGGCGATACTGGCGCAGCTTGTCTGCGACTGCCTTCATGCATTCCGGCGAGGAAAGCATGCCGATCTTGACCGCATCCGGCGCGATGTCCTCAAACACCGCATCAATCTGTTCCTCGATCATCCTCGGACTGATGTCCTGAATGTCGATGACGCGCGCGGTGTTCTCTGCGACGACCGACACGATGACGCTCATGCCGAACACGCCGTGCGCCGCCATGGTTTTGAGGTCAGCCTGCACACCTGCGCCGCCCGAACAGTCCGAACCGGCAATCGTAAGCACTTTTTTCATAGAATTCTCCTCTTTTCCGGAACAGCACCTCAAGGCTGGATACCGTTCCTGCATAAAAATGCCGCAGTCCTCATCTTCTGACGAAAACTGCGGCATTGTAATTTCGATGCGACAGCTCCCTACGATGGTTCTAACCAACAGGTTCAAAAGGTTGGGGGTATTCCCTCTCAGCCGCAGCCTGCGGCACCCTTGCTTCTCTGTCAAGTATAGACCTGTGTCGCCCTGTTTGTCAAGTATTTGTCAGGGTTCCCTCTGTTTTTCTCGTGAAAATGGCTGTTCAGCCTTCATATTTCAGCAGTTTCCGGTATGCTGCATCCATGCCGAGTGCGCCGAGGGGCGCAGTGATCAAAATCGCGAGCACCGCCACGGACAGCACGATCTTGCCGCACGGCAGCCCCATCGCAAGCGGCACAGAGCCGATCGCTGCCTGTACGGTTGCCTTCGGCAGGTAAGCAATGACGCAGAACAAGCGCTCGCGTCGACTGAGCTTCGTGCCTGCAAGGCAGAGCACAACACCTGCTGCACGGAAAATCAGTGCTGCAAACACCATCAAAACCGCTGCGAGACCGGTCTCGGATACATATCTGATGTCAACTGCGGCACCGACGAGCACAAACAGGATGAGCTCCGCTGCAATCCAGAGCTTTCCGAACTTTTCGCTGAGGCGTGCGCGAACTTCGCCGGTCGTTTTTCGTGCAAGCATGCACGCCATGCTCGTGACCGCGAGCAGGCCGGACAGCGCGATCCTTCCCTTGAGAACAGTCTCGAGTGCCACAAGCAGGAAGGAAACGCTCAGCACGATGATAACTTTGACGCTGCCGCGAACCATGTGGTTGCGGGCAAATGCCGCTTCAAAGAATCTCGACAGTGCATATCCGGCTGCTGCACCGACTGCGATACCAAGCAGGACCGAAACCGGGATGTTCAGAAAGTCTGCCGCCCTCGCATTTCCTCCCTGCGCAATACCAGTGAAAGTCGTAAACAGTACGATAACGTAGATGTCGTCACATGATGCACCGGCCAGCAGCATTTGGGGAATGCTCTTGTCCGTGCCCCATCGATTTTCCATAAGAAAGACCATGCGCGGCACGACAACGGCCGGAGAGACAGCTGCGAGTACGGCCCCCATAACAGCGGACTCGATGCGGTTGACACCGAGAAGATACGGCGCGAGCAGTATGTATCCGGCGAGTTCGCAGGTCGCAGGCAGGCACGAGAGCAGGACGGCAGGACGGCCAACCTGTCTGAGGTCGGACAGGTTGAGCGACAGACCGGCCTTGAGCAGAATGATGATAAGCGCCATCTGCCGCAGCTCGGACGAGATCGACAGGATCGAGTCGTCGAGTACATTCAGTATGTGCGGGCCAAGAACAATGCCGATGAGGAGCATTCCGATGATACGCGGCAGCTTGATTGCCGAGCAGACTGCTGCGGCAGCCAGTCCGGCAAGAAAAACGAGAGCAAGTGATGTTAACATAGTTTTTCTCCTTCCGGGGGCATAAAAAAAGCTGATACCCCCTGTGAAATATCACAGAAGTCATCAGCAGTAACTGCGGTTTCGGCATGCGCCGCGGGAGAACTTCATTCCCTTTTTATTTGCAGACATATTATAGCATAAATATAACTGCATGGCAAACTTTTTCTTGACCAGTTGAAATGCGATGTTTTCGGCAGCCTCAAAAGGCCGGTTTGATCCGGCCTTTTGAGGTTATCTGATATGGAAAATGTATCTGAGAATGCCGCACAAACACTTCGGGCTCTTCCAGACAGCAACCTTCATCACGCTCTCCTCCCTTCTCACAGGCTTTGACACAGGAGCAGACCCGCTGCAATGACTGCCGCCGCGAGCAGCCGTACCGTCCAGCACGGCGGCAGCAGACTGCCGATGAGTACGCCTGCGCCGAAGAACAGCACCGCAAGGCCGATAGCCTGACCGCGGCAGAGCATTCCGCATCCCCCCTGCTTTCAGTATAAGCGCGGAGAAGGAAAAATGTGCATAACAAAGGGAAACCACCTTTCGAGCGGTTTCCCTTGCTGTTCTTTTGACTTATTTTCCGGTGGTCGAGCCGAAGCCGCCTTCACGCTGACCGTCTGCGTCATCGTCTACCGTGATGCCGTAGGGCAGAAAAATGCCCTGCGCGAACGCATCGCCGGACTGTACAGACAGCATCTTGCCGTTCAGATCATCGCTTGTCATCTTGATCAGGATATGGCCCTCGTTTTTTGCCTCGAAATAGTCGCTGTCGATGACGCCGACCGTGTTATCGAGCTGAAGACGATGACGGAAGCCCAGACCCGAGCGCGGGTAAAGCTGAAGCACCCAGCCGTCCTCGATCATGACGCGGATACCGGTCGGAATAAGGATCGTCTCGTGCGGGACGAGCGTGAAGCTCTCGGGCGCGAAGAAATCGTAGCCTGCGGAGCCTTTGGTCGCGCGGCGCGGCAGACGGATGTTCGCATAGACCGACTTTGCCTCTTCGATGCTGCTGCCGGTCGCGGCGCGCCAGTCGTTGATGAACTGTTCTTCACTTACCTTATAAAACTGTGCGATTTTTTCCATCGTTCATGCTCTCCTGTTTATTTGTCAGTATTTTCATGCAGACAGACCGTGCCGGTCTCCCGGGTACGCCGAACATCGATCACGCGCTGATTGGCGCTGCCGCGCCAGCAGAGCTGTGTGTTCTTCTGCGATTCGATGAACGGCCCGTCCACGATAACATCTATGGCATCAAGGAACGGCAGATCTGCGATCTGCTCCCAGCGGTAGCCTGTATACAGCCAGATGGTCTTTTCCGGAAAACGCGCATGGACTTCGCGGGCGAGCGCACCGACCTGCTCACGGTTTGCCGGATAGAGCGGATCGCCGCCCGAAAACGTCACGCCGGACACATAGTCCTTGGCGAGTTCGGTGAAAATCTCTTCCTTTGCCGCCTCGTCGAACGGCAGACCGCCGTTTTCGTCCCACGTGATCGGGTTGTGACAGCCGGGGCACGCATGACCGCAGCCCGCGACCCACAGCACAACGCGGAGTCCGTCGCCGTTCAGCATATCGTCCTTGGTGATATTATGATACTGCATGGTGTGTTACATACTCTTTCTTTCTGCAATTTCTGCCATTTTTGCATCGTTCAGGCGTGTGTCGCCCTTGACGCGGGAATAGGACAGATACCCGTTCATTCGCTCGATCTTGGTGAGGTTGCGGCTGCCGCACTTCGGACAGACATCCATCGCGAGCTCCTCATGACCGCAGTCGTCGCAGTATGCGAGCGAGAGATTGACGCCCTCATAGAATCCCTTCTTCATTGCACGGCGCACGAGCGAGCGGATGGCCTCGCGGTTATAGCTGATCGGATACTTTACATACTGGATCTTGCCGCCGTTGCACAGATTCCAGAAACGGCCCTCGAGATCCTGCTTTTCGATCGGAGTCAGATCCTCGGTAACGTGGCAGTGGAAGCTGTTGGATACATACGGACGGTCGGAAACGCCCTCGATGATGCCGTATTTTCTGCGGAACTGCTCGACCTGAAGGCCGCACAGGCTCTCGGCCGGCGTACCGTAGATCGCATACAGGTTGCCGTCCTCGTGCTTGAACTGCTCGACCTTATCGTTGATGTACTTGAGCGTTTCGAGCGCGAACGCACCGTCCTCGGCAAGCGACTTGCCGTTATAAAGCTCCTGAAGCTCGTTCAGGGCCGTAATGCCGAACGAAGCCGTCGCAGTCTTGAGGATAGGCTTGATCTTGTCGCCCGGCTTGAGGTGGCCGCCGTAGAAACCGCCCTCGCAGTATGCGAGCGGATTGGTGGAGGCACGCATTTCACCGAGGTACGCATAGGTACGGATGTGCAGTCTGCGGATCAGCTCCAGATAGTAGTCCAGCACCTCATGGAACGGACGGTTTTCCTGCTGCGACTTGGCGTAGATCATCGGCAGATGCAGCGATACTGCGCCGATATTCCAGCGGCCGACGAACACCGGCCTGTCCTCCTCGTCCGCCGGCTCCATGCCGCCGCGTTCAAACCACGGAGACAGGAACGCGCGGCAGCCCATCGGGCTGACGATCGCGCCGTATTTTTTGTATATGGAAGGCACGTAGCCTTCGCCGGTCAGCGACAGCCAGTCCGGGTACATCGCGCGTGCAGAGCATTCGATGCCGGCCTCAAAGACGTCCTCGAGCTCGCCGCCGGGGCCGTGCAGGTTCTCGTCATACAGAAATACGATCTTCGGGAACAGAACCGGCTTTTTGTTGCCCTTCCTGCCCTGACCCTTGCGGCGGACGTTGAGCATGGTGATGGAAGCGAGCTTTGCAAAGCGGCCTGTGCCGGTGCCCATCGTCATGGTGATAAACGGATAATCGCCGCGGCTGGATGCGACCGTGTTGAATTTGTACTCCCAGCCCTGGAAGCCCTGCTCAAAATCGTTCAGGATATCCGCCATGACAGCTTTTTCGACCGTCTCCGGATCGAGACCGAGCGCACTGTATTTTTCGGTCAGCATTTTATAGCTGCGCTCAGCATACGGCTCGAGCAGCAGATCAACGCTCGGCACAGTAAAGCCGCCGTACTGCTGACTTGCCGCCGAAAGCACGATATCGCCGATGACATCGAACGCGACGTTGAGTGTTTTCGGCTCATTGTACCATAGATTGCCCATCTCAAAGCCGTCCTTCAGCACGTGCTTCACATCGAACAGACAGCAGTTCATCGTGTCGCGGCGCGCAGACATGTCATGGATATAGATATAGCCGTCGCGGCAGGCCTGCAGCTCCTCGGTATTCATGAAGAACTTCTGATACAGCTCCTTGTTGAGCTGATTAAAGATCAGACTGCGCTTCGTAGAAACGAGCGCGGAATCAGTATTGGAATTTTCGCGGTCGCCGATGTACATGATAGACTGGCTCTTTTTATAGACGCTGTCCAGCATGCCGACGAAATCCTGCTTGTAGTTGCGGTAGTCGCGGTAGCTTTTCGCGACCTCGGGGCGCACGGCCTCGAGAGCAGACTCGACGATGTTGTGCATCTGCCAGATCTGTACATCTGTCATGGCATGGTCACGGATATAACCCTCGACATGATCGCAGATCGATTTCAGCTCGTCGTCGGTAAACGTGTAAAGCACGCGGTTCGCACTTTTATTGACGGCGGTCACAACTTTCTGGATGTTGAATGCCTCTCTGGTATGGTCTTTCTTGATGACGCGGACCATCGTCGTCACTCCTTCTCTTCCTATTTTGTAGCAGTGACTATTATAACACACAAGATATTGCGATGGTAGACCAAATCCGCCGAAATCTGTCACAAAAATTCGGCCGTAAAATCGGCGATTTTTTGCTTGACGGATTTTGGACCGTTTGAAATTTCCGCTTGCGCACCGCGTTTTTCGACGTTATACTATATTATAAGTAAGAGATGCGCGTTTTCAGACGCGCTTCCCTGCGCCTGACATTAAGCCGCCCTGCGGGCGACTGCGTGAAAGGTGCAGCTGACAGAAAATAGCGCCCTGCCCCGTTTTCATTTTTTCCGGGCAGGACTCTCTGCGGCTGTGCCTGCTTTCGGGCGCAGCCGCAGTTTTTGTCTCGGAGGAAAAGTTATGCAGACAAGAGTCGCCGTCATGGGCATCATCGTAGAAAACACGGATTCGATCGAGCAGCTGAACCATCTGCTGCACGAGTACGGTCATTATATCATCGGGCGCATGGGTATCCCCTACCACGCGCGCAGCATCAACATCGTCTCCATCGCCATCGACGCGCCGCAGGATGTGATCTCTGCGCTTTCCGGCAAGATCGGCAGTCTCGACGGTATCAGCGTCAAAACCGCCTACTCCAATGTGCTTGCCGATGAATAACGACGCAAAAAAACTCATCGACCGTCTCGCGCGCGAGCACAGTCTCTCAAAGGAGGACTATGCGTTTCTCGTGCGCGCACAGGACGAAGAGACCGCAGCGTATGCGGGGGCGCTTGCCGCCGGTGTCCGGCGTGAGGTCTATGGCACGGACGTTTATATCCGCGGCCTGATCGAGATCGGAAATATCTGCCGCAACGACTGCCTGTACTGCGGCATCCGCCGCTCCAACACGCACGCCGACCGCTACCGGCTGACCGAGGATGAGATCTTCGAATGCGCGTGCGAGGGTTATACGCTCGGCTTCCGCACCTTTGTCATGCAGGGCGGCGAGGACGGCGCGTTCGGCGTCGATTCCATCTGTCGCACGGTACGCCGCATCAAGCGAAAATTCCCGGACTGTGCGGTAACGCTTTCACTCGGTGAATTTCCGCGGGAAGATTACGAGGCCATGTTTGCCGCCGGCGCAGACCGCTATCTGCTGCGGCATGAGACAGCAGACCGGACGCACTATGAAAAGCTGCATCCGGCGGAAATGTCGTTCGAAAACCGTATGCGCTGTCTGCGCGACCTGAAGGACATCGGCTTCCAGACCGGCTGCGGCTTTATGGTCGGCTCGCCGTTCCAGACACCTGAAACGCTCGCTGAGGACCTTAAATTCATCGAAACCTTCCGCCCTGCGATGTGCGGCATCGGCCCGTTCATCCCCCAGAAGGACACACCCTTTGGCGACAGACCCGCGGGAACGGCGGAGCAGACGGTCTACCTGCTCTCGCTGCTGCGGCTCATGCAGCCGAAGCTGCTGCTCCCGGCTACGACCGCCCTCGGAACCATCCTCCCGGACGGACGCGAACGCGGGCTTGCCGCCGGAGCGAATGTCGTCATGCCCAATCTCTCGCCGCTTTCCGTGCGAAAAAAATACGCACTCTACGACGGCAAGCTGTGCACCGGCGAGGAGGCGGCGCAGTGCATCGGCTGCCTGTCGCGGCGTGTGCAGTCGGTCGGCGCGAATATCGTCATCGACCGCGGCGACGTAAAATCGTAAAATCTGTTCCGAACAAGAAAGGATATAATATAAATGGCTGTTTATAACCCGAAATCCATGTATGCTGATGATTTCATCAACCATGAGGAGATTCTCGAAACGCTCGAATACGCCGAGCGCAACAAAAATAATCTCGAGCTGATCGACAGTCTTCTCGAGAAGGCGCGTCCGAAAAAGACCGCCGGCGGCGTTAACTGCGCCGGTCTGACCCACCGCGAGGCATCCGTGCTGCTCGCCTGCGAAAACCCGGAGAAGATCGCCGAGATGTACAGACTCGCCGAGGAGATCAAGCTCGCGTTTTACGGCAACCGCATCGTTATGTTTGCGCCGCTCTATCTGTCTAATTACTGTATCAACGGCTGCGTTTACTGCCCGTATCATGCGAAAAACCGTCATATCGCACGCAAAAAGCTGACGCAGGATGAGGTGCGCGCCGAGGTTATCGCGCTTCAGGATCTTGGCCACAAGCGCCTTGCCATTGAAGCCGGAGAGGACGCGAAGAACAATCCGATCGAATATATTCTCGAATGTCTGGACACGATTTACAGCGTCAAGCATAAAAACGGCGCGATCCGCCGCGCGAATGTCAATATTGCTGCAACGACGGTCGACGAGTACCGCATGCTCAAGAATGCCGGTATCGGCACCTACATCCTGTTTCAGGAAACCTACCATAAGAACAGCTATCTTGAGCTGCACCCGACCGGTCCCAAACACGACTACGACTACCACACCGAGGCGATGGACCGCGCGATGGAGGGCGGTATCGATGACGTTGGTCTGGGCGTGCTGTTCGGTCTGGAAAAGTACAGATATGAATTTGCCGGTCTGCTGATGCATGCTGAGCATCTCGAGGCGGTGCACGGTGTCGGTCCGCACACCATCAGCGTGCCTCGCATCAAGCGCGCCGACGACATCGACCCGGACGTATTCGACAATGGTCTTGCCGATCCGCTGTTTGAAAAGGTTATCGCGTGCATCCGCATTGCCGTTCCGTATACCGGCATGATCATTTCCACCCGCGAGAGCGAAAAGGTGCGCGCGCGCGCACTGCATCTCGGCATTTCTCAGATCAGCGGTGCGTCCCGCACCTCGGTCGGCGGCTACACCGAGCAGGAGCGCCCGCACGACACCGAGCAGTTCGATGTTTCCGACCAGCGTTCGCTCGACGAAGTCGTCCGGTGGCTGATGGAGATGGGATATATTCCTTCCTTCTGCACAGCATGCTACCGCGAGGGACGCACGGGCGACCGCTTCATGAGTCTGTGCAAGTCCGGTCAGATCCTCAACTGCTGCCATCCGAACGCACTGATGACGCTTGAAGAATTTCTTGTCGATTACGCGAGTGAGGATACACGCCGCGTCGGCATGGAGCTGATCGACCGCGAACTGCACAAGATCCCGAATGAAAAGGTCCGCACGCTTGCAGCACAGCACATCAGCGACATCCGCTCGTCCAACCGCCGCGATTTCCGCTTCTGAGGAGGGCTGAGCCATGAGTCTCAATGCACAGGTATCTGCGGAGCGCGTACACATCGGCTTTTTCGGTCTGCGCAATGCAGGCAAATCCAGTCTGGTCAACCGTGTGACCGGGCAGGAGCTTTCCGTAGTCTCCGAGGTGCGCGGTACAACGACCGACCCTGTCCGCAAGGCGATGGAGCTGCTCCCCCTCGGTCCGGTCGTTATCATCGACACGCCGGGACTGGATGATGAGGGAACGCTCGGTGAAGAACGGGTGCGCCGGGCGCGCCGCGTGCTCGACCAGACCGATATCGCGGTTCTCGTGGTGGATGCGGCCGCAGGTCTCTCACAGGCCGACCGCGGCCTGACGCAGCTGTTCGAAGAACGGCACATCCCTTACGTTATCGCAATGAACAAGGCAGATCTGGTAACGGTTCCGGAGAATATCCCGGAAAATATGATTTTTGTCTCGGCACGCGAAAACGGAAACATCCATGCGCTCAAGGAAAAAATCGCTGCTCTTGTACGCTCTGTGCCGCCGGCACGCGAGCTCATCGCCGATCTTGTATCGCCCGGTGATGCAGTAGTTCTCGTCACCCCGATCGACTCCGCCGCCCCCAAGGGACGTCTGATCCTGCCGCAGCAGCAGACCATCCGCTCACTGCTCGACGCAGGCTGTATTCCGGTTGTCACACGCGAGACCGAGCTCACACGCACGCTCAGCCTGCTGCGCGAGCCACCGGCGCTCGTTGTCACCGACTCACAGGCCTTCGGCATGGTCAGCCGGATCGTGCCCGATTCCGTTCGCCTTACCTCGTTTTCCATTCTTTTTGCACGGTACAAGGGCGACCTGCGCACGGCGGTGCTCGGCGCGGCCGCACTGCGTCAGCTGAAGGACGGTGATACTGTGCTGATCTCCGAGGGCTGCACCCACCACCGCCAGTGCGGCGACATCGGCACGGAAAAGCTGCCGCGATGGGTCAGACAGTATACCGGCAGAGACATCCGCTTTGTCTTTACCTCCGGCGGCGAGTTCCCGGAAAATCTCTCGCCCTATGCGCTCATTATCCACTGCGGTGCGTGCATGCTGGGCGAGCGCGAAATGCAGTCGCGTCTGCGTCGCGCAGCGGAACAGTGTATCCCTGTCACCAACTACGGCATTGCCATCGCGCAGATTCACGGCATTCTCGACCGTGCACTGCGCCCGTTTTCCGCGCTTCACGCAGAGTGGAAGAAACAGCAGCAGTAAGAAGGTGTTCTGCTTGCTTTTCGCACGTTTTTATAGTATAATGCAGGCATACA
>ERZ1673722.2244-NODE-2244-length-16478-cov-5.078183_pt1 | contig 16478 bp, 11 predicted proteins | sample MGYA00580222_ERZ1673722 | MGnify/ENA primary metagenome ERZ1673722 (study PRJEB41218, sample SAMN15661750) | gut metagenome | host: Homo sapiens | place: Canada: London | collected 2015-08-20/2019-03-30 | study: EMG produced TPA metagenomics assembly of...
CCCGAAACAGCCCGCCCGCAAAACCCTCGCGCGGTCGAAACTGCCCCGAACGATCTATGCCCTGTCTTTTGGGCTAAGCTATGGATTTGCGATACATCTCGTCAATTCCTACGGTTCCATTGCGGTGTCGATCGGCGTATTTGGCGGCTTCATGGGAAGCGTTCTCGCCTTTTTCGCCCTTCCTCACAACCTGCTTTCCTCTGATGCAACCGTAAGAAGACTCTCGTTCATACCTGTTGCCATTCCGCTCCTTCTCCTTCCCACGGGAGGAACTCCCACTTGCATAATTTGCTGCATGCTCATCATCGCTTCTTCATCGTTCACCGCAGTTGCAAGCTGGGTAAGCACAGTGTGCAAAAGCAGCACGACGTCGCAGGCCATCGGACTCCTCTCCGAAAGCAAATGGCCGGGCTGGCTTGGCTTCTTCCTCGGAATGCTGATAGGGAACTGCGTAGCAGCAAACGATGTAAACACTTTCACGACCTCCGTAGCTTTTCTCGCTACCCTCGTCTGCATCGGTTTTGCATGGTACGAATTAGGCACTTTCGACGACAGGCAGCAAACGAAAGATATCGAAAAGGGTGCAAAGCAAAAAGCTCCTGTACAAGATGCTTTTCTAGAAAGATGCGAACGACTCGTCGCCATCGGCAAACTAACCCCGAGAGAAAGCGAAGTTTTGATCCTCCTCGCAAAGGGATACAATGCGGATTCGATATCCAGAGAATTGAATATCGCCCGACCGACTACAAAAACCCATATCCAGCACATCTACCAAAAACTGTCAATCAATTCCCAGCAAGCTTTGATTGCGCTCGTCAACGATCAAAAATGACTTACCATATAGCAAAATAAGGGGATGCGGACGAATAGTTGGACCATTCGGTCCGGTTAGGAGTTCGCGTGTACGATCAATCCACAAGAAAAAAGGCCCTCGAGATGCTGGCTCTCACCGGTGACTTCGAAAAGAGCGCCGGGATGTCCGGCATCTCCGGCGGGACCCTGCGCCGTTGGGCGGCAGACGCTGCCGCGCCGCAGCGGAGGACCTGCGGGGCCAAGTTCAAACCCTACGGCGACGAGGTCCGGGGCAAGGCGATGGAGATGGCGCGAAAAGGCGCATCTTGCAGGGGCGTCGCGGAAGCGCTCGGCATCGGAAGCCCCGATGTTGTACGCTATTGGCTGAAAGGCGGCGGAACGAAGGGGGCGCGGATGGGCGGCCAGGCAAGAACACCTGAGGGCGACGAGCCCGCATACGCCGGCTTCGAGGGCGGCCTCGAGGAGAGGATCCGGCAGCTCGAGCTGGAGAACGACATCCTGAGGGGAGCCGTCGACCTTTTAAAAGCAGGGGGCCTCGGCTCGATGAGCAACATGGAGAAGACCGCGCTGATCGACAAGCTGAGGCCGGAGTCCGACCGCCCCTTAAGAGAGCTCACCGACTCCTTGAGGATCTCGAAGAGCTCCTATGAGTACTGCCGCGCGAAGCTGCGCGCGAAAGACAAGCACGCCCGGCTCAGGATCGACATCAGGAGGATATTCGACGCCGCCGGCGGCACGCGGGGCTACCGGTACGTGCACAACGAGCTGCGGGAAGGCGGCGTCGTCGTCAGCGAAAAGGTCGTGCGCAGGCTGATGGCCGAAGAGGGCTGCAAGGTCGCCTACCTGAAGAGGAGGCGGCGCTGCAGCTCCTACAAGGGGGAGGTATCGGACGCGCCCCCCAACCTGGTGAGGCGCAGCTTCCACGCGGACGCGCCGAACAAGCTGTGGCTCACCGACATCACCGAGTTCAAGCTGCCCAGCGAGGAGAAGGCGTACCTCAGCCCTGTCATCGACTGCTACGACGGCCTCGTCGTGGCATGGCGGATCGGGAGGCGCCCGAACGCGGCGCTCGCCAACGGCTCCCTGGAGGACGCGTGCGGGACGCTCTCCCCGGGCCGGCACCCGGTCTGCCACTCGGACAGGGAATGCCGTTACAGATGGCCCGGCTGGATCGGCATATGCGAGGGAAACGGCCTGACCCGGTTCATGTCGAAGAAGGGCTGCAGCCCAGACAACTCGGCTTGCGAAGGCTTCTTCAGCCGCCTCAAGAACGAGTTCTTCTACTATCGGGACCGGGATGGCGTCACCGTTGACTCGTTCATGGAACTGCTGAACGAGTACATCGTTTTCTACAACGAGCGCCGCAAGAAGCAATCGCTCGGCTGGATGAGCCCCAGGCAGTATCGGTCAAGCAAGGGATTGGCCGCTTAGGCTGGTCCAAGGAATTGTCCGCACCCCCAGATCAACCGCCCAAAAGCGCGTACTTCTTCCTAATGCGCGCGAGCTTGCGCATCCACGGGCCGTACAGCGCCACTAAAAACACCGCCGTGGCTATGCCGTGCGTGGTGTCGAAGGGCAACGCGGCGGCGTAAGCGTCAATCACGGCACTTCAGAAACGCGCTCGTTTAATCCCACGAGAGAAAGCGGTAATTCGCGTCGCAGCCCGGCCCGCTTGCTGCGTTTATATTCTATACTCCTAAAAGTCGAAAATTTTTGAAGTTTTGGGAGCGAAATGCAAAAGAAAGCGCTTGTTACCAGACAGACTTATCTCGATCGCATCCTCATGTTCCGCGACACCGACCTCATCAAAGTCGTCACCGGCGTTCGCCGTTGCGGCAAGTCGAGCCTACTGGAGCTCGCACGCGACGCAATAATGTCGGAGCGGGTGAGCGGGCGAAGCTTCGCCTTCCTCAACCTGGAGAGCAAAAAATGCCCCATCACGAACGAAAGCGATCTCTACGCGTTCTTCAAAAGCAAGATGTCCGCAGAAGGCAGGACGTACCTATTTCTCGATGAACCCCAACGTATCAAGGGGTGGCAGTCAGCGGTCAACGCCCTCAGGGTCGATTTCGACTGTGACATCTACCTCACAGGCTCCAACGCATACCTGCTTTCAAGCGAGTTATCGACCTATCTGTCCGGTCGCTACGTCGAGATCAAGATGCTGCCTCTCACCATGAACGAGTATCTGGACTTTTGCGGGATATCTTTCGGGGATGCGGCGGCAACAGTAGGAGAGGACGGTCAGGTGATCCTGTTCGATGATGTGCTCGAACGCTACCTCAAGTACGGAGGCATGCCCGCCATCGCCTCGCTTTCCACTACGCAGGAGGCCCATTCCCTCTATCTTTCGGGTCTCTACGACGCGGTGGTGACGAGAGACATCCTCAACAGAGAGCGAATTCGGGAGAGAAACAAGGTGGTGGACCCCGTCCTGCTCGAACGGGTCACCGCCTTCCTCGCCGACAACATCGGAAACAAGCTATCGATGAAAAGCATCGCGGACACTCTCACCTCTGCAGGGACGAAGACCACGAACAAAACCGTTGACTCATATGTCACGGCACTTGACGACGCGTATCTGTTTTACAAGGCAGATCGCTACGACCTTCACGGTAAGGAAATTCTGAGAACCAACCCCAAACGCTACATCGTCGATCTGGGACTGCGGTCTTTTCTCGCCAGCTACAGAACCAGCGATATGGGGCGTTCGTTCGAAAACGCCGTCTATCTCCAGCTTCTCTATCGAGGGTGGCACGTGCACGTGGGAAAGCTCTACGAAAAAGAAGTGGATTTCATCGCCGTCAAAGACGGAAAAACCGTATACGTCCAGGTTACCGACGAGATGCTCTCGGAAAGCACCCGAAAACGCGAGCTCGAGCCATTGCGCGCCATCCGCGACGCTCATGAGAAAATCGTCGTGGTTCGTCAAGGGAAGTACGAACCGGATATCGACGGAATCAGGATCCTGCCTGCCAAGGATTTCTTTTCAAGCTCGCACCTGTAAATATCAAACCCGCAGATCAACCGCCCAAAAGCGCGTACTTCTTCCTAATGCGCGCGAGCTTGCGCATCCACGGGCCGTACAGCGCCACTAAAAACACCGCCGTGGCTATGCCGTGCGTGGTGTCGAAGGGCAACGCGGCGGCGTAGACGATGAGCGCCTGCCCGATGGACTGCGGATGGTAAAAGCCCACGATGCTCCAGATGTTCAGCACCAGACCGTACACATAGCCCGAGACGAAGCCCCACACCACCAGCGGGACCAATCCCAAGATAGCCTTCGCGAAATCGCGGCGCGATCTCTCCGCGACGTTTTCCCCGTCATCGGCAACGTAAATGCGCCCGAACACCTGGCGCACGCCGTTGAAAACGCCGAGCTGAGCCAGCACGCCGCCGAGGTATCCGATAAGGCCCCAGCCGTACATCTGCCATGGGGTCCACGGACCCTGGCCGAAGAAGAAGTTCGACACGAGCGCCGCAATGGCGCCCACCATAAAGCCGCTGCGTCGGCCGAATGCGGCGCCTGCGATAATGGCGATGGCCGACACCGGCTTGAAGCTCGGGAACGGCGCGAACAGGATGCGCCCCGCCGCCGCGAGCGCGGCGAGGACCACCACGGGCATGGTGTCGCGCAGACGCGGCGCGCTTTTCTCGTACCCTGCGAAGAACAGCACCAACGACGCCACCGCCACGACGAGGCTCAGAAGCGCCGCCTGGTCGACGCCCGACGCCGCGCATGCGATGAGCGCGACGGGAGCCGCCACGATGGCGACGAACTCCACGATGAAGTTGACGACCCGTCTCATGCGCGACCCTCTTCCCAGCATCGAAGCAACGTGCCGAACAAACGCGACGCGGCGCTCGGACGATACACCAGGTTGTTGGCAAAGAACTCACGCGCACCCTCGGTACACGCCGTCTCGCCGTCGAACAGCATCGACACCTCGTCGGCGGTCACCAGCGCGAAATCGAGGTCGTGGGTCACGAACACGACGGTGCGCCCCTCGGCGGCCAGATCGCGCACGATCAGGGAGACCTCCGCGCACGACGTCGGGTCGAGGCCCTTCGTCGGCTCATCGAGGAACAACAGCTCGGGCCTGCATAAAAGCAGCTTCGCGAACGCGAGCTTCTGCTGCTGCCCGCCCGACAAATCGTAAGGATGACGCTTCTCGCAACCTTCCAGGCTGAACCTGCGCAGCATCTCGAGCTCGTCATCACGGGTGTAGCCGCAACGCTCGCGCCATTCGGCCAGCTCCTCCTCCACGCTGTCGCACACGAACAACGTCTTGGGGTCTTGGGGAAGAAGGGCCTGCGCCGAGACGAGATCGTTTTCCACCTTGCCGCGTTGCGGGGAGCCCACCTTCGCCATGAGCTTGAGCAGCGTGGTCTTGCCGGAGCCGTTGCCGCCGACGAGCGCGTGAACGCTGCCCCGCCGCACCTGCAGATCGACGCCGCGCAGAACCCACGGCGCGCTCTTCTCGTAGCGGAACATCGCCTCCCGCACGCGCACGCAGCAATCGCGGGCGTCGCGCGTCGAGCGCTTCGACGCCACCGCCGCCTCCCAGCTCTTCCAACGCGGAAGAAGCGCGGCCTCCACCTGCTCGCGCGTCGCCGCATCGCCGATCTCGCCCATGGCGATGGTGCGCGTCGCGTACGACGCGACGTCCTCGGGCGCGTGGGTCGCCATGACGATGGTCACGCCCAGCTCGCGGTTCACGCGAGCCAGCATGAACAGGAACTGCTTGAGCGCGTTGGGGTCGAGCTGGGAGGTCGGCTCGTCGAGCAGCAGCAGCCGCGGACGCAGCGCCAAAACCGCCGCCAGGTTGACCAGCTGCTTCTGACCGCCGGAGAGCGTCTCCACCGACGAGCGCACCCACGGGCCGATGCCGAAGAAGTGCGCCACCTCGGCCACACGACGGCGCATCTCGTCCTGCTCCACGCCGAGGTTCTCCAAGCCGAACGCGAGCTCATGCCACACGGTATCGCACACGATCTGCGCCTCGGGGCTTTGCATGACGAACCCGATGGAGGAGGCGGACTCTCGAGGGGAAAGGCCGCGCGGGTCCTTCGGCGAGACGACCTCCCCGTCCTCGATGAGGCTCTTCCCCGCCACGGTGATCGACCCCTCGCGCCGCCCTTCGGGCATGAGCTCCGGCTTGAGCGAGCGCAGAAGAGTGGTCTTACCCGAGCCGGTCGAACCCACCAGCAAGCAGAAGTCGCCCTCCTCCACCTGAAAGCTCACTTCGTCGAGCACGCGCTCGCCCATCTTGCCGCGACGCTCCGCGCCGTCAGCGGGGTACGCGAACGAGAAGCCGTTTACTTCAACGAGCGCCACAGCCACCACTCCTTAACATACAGCACGACGGGGATGAGCATCATCAGCGCATAAGGGATGTAGCCCCACCACGCCACCAGCACGCTCGCCGTCGGATAGAATTGATATTGAGAACACGCGGTATACACCAAGACGGCGTTGACCAGCGCGAACGTCGCCGTCACCGCGACAACCGCCGCATCGGCGGAGGCGAAGCGGTAGCGTTTGTAGGTCGTGCGACGCGCACCGCAGTCGTAGCCGCGAGCGCGCATGGCGCTGCTGCGCTCGATGCCGTCTTCCATCCCCCAGCCCATGAGAATGCTGACGATCCTGAACCTGCCGTCCCGCTTCTGCTTCTTCGTTCGGGGCGCAGCGGCGCTCACGGCATCCTGCACCATGGCCACCGCCCGCCCGCGCAAGAGAAACTGGGGCACGAGACGCATCACCTGGGTGATCATCAGCGTGACCACAGGCGCGATGTTGCCGAACAGCGCCAGCGAGTTGTCGCTGTTCATGCAGGCGGAATAAGAAGAGAACCACATGAACACCGACGCCAACATGCCGCCCGCGCATGCGCCGTACAGCAAAGACTCCGCGTAGATGGCCATCATGCCGATGCGGAACACCTCGGTCGAGCCCATCGCGGAGAACAGCGGGTTGGCTATCGTCACGATAAGCCACATCGGAACGATCCAGGTGAGGGATCGCGCCGTCGGCTTGAACCCGCGCGTCACGCACGACATGATGAACGCGCCGATGAACGAAATAACCACGTACACCGGGTGCATCGCCGCCATGGAGAAGACGATGACGCATGCGAGGAAGACGAACGCGACCGCGGGGTGGTAAGTAGAGAACACGTTATCCATTGACCCTCCGATCAAACTTCGACGATATATGAAAAAGCGCCCGTCCCGGCGGGACGGGCGCTTACGACATAGACGTGCTAGCCGTTAATGTCGGTCACATATCGCCAGGCGATAACGTCACCGTCCTCGAGCTTGTACAAGCCCGCGGACATCTGGGGGTCGACCCCGTTGACGGAGTACTTCCAGCCCCACGCGCCCTTCGACGGATCCTCGGCAAGACCGCCGATAGCCGCCACGTACGCGCCGAACCCGGAGTTGGTCGCGTTCACGGACAGGCCGGTGGCCACCAGCGCGTCGAGCACGGTCGCGCCACGCTCGAACGTGAACTCCATGGGGCCCGCCGAGACGGGGTTGCCCACCGTGGCGCTGGTCACCGAGATGGACACGGTGACCACATCGCGGTCGGGAGCAGGCGCCGGCGCCGATGAGGAGCCGCCCTGGCCGGGCGTTACGACGGTCTCGGTGCCGCTTTGGACCACCTGGGTGGACTCGGAAGAGCCGCCCTCGGCGGAATCGGCCGCCTCGTCCTTCGCGCTGCTGGAAGCAGACGAGGACGCCGACGACGCCGCAGACGAGGAGCTCGCCGCGCTCGACGAGGAGGCCGTCGTCTGCATCAGGTTCGACGAGCCCCCCTTGTCCTCGCCGGGCGAGAACAAAAAGAACGCCGAAACCGCGATAAGGACGATCGCGACGATGGCGACCACGATAAGCGCGATGCGCTGGCCCTTACCGAGCGGCTTTTTCTCCTCGGGAGCAGCCGCCGGGGCGCCGGGAGCGATGCGAGCATCGCTCGGCGCCTTCTCGGTGGACTTCTCCACCGACGAGTTCTTGCTTTCCTCGGACACAACGATCATCCCCTACATCTGAGCGCGACGACGCGCGAACACGAAGTACAGGATAACGCCGAGAAGGGCGACAACGCCCAGCGCGATGCCGGCGATGGCGAGCGGGTTGAGCGTCGCGGGCGCGGGCTCAGGCTCAGCAGAAGCGGCGGCAGGCGCAGCCTCCTTCGCCTTGGGAGCGCCGGTCGCGTTCTTCGCGGTCGCGGGCGTGGCCTTGCCGTCCTCGGCGACCGAGGCCGCAGCCTCCTTCTTCACGTCGGAAAGCGGCGCGTTGGTGGTCACCACGGTGTAGGTGGGAACCACGGTCACGATCGGAGCCTGGCCGCCCACGTAGCCCTCGGGAACGGACGGATTCAGCTCATCGGGGTTGATCGGGGGCTTCACGCCACCGCCCGAGCTGACGTCCTCGCCCCACTTCGCGTAAAGCGTCATGTTGTCCGCAATCGGCGTGGAGAAGTCCCACGGCTGAGTCAGCTGCTTGTCGGCGAACCAACCCATGAACAGATGCCCCTCGCGCACCGGATCGCCCGGCTTGTTCATCGGCTTGTTCTGAGCCACCAGAGACGCAGGCATGTGCGAGCCGCCGTTGGTCTCGAAGGAGACCGAGAAGCTCGGGGCCGCGCTCAGCTTGAACAGCGTGCCGGAGTCGTTGGTGTAGTACAGGTTGCCCGCAGCGTCGGCCACCACCGAAGCGATGGTGAAGTTCTGCAGCATCTGCTCGGGGATGAAGATCTGCTCGGCCTTGTCGTCACCGAGCTTGTAGCGGTACACGCCGCCCGGGTTGTTGTCGCAAGTGAAGTACGCGTAGGTGCCGTCGCCCTGGACCGAGATCAGAGGAGACGCCTGCGCCAGGCCAAGGCCCGCCACGACGTTGGACTCGATGGTCATGGTGGCGATGTCGACCACGACGATGAGGCCGTTGCCCTTAGCGGCGTTGGTGCTGTCAGCACCGCAGACAACCGCCTTGCCGTCGACGATCGAAGGCGTCGAGGTGGACGTCACGGCGAAGTCGACCGAAGCGACCTCCTTCAGCGTGTTGCCCGAACGCTCGATCTTGTGCAGCACGCCGTCGTTTTGAGTAACGGCCAGGTAGGTGCCGTTGCCCTTGGCGTCGACGTCAGCCGCCACGATGCCGGCGCGAATCCTGTCGCTCAGCGCGATCGAGGCGATGGTGTCGCCGGTCTTGCCGTCGATGAGCGCCACGTTGCCGGCGTCATCGCCGAGAATGAGCTCACTGCCGGAAGTCGCAGCGCCGGCCCAGTAGTAGCCTGCGCCGTTCTGCTCGTTTTTGCTGGTCTTCTTCGTCCACTGGACGGAACCGTCCTTCAGGGAGACGCAGACCATGACGCCCTCGTCGCTGGGAGCCCAAGAGGAGCCGGGCGAGAACATCGTGTAAATGCAGCCATCAGCGATGGTGACGGTGGACATGGCCTGGTAGAGCGTGCCATTGCCGAAGTCGGCGAGGGCCGGTGTCTTCCAAACGCAGGTCAGGGTGTCGGCCGTGTAAGCGGCGATCTTGCCCTTGTCCATCGGGACGATGATGAGGCCGTCGGCGTAAGCCAGACGGCAGATCTGCTGCGTCTGCTCGCCGGTGGGAGCGGAAGCCACGAGCTTGCCGGTCTCGCCGTCGATGCGCTGGACCTTACCCATGGCGACGATGAACACATCGCCGTCAACGATCAGCGGGTCGGAGACGGTCGCGTACCAGCCGCCGTCCTTGAAGTCGTAGGTCCACTCGGCCTGTGTGCCGTCGGTCGGCGTCGGCGCGGTCACGACAGGACCCGCGGGACCGCCGGCGAAGCCGGGCCAATCAGCCCCCAGCTCGGGACGCGGAGCGGTCGGATCGACCACGAAATCGCTCTTACCGGGAAGAGAGGCGCCGTCAGCCGCGTAGTACCACGCAACCGAATCGCCCACGCGCAGCTTCACCTCGGAAGCGGCAACGGTCGAAGGCTTGCCGTTGATGAACAGCTGCCAGTACTTCTTGGTGCTGTCATCCCAGCCGAGGACACGGCCGTCAAACGGAGACGTGATGGTCTTGAGGTAGAAACCGTACGCTCCATCGGGATCGTAGTCGGCCTTAAGGCCCGCGGCCTCGAATGCGGCGATGGTCGCATCAGCCGCGGTAGCGCCCTGCTTCACATCGAAGGCCTTCTCGGCGGCCCAGGTCTGGATGTTGCCCGCAGCGTCGACGCCGGTGACGCCGCATTTCACCTCGATGGTCTCGGGCAGAGTCGGGATGCCCTGGCCGGTTGCGCTGTACACCCAGGTCACGACGTCTCCGGCTTTCAGCGTGACGCCCGAGGCGCCCAAGCTCGAGGACTTGCCGTTCACGAACAGCTGCCAGTACATCTGAGTCGCGTTATCCCAACCGAGCACGCGTCCGTCGAAGGGGGACGTGATGGTCTTGAGGTAGAAGCCATACGTTCCATTGGGATCGTAGTCGGCCTTAAGGCCCGCACGGTCGAACGCCTCGATCGTCATGTCGGCAGCGTTCGCGCCCTCCTTCATCGTAAAGGAAGACTCAGGGGCCCATGCCTGGGGGTTGCCGTCGGCGTCAATGCCGATGACGGAGCATTTAGCCTCGATCTCCGCGGGAACGACCGGGATGCCCTGTCCAAACGAGCAGTACGCCCAAGTCACAACGTCGCCGGACTTAAGGTTGACGCTGGAGGCGCCCACGTTCGACGATTTGCCGTTCACGAACAGCTGCCAGAAGCGCCCGGTCTGCTGATCGAACGCGAGCACACGGCCGTCGTTGGGCGAGGTGATGCTCTTGAGGAAGAAGCCGAAGGTGTCGTTGGGGTTGTAATCCGCCGTCAGACCCGCGCGCTCGAACGCAGCGATGGTCAATGCGTCAGCGGCATCGCCCGCCTTCATCTCGAAAGACGACTCGGGCAGCCATGACTCGGCGTTACCGTCGGCGTCCATGCCGATGATGGCGCACTTTACCTCGATGGCCGCGGGGTCAGCCGCCACGCCGCCGGCAACCTCGCCGGACTCGGCGCCCTCGGGCTGCACGCCGGCGTCGGCGTCAACGGAGCCCTCAGCAGGAGCCTGCGCCGCGTCTTCCGCGGTCGCCTTGTCGGCCGCAGCATCTGCCGTGGCCTCGTCGGCAGGAGCTGCCACCTGCTCGACTGCAGCAGGCACAGCGTCCTGCTGCTCATCTTCCGCAACGCCCGCAAGCGCGGCCGTCGGCAGCATCGACACGATCAGCGTGATCGCGACGAACAGGGGGAAGATTTTTTGGAGCAAACCCGTTGCGGGTTCTTGCGAGCGTTCCAGACCGCTCGCCGCACCGCGCGTGCGAGAAGCACGCGGCGGAGCCTGCGTTCTTCCTAACATATTCGGAGCCTTTCTATCCAGGGCGTTTTGCGACGAATGAGTGCTCCGACTTCGCTTCGCGGGAAGGCGATCGCCTTTCGAGAACCCTTGCGAGCATTTACGGTTGCTGGCACAGCGAGGGATTTTCACCCTCATTCCCTCAAACTCGACGCCGTTCGCCGAGCCCGCGCCATGTTTAGACGCGATCATCGTCCGCCATTCAACCTTTATAGTTTAGCACCATTAGTTACGCGCGAACGCAGATCGCATCATGCCTTTATTAGATCAGGTCATTTCACTTTCTGCATACTAAGCCTCTGAACAGGCTGCTCTTTCAACAAAATCGCTTTCCTATACATCGTTTGCCGCCCAATGAAGAACAGATCCGCCGCTCAACGATGGGCGCATGCCCGCCCATGAACTCAGCGAGACGACCCTTCACGCTAAATTGACAAGGCCCCTCGATCACGAAGCGCCCGCCGTCTCCCATCAGGAGAAAAACGACGGCGCCCCAACCGACCGAGGGGCCCTCATCTCTTCAGGAAAGCGCGTGCCCTACACGCCCATCAGCACGACCGACAGCGCGATGATCACGCCCACGACCGACTCGCCGCCCAACAAGCCCGAAGCCACGACCAACCCGGACTCGTCACTGCGCGCGCGCATCTCCTCGAGGCTCGGCGCCTCATCGGCGCCCATCGCGATAAGCTGCTCGCGCGCGCGGCGATGCCGCGCCTTGCAGATGGCGTCGTAGATAAGCTTCGCGACCATGCCGAGCGCCGCGGTAAAGGACATGTAAAACGGCAGGTACACGCCCAAGCCGAGCATCATCGCGGGCAGGCCCGCGATCTGCAGAACGAATCCGACGACCAGCCCGATAGCGAACGCCGGCACGCTCGGGATGCCCGCGATCATCGTCGCGACCACCGAAGCCTGAGCCGCCACGAACTCCTTGCCAGGACCGAACGAATCCGCACCGTAGGCGCTCACCAGCACGAACATCACCGACACGGCCACGATCGCGCCCAAAACAGCGCCCATAGCCTGGCCGATCCACTGCGCCTTGGGGTCCGTGCCCAGAATGCGGCCCGCCTTGAAATCGTTCATGACATCGCCCGCCAAGCCGCACGCGACCGACACCACGCCGGCGACGAAGAACAGCTGGACCTGCGGCACGTTCGACACCGCCGCCACGGCTAAAAGCACGATGAGGCCGAAGATCTCCATCGGGTCGATGCCCGTCTGCCCGACGCTCTGCGCGCTCATGGCCGTGGTGATCCACGCAAGCGCCACCACGATGATCGCGGGAACGGGGCCCAGCTCCAGCACAAAGCACACGATGAGCGCGCAGGCGGCAACCGCGCAGGCAGCCAAGCCCGCAGTGATGCGGAAGCGACGACGTGATCCGCCATCGCGCTCGGCGCGATTCGCCTTCTTCTTGCTCGACGAGGAACCGACCGACGCCGCGCGGACGCGCGAGTAGATCAACTTGGCGACCACACCGAAGCCGGCGCCCATCATAAGGCCCATGCCAAGGCTCGACACGATGCCCTGCCCCGTTGCAATGTCCCACAAACCCGCGTTCGACGCGCCCACGATAAGGCCGAAGTTGGCGAACAGAGCGCCCGCGATCCACGTGACGACCGCGCCGACGCCCACCAGATACCCCACGGCCAAAAGCATCGGCGAGCAGTAGATGCCGAACGCCACACCCGGAATCGGCAACGTCGCGATCATGGCGGGGATGACGCCGAGCGCATCGCGCAGCGCGCAGAACACGCCCGCCACGCCCATGGCGCCGAACAGTTTGCCGCCCGTTTTCTTCGACGAAGAGCCCTTCGCTCTCGTCTCCGCGCCCGGCGCGGCATCGGCGCCGCCGTTGCCCGCGATAAGGGTCTGAGCCGCCGCCTGACCGATGGGGAATTCGAGATCGTCGTCCTCGATGAAGTGCCTGCGGAGGGCGGCGGTGCACACCAGACCCATCACGACGCCCGCGATGGCGACGGCGAACATCTCGCCCCACGAAACCTCCCCCGCGCCGAGCATCCAGATGCCGGGGATGGTGAACGCGAGCCCGCCCGCGACCATGGCGCCGGCGGACATGATGGTGTGCGTGACGTTCGCCTCGTTAAGAGTGGCGGTGCCGCGTTTGCGGTCAATCGCCTTCAAGAAAAACAGGGAAATGATGGCGGCGAAGATTATCGGCCAGGGAAGAGCGCCCATTTTCAGCGCCGTGTAAACCGATGCCGCGGTGATGACGGCGCAGCCGATAAGCCCGACCACGGCGCCACGCAGGGTCAGCTGACCCTTAGGGATGTTCATATTCGTCTCCTTCGGTATATCCGCTTCCCCTCATCCGGGAAGTCGGGTTACGCTATGACGGGTGTAGTATAGTCGCACCGCGCGCAAAATACCTCACCGGTTTTGCAGTACCGCGGTCGAATTCGCGCATTCGACCGCGCTCAGGGAGACCCCGCATGAAGAACAACCGCACCTCAGCGCCCGACGCGAACGCGGGCCTGCTCGCCATCGACGTGCGAAACGCCGCAACCCGCTTCGGCCTTTTCGCCGGCGATGAAGAGCGCCCCTTCGCCACCTGGTCGATCAGCACCCCGCCCTCGCTCACCGTAGACGAGGCGAAGCGCGAGCTGCATTCGTTCTTCGCCATGGCGGCGGCGGGCATCGCGACGGCGCCGGGCAGCGGCGCGACCTACGGCGCGACGACCGCCGACGCCGCGGGCTCTGCCACCGCATCTCTCCCCGGAACCGCCATCGTGGCGTCGGTCGTGCCCATGCTGACCGACACGTGGTCGAACGCCGCGCGCTTCTTCACGGGAACTCGCACGCTCGTCGTGGGACCCGGGCTGAAGACGGGCATCCCCATGCGCTACAACGACCCCGCGCACATCGGCGCCGACCGCATCGCCAACATCGCCGCCGTCGTGGCGCGTCGGATCGCCCCCGCCCTCGTCATCGACCTGGGAACGACCACCAACATCGAGGTGATCGACCAATCGGGCGGTTTTTGCGGCGGCGTCATAGCGCCCGGCATCGACGTGTCCGCACGCGCCGTGTCCGAGTCGGCAGCCAAGTTGACGCAGATCACCATGAAAGCGCCCAAGAGCATCATCGGGAAAAACACCGACGACGCCGTGCGCTCGGGCATCGTCATGGGAGAGGTTGCCCGCATCGACGGGCTGGTCGCCATGATATGGGACGAACTGGGCACGCAAACGCCGATTATCATGACCGGCCATGGCGCGAGCGGCATAGCCGCGCTTTCGTCACTTGACATAGAAGTGGAGAGCGACCTGACCCTTTCGGGGCTGCGCACGCTCGCGTTCCAGAACAAACGCTGACGAACCATCGACGAAACCCGAAAGGAGAAACCGTGGCCCACCCCGAGAAGAGCGCCGAGCTCGACCCCGACCTTCCGCACTTCGCGAACACAGAATGCCCCTACTTCCCCTGCCACGAAGGCATCGAGCCGCACCTGTTCAACTGCCTGTTCTGCTTCTGCCCCCTCTATGCGCTCGGCGAGGATTGCGGAGGCTCGCCTGTTTTCAGCGAAAACGGCGTGAAGGACTGCTCGCGGTGCACGCTCCCGCATCGGGGCAACGCCGGCAACCGGCTCGTTAACGATAAGTTCGCAATGCTGTCCGGCCTCGCACGGAAAGCACGCTGAGGACTATGCTAGGACGAACGCTGTGAACCGAGCACAACACCAGGAGCACGCATGTCGCCGATAGATTCGATCCGCTTTTCGAGAAAACACGGGCGCAACGCGCGCGGCGAGGCCGAGCCGCCGGAGGCCGCTGCGCACCTCGCCGCCACCCCGGCGGACGAAGCCGCACAGCCCACCGCGGACACGGCGGATGCAGCCTCGCGGCGCGATGGAGAAGAGAGACGCGCGAGGACGCCGCTCGGCTTCAAGATATACGGAATCCTCTGCATCATCGGCGGTCTTGCGCTCGTGCCTCAGAACATCGCGATGCTCGTGGACACGTGCCTGTACTTCGCCAACGGCGAGCTGAGTCACAACTCGCTCATCACGCAAGTCCTCTACGTGCTCAACGTCGCCCTGGTCGCCGTCATCGTCGTCGCTTTCGTCGTGTTCGGCGTCAGGCTCGTCTTGTTCAAGCGGCGCGGCGCACGGCAAACCGCCGAGTTCATCATCGTCCTTCTGGCGGCGGGTTGCCTGTGCTCGCTCATGCTGGTCGGCGTCTCCTACGACTTGGTGGGCTACCTGGCGACCACCGTCCTGCTTGTGGCGATGCTCACCTACGTCGACCCTTCGCTTTCCGACGAACGTCAGCTTCAACGCAAGCTGCGCGACATGGAGACGCGCGAGGAGCTTGAAGAGGGAACGCTCGGACGCGACGAAACGGGGCGAGGCTACATCGCGCTCGATTTCTTCAACTTGTTCTGGATCTTCGTCATCGCGTGCGTGATGGGCGACGCCATCGAGACGGTCTACCATATGCTCGTCGTCGACCCCGGCGTCTTCCAAATTCGCGCGGGGATGCTGTGGGGGCCGTTCTCGCCGATTTACGGATTCGGCGCGGTGCTGATGACCATCGCGCTCAACCGCTTCCATAAGTCAAACATCGTCGTGATCTTCCTCGTAAGCGCCGTCATCGGCGGAGCGTTCGAGTACTTCGTCAGTTGGTTCCTGCAGTTCGCGTTCGGCGCCTGCGCCTGGGACTACACCGGCACGTTCCTCAGCATCGGCGGACGCACGAACTTCCAGTTCATGTGCATGTGGGGCGCGCTCGGCGTCGTCTGGATCAAGCTCATCCTGCCCGTGATGCTCAACGTGGTCAACCTCATTCCCTGGAAGTGGCGCTACTCCGTGACGTTGGTTTGCGCCGTGCTGATGCTGTTCGACGGGGCCATGACGCTGATCACGCTCGACTGCTGGTACGGAAGGCTCGCGGGAATGCCCGCCGATAACGCCATGGCCGTCTTTTGCGCCGACCACTTCGACAACACGTACATGGCCGATCGGTTCCAAAGCATGTCGATCGACCCGAGCAGCGCAACCCGCGCACGATAGCTGCGGCTGCGCCCGCGCTGCGGCTGCGGCGGGGTCGGCGAACACGGCGATCGCAGCGGCGCCAGGGCGCGCACCCGCGTCACCGCGCGCCCAACCGCGCCCCGCACCGATCGCAACAGCGTACGCCCGCCATGCACCCACGGCACACGACCACAGCGCCGTCGTGGATCGCGCCCGGGCGCGTGCTCGAAAGAAGGCGCACCGATTCCCGTTTTTCAACGACTGGGGGTGCTGCGCCCAGACCGGACCGATTCCTA
>ERZ1673722.2247-NODE-2247-length-16471-cov-4.486842_pt1 | contig 16471 bp, 15 predicted proteins | sample MGYA00580222_ERZ1673722 | MGnify/ENA primary metagenome ERZ1673722 (study PRJEB41218, sample SAMN15661750) | gut metagenome | host: Homo sapiens | place: Canada: London | collected 2015-08-20/2019-03-30 | study: EMG produced TPA metagenomics assembly of...
TAATTGTTCACCATCGACGGCGTGACGATCTTCTCGTCGGGCAGGTGAAGCGGCCTGAGGGTGCTCTCGAGCAGCTCGATGAGCTGATCCATGTATAGATCGATCGAGGGGATCTCGTCGTAGCGGGGAAGGTGGAGCGCGGCGATTCCCGAGGCGAACTCGCTTGTATCCGCTAACGATTTCATAGACTTCCTCCGTTTCTGCCTTGCGCTGCTCCGGTTGAGTTCCCGTATCGGACGAGCTGCCGGTTGAGGGCGCTGCTGCGCCCGGGATCCACCGTGTCGGGTGGCGCTCCCGATGCCTGCGATCCTCGCAATGTCGGTGATTCTCCCGATGCCGGGCTATTCCTCCGATCGCTCCGCCGGAAGGCTCTTCCAGCCGCTACGCGCGCCCGCCTTTCCGCCGAAGTATCCGTTGCACCGCTTCTGTTTCTCGGGGATAAACATAGCAGACGTCCCGGGTGTGGTCAATTTCTAAAAACGGTTGACGGAATATATCGAATTACATAAGCTGGTTTTAATAACTAGATCGAGTGATTTCGAAAGAGAGCGCCATGAGCAACGGCAAGATCGCCATCGTCGTCGATTCATGCACCGATGTGCCTGAAGCCGATATCGAACGTTTTGGCATGTACGTGGTTCCCCTGCAGATCAATTACGAGAAGGAGAGCTTCCTTGACAAGGTGACCATCTCCGCCGAGGAGGTTTACTCGCGCCTTGGGGAGGAGGTTCCGCGCACATCCACGCCGACGCCGGCGGTGGTGGAGGAGGTTCTCGATCGCGTGGTGGCGGACGGCTACGATCAAGCGGTCGTCGTCACCATTTCAAGCGGGCTGTCCTCAACCTATGATCTTCTGAGGTCGGTCGCCACCGGCATGCCGCATTTGCGCTCGGTGCTCGTCGACTCGAAGAACATCGGCATGGGCGCGGGTTTGGTCGTGCTGGCGGTGGCGCGCATGGTCGAGGCGGGCGCTACGCTTTCCGACATCGAGCGCGCGGTGCCCGGCATCGTCGAGAACACGAAGGTGTTTTTCTGCGTCGACACGCTCGATTACCTCGTGCGCGGCGGCCGCATCGGGAAGGTCACGCATGCGGTGGGCAGCCTGCTTGACATGAGGCCCGTCATCAGCTGCAACGAGGACGGTGTGTATTACACGGTCGCCAAGGCGAAGGGCCGCAGGCAGTCGCTGAAGCGCATGATGAAGTGCGCGATGGAGGTCGCCGAGGGCTTTGATAGGTGCGTGGGCGCCGTGGTGAACGCCGCTGCCCAAGATGAGGCCGACGCGATTCTCGCCGAGTTGAAAGCGAAGGCGGGCAACGTCGAGAAATGGCACATCGGGCATATCTCGCCTGCGCTCGTCGTTCACGCAGGCCCCGGCATGGTCGGGGTCGGTTTCCAAAAGATTCTTTCGTAGACGGTTATCGAAGCCTGTCGTTATCGCTCGGCGTGTCTTGAAAAAAGCAAACACCTGTTCTATAATTGCGCCCATGCTTTTCGATATGAGGTTAGGAGCGGCATGTCCGGCGTCGAGCGCGTTGTTTTGGGGATCGACCCCGGTTTGGCTAACACCGGCTGGGGCGTCATAGAGCAGCGCGGTCCTCGGCTTTCCTGCGTTGCCTACGGGTGCGTTTCAACGCCGGCGTCGATGCCGCTTGCGCAGCGTTTGCTGAAGATCCACGACCAGATCGGCGCGGTGGTCGGGCGGTTTCGCCCGACCTGCGTCGGCATAGAGACGGTTTGGTTCGGGCAGAACATCACGGCGGCGTTCGCGACGGGCCAGGCGCGCGGGGCGGCGCTCGTCGCCTGCGCGGAGGGCGGGCTTGAAGTGGGGGAGTTCGCCCCTCGCCAGATCAAGCTCGCCGTGGTTGGCGAGGGCGGTGCTGAAAAGGAGCAGGTTCAGTACATGGTCAAGCGTCTGCTGAACCTCGAGCGAACGCCGCAGCCCGATCACGCGGCCGATGCGCTCGCTGCGGCCATCTGCTACACGACGCACGACGGCCTGTCTCAAGCCGAGAAGCGCTTCGATGAGATGGTCGCCGCTGCCCAGATGCGCGAAGCCGCGCGTGGTGCATGCGGGTCCCGATAGACAAGAAGGTGGCGCGATGATTGCTTTTCTCGACGGACGTCTTGCCGGTAGAAGCTTGCAGGCGGCCTACATCGATGTTTCGGGCGTTGGCTATGCCGTTCAAATGTCGGCAAGCGCGCTGTCCAAACTTCCTGAGGCGGGCTCTTCGGTTCGCGTTCTCACGTATCTGCAGGTGAGCGATAGCGGCGTGGCGTTGTACGGCTTTCTATCCGAAGAGGAGAAGGAGCTGTTCGAGCGACTCATCACGGTGAGCGGGGTGGGCCCGAAGGTCGCGCTCGCCGCGCTTTCAACGTTTTCGCCCCGCGCTCTCGTCGATGCGGTGGCGGCTCAGGACACCGCGCTCATCTCGAAGATTCCGGGTGTCGGAAAAAAGACCGCCTCGCGCATCGTGCTCGAGTTGAAGGGGTCGTTCGACTTGTCGGGAGACTCCCTGTTCGCTTCCTCCCCCGATGCTCCCGCCGCCGACGCGGCGGTGAAGGGTGCGACCGAGGCGTTGCTGTCCATGGGGTTCACATCGGCGGAGGCCGAGCTTGCGTTGAAGGGATCGCCTGAGGGCGCAGGGGAGACCGCGCTGCTACAATATGCTCTCAAACGCTTGGGGAGTCGATAGGCGAATATGTTCAATAATGTGGAAATAGAAGGCATGGTGTTCGAGGCGCGTTCCGGCGAGGGCGACGATGCTCTTTCGCGCGAGAGGGTTGTCACGCCCGATCTCGTGGAGGATGATCTCGCGCTCGATCGATCGCTGCGCCCGAAGCGCCTTGCGGATTACCTCGGTCAGACCAAGGTGAAGGAATCCCTCGGCATTCTCATCGAGGCGGCGCAGGCGCGCAACGACGTGGTGGATCACATTCTGTTCTCAGGCCCTCCCGGTTTGGGCAAGACCACGTTGGCGGCGGTGGTTGCCAACGAGCTCGGGTCCAACATCAGAACGACGTCGGGGCCCGCCATCGAGCGCACGGGGGATCTTGCCGCCATCCTCACGAACCTCGAAGAGGGCGACGTCTTGTTCATCGACGAGATCCATCGGCTGAATCGCATGGTGGAGGAGGTGCTTTATCCCGCCCTCGAGGACTTCGCTCTCGACATCGTCGTGGGCAAAGGCCCTGCCGCACGCTCCATCCGGCTCGACATTCCGCGGTTCACGCTCATCGGGGCCACCACGCGCACCGGCCTTCTGACCGGTCCTCTGCGTGATAGGTTCGGTATCGCGTATCGTCTGCAGTACTACACTCCCGAAGAACTTGCTTCCATCGTGAAGCGTTCGGCGCGCATCCTCGACGTCTCCATCGACGAGGGCGGTGCGCTCGAGATAGCCCGCCGCAGCAGGGGAACGCCGCGTTTGGCCAACCGCATGCTGAAACGCGTGCGCGATTGGGCCCAGGTTTGTCGGGACGGCGACATTACCGAGGACGTGGCATCGGCGGCGTTGAGCTTCTTCGAGGTTGACGAGCTCGGGCTCGACGCGATCGACAACCGCATCCTCGAGCTTCTGTGCGTGCAGTTCTCGGGGCGGCCTGTGGGACTGACCACGCTTGCGTCCGCGCTTGCCGAGGATCCCGATACGGTCGAGGACGTGTACGAGCCGTATCTCATGCAGCAGGGCCTCATGATGCGCACGCCGAAGGGCCGCCAGGCCACCATGCGCGCATGGGAGCAGTTGGGCCTTACGGCGCCGGGCGAGCCGAACTGATGCTGCTGCCGACTTGATGAAGAGGGGGAGTGGAACGTGTTCGAACGCGATTACCTGATGAGGCTTATCATGAACTTCATGCAGGGCATTCGATTGTCCCTGGAGCGCGCTGCGGACGGGCATGACCCGGCGGGTGCCGCCGATTCGCTCGACAACGCCATCGGCTCCGCGACCGACATCGATCCCGCCACGCTTCTCGCGCTCACACCCGACTCCATCGCGACCATCATGCAGGTTTCGGGCGTCGACCCGAAGGTGACTGAGTACATCGCGCGTTCGCTGCTGCTCTCGTCCCGCTATCACGCGGATGCGGGCGATGTCGAGACGGCTGCGCTCCGCATGGAGCAGGGGCTTGCCGTCGCGCGAGCGTACGGGCACGATGTGAGCGCCTCCGATGCCGACCCCGCGTCCATGAAGCGTTTTATCGGGTAGCGGGGCGTGCTTGATCGCGCGGCATCGATGCGCGTCGCCGTTACGCCTTCGTGTTCAGCGAGAAAGGGCTCTGCCGATCCCGTGAACTGGCCTGCTTGCTGACGCTGCAGCCGCGCTGCTCACGATGGGCCGCGTTAGGGTGCGGTCGCGTAAGAGGTTTCTCGCACCTTGATTCGAGCGCGGTCAAATAATCTTCGGTCGCGCGTTATTCCCGCCTTGAAAAGCGGATATATAGCGTATAGTAGAGGGGTGCCCGTAAAAATTGGGCATGTGCTGCCGCCATGCAGCATTTGGTTTACCTTCCCGGAGACGGGGAGAGGAAAGAGGATAGCGAAATGGCAGAAGGTACTGTTAAGTGGTTTAACCCGGAGAAGGGTTACGGCTTCATCTCTCAGAGCGACGGCGAGGACCTGTTCGTTCACTTCTCTGAGATTCAGATGGACGGTTTCAAGACTCTGGATGAGGGTGCTGCGGTATCCTTCGACGTCACCACGGGCCAGAACGGCAAGCTTCAGGCGAGCAACGTCGTCAAGCTCTAAGCTGACCTCGAGATCTCGATAACTGAAACGAAGGCCCCGCGATATTTCGCGGGGCCTTTTTCGCGTCGTTCGCTCATCGGTCGGGAGTCGGTTCCGCACGTGCCAGTCAGGCATCGACTATGCGCGCTGTGGTGAGGCGGAGCCTTCCTTCGTCCTGCACGTCGTAATTGATGAAGTACGAAACAACAATTACGTCCCCGACGGCGAAATCGAAAGGGACGGCGAGGGGGTCTTCGGAAACGAGGAAAACACGAACCTGCTCGCCGTCGTTTGCTTCCTCTACGGTGAGCTCCATGCGCCATGCGGACTCGCTCGTTTCCTCTAGGGCCGTCACGACCCCTCTTTCCATGCGCACGTTCGGCCCCGGCCCTATTTCCATGGTGGCTTTCTCGTAAGATTCCATGGAAATGCCGCCGACGATGAGAAGCAGTGTCGCTGCGATTGAAACGAGGGCGATGCGTTTAGCTTTCACTTTCCGTCTCCCGTAGTTCACCGGCTTCGAGCATAGGCCGCCTTGAAGGCAGGACGTTTCGTCATGCCGATTCTTCTGTCGTTTTGACGCTCGGGCAAGACGTTTTAATAGATGAACATCGCGTCGCCGAAGGAGAGCAGGCGGTAGCGCTCGTCTATTGCGTGTTGGTACGCATCCATGATCATGTCGCGGCTCGCGAACGCCGACACTAGCATCATGAGCGTGGACTTCGGCACGTGGAAGTTCGTGACGAGGGCGTCAACCACGTGGAACTCGTAGCCCGGCAGAATGTAGAGCGATGTCGCCTCGCGGTTGCGTGCGCGTAGCTTGCCCGCTTCGGCGTCCCAGGCGCTTTCGAGCGAGCGCACCGAGGTGGTGCCGACGGCGACGACGCGCCCGCCCGCCGCGTGCGTGCGTTCAACCGCCTCCACGACGTGCGGGCTGACCGTGTAGAACTCGGTGTGGATGACGTGGTCGGCGGGGTTCTCCTCGTCGACGATGCGGAACGTGTCGAGCCCCACTTCAAGCTCGACGGTCTCCCAGCCGATGCCCTTCTCGCGCAAGCGCTCGATGAGCTCGGGAGTGAAGTGCAATCCCGCGGTCGGCGCCGCGGCAGAGCTCTCCCTTTTCGAGAAAACGGTCTGGTACATCTCCTCGTCGCCCGCGTAGCCTTTAATGTAGGGAGGCAGCGGCGTGTGACCGACCGCGTGCAGCGCCTCGTCGAGCGAGGGCAGCTCGGTCGTGAGTTTCGCCACGCGCTCGCCGCGCTGCGCGCCCGGCGCCCAGTCGACGATCTCGGCGGACAGCGCCACCTCGCCTCGCGCGTCGGTGAAATCGACGACGGCCCCCGACCCGGGCTTCAGGCGTTTGCCCGGTCGTACGAGCACCTCCCACCAGGCCAGCTTGTTCGTGCGCGGCTCGGGTCCGCCGCATTCCCTCAGCAGAAACACCTCTGCCGCACCGCCCGTGCCGCGCTTGGCGCCCAAAAGGCGCGCCGGCATGACGCGGGTCTCGTTGGCGATCAGCAGGTCGCCGGGGCGCAGGTAGTCGATGATATCGCGGAAGATGCGGTCTTCGATGGCGCCCGTCGAGCGGTCGAGCGCGAGCATGCGGCACTCGTCGCGCACCGGAGCCGGCGCCTGCGCGATCAGTTCTTCGGGAAGGTTGTAGTCGAAGTCGGAAGTTAGCATGTGGGTTCCTTTTTCGCGTCGTCGTTTGGGGAAGCGGCGGGTGTCGCCGGGGCGCCGTGCGCGGGGGTTGCAGGCGCTGAGGGGCTGTCGTTCGCAGGTGCGGCGGGCGTTGACGGGGCGCTGTCCGTAGGCGCCGCCGGGGCCTCGCCTCGATTCGCCTCCCGCAGTTGCTTGAGGATCGCGCGCTTTCGCGCTTGCTTCGTGTCGTAGGCGGTGCGCTCGGCCTTCCTCTCGCGCCGCGCGCGCTCCTCGGCGGCACGCTCCTCGGCGTGCTCGGCGGCCTCACGCGCTTTCTTCTCGACGCGCTCCCGCTTCCGCTCCGCGCGCTCCGCCGCCGCCTCCTCGTCGGAGAATCGGCACCCGCAGTAGTTCTGGCGGTAGAGGCCCTCTTCCCGCGATCGTTTGGTCGCGTTGTCGTAGTAGGGGCGGTAGTCCTCGAACAGGGCCGCAACACCCGCTTTCTCGCATGCGCGGACAAGCTCTTCTTCTATGACGTCGGTGTATTGGTAGGGACTCACCGAGAGCGTGGTGCCAAGCGCATCGAACCCGTGCTCGGACGCGTGGCGTGCGGCCTCCTCGAACCGGATTCGGTAGCACGCGCGGCAGCGCGCACGCCGCGCGTTTTCGGCTTCACGTCCATGACCGAACGCCCCGGCGTTAAGCGCGCCGTCATCGAGCACGTCGCCGGCGATGACGCCGAAGCGCTCCCGTGCGGCGTCGCCGATGCGGCCGACCACATCCTCCCAACGCTTCGGATCGTAGGTTCCCTCGGCAAGCGCGAGGTCCTCGCGAACGGACCACTCCTTAATGGTGTCGAGCCGATGCTCGTATTCCCCGTCGGGATGGATGTTGGAGTTCGCGTAGAAGATGCTCGGCTCGATGCCCCGCTCGCGGAGAAGCCTCACCGGCTCCATGGAGCACGGGCCGCAGCACGCGTGAAGCAGCAGCTTCACCTGGTTTTGGTTTGCATGTTTCATGCGCGATATACTACCATTTCACGGTTAGAACGTGACGATGTGCATGGGAACTGCGAATCGGTTGCCTCCCGACGCGTGCTGAATCTCGCCGAAGCTTGCAAGGCGCCTGCGCCGTGACGACGCAGAGCGGGCGCTTTTCGTCGGCCCGCTCGCGGAAGGAGGCGCATCGAGGTTCGCGGTCTGTGCGCATCTTTGTTTTGCGAGCAAGGAGAATTGTCATGACGACTACCACCGCCGCGTATCGCGCGGTGTTTTTCGATTTGGATGGGACGCTTTTGCCCATGGAGCTCGACGAGTTCATGAACGCGTACTTCAAAGCGCTCGGCTCTTTCGTGGCGCGCAAAGGGCTCGATCCCGCTTCGTTTTCAGCGGGCTTGAAAGCCGGCACGGCCGCGATGGCGGAAAACGACGGGGCGCGCACCAACGCCGAGGCGTATTGGGAGACGTTCTTCCGCCATGTCGAAGGGGATGGGGCGGCTTGGCGCGCGGTCCTCGATGAATTCTACGAAACCGAGTTCGGCGATATCGGCAAGACGGTGACCCCGAACCCGTTTGCGTCGCGCGCGGTGGAGACGTTGGTGGAGAAGGGCTATCCGGTGGTTCTCGCCACCATGCCGATGTTCCCACGTCGTGCTGTGGAGTGGCGTCTTGTGTGGGCGGGCGTCGATCCGAGTTTGTTCTCGCGACTCACCACGTTCGAGAACTCGACCTCGGTGAAACCGAAGCAGGCGTATTGCGCCGAGGTCGTGGCGGCGTGCGGCGTGCGCGGCGAGGACGTGCTGATGGTCGGCAACAACACGGTGGAAGATCTCTGCTTCACGGGCGTCGGCTGCGATGTGTACCTGATCACCGATCATCTGCTCGACCCGGTGTCTTACGACCTCGACCGGGTGAAGCATTCGACCATGGAGGAGTTCTGCGCCTGGGCGGAGGCGCTCGAGCCGTGTTCGAGCCCGGCATGCGATATCGAAGCCGGTCGGGTGGACGCCGATGCCGTCGCGCGCGTGCTTAAGCGGGATCTGACGGTTTCCGCCGATCAACAGAAGGCCGATCTGGAGGCCGCTTGGGCGACCAACGACGAAGTGATGAAGAGGGCGCGCGATGCTGCGCATGACGAGGGGGAGGCGAAGTAGATGGCATTGTTCGATTGCACCTGCGATGCGCAGTCGGGGCATGCGCGAGCGCTGACGTACGAGACGGCGCACGGGACGTTCCAGACGCCGATGTTCATGCCCGTAGGCACGCATGCAACCGTGAAGGGGGTGTTGCCGTCGCAGCTGCGCGAGCTTCAGTCGCAGGTGGTGCTGTCCAACACGTACCATCTCGCCATGCGCCCGGGTGCCGACTTGGTTGAGGAAGCAGGCGGCGTTCACAAGTTTATGAACTATGACGGCCCCATGCTCACCGACTCGGGCGGTTTCCAGGTGTTCTCGCTGGCTGACACGGTGAAGCTCTCCGACGATGGCGTCACGTTCAAGAGCATTTACGACGGCGCGAAGATCCACTGGACGCCCGAGGAGAACATGGCCATCCAGCAGAAGATCGGCGCCGACATCGCCATGCAGCTCGATCAGTGCGCGCCGTATCCGGCGACGCGCGAGTTCGTTCAGAAGGCCGTCGACTATTCGAGCGCATGGGCGCGCCGCTGCCTGGCGGCGCACACGCGCGAGGATCAGACGCTGTTCGGCATCGTGCAGGGCGGCATGTTCCTCGATTTGCGCCTGGAATCCGTGCGCCGCCTGAAGGAGATAGAGCAGGAGAGCCTCGCTGCGGGCGGCAGGCGCTTCGGCGGCTTCGGCATCGGAGGTTACTCGGTGGGGGAGAGCCACGAGGTCATGTTCGAGACGCTCGGCCAGGTCGCCCGCGCACTGCCCGAGGACAGGCCCCGCTACCTCATGGGCGTCGGCAACCCCACGACCCTCGTGCGCGCGGTGGCCGAAGGCGTCGACATGTTCGATTGCGTGCTGCCCACGCGCACGGCTCGCATGGGCACGGCGTTCTCCTCGCAGGGCCGCATGAACATGCGCAACGCGAAGTACGTGCACGATTTCGGCCCGCTCGACGAGAAATGCACGTGTCCGACCTGCCGCGACTTCACGCGCTCCTATATTCGCCACCTGGTCAAGCAGGACGAGATGCTCGGCGGCATCCTGCTGTCCACCCACAACTTGCATTTCCTGCTCGATTTGATGCGCCGCGCCCGGGCCGCCGTGCTCGACGGCGTCTACGACGAGTTTCTGGCGGAATGGATGGAAAGCCCTGCGGCGAAGGATTACTGAGGAACCGCTTCGCGGGGTCTGGGGACAAGGCGTGACATCGGGTCGTGCCCGCTCGGTTCGTCGCGCTAATTCGCGCCGCCGTCCTACCGCGCTGTCAGGTTGCCATCCCGCGCTGCCGATCAGCCGCGCCGCTCCCGCTTACGGTCGCTTCGCCCCGCACGCCTCCCGCGCAGGGGGCGCTCCCTTTTCCTATCGCTAATTAATTCCGAATTAAGAATAATCAACATGCTAAGTGGTCGAGTCGGTGTCTTTGTGGCAAAATAGCTGAGTTAATGCCCGAGCGGGCATTTGTCTTTGCGCGACACGGGGTATCTCGGGCCAATTGTTCGGGCGGATCGTCTCGCGCTGAACATCAGAAGGAGCATTTCATCAATGGGTCTCGAGCGTAACGTAAAGAAGAAGCCGTCGCGTGGCAAGGACCGCCGCAACGTCTGGCTTTTGATCGCCACCACCATCCTCGTCGTCGTCTCAGTGGCGCTGTTCACGCCTCCGAACGAGAAGATCAACCAGGGCCTTGACATCCAAGGCGGCCTGTCGGTGGTTCTCACCGCGAAAAGCGACGACGGCGGTGCGGTGTCTTCGGAGGACCTGGAGAAAAGCCGTGCGATCATCGAGAGCCGCGTGAACGCCCTCGGCGCCTCCGAGGCGACGGTTCAGATTCAAGGCGACGATCAGATCCTCGTGCAAATCCCCGGCTTGTCCGACACCGAGACCGCGCTTTCGACCATCGGCAAAACGGGTTCGCTCACCTTCGCGCGCCTCGACTCGTTCACCGACGAGAGCGTCGTGTCCGCCATCGAAAGCGGGCAGTACGCCAGCGAGGGCACGATTACCGATTCGTTCGGCAACTCCTTCCCGTCGGGCGAGACCCAGCATCTCACCGTGGAACCCGGCACCTATACTCCGTTGGTGACCGGCGAGCAGATCACCAACGTCACGGTCGGCCGCGCGAGCGACGCGTCGACCGACTACGCCGTCAACGTGACGCTTAACTCGGAGGGCGCCGCCGCGTTCGCGCAGGCGACCTCCGAGCTGGTCGCGACGCACGGTCAAATCGTCATCATCTTGGACGACGAGGTTCAGTCGGCCCCGGCTGTCCAGTCCTCGATTCCCGACGGGCAGGTGTCCATCACGGGCGGCTATACCATGGACGAGGCGAAGTCCATGCAGACCGTCCTCGAGTCGGGATCGCTTCCCGTGAGCTTCGAGTACGCGCAAAGCCAGGTCGTCGGACCGACGCTCGGGCAGGACGCCTTGCTCTCGGGCGTCATCGTGGCGCTCATCGGCCTTGCGGTGGTCATGCTCTACCTGCTCGTCTTCTACAAGGGGCTCGGCATCATCACGGCGGCGGCCATGGCGGTTTTCGCCATCTTGTACCTGGGCATCCTTGCAGCGCTTTCCGCGTTCGGCCTGTTCACGCTTTCTCTCGCCGGCATCGCGGGCATCGTGCTGACCATCGGCATGGCAGCCGACTCCTCCATCCTCACGCTCGAGCGGTTCCGCGAGGAGATCCGCATGGGCAAAAGCGTCAAGAACGCTTCGAAATCGGGCGTCCGCCACGCCATTCTCACCTCGATCGACGCCGACCTGGTGACGTTGGTCTCGGCTCTGTCGCTGTTCTTCCTGGCGAGCGCTTCGGTGAAAGGCTTCGGTCTCACGCTGGCGCTCGGCATCTTCTGCGACATCGCCATGATGCTTCTGTTCAAGGCTCCGCTGATTCGCTTGCTCGCGCCGCGCGTGATTGCGAAAAACCCCAAGTTCTGGGACGTCGACGACTCGCTTAACGCTGCAGCTGAGTACGAGCGCGTGGCGTCCGCCGAGGGCGCTGCGGTCTCGCAGTTCGAGGCTGCCGCTCAGATGAACGAGGCGGAGGCGACCGAGGGCGTGTCGCCGGAGGATAAGTCCTACACGGTCGAGGCCCTCAAGAAGATCAAGGGCCGCTTCATCAAGCACGACATAAACTTCCTCGGTTACCGCAAGGTGTTTCTCACCATCGCGGCGGTGCTCATGGTGGCGTGTTTCGCCGTAGTGGGCGTTCGCGGGCTCAACTTCGGCATCGAGTTCGTCGGCGGCACCTCCATCGCGTTCCACGACACCGGGGACGTGAGCATCGAGCAGATGCGTTCCGCGTTCGAGGACGCGGGCGAGCCCGACGCGGTCATCCAGACCACCACCGCCGATGGCGAGGAGGGCTTCCTCGTGCGCACCACCACCACGAGCGCCGAGGACGCGGCGGCGAGCGCGAGCCGGGTTGCGGGCGATCTGGGGCTTTCGACCGACGGCTTCGAGGTGACCACCATCGGGCCGGACTGGGGGACGAGCGTCATCAAATCCTCGCTCATCGCGTTTCTCGTGTCCATCGTGCTCATCATCGCCTACATCGGCATCCGCTTCCGTGACTACAAGATGGGCGTCACGGCGGTCGTCGCCCTTCTGCACGACCTCATCTTGGTCATGGGCGTCTACGCGCTCGTCGGACGCGAGGTGAACCCGAACACCATCGCCGCGCTTCTGACCATCCTCGGCTATTCGCTCTACGACACGGTGGTCGTGTTCCATCGCATCAACGACAACATGAAGGCGGAAAGCATCCGCTGCACCTTCATGACCATGGCGAACCACTCGATCAACCAGGTGTTCATCCGCACGATCAACACCACGCTCACCTCGTTCATCCCCGTGTTCGCGATGCTGCTGTTCGGCGGGGAGACCCTGAAGGACTTCGCGTTCGCCATGTCCATCGGCCTTATCGCGGGCTCGTATTCGTCCATCGCGGTGGCAACCCCGCTGTATTGCCTGTGGAAGACCCGCGAGCCGAAGTTCGCGAAGCTGCGGAAGAAGTACGGCGACGAGATCGGGCGCTTCGCATTTGATCGTTCCGCGTCTGCGGCCATCGCTCAGGTTCCGCTTGCCCGCCTCGAGGCCGAGAAGAAGGCTGCGGTATCTGATGTCGCGGCGAACGGATCGTCGAAGAACGCGCCGACGGGCGCCTCCCGGGCATCTTCGCGCAAAGGATCGAAAGGCTCGAAGGGCGGCGGGAAGAAGCGCTAGGCGCCGCCTGCCGCAAGCGCGCTCATGTTGATAATGCGCGATGCGACGCTGAGCTGGTCTTTGATTGATGATGCGGGGGTCGGGTTGTTATCCGACCCCCGTTCTTGTTGCACGCTGTTATACTGAACCGTCGCGTGCGCCGTTGCGGCCGCGCATTCGGTTTTGATGAACGAGGAGGAATCTCATGGTTCGAGAGGGAAGCGCGCCTAACTTCTGCCCGCCGACTGAGGAGGGCGTCACCATCACGCTTCAGGATGAGCGGGGGGACGAGGTCGAGCTGGAGTTCCTCGGCCTCATCTTGCACAACGATCGCAGCTACGGGTTTTTCTTCCCCGTCGATGAGAAGAACCCCGCGTGTTCGTCGGGGGAGGTCGTGTTGCTCGAGGTGACCGATCTCGATGAGGACGGGCAACCGAGCGCCTTCGAGCTGGTCTACGACGAGGCGGTCGCCCGCGAGGTCTACGAGGATTTCCAAAACGCCACGCGTGATCTTTACGAGTTCGCCTAGGTTTGCGGTGGGCGTGCGTGCTTCTTGTGATGCGCGGCGAAAAGTCACGTGCGCGTAAGCTTGGCGTAAGGTGCGCCCTGTACACTCTGCCACGTGGTTTCGGTTGAGCGAGGAGGGCTTATGCGCGCGAAGTTGCAGGCGATGGCGCGTCTTTCGACGATTGCCATCGCCTGCGTGCTTTCTCTGGGGGTCGGCTTCTCCTCCGTGCTCGACGCGGTGGTGTCTCGTGTCGTGACGCCCGCAGTCGATTCTCGCGTTGCCCTCGCCGCGGACGGCCGCGGTGCTTCGACGACCTATGAGGTGTCCTATCGAAGCGAGATCTCAAGCCTCGGTTTCGCGGACTCTTCGGTCTCCGCCCGCGTCGGATTCGAAGATGCTTGGTTTATCGGGGATCACGCCTCTTACAACAACGATCTCGCCCGAACGTGCGCGGCGTTGTCTGCCGCTTGCAACTCCCAATCCCGCGCCCGCATGTTCGACCGGGGCGACGCCGTCGTCTCGTTGGAAAACCTCGGGTTTGAAGACATCGATGCGTCCTCATACGAAGGGCGCAGCCTGGTCGCCGACGAGCTGCTCAACATCGTGGAGGGCGAGACGGACGTGGTCGCCTACGTTTTCGCCCATCGTCCGCTTCGCGACGGGCGCGGCGGCTATGCCGGGGAGCTTGTGCTCGTCGGAGTGAGAGGCACCTACGGTAGCGAGTGGATCAGCAATTTCAACGTCGGCGCGCAGGTATCTCACGAGGGGTTTTCGCGTGCGAGCGCGGAGGTCGAGGCTTCGCTCGATGCTTATCTGTCCTGGCATCATCTCGACGGTGAGCAGGTGAAACTTCTCTTGACCGGGCACAGCAGGGGAGGGGCGGTGGCGAACCTGGTCGCAGCGAGGCTCATCGACCGTGCGTACGCGGGTGAAGCGAGCTGGTCGACCGAGGACGTTCGGGCGTACACATTCGCCTCGCCGAATGCGTCCGCATGCGGCGAGCGCACGGCTTCCCGTTACGATAGCGTTTTCAACGTGGTCAACCCCGCCGATGCCGTGGCGCGCGTTCCCCTCAGCTCGCAGGGAATGGGATTGTTCGGGGCGACGGTCGAGCTGCCCGATTCCTCCCAGGACGATTCGTCGGCTTCGTTCGGCCTCATGCAGAAGAACAGGGCCCTGCTCACCGGCTGCAATATCGAAGGGGAGCAGCCCTCGTCCTCTCGGACCCTCGATGCGCTCGAACGCTCGCTTGACGGACTTGTCTCCTGCGCGGGGAGCTTGGGCGTATTACTGCATGCCGTCGACGTCGCGTCGGCGACGGTTCAGCTCGATCTTCTCAGCACGGTGGTCGCGCATTCTCCCGATACGTACCTTTCCTGGTTGTCCGTGGTCGATCCCGCCGATCTTCGGTTCAGCACGCGCTGAGGCCGGGTTATCGAAGAGCTCGCGCGATTGCTTCGGTTATCGTGCGTTCGTCGTAGAGGTCGGCGGGAATGGGCAGGCCGCGTTTCGAAAGGCGCTCGGCGAGCAGGCACGCGCTCGGCGCCGCGAGCCCGATGGACGCGAGCGCGTCGGCGCGCTCGAAGATGGCGCGCGGCGTATCAAGTCCGACGAGTCGTCCTCCGTTGAGCACGAGCACGCGATCGGCCAGTTCGGCGAGGTCGTCCATGGCATGGGAGACCATGACGATGGTGAGGCCGTCGTCATGAAGTTGTCTCACGAGGCCGAGGAACTCCCTGCGCGTCGCGGGATCGAGCCCGACGCAGGGTTCGTCGAGCACGAGGACCTCGGGTTCGACCGCCAGCACGCCGGCGAACGCGACGCGGCGTTTCTGCCCGCCGGAAAGCTCGAAGGGGCTGCGGTCTTCCATCTCCGCCGGATCCAAGCCGACGCGCGCGAGGGCGCGCTCGACCCGCTCGTCGACCTCGCGCGCGTCAAGGCCGAGGTTGGCAGGCCCGAACGCCACATCCTCTCGCACGGTTGCGGCGAAAAGCTGTTGCTCGGGGTATTGGAACACCACTCCGACGCGGTTTCGGGCGCGTGACGCGGCGCGCTTGTCCGAAAGATCCTCGCCGAAGGCGCGCACGGTACCGCAGGAGGGGTGCGCGAGTCCGTTCATATGGCGTATCAACGTGCTCTTCCCGCTTCCCGTGTGCCCTGCGACCCCCAGAAGCTCGCCGCGTTTCACCGAGAAGCTCACGTCGGTCAGCGCGGGGTGAGCGCTGCGCCGATCCTCGTCCGCCTTGGTTCGATTCGTGCACGCGCGTCTTGCCCGCCGACGTTCCTTCTCCCTGGCTTTTTGCGCGTCTGCATCGTAGGAGAATCCCACATGCTCGAACGTGATGACCGCGTCGCCGGCGTCGTCGCGTATCGGGAGGGGAGGGGTCGTGTCATCTTCGCGCGTGCTGCGATCATCGGGTGAGGAGGGCATGGCTTCCCGCTGCTTTTCAAAGCCCGCTTGCGCATCGTCTGTTCGCGGCTCGCTTTTGATGCCCCGCCGTCGCGCCGCGCGTCCCACGGCTTCCTCCAGCTCGTCGAGGGTCAAGCATGTCGGCATGCGAAGTCCTCGCTTTTCCAGGGCGCACGCGATGCGCGTCGCCTCGGGGGGCTCGAGGCCGAGCGGTGTCAGGATGTCTGCGCGGCCGAGCACCTTGCGCGGGGTTCCGTCGAGCGCGATGGCGCCGTCGTGCATGACGATCACGCGGTCCGCTTCGGCCGCCTCCTCCATGAAATGGGTGATGGCGATGACGGTGATGCCTTCCGCGCGCATTCGCCTCACCACGCGGGAGAGGTCTGCGCGTCCGCGGGGGTCGAGCATGGCCGATGCTTCGTCGAGAACGACCGCGCGCGGATTCATCGCCAGCGCGCTCGCGATGGCGAGTCGTTGCTTTTGCCCGCCCGAGAGCGCGTTGGTTTCGCGGGTACGCGTCGAGTCGAGCCCCACGGCGTCGAGCGCAGCTTCGATTCTCTCGTTTATCTCCTCGGAGGGCACGCCGAGGTTTTCTGGTCCGAACGCCACCTCGTCCTCGATGATGCTCGCGACGATCTGGTCGTCGGGGTTTTGCAGCACGAGCGCTGCCTGGGATCGGATGGGGACGGCGTTTTCCAGATCCGCCGTGTCGAGGCCGAACGTCACGACGGCGCCCTCGTGCGGGATGAGGAGCGCGTTCACGTGCTTGGCGAGCGTCGATTTGCCCGATCCGTTCGCTCCGACGATGCATACGAGCGAGCCCTGCTCGACGTTGAGGTCGATATGCTCGAACGC
>ERZ1673722.2249-NODE-2249-length-16455-cov-4.567805_pt1 | contig 16455 bp, 11 predicted proteins | sample MGYA00580222_ERZ1673722 | MGnify/ENA primary metagenome ERZ1673722 (study PRJEB41218, sample SAMN15661750) | gut metagenome | host: Homo sapiens | place: Canada: London | collected 2015-08-20/2019-03-30 | study: EMG produced TPA metagenomics assembly of...
TGATGCCCATCAAAGTTCCGGCTACGCCCTCCATGAACTTGAGAATCACGTTGCCCACAAAGCCGTCGCACACGATCACGTCGGCCTGGTCATGGGTGATTTCGCGCGCTTCCACATTGCCCACGAAGTTGAGGCGCTGATCGGCTTCCAGCAGCGCATAGGCTTCCTTGGTCAGGGCGCAGCCCTTTTCGGCCTCCGCGCCGTTGTTGACCAGGCCGATGCGCGGGCTCTGGATGCCGCGCATGCCCTGCATGTAGGCGCTGCCCATCATGGCGAACTGGTGCAGGTATTCGGGACGGCAGTCCACGTTGGCCCCGCAGTCAATGAGCAGGAAATAGCCCTTGCCGTTGGGCAAAAGCGGCGCGAGGGCCGGACGGTCGATGCCGCGCAGACGGCCCAGGCGGAACATGCCGCCGGAGAGCACCGCGCCCGTCGACCCGGCGGATACGAAGGCGTCCACCTTGCCGTCGCGGAGCTTGAGCATGCCGTCGACGATGGCGCTCTGCTTTTTCTTGCGCACGGCCATGACCGGCGCTTCGCAGTTGGTGATGACTTCGGGGCAGTCGGTCAGGACGAGGCGGGCGCGCAGCGCGGGGTCCGCGCCCTGGAAGGCGGCGTCCACCGCCGCCTTCACCTGTTCGATAGGCCCGGCCAGCTCGATTTCCAGCCCGTCAAAGCGCTCCAGCGCCTCCCGGGCTCCCTCCGCGGGAGCCTTGGGCGCATTGTCGCCGCCCATCGCGTCCAAATAAATCTTCATTGCGGATACGCTCCTCTTGCGTTACTCGATCTTGATGCAGTATACGCCGCCGGCGTCCTTGCCAGTGGTACCGATGATCATCAGGTTGCCGTACACGGCGGGCGAACCCTCGATGGCCAGCGTGCTCTCCTCGCCCTCGCCGGAGGTGAGGGTCAGGGTATCGAGGATGGAGCCGTCGGTGGCGTCCATGAGATGGATCTTGCCGTTGCTCTCGGCCTGAATCAGCCAGGCGTCGCCGTCCTCGTTATAGACGGCCACGGGGCTGGAGAGGGTGGCGCTTTCCAGCGCGGTCTGCCAGACCACCTTGCCGTCGGCCTTGCTCAGCGCGATCACCTTGGCGCCCGCCTCGTCATTGGTGGCGGTGAAGATGACCAGGTCGCGGATGGCGCCCTGACCCACGACGGGGCTGGCGTATACGCCGATGTCGCGTTTGCTGGCATAGACCAGATCGGGCACCTCGTAGGACCATTCCTCGGCGCCGGTGAGGGCGTTGAGGCGGCGGATGGTGCACACGCCGTTCTTGCCGCCGTTGACGATGGCGTTGGCGGTATAGAGCGCCACCACGGAGCCGTCCTCCACGTCCAGCGCGGGCGTGGATTCGATGCTGTCGCCGGTATCCACAGCCCAGACGGGGGTAAGGGTGTTGAGGTCCACGCACTGCAGGATACCGCCGATATCGCCGTAGTAGACATAGTTATTGTATACGGCCACGCTGGCGTTGATGTTGGTATCGGTGCGGTCCTGGCCCTTGGCCTGGGTCTTGTAGCCCTGAATGGTCTCGGAGAGGGCGATCTCGTTGCTCTGGTAATTGTAGGTATCCTTCACCGCGCCAAACTCGGCGGTGTAGAGCACGCCGTTCTGGCCGCCGACGATCATGGTGCCGGTGGTGCTGTCAAAGAGCGCCGAGCCGAGGAAGCCGGTATAGTTGCTGTTCTTGTCCTTGCCGTCGCCGGCGATGAGGCGCTGCTTCTCGTTGGTGACGAGGTTGAGGATGTGGTAGCCGTTCTTGACCGTCTTGTTGGCCAGGCGGCTGTTGAACTGGCCCACGCCCAGAATGGGGGTGCCGTTGGTGGCCACGGACAGGCCGCCGCGGCTGGGCGCGCCCAGCTCGATGGGATCGCGGGTGGCCTCGCCGGTGAGCAGGTTGTAGAAGTAGACGAAGCCATCCTGGCCGGCGACGATGACCTCCTTGAGGGCGGTCACTTCCTTCATTTCATCCTTGATGCCCATGCGCTGGCGCAGCTCCGTGGGCCACTTGACAATCACGGGCTGGCCCGGAGCGGTCACGCCGTAAACGGTGCTCTCGTTGGTCTTCATGGAGCCGACGGGCTGGCTCCACACCTCGCTGAGCTTGGCGGACTGCACGTCCACCGTGCCGTAGGATGCGTTCTGACGCAGCGGACCGCTGCGGAAGGTGAGCACGCCCGCCTGCCGCCAGCCCGCGTAGTCGCTGCCGCCTACGGTGGTGGTGAAGGCGTTGAGCATGTTGATGGTGCGCTCGCGGGTAAAGGTGTCGATGGTCTTGGTGCCGCTGTAGAGCGTGGCCTTGAGGGTCAGCTCTTCAGGCAGGGCCGCGGGCGCCGCCTCCGCGCTCAAATCAGGCAGGGGCGAGGTGGTGGGCACCGGCGTGGGAGAAGGCGTCGGGCTGGGCGTGGGGCTGGGGCTGGGCGTGGGAGAGGGCGACGGGCTGGGCGTCGGCTCGGCCGGCTCCTCCTCTTCCTCTTCCTCAACGGGCTCGCTGCCCAGCTGTACGTCCACGCTCATGCCGGAGGGCGTGAAGTTGAGATCGCCGTCCATCTGATACTGCGCGTCATACTCGCCGGAATAGGCGGCGGCCACTTCCACGCCCAGCGTCCAGATGCGCTGATCGCCGCTTTCGGTCACGCTGGCGTCCTCGCTCTGCGGGTCGGTCAGGTACATGCTGACGACGGGGGTGTTATAGCTGTCCACCACGCGCACGGCGGTCACGTCGGTGGAGGTGGTGAGCGCAAAGGTCAGGTGCGCCGGCACGCCGGAGATGGACGTGTCGCACGTGAAGCCCTGCATGGGCTCGGCCACCACGCGGGGCGCGGAGATGCTCACCGGAGCGGATACGGGGAAACCCTCGCTCTCCACGCCGTCCTGCTTGCGGGCATAGACCGTGAAGCCGCCGCTGTACGCATCCTCGATGGTGCAGGAGGGTTTCCACAGCAGCACGTTGCTGTTGGAGATCACCTCGCCGCTAGCCTCCATGTCGGTGGAGTAGTTGCCGTCATAGACGGTATTGCCCAGATCGTCCACGATGCGCAGGCCCATGACGGACTTGGCGGTCTGCACGGCAAAGATCACCTGCGTGGGCGCGGCGCTGTCCGCCGCGGCGGCGCTGAAGCTCTTGATGGGGTCCTCCTCGGGGATGATCATGTTTTTCACGCTGGTAAAGGCGCTCACGAGCGTGGACTTGACCGGCGCAATCGCGCCGCCGATGCCGCCACCCATGCCTTCCCAGTCGGGCAGGCAGATACCGGCCAGCAGGCCGCCCACCACCAGCAAAGCGATCACGATGGGCAGGAGCACGCCGCCGCGGCGGCGCTCCGGCTCTCTCGCCTCGTAGTCCTCGTCCTCTTCAAAATCATAGCGGGGCCTGTCCACTGAAGCGGTAGGCCGGCGGAACGGCTCGTCCATGGGGCGGGCGGGCTGCTGCCGCGGGCCGGCCTGACGGCGCGGCATGGCGTTCCCTTCCATTTCCGCCTGGGCCATGCGCTGCCCGGCCGGCGGCATGGCTGCCTGCTGGACGGGCCGCTGGCCCTGCGGCGCGGGGCGCTGCTGCGGACGCTGACCCTGGGCGGGCGCAGGACGCCGGCCCGGCTGGGCGGGCCGCTGGCCTTGCGGCGCGGCCTGCTGTTGCGGACGCTGGCCCTGGGCGGGCGCAGGACGCCTGGCCGGCTGCGCGGGGCGCTGACCCTGCGGCGCGGCGCGGCGCGGCGCGGAGACTGCATTCTCCGCCGGCCGGTCCGCTTCCTGGGCACGGGCCGCGGCGGACCGGGAGCGCGGGCCGCCTTCGGGCATGGCCGTGCGCGCGCCGGTATAGCGGCCGCCGGGCATGGCGGCGCGGCGCTCCGCGCGCGGCGCTTCGGGCGCCTCGCTGTCGCCGGCCTCAAAGGGATCGTAATCCTGCTGGACAGGTTGCGGCGGGACCGCCGGCGCCTCCTGGGCGCGTTCAGCCACGCGGCTGCGGCGGCGGCGCGGCGCAGGAGGCTCCTGCTCCGGACCGCCCGCGGACTCCTGCTGGCGGGGCGCGGCCGTCGTCTCTGACTGCTCGTTCACCGGCGCAGCCGGCCTTTCGAAAGCGCCTTGGCCGCGGCCCAGGGTGGTGCGCTTGTTCACCATCTGCTGGGCAAGGGGCTTTGCGACGCGGGTGGGCGCGTCATCCCCCTGGGTGCGAAAATCCAGGGCCTCCTGGAACAAGGGCACGCCGCTCTGCTGCATTTCCGCGCCAAAGGGCGCGGGATCCTCCGCCAGGAAACCGCCGCCCATCACGCCGGGCTGCTGCCATGCAGGCATCCCCTGCGCCATCTCCGGGGCGTCCATGGGCATATCCCAGGGGGCCGCATCCTCTGCCGCCCCTTTGAGCGGCGGCTGGAAGGGGTCGCTGGGCTGATTGTGGTTGCGGTAGTAGTCGCTCAAAATGTCGCACTCCTTATCCTTGGTTCGGTTGGGTGGATTCGATCCCCGACGGGACCGGTGGCTCCCAAAGGGCTTCCATGAGCAGCCGTGCCGCGCTTGCGGCATGGACGGCATACGTGCCGACTGTATACCATCGTCTATTATACCAATATTCCCGCAACTCTACAACCCCTGTTTTCCCTGATGCGCTCCCCCCATCCCCTCCTGTAAGCCGCGCAATTGTAAAACTTTGGTCCTGCAAAGCATGCAAACGCAATCGCTGTCTGGTCCGGAAGGGTTTTCTCCCTCATGCGGAGAATGTTATAGCACCGATCTTGTCTTTCGGCGGCGGGCGATCTCTTCCCACCGCCTGAGGAGGAGGAACGCTTCATGGATACCATTCTGGTTTTATGCCAAGGCCGCCGGCAATCCGCGCTGATTGCCCGCACGCTTCGCTACCGCCAGGTGTACAGCCTTCCCCTCGCCCTGGACAGCCCGGCGGAAACGGTGTTGTCCTATGCGCCAAAGGGGATTGTTCTATCTGCCCCCGACGGCACGCCGGACGCGCTGGCGCGTCTGGACCCCGCGCTGCTGGAGGCCGGGGTGCCGATACTTGCGTTGGGCGGTATGGTGTCGGCGCTGTGCCGCCTCTACGGCGGGGACGCCTCGCCGGCCGCCTGTCCGCGCGGCGCGGTGACGCTGGGGCTTGAAAACGACCCGCTGTTTGCCAACATTTCCGGCGGCGAGCGCGTGCTGCGCTCCCTGTCGGATCTGACCCTGTCCGAATGTCTTTTGCCCCTGGCCACTGCCACGGAGCGGCCCATCGGCTTCCGTCACCGGGACCTTCCGCTCTATGCCCTGCAATACCCCATCGAGCGCAACGATCCGGATGCGGCGCAGCTTCTGTTCAACTTTGCCAGCCGCATCTGCGGCGCTGCGGATACCTGGGACGAGGACGCCATGATGAATCTGGCGGTGGAGCGCATCCGTCAGGCCGCGCCGGAGGGGCGCGTGCTGTGCGCGGTGTCGGGCGGGGTGGACAGCGCGGTCTGCGCGCGCCTGGCCAGCCTGGCCGTGGGAGACCGGCTGATGTGCGTGTTTGTGGATACGGGGCTGTTCCGCCAGGGGGAGCCGGAGAATGTCATCTCCACCTTCATGGATTCCCTGGGCCTGGTGGTGGCGCATGTGGACGCAAGCGAAGCCTTTTTGCGCGCGCTGTCCGGCGTACGGAGCCGGGATGACAAGGAGCGCATTGCCGCTCAGCTGATGACGCAGGTGCTCATCAAGCAGCTGGGCTATGATCCCGGCATCCGTTCCATCGTGATGGGCGCCAACCTCAACGACGCGTTATTTGGCTTCTCTGCCAGCGCCGAAATGGAGGCGGTCAAGGGCGCCTATGATCTGTGCGTGTGCGAGCCCGTTCACGATCTGTTCAAGGAGGAGGTGCGCCGCCTGGCCACGGCGCTGTCCCTGCCCGACAGCATCGCGCTCCGGCAGCCCTTTCCGGCCAGCGGGCTGGCTCTGCGCATCTTCGGCCAGGTCACGCCGGAGCGCCTGACCGTGCTTCGCGCCGCCGACGCCTGTTTCAGCGAGGAGATCTGCCAAGGCGGCTATGCCAAACGCCTGTGGCAATACTACACCAATCTGGTGGACAGCCCGGACCAGCCGGACACCTATGCGATCAGCCTGCGCGCGCTGCAGGTGGCGCGGGGTGGAGCCACGGCGGCCCGACTGCCCTTCGACGTGCTGGAGCGCGCCTCCGAGCGCATTCTGAGCGAGGTCAAGGGCGTGGTTCGCGTGGTGTACGACCTCACGCCCAGCAATCACTACGGCGAGATGGAATAAGGCGTGCCGCGCCCATGCCTTTGAGGAAAGGAGCGCCCCATATGCTGATTTGCGATACGCATGCCGATACCCTCTATGCCCTGGCCGCTCGGGACCGTTCCGCCGGCGCGCCGCTGGATGTGACCAAGGAGCTGCTGACCGCCGCAGGCGGCGTGCGGGTGCAGTGCCTGGCCCTGTTCGTCTGCACGGGCGGCATGCAGCAGCGGCCCACCATCGTGGAGCGGGAGCTGCAGGCCTTTGAGGCGCTGAAAGCGCAGGGCTTTTGGCAGATCACCGGCCTCTCCGAGGCGCGCGAGGGCGTCCCCAACGCGATGCTGACCATCGAGGGCGGCGAGGCCTTCGGCGGAGACGCGGCGCAGGTGGACCGCTTCGCGGACCTGGGCGTGCGCATGGCTGCGCTGGTGTGGAACAACGAAAACGGCGTGGCCCACCCCGCGCTCACCGGCAGCGGAGAGGGCCTCACCCCGCTGGGGTGGGAGATCGTGCGCCGCATGCGCAGCCGGCACATGGCGGTGGACGTATCTCATCTGAACGAGCGCGGCTTCTATGACCTGCTGGACGGCGAAGCGCCGCCCCTGGCCTCGCACAGCTGCGCCCGCGCGCTATGCGATCACCCGCGCAACCTGACGGATCATCAGCTGCGCTGCCTCTTTGAGGCGGGCGGGTATGTGGGCGTCAATTTCTATCCCCTGTTTTTGAGCAGCGACAGCCGGGCCGACCTAAACCGGGTGATCGATCACATCGCCCATATCTGCGATCTGGGCGGTGAGGCGCACGTGGGGCTTGGAAGCGACTTTGACGGCATCGAAACCCATCCGGAGGGCCTGCGCAACGCGGGCGACATTCCCGCCCTGCTGGAGGGAATGCGCCGCCGCGGCTTTGACGAGCCGCTGGTGGAAGCCGTGGCGGGCCTGAATTTCAAGCGCTATCTGGAAAGGATCTGACATAACAGGAGGCGGCCGCCGGTTTGTTCCGGCGGCCGCCTCCTGTTCCTTTGGCTCAATAGGTGTAATTGTCCACTTCGATCTTGTCGGGGTCGGTGAAGGGTGCGAGCGTGGAGATCATCTTTACGGGAGCGCCGGAGTTGTTGATCACGTAATGGATTTCGCCGGGCTCGATGTGAATCAGGTCGCCCTGCTTGAGGTGATGCACCGTGCCGTCCACCACGATGTCCACCTGGCCCTCCAGGATGAAGAAATTCTCCTCCATCACGTTGTGGTAGTGGGCCTTGAAATCCTGACCGGCCTGAAACTGAACCACAGCGAAGTTGCTGCGCGGACCTTTCATGAGGTACTTGGGGCCGCTGTCGCCAAAGCGGTATTCGCGATCGTTTTCGTTGAGCATAAACATGGCTGACTCTCTCCTTCTCCTCTTGTATGGATATATGGCAATGGCTTACAGCCCGGGCGCGGCCCACATGAAGCGGGTCACCCGGTCGTCCGCCAGCTTGAGCTGGGCCTTGTACATCTCCCGCCACGGGCCGTACATCCGCTCGTAGACCTGATGGTTCTCTGCATTGGGGGTGAAGGTTTTGTCCCACTTGACCAGGCGGCGCGCGGTGGCGCTGATGTCGGTGAACACGCCCACGCCGTAGCCCGCCAGGATGGCGGCCCCCAGGGCCGTGGCCTCCTTGACCACCGGCACCTTGACCGGCAGGCCCAGCACGTCGGCCAGGATCTGGCACCAGATGTCGCCCTTGCTGGCTCCGCTCGCAAAGACGATCTCGCTGGGAGCGTTGCCGGTGGCCTCGCGCACCAGTTCGAGGTGCCCGCGGGTCACCATGGCGGTGTTTTCCATGATGGCGCGGTAGAAGGTGTATTTGTTGAACTTCTCCGGGTCGAAGTCGAAGTTGGTGAACGTCGGGGACGCATGCCGCCAGGCGATGTAGTTCATCACGTCGCTGAAGGCGCACATCATGCCCCAGCTGCCGGCGGGCACCTTGGCGGCCTGCTCGTTCATCAGCTGATAGGGGTCGGTGCCCAGTTCCTTGGCACGGCGCACCTCCTCCTGGCAGAAGGCGTCACGATACCAGCGCATCACCAGGCCGGGCTTGAAGGCCAGGGCCTCATACTGCCACAGGCCGGGCACGGCGTGGCAGTTGACGCGCACGCGGCAGTCCGCGTCGGTCTTGCCGCTGTCGGTGTTGAACTCGTACTGCCAGAAGCTGCCGCCAAAGACCGCGGCCTGTCCGTTGTCCACCACGCCCACGCCGATGCAGCCCAGCTGCGCGTCGCCGCCGCCGGCCACCACGGTGGTGCCTTCCTTCAGGCCCGTGTCCGCGGCGCCCTTGGCGTTGACCTGGCTGACCACCTCGCCGCATTCGGCCACGGGCGGGAAGATATCATCCTTGAGGCCCACCTTGCGCATGATGCCGGCGTCCCACTGACGCTTCTGCAAATCGAAGATGCCGGTGGTGCAGCCGTTGCTGGGTTCGGTCTTGAGCACGCCGGTAAGCTTGTAGATCAGCCAGTCGTTGAACATGCTGACGGTTTTCACGCGCGCGTAGAGCTCCGGCAGCTTGTTCTTGACCCACAGGATGCGCGGCAGGGCGCCCAGGGCATAGGTCTGTCCGGATTCGCGGTAGATTTCCTTCTCCAGCTCCGGGTTCATGCGGATGAGCTCGCCCACCTCGTCGTCGCTGCGGGCGTCGACGTTGGCGCAGGCCCAGATCTCCCGGCCCGCCTCGTCGTAGAGCACAATGCCCTCGCGCATGCAGGTGGTGCTGACGGCCGCGATGTCGGCCGCATCCACGCCCGCCTGGGCAATCGCCCCGCGGATGCAGTCGCTGGCCAACTCCCAGTTGTGCACCCAGTCAAAGTCCATGCTGCCGGGATAGCGAGGGTCCTCTGCATGCGTCCATTCGTGCTGCACGCAGCTCAGCTGCGCGCCGTCCTCGTTGAAAAGCACCGCGCGCACGCTGCCCGTGCCCGCGTCAACGGCCATCAGGTATCGGTTTGCCATGATTCATTTCCCTCCGTTTCCATATCGTTGCGCCTGTATCGTACTGGTTATGCCGCGCCGGCGTGGCTGCCCAGCAGCTTTTCCGCCGTGCGGTCGTCGGTGATGAGCACATCCAGATACTGCCCCATCAGCGCAGCGTGAATGGCTTCGACCTTGCTGTCGCCCGCGGCCACGCCGATCACGTTTTTGAGGCTCTTGAGCGTTTCCAGCGGAGTGCTGATCAGCCGCTCCTCGATGGGGGTGTTGAGCAGCTTTCCTTCCCTGTCGAAAAAGTGGCTGAGCAGATCGCCCACCGCGCCCTGCATGCTTAAATACAGGAAATCATTGTTGTTGAGCACGCCGGACTTGAAAATGGTGGCCGTCTCGTGCATGGCGCCCACGCCCACCACCGTCATCTGGGCCAGGGCCGTCATGCGGCTGAGCTCCATGACGCTGGCCTCGTGGCGGAGCGCCTCGGCCATCTCCTTGCTGCCGGTGAGCAGCGGTGCAGGGATCAGATGCAGCTTGGCGTTAAATACGTTGCTGCGGGTATCGGGCAGGTAGTAGCTGACTCCTCCGGTGAGCGATATGCAGGTGAGCGGCTGCTCGGCCAGCGTGGCCAGGTTGTTGAGGATGCGGCTGGGCGTGTCGCCGTAGCCGATGTTGATCAGGCTGTTTTCCGTCAGCCGCTCACTGATGTACATGCTGGCCGCCTCGGCCACGCCCGCATTGACCGCCGCCCCGTCGATGGCGGCGGGGATGACGAACGCATCCTGCAGGCCAAATTCGCTCATCAGGCGGCGCTCCAGCTGCATGCGGCTTTCGCCGTCCTTGCGCAGCCGGAACTGGATGATCCCCGTCTGCCTTGCCTTTTCCAACAGCTTGATCACCCGCATCCGGGTGATGCCCATCAGTTCCGCCACATGCTGCTGCGTCATTTCTTCAAAATAATAGTACCAGGCAGCCTTTATCATCAGCGACTCTTCGTAGTCCATGGAGTCCCCTCCCAGATGCGCCTTGTATCTTGCAAATGTTTTTTGCGGTAACAAATGTTGTCCGTGAACCTAGTATAGCACCCTGTCGCAAGATTGTCAATCAAAGTTTGAAAAAACTTATGTTTTTCTGCCCGTCCGCGCGCGGCGTCCCCAAACAGGAAAAACGGCTCAAACCACGACCCCCGGTTGTGGCGGAAAGGTACAAACTTTTGTGGCCGCAACGTGGAAAGGCAAAGTTTTTTTTGGTGGAAACATTGACAAACGATCAAAACCATAGTATCATGTGGAATAGAACAAAAACGACATGGCAAAAACATTTGTAATGCCGCATGGAGGTTCTACGAATGAGTGAAGCTGTGAACGAACGATCCGGCGTCCTGATGTCGATCCGGGGGGTCACCAAGGCCTTCGGGTCCAACGTAGTGCTCAAAGGCATCAATATGGATGTCAAGGCGGGGGAAGTCATCGCCCTGATCGGTGGCAACGGCGCCGGCAAGAGCACTTTGATGAAAATCATCATGGGCATCTACGACCTCGACGAGGGCGAGATTTTCATGGCCGGCCAGCCCGTCAAGCTGGGCAAGCCCTCCGCTTCGCTGGCGCAGGGTATCTATCTGGTGCCGCAGGAGCCGATGCTCTTCCCCAACATGACGGTGCTCGAAAACGTGCTGATGGGCTTCAATGAAAACGAGGTGGAGCTTAAAAAGCGCCTGCAAAAGCACATGGAGGAGCTGGGCTTCACCCTCAATCTCCAGCGCAAGGCCAGCACCCTGTCCATCGCGGAGCAGCAGCTGGTGGAGATTTTGCGCGGCCTGATGCGCGAGGCGCGGCTGCTGATTCTGGACGAGCCCACCAGCGCCCTCACCTTCGGCGAGGTGCAGTCGCTCTTTAAGGTGGTGGAGGATCTCAAGCGCAAGGGCATCAGCATGATCTACATCACTCACCGCCTGACGGAGGTGTTTGAGATCGCCACCGACGTGGCCATCATGCGCGACGGTCTGATCACACTGAGCGGCCCGGTGCAGAACTTTACCAAGGAAATGCTCATCCAGGGCCTGCTGCCCACGGATGTGGAGGTGAACGACTCCGGTCGCCGTGCCTATCAGCCGGTGGACTACGAGCATGCCAAGCCCGTGCTAAAGGTGCGCAATTTCTCCGGCTACGGCTTCAGCGACATCACCTTTGATCTCTATCCCGGCGAGATTCTCGGCGTCGCGGGCGTGGTCGGCGCGGGCCGCACGGAGATGATCAGCACGATCTTCGGCCGCGACAAGACGCTCGGCGGCACGGTCACGCTCGACGGCAAGGACATCACCGGCCTCTCCACCAAGCGGATTTTGCAGGAGGGCATCAACTTTGTGCCCGAAGACCGCCATTATCACGGCCTGTTCAAGATTCGCTCCATCTCCTCCAACACCACATCGGCGCTGTTGAGCTCCAAGGAGCTGGGCAAGGTGGATATGAACCGCCGGCATCAGCGCGAGATCTCGCAGCAGTATGCGGACAAGTTCCGCACCAAGATCGTCTCTCTGGAGGATCTCATCGGCAGCCTGTCGGGCGGCAACCAGCAAAAGGTGGTTATCTCCCGCGCGCTGTCCACGCATCCCAAGGTCGTCATCCTTGACGAGCCCACCCGCGGCATCGACGCCGCCGCCCGCAGCGACGTATACGGCATCATCCGGCAGCTCAAGGAGGAAGGCGTGGCCGTGCTGATGGTTTCCTCCGATATCGAGGAGGTCGTGGAGCTGGCGGATCGTGCAATCACCATCTTCCAGGGCCGGATCAACGGCGAGTTCAGCCACGATGAAATCTCGCAGGATGCGCTGACCAGCGCCTCGTTTGGAATCGGGCATGAAAGGGTGGTTGCCAAATGAACAAAGTCAAAAGCCTGTTCAAAGCCAGGTGGATGTCGAGCCTGATTTTCCTTTTGCTGCTGTTTCTGATCACCGGCATCGCGGAGCCGGAGTTCCTCAGCTACACCAACATCATCAGCTGCTTCAACACCGCCACGATGTACACGCTCCTGGCCATCGGCATCGCCTTTGTCATCATGACCGGTGAGATCGATGTATCCATCGGCTCCACGCTGGGCCTGTCCGCCGCCATGACCGGCCTGATCGCCAAGCAGGATGGCAGCATTGCCGTGATGCTGCTGGCCGTCGTGGCCACCGGCGCCCTGATCGGCCTGATCAACGGCGTGGGCGTCGCCTACTTCGGCGTTCCCTCCCTGATTTTCACGTTGGGCACCAACAGCGTTGTCCGCGGCATGATCTACATTCTCTCCGACGGCCGCACGGTGGAAAACTTCGGCGGCTCGCTGGCCAGCTACGGCAACCTCACCCTCTTTGCGGAAATCACCCTTTACTACGCGCTGGCCATCCTGCTGGTCGCGGCGGCCCACATCGTGCTGACCAAGACCAAGAAGGGCAAGTACTTCATCGCGGTCGGCGACAACGCGGGCGGCGCGAACCTGGTCGGCATCTCCGTCACGGGCACCAAACTCCTGGCCTATGTGCTCTGCGGCGTCTTTGCCGGATTGGGCGGCTTCGTATTTGCCTCCAAGTACGGCCAGGTCATGACCGTGGCCGGCAACGGCTACGAAATGACCGCCATCGCGGCCTGCGTGCTGGGCGGCATCTCGCTGTCCGGCGGCCTTGGCAACATGGTGGGCGCCGCCATCGGTGCGGTGATCATGTCCTCCATCAGCCGCCTGCTGGTCTTCATCGGCCTGCCGTCCACCTATGACAACACCATCACCGGCATTATGCTGATCGTCATCGTTGTGGTCGATGCGCTGACTCAGCGCCGTTCCATCGAAATGGCCAGAAGAAAACGCCTCCTGTCCAGAACGGCGGAAACCGCTGCGGAAGGAGAGTGCCAGGCATGAAGGCCGTCAAAAAGATTTTCAAGCACTGGGAAATGTTCCTGCTGGTGTTTCTGATTCTGGAGTTCGTGGTCTTTGGCGCGGTGAACCCCAAGTTCCTGCGTCCGCAATCCATCATGAACAGCATCGTCAACTACATCAGCGTCTGTATCATCGCGCTGTTCGTTACGCTGGTGATGATCACCGGCGGCATTGATATCCAGGCCGCCTCCATCATCGGCCTGACCAGCATCATCCAGGGCTACCTGTGGAGCGATCTGGGCCTGAACATCTGGACCTCCGTGCTCCTGGCCATCGTCGTCGCGGCGATCTGCGGTGGGTTGTCCGGCTTCTTCATCGCCTATTGCGGCGTGCAGCCCATGGTGGTTACCCTCGGCGGCAGCTTCCTGTATTCGGGCCTGGCGCTGCTGGTGTCCGGCATGTCTGCCACCCCCGCCTATCAGGGTATCAGCGGCTTCCCCGCCAAGACGGATGACGGCGCGTTCGTGGACTACCGCTTCCTGGGCAAGGGCGAGCTGCTGGGCGTGCCCATGCCGATCGTCATCTATCTGGTGCTGATCGTGCTGTGCATCTGGCTTTTGCACCGCACCAAGTACGGCGAGCGCCTCTACCTCATCGGCGTCAACCAGCAGGCCGCCGAGTATTCCGGCATCAACACCCGTCTGGTGATCCTCAGCACCTACGTGCTCTCCGCCGTGAGCGCCGCGCTGGCTGGCACCATCCTGACCTCCAACGTCAACTCCGCCAAGTACAACCTTGGCTCCGGCTATACGCTGGCCATCATCACCGCCGTGGTGCTGGGCGGCACGCTCAATACCGGCGGCAAGGGCAGCATCCTTGGCACGGTACTGGCGTCGCTGATCATCTGCATCCTGCGCTACGGCCTGCCCCTGTGCTTCGACGTGAGCACCCAGAACCTGGACCTGCCGGTCGGCATCATCCTGGTGCTGGTCGTCCTGGGCCGCGAGATCGCCGGTCGGGGCATGATCGCCAAGGCGATCCGCACTTTCAAAAAGTCAGTCGCCGCCTGACCCACCGCATTTCATGGGACGTTGTCCGACGCCCCTTGAGATAATAAAAAAACAGGAGGAACCCAACCATGAAAAAGATCCTTGCGATGATCCTTGTGCTGTGCATGGCGCTCACGCTGGCCTCTGCCGCTGTGGCCGAGAGCAAGAGCCCCGTGGACGGCATGACGGTGGCCTTCATCCCGAAGGTTTCCGGCAACTCTTTCTTCGAAGCTGCTAACGACGGCGCGCAGAAGTACGCCGCCGAGTGGGGCCTGACCGTTGACTACATCGGCTCCCCCGACGCTTCCGTGACCACCCAGCTGGAGCTCATCCAGCAGGCCATCGACAAGGGCGTGGACGCCATCTGCATCTCCGCCGTTGACGCCACCGCTCTGGACGAGAAGCTGATGGAAGCGCAGGATGCCGGCATCTATGTCAGCACCTGGGACTCCGACGTTTCCCCCAACGCCCGTGCGCTGATGGTTTCCCAGGGCACCGCGGACGTGCTTGGACCCATGCTGGTTGAAATGGGCGTGGAGTCCCTCAAGGAGCGCGGCGTGGACGTGGACGGCGCCGTCAACTATGTGTGGCACTTCTCCAACCCCAGCGTGGCCGACCAGAACTCCTGGTACGTGGCTGGCGAGGAATACATCAAGGAGAACTACCCCAACTGGGTGGCTGTCAACGAGCCCTACTACAGCAACCAGGATCCCGCTCAGTCCGTGAGCGTTGGCGAGGCCATCTTTGAGGCCTATCCCGACATCGACCTGATCATCTGCAACGACTCCACCGCTCTGCCCGGCCAGTGCGGCGCCGCCCAGAACAAGGGCCTGACCGCTGAGGACGTGACCATCACCGGCTTCTGCCCGCCCTCCGGCATGACCACCTACCTGGAGAACGGCATCTGCACCCGTTGGGGCCTGTGGGATTGCGGCATCCAGGGCGCCATGGGCTGCTACCTGGCTGCGTATGTGTCCGCCGGCAACACCGTGAAGGTGGGCGACGTGGTGACCATCCCCGGCATCGGCGATGTGACCATCCTTGCCAACGGCGATCTGGTCGAGGGCCAGGAGACCGCTCCCGAGAACAACGGCGTTGTGCTGCTGCCCGAGCGCGTTGTCTTCACCGCCGAGAACGTTGCGGACTATCCGTTCTGATCGTCTCCTAGAAACCAATCAAGGGAGAGGAAGCGCCTCCGGGCGCTTCTCCTCCCTTTCATGGCGCACACGGGCGGACAGCCGCTCGCAGCGCCCACACTGACCGACCGACTCACAGCTACTTAGTTCAAGGAGGGTTTTCAACATGGCTGATAAAGATGGATTGAAGATTGCGAAGGACTATCATGTGGGCGAAGCATTCGCCACCCAGGGCAGCTTTTATGTCAAGGGCGCCAACAACCTGGACTGGGGCATGAAAAAGCACCTGAGCAACATCTTCGACCCCAAGAGCGGCAACACCGTGATGTTCGCCTTTGACCATGGCTACTTCATGGGTTCCACCGCGGGCCTGGAGCGCCTGGACCTGGTCATCCCCAAGCTGATGCCCTATGTGGACTGCCTGATGGGCACCCGCGGCGCGTTGCGCACCTGCGTGCCGCCGGAAAACCGCAAGGCCATCGCCCTGCGCGTCTCCTCCGGCTCCAGCATGCTCAATGACGACCTGAGCCATGAGGTCGTGGCTGTGGACATCGAGGACTCCATCCGCATGAACGCCGACTGCATGGCCGTGCAGACCTTCATCGGCGCGGACGGACAGCTCGCCAGCATCGACAACCTCAGCCGCGTCATCAACGCCGGCTTCCGCTACAGCATCCCCACTTTGGGCGTTGTGGCCGTGGGCAAGGACATGGAGCGCACCGACCGCTTCTTCAAGCTCGCCACCCGCATCGTGGCCGAGATGGGCGTGCAGCTGGTCAAGACCTACTACTGCGACAACTTTGAGGAGATCGTGGCGGCCTGCCCGGTGCCCATCGTGGTCGCCGGCGGCAAGAAGCTGCCCGAAGCCGAGGCCCTCACGCTGGCCTATCGCAGCATTCAGGGCGGCGCGCGCGGTCTGGACATGGGCCGCAACATCTTCCAGAGCGAGCACAGCGCGGAAATGGCGCAGGCCATCCGCAAGATCGTGCACGAGGGCTACACCGACAAGGAAGCCTACGAGTTCTACCAGGATCTGATTCACTGATTCGGAGACGGATCGCACAAAGCGGGCTGCTCCGGCGGCGGGAACCTTTCCCGCTCCGGGGCAGCCCCTTTGCAAAGGCATGAACCATAGCGCGGTCTTTCACGCACCAATGAAACGGAAAAGAGGAATATGCTATGCTCAAAGGGATTTCCCCCATTCTGACCCCCGAACTGCTCAAGATCATCGCTGAAATGGGCCACG
>ERZ1673722.2258-NODE-2258-length-16397-cov-8.424673_pt1 | contig 16397 bp, 13 predicted proteins | sample MGYA00580222_ERZ1673722 | MGnify/ENA primary metagenome ERZ1673722 (study PRJEB41218, sample SAMN15661750) | gut metagenome | host: Homo sapiens | place: Canada: London | collected 2015-08-20/2019-03-30 | study: EMG produced TPA metagenomics assembly of...
CCCCCAAACCCTCCTTTGCGCCGCGACTCCCTTCGGTCGCGCGGCGAAACGGGAGAAACGGGGCTCGGTTCCGTGCGTCGGACAGATTTTGAGATGCTGTTATGCCCTGAATTTACTTTGCGTGATTTGCCGCGCATAACAGTGCGCGGCCAGACGGTGCAGGGCGGCGGCGTTCCTCTGCGAAAAGCTCCGCTTCGATCAAGGGTTGTGCCTTGGAGCACCAGACGCCCTGTGGGCCCCTCGCATTTAGACGCGCGACCGAAGGGAGTCGCGTCCTAAGGAAGATGAGGGGGAGTTAAGAGGGGGATAAGAAACCATTTGGTGTCTTATCCCCCTCTTGCCCCCGCCGCCGGGCGGCGGCACTCCCCACGCCATGTCATGGCGAATAACCCCCTGCCCGGGAGGGCCTCTCTCGCCTTCGGCGGCAAGCCGCCGGAACGGCGGAACCGCTCCCCCTCTGCCGAGGGGAAAATCTTTTTTATTTTCCCTCTTGACAGGTTTGTGTTATTGTATTATTATCATAGTGCAACATAACAAGAAAGGACTGAGGCTATGCAGTGGCAGCTTCGTGGGGATCGCCCGATCTACCAGCAGATCATGGAAAAGCTGACCGAACAGATCGTCAGCGGCCAGCTGAACGCGGGTGATAAGGTGCCGCCGGTGCGTGAGCTTGCTGCACAGGCAGGGGTCAACCCCAACACCATGCAGCGCGCCCTTGCGGATCTCGAGCGCGAGGGTTTGATGCACAGCAACCGCACAAGCGGACGATATGTAACGGAGGATAGAAGTATGATCGCACAGATTCGCGAACAGATTGCGGACGAACGGATTTCGGAGTTTCTCGCCGGCATGAGCCAGCTCGGCTTTACCGAACAGGAAATCCTGTCGCTTCTCGAAAAGCGGCACGGGAAAGGGGAATGATCTTTTATGGAACAGAACAAGCCTCTGGTCGTATGCAGCGGCCTGACAAAAAACTACGGCAGCTTTACTGCACTGAAAAATCTCGATCTGAATCTGGAGCGCGGCCGGTTCATCGGCCTGCTCGGCCCGAACGGCTCAGGCAAAACGACCACCATCAAACTGCTCAACGGTCTGCTTCAGCCGACCTCGGGCATGATCACCGTGGACGGCGCACAGCCGGGACGCTACACGCACAGCATCGTCAGCTACCTGCCCGACCGCGCCTATCTGAGCGACTGGATGAAGATCACGGACGTCATCGACTTTTTCTCGGATTTCTACAGGGATTTCGACCGCGTCAAGGCAACCGAAATGTTCAAAACGCTGCGCATTTCCCCGCTCGACCGTCTGAAAACGCTCAGCAAGGGCACGAAGGAAAAGGTTCAGCTTATTCTGACCATGAGCCGCAGGGCGCAGCTCTATGTGCTCGACGAGCCGATCGCAGGCGTCGACCCGGCCGCGCGCGACTACATCTTAAACACCATTCTCGCAAACTACAGCGAGGACGCTTCGGTCCTGCTCTCGACCCATCTGATCGCTGACATCGAGCGCGTGCTCGACGAGGTTGTTTTCCTCAAGGACGGCGAAATGGTCCTGCATGAAAGCGTGGACACGATCCGCGAGGAACACGGAAAATCCGTTGATATGCTGTTCCGGGAGGTATTTGCATGTTAAAGTTACTGAAATACGAGTGGAAGGCGTGCGCGCGCGCCTGTCTGCCGCTCTACGGCGCGATCATTCTCGTCGCGCTCATCAACCACCTGCTGTATTCGGAAGCGGTTCCGGAGCTGCTGTTCGGCATTCCGGCGGCTATCATGAGCATGCTCTATGTCGTGATCTTCGCGGCGGTATTTGTCGCGACAGCTGTCATCCTCGTGCAGCGGTTCTACAAGAGCCTGCTCGGCGGCGAGGGCTATCTGATGTTCACCCTGCCGGTTTCGGTCACGCAGCATATTTTCAGCAAGGCGATCATTGCCGTTGCGATGTGCTTTCTGAGCTGCCTTGTAGCGTTTCTGAGCATCCTCCTGTTATCGCACGGCATAAATCCTGCGACATTTTCTTTCTTTGACCCGGCCGCAGTCCCCTATGTACTCGAGGGTCTGCTGTGGCTTGTGCTGTGCGCCTTTGCGGCCGTGCTGTTCATTTATCTGTGCATCGCGCTCGGCCACCTCGCGAAAAAGCACCGTCTGCTCATGGCGTTCGTGTGGTACTTTGTGCTCTCGACTGCGGTGCAGATCATCGGCATGCTCGTGCTGATGGCCGGCGGCAACGCCGTCAGCGAGTCCATGGCGCGTTCGATCGGCCAGTTCTGGGCGTCGATGGGCTCCGGCGCCGTGCATTTCGCGGTGCTGATCCTGTGTCTGGTGAGCGCCGCCGCAGCGGCGGTCTGCTTTGCCGGAACCAGATATATTCTGACGCACAAGCTTAACTTGGAATAAGCCCTTACGAAGGGCAGACGCGAAATTTTCCGCCGATACAGCGGTGCGCCGCTGGAAGCGAAAAACGCCCTGTCTTAGGGCGCGAAGAGTGGCCGCCTTCGGCGGCCGGGAGTGCCGGTGTTCACCGGCGAGAATGCCGCCGTCTGGCGGCGGAGACAAAAGGGGGCAAGGGCACCGTATGGTTCCCTTGCCCCCTCTTGACTCCCCCAAACCCTCCTTTGCGCCGCGACTCCCTGCGGTCGCGCGGCTAAACGGGGGTACGGGGCTCGGTTCCGTGCGTCGGGCAGATTTTGGGACGCTGTTAGGCCCTGAATTTTCCTTGCGTAAGGCGCCGCGCATGACAGTGCGCGGCCATCCGGTGCAGGGCGGCAGCATTCCGCTGCGAAAAGCTCCGCTTCGATCAAGGGTTACGCCTTGGAGCAGCAAACGCATCTGTGGGCCCCTCGCTTTTAGACGCGCGACCGAAGGGAGTCGCGTCCTAAGGAAAGGTTGGGGAGTCAAGAGGGGCAGGGAAACCTTGGTGTCCCTGCCCCTCTTGCCCCCGCCGCCAGGCGGCGGCATCCCCGTGGGGCGCTTATTCCTCCTCGCCGAGAAGCTCCATCACGTCGACCGCCGTATCCCCCCGGGATGCCTCCACATGCACATGCGTGCCGATCGCTTCCTCCGCCGGAATGCCCGCCGCGCACACGCCCAGCGCCTCTCCCGACGAAACCGCCTGCCCCTCACGCACGCGCACCTCGCTCAGACCGCGGTACGTGGTCCTGAGGTCGCCCGCATGCGCGAGCGTGACGCACGTTCCGTACAGTCCGTCCTCAAAAACAGCCTGCACCGTGCCGTCTGTCAGCGCCGAAACGTTCTCCCCTGCCTCGCAGGCGAAATCCGTGCCGCTGTGCACGCGCCAGTCTCCGAGCGTCGGCTGGAACAGCAGCATATCGCCCGAAAACGGCGTCAGCACCGCACCGGCTGTCGGCCGGGTATACACCGGCGCGGAAACCGTGACCGCCGGTGTCGGCTCCGGCACGGAAACAGGCTCTTCGGCCTCGGCGGGCGTTTCTTCCCCGCTCTCCGGCTCCTCCGCCGTCACGGGAATATCCTGCACGGTCAAGTCGGGAACATCCTCCGCCGGCGTGATGACCGGCGCGCCCGTCTCGGGAACGGCAGTTTCTGCACTCGACCCGGCGTGCATCCAGAGCACCCACGCGCTCGCTGCGATGATCAGTCCGCACACGGTCAGGATCGTGTAAAATCCGCGGTCGGACAGCGCGGCGATATGTTTCGGTTCATAATGTTTCATGGTCTTTTCCCTCCTTTTATCCGCAGTATGTCCGCGCGGCTTTCCGCTTATACAAAATTAGCCTTTGCTAACTAAAAAACTTTTCTTTTTGCGATAAATGTGGTATAATATCTATCAAGCGAAAAGCAACTAATGAAATGGAGCGACAATCATGACTAAAATTGATATTATCTCCGGTTTTCTGGGCGCAGGCAAGACCACGCTCATCAAGCGTCTGCTCGCGGACGCGCTCAAGGGCGAACAGGTCGTTCTGATCGAGAACGAGTTCGGCGAGATCGGCATCGACGGCGGCTTCCTCAAGGACGCAGGCATCGTTGTCAACGAGATGAACGCAGGCTGCATCTGCTGCTCGCTCGTCGGCGACTTCGGCAAGGCGCTGCACGACGTCGTCGACCAGTACCATCCCGACCGCATCCTCATCGAACCGTCCGGCGTCGGCAAGCTCTCCGACGTTATCGCAGCGGTTCAGAATGCGCACCTCGACGTTCAGCTCAACAGCTTCGTCACCGTCGTTGACGCGCTCAAGGCCAAGATGTACCTCAAGAACTTCGGCGAGTTCTTCGAGAATCAGGTCGCGCATGCAGGCGCTATCCTGCTCTCGCGCACCGCTGAGTGCCCGGAAAAGCGTCTCGACGAGACCGTCGCCATGCTGCGCGGCCTGAACGAGCACGCGCGCATCGTCACGACTCCGTGGAAGGATCTGACCGGCGAGCAGCTGCTCGCGACCATGGAGGGCAGCCGCGATCTGGTTGCCGAGGTACTCGAGGAGATCGCGCACGAGCCGCATCACGAGCATCATCACCATGACCATGATGAGCACGACCATGACCACGAGGAGCATGAGCATCATCACGAGCATGACCATGACGATCACGAGCATGACCATCATCATGAGCACGGCGAGGACTGCACCTGCGGCTGCCACGACCATGAGCACGAGCATGAGCATCACCACGATCACGACCATGAGCACGAGCACCATCATCACGACCACGACGGTCACTGCTGCTGCGGCCACGATCATGACCACGACGCGGACGAGGTATTCACCTCCTGGGGTAAGGAAACGACTCACAAGTACACCGAGGCAGAGCTCAATGCCGCGCTCACCGCGCTCGGCGATGTTACGCTCGGCACGGTTCTGCGCGCAAAGGGCATCGTTCCGGCGGCAGACGGCGGCGAATGGCTGCACTTTGACTACGTTCCGGGCGCACCCGAGATCCGCCGCGGCTCGGCCGACTACACCGGCCGTCTGTGCGTCATCGGCTCCGAGCTGGATGAGGAGCGCATCGCTTCCCTGTTCGGCGTAAACTAAGGGAGGAACCCCCACATGGCTAACAATCCCATTCCGGTATATGTCTTTACCGGTTTTCTGGAGAGCGGCAAGACCAAGTTCATCAAGGAGATCCTTGCCGACCCGAACTTCACCGAAAACGAAGTAACCGCGCTGCTGCTCTGCGAGGAGGGCATCGAGGAATACGACGAAAAGTGGCTCGCCCACTACGGCACCGCTCTCGTCCCGGTCGAGTCCGAGGACCGTCTGACCCCGAACATCCTCAAGCGCATCGAGCAGAAGTACAACCCCGACCGCATCATCGTCGAGTACAACGGCATGTGGAAGCTCGAGTCGCTGATGCAGGCGTTCCCGGCGCGCTGGGAGCTGTACCAGATCATCACGACGGTCGACGCGACCACCTTCGAGGTCTACTCGAACAACATCGGCCCGCAGATGTTCGAGCACATCACCACCGCCGACATGGTCGTTTTCAACCGCTGCACGGACGCGCTCAAGGAGATGCTCTACAAGAAGAACATCAAGGCGATGAACCCGCGCGCGGCCATCTATCTGGACGATCTGAACGGCAATTCCGAGGACTACTCGCGCAATATGCCGCTCCCGTTCGACATCGACGCCGACATCATCGACATCAAGCCGGAGGACTACGGTCTCTGGTACATCGACGCGACCGGCGAGCCGGAAAAGTACGACGGCAAGACCGTCCGTTTTCTCGCGCAGGTCTACCGCGGCAAGGATGTTCCGGCAGGCTCGTTCGTGCCCGGCCGCTTCGGCATGGTCTGCTGCGCAGACGATGTGACCTTCCTCGGCTTCATCTGCCGCTATGACAGGGCCGAAGAGCTCGGCGTCCGCGACTGGGTCACGGTCACGGCGTCCGTGACGGTCGAGACGCTGCCGCAGTACCGCGGCGAAGGCCCGGTGCTCCACGCCATCGAGGTCGTTCCGGCCGAAAAGGCGAAGGAAGATATCGTTTACTTCAACTAAAAGATAAAAGAACCCCCTGCATGACATTTTTCAGTCCATGCAGGGGGTTTTTACGTAAGGCAATACCGCATAATTGAACAAGAGCGATTTGCGAGCAAATTTTGCGTTCTGACAAGGCGCGGTTTTGCGGTAATACTTGATGTATTACCGTGAAATCGCAACAAAGTCAGGGCACAAAATTTCCGCAAAGCGCCGCAGCTTTAATTGTGCGGTGTTGCCGTAAATACAGCAGCCGCGCGGCAGCTTCAGCGAATAACGTTCTTCTCCATCTGCTCGATGTGGCGGAGCTCCTCCTCCGCCTTGCGCTCGACGGCGGCCTTGAGCCGTTCCAGCTCCTCCAGCTCCTCGTCAATGTGGAACTCGTCGCGCTTGCGCATCTCGTCGCTCTGGAGAGGCTCCACATCAGGCGCTTCCGCATTCTCTGCGGCGGGCGACGGCGCGCTTCCCTTCTGCTTGTCCTCTTTCTTTTTCCGTTCCAGCTCGCGCCGCTTGTCCAGACGGGAGATGTACAGGAACTTTCGAATGACGAACAGCACGCCGACCGACAACACCGCCAGCAGGTTTTCCTGCGGCGAGGTATGCTCGACGATCATCTGACGCGCGATCGCGAGCAGCATGACGTCGACCACCGAGTCGATGGTGTAGCTCGTGATCATCTTGAGCATCTCCGCGCCGATCAGGATCAGGCACGCATCACTCATGCGGCCCTGCAGGTAATGCGCGTCGCCGAGCAGCTCGCTGATGTCGGTCGTGCCGATCAGACCGATGCCCGATATGATGCATCCGATCAGGATAAGGCCGCCGACCACCATCTCGATCATGGTCGCGCAGAACGATAATCGTTCTCTGAACTGGTTCTTCATCTCTTTTTCTCCTCTTGCTGCTACTCTTTCTCTCTTCTGTTTTTTGACAAATTCTTAACAATTTATCTGTAAACATTATAGCACACGCCCTCGGCTGATGGCAATGCTATTCGACATTTTTCATAAAATAGCCAAAAATACCGGCGAATTTTTGACAAAAAAGGACACAGACAATAAGTCTGTGTCCTTTCTGCTCTTTACTGCTCTTCCGGCTGCTCGACCAGAGTATAGTTTCCGGTCTCGCCGCTGCCGATCACGGTCAGCACATCTTCATGCAGCAGGAAGCGCGTTTCGCCGTCCTCGGAGGCTGCGCTGTCACGGTCGGCCGAAGCCGTGCCCGTCACGCCGTCCGAGAACGTGAAGGTGAACGTTCCCTCGCCGGTCTGCTCGAGCGTGACCGACGCGCCCGAGGAGGCGGCATAGAAGCCCGCCCAGTCGGTCTCCGTGTCCTCCGGCTCGCTGAGCAGGGCGTCATACTCCCCCAGAACGCCCTCGCCGGGATAGCTGTACCGGTCGCCCGTCACACGGTCCACGGCCACCTGTCCGACCGCGCCGCCGTCCGCGCGGCGGCTGACGTCGAACACGGCAAACGAATGTGTTTCTCCCTCGATCTCGCATTCCAGCGTTTCACGCGACGGCGCTACTGCATAGCTTTCGCTGTCGAACTGCTCGCCCGCGAGCTTCTGCGCCTCATACACGCTGAGCAGCTGCGGCTTTTTCTCCTCTTTCCGGAGCAATCCCGCCTGCTCGGCACGCTCGAGCGCCTGCGTCTGCGGATTGACGGTCGCGGTCGTTTCCCCGGCACAGCCGGTGAGGCATGCCGCAAGCACTGCGGCGGCAACAGGCCATCGTTTCATGGACTGCGGTCTCCCCTCTCTCAAAATCTGCCGGAAGGCCGGAAAAACGGCTGCGCTGACGCAGCCGTTTCCGCTCTCGGGCGTTGATACACCTATCATACAGTATTTTACTGATTTTTGCAACGGTAATCTGGCGGGTTTATTCGGCAGAAGCCGGGTTTTCCTCCGTGTTCTCGCCGCTGCCGCCGCCCTTTCTGCCCTTGCCGCCCTTGCGGTGCGGCAGGTGAACGAGCTTTTTCAGGCGCTCTGCGATGCTGTCGGTCAGCGAGTAGTAGACCGGCGTGATGAACAGCGTTGCAACGGTCGAGATGACCATGCCGGTCATCATGACGATGCCCATCGGCTTCATCATCTCCGAGCCCTCGCCGTTCGAGAATACCATCGGCACGAGGCCGAGGATGGTGGTCATCGCGGTCATCAGGACCGGACGGACGCGGCGCGGGCAGGCGTTGAGGATGGCGGTGTTCTTGTCCTCGCCGCGCTCCCGGCGCTGAAGGGTATAGTCGATCAGAACGATGGACGAGTTGACGACCGTACCGGCCAGAATGATAACGCCGAGCAGCGCGACCATGGAAACGTGGTTTCCGGTCGGCGCGAGCAGCATCATCGAGCCGAGCAGGCCGATCGGCAGGATCAGCATGATCGCGATCGGCAGCGCGAACGAGTTGAACTGGGTCGCAAGGATGAAGTAGACGAGCGCGATCGCGACCGCGAGGGCGAGCATGAGCGAGCCGGTGGTCTCAGCCATCTGGGAGGCCATGGTGTCGCCGTCGCCGATCTCTACGCCGTCCGGCGTCTCGTAGGAGTCGAGCACCTCGTTTACCTTTTCGGTGATGGCGTTCGCGTCGCCGGACTCACTTTCGCCGGTGATGGTGACGGTCTCCTTCTGGTTCTTACGGGCGATGGACTGCGGGCTCAGCTCGGTATAAACGTCCGCGACCGAGCTCAGCGGCACATTGCCGCCCGTTGCGGTCGGCAGCTGCATCGAGCGCAGCGCGTCCAGACTGGTCGCGACGTCCGCGTCGCCCGATACCGTAACGTCGTATTCCTCGCCGTTCATGCGCAGCGTGGTCGCCGTCGAGCCGGTCAGCTCGCCGCGCACCAGACCGCCGATGGCGGCCGGGGTCAGACCGAAGCGCGAGGCGTTCTCGCGGCGAACCTTGACCGCGACGCGCGGCGTCTGCTCGCCGGCAGAGGACTCGACGTTGATCGCGTCCGGGATGGCGGAGAGCTTCTCCACGAGGTCGTCCGCCGTCGCGGCGAGCTGGTCATAGTCGTCGCCGGTCAGCTCCACGCTGATGTCCGAGTCGGTGGACATGCTCATGGATTCGCTTGCGGAGACCGTGATCTCGCAGCCGGCGATGTCCGCAAGGTCGCGGCGGAGCTGTTTGGTGATCTCCTGCGCGGAACGGTCGCGCTTGTCGAGGTCGACGAGCGAAACCGTGACGCTCGCGCCGGAGGCGGAGGACATGATGGAGGTCGAGTCGCCGGTCGAGTAGTAGATCTGCTCAGTCTCCGGCACCTTATCCATGACAATGCCCGCGATGCGGTCCTGGATGGCCGCGGTATCCTCCATGGTCGAGCCGTTCGGCATGGAGACCGAGACCGAAACCTGACCCTGGTCCATCTCCGGGATAAGCTCCATGCCGGCCATGGCGATGCTGATGACGCTGAGGACGCAGATGGCGAGCGTGATGGCGATGCCGGCCCAGCGGTGGGTGATGAGGAATTTCAGGCTGCTGCGGTAGCGGCGCATGAGCGGCTTTTCCACGATCGTGGTAGCCTTGAGCTCATCCGAGCCCGCCGAGGCGGCCTTGCTGACCTTGGACGCGCCGAGCAGTATATAGCACAGCAGCGGCACGAGCGTCAGCGCGATGATGAGCGAGCTGAGCAGCAGCGCGACGATGGTGATACAGAATTCCTTGAACATCATACCGGTCATGCCGCCCGACAGCGCGATCGGCAGGAATACGGCGATGGTGGTCAGGGTGGACGCTGTGACCGAGGTCATGACCTCGCCCGTGCCCTTCGTGCAGGCGTCCCAGCGGCTGTAGCCGTCCGCGCGGTAGCTGAAGATGTTCTCCAGAACGACGATCGAGTTATCGACGATCATGCCGACGCCGAGCGTAATGCCGCCGAGCGACATCATGTTCAGCGTGATGCCGCACACGTTCATGATAAGGAAGGTAAACAGGATGCAGCACGGCATCGCGATGGTCAGCGACAGCGTCGCGCCGAGGTCGCGCAGGAACACGAGCAGGACGACCGCTGCGAACAGCACGCCCATCCAGATGTTCTGCACCGCGTTGTCGACGGTCATGTTGATGTAGTCGGACTGGTCCATAACGACGTCTGCCTGAAGCGCATCGTTTTCCGCGATGACCTCGTTCAGGCGGTCGACCGCGCTCTGCGCGACCTTGACGGTGTTCGAGCCGGACTGCTTGTTGACCGAGAGCATGATGCACTCCTCGCCGTCGACCTTGGCGATGGTGGAGCGGTCCTTGGGCTGCATGGAAACGTCCGCGATCTGGCTGAGGCGGACCGTGCCGCCGGCCGGGAGCGAGATGAGCGCGTTCTTGACGTCGTTCAGCGAGGAATACTCGCCGTCCGTGCGGACGGCAAGCGTCTGCGAACCGTTGTCGAGGTCGCCGCCCGGGATGGCCATGTTGTCCGCGCCGAGCTGCTGTGCGACCGAGGTAATGGTGAGGTTGTAGCCCTTGAGGCGCGCGGCGTTGGTCTTGACCGCGACTTCGTCCTCATAGCCGCCCGAAACATCGACGGACGCTACGCCGTCCAGGCGCTCGAGCGCCGGGGAGATCTCGTCCTCTGCGATGGACTGGAGCGCCGCAAGATCAGAGCCGCGCAGCGCGACCTGCACGACCGGCATGGAGTCGATGTCGATGCTCATGACGGTCGGGTCGGAGGCGTCGTCGGGAAGCTGACTCTTGACCTGGCTGACCTTGTCGCGCAGGTCGGTCATCGCGTCGTCGAGGTCGGTGGAGTCGGTGAACTGAACGACGAGCATCGCCATGTTCTCCGACGAGGTGGACTGGAGCGTATCCAGACCGGACAGACCGGCCACCGCGCTCTCGAGCGGCTTGGCGACCTGCTGCTCGATGTCCTCCGGGCCCGCGCCCGGATAGGTCGCGTACACGATCGCCGCCGGGACCTCCATGGACGGCATCAGCGCGAGCGGCAGGGTAGAAAAGCTATAAAAGCCGAACACAATGACCATGAGATACAGAAGGATGGTCATTACGTTGTGTTTGATAAAGGTTGCTGCTACTTTCATCGGGTCTTAACCCTCCCCGCCGTCACTGGCAACGACACGGACGGCAGAGCCGTCGGACAGATAGGACTGACCCTTGACGACGACGCGGTCGCCCTCGTTCAGGCCGGAGGTGATCTCGGTGTTGGTCTTGCCGACCAGACCGGTCTCAACGGTCACGCGCGCAGCGGTCGTGCCGCTCTCGTCGACGGTGAACAGGTAGCGCTCGTTGTCGTTGCCGGTCAGCACGCACTCGGTCGGAACGGAGAGCGTGTTCTCGCGGCGGTCGGTGTAGAAGATGACGGTCGCGAACGCGCCGATGGCCGGCTCGGTGCCGGACGGAACCGAGACCGATACGTCATAGAGATTGGTCTGCTGGTTGGCCGCTGCCGGGAGCGAGACGATCTTCGCGCTCTTGACCTCGTCGGACAGGACGGAGATCTGCACGCCCGCGCTGTCGCCGGTATGCAGGCCGGCGAACACATCCTCAGAGACCGATGCGTTGATCTTGACGCGGCTGTCCTCGGCGATGACGACCGCCGGCTGTGCAGAGGAGGCCATGCCGCCCTGCACGACGTTCACCGCCGTGACCGTGCCCGCGCAGGGCGCAGTCACCGTGCCGTAGGATGCCTGCTTGTTGATCTGGTCCATGCTCGCCTGGATCTGGGCGAGAGACGCCGCCTGCTGCGCGCGCGCCTGCTGTACGCCGGCCTGCGCCTGCGCAAGGCCCTGCTTGGCCTTGGTCAGATCCTGCTCAGCGGCCGCGCCTGCCTCGAGCAGCGCCTCGGTGTTCTCGACGGCGAGCTGCGCCTGCTCGACGCCGATCTGCGCGTTCTCGATGGCCTTTTCGGTCGCGGTTTTGGTCGCATTGTACGACTCGCGCAGCGAGGACATGGTCGAGGTGACCGACGAGGTGTCCACGTTCAGCAGAGTCTGCCCCTTCGCGACCTTGTCGCCCTCGCTGACGCTGAGCGTCAGCACCTGACCGGCGAGCATCGGGAACACCTGCACCTCGTTGTCCGCAACGACCTTGCCGTTGACCGAGTATTCGGTGCTCATCGCGCCCTTCGTCACCTCGGCCACCTCAACGGCGGTGCCTGCTGCGGTCTGCTCCTCCCCGTCGTCGCTCGTCTGGCTGCCGCAGCCCGCGCAGAGCGCCATGGATGCTGCGAGCAGCGCTGCTAAAATACGTTTTTTCATCGGTCTCCTCCTTAGAATTTGCCTGTCTCCTCAGTTCGCGCTCGACATCACGCCGCGCGTTGCCCACTCGTAATTGTTGTATGCGGTCAGCAGGTCGGTACGCGCGTTTTCTGCTGTCTCCTGAGCGGTCATGTACGTGTCCTGCGCCTCTTCGTATTTCAGCCGGGAGATCATACCGCGCTTGTACTGCAATTCGGAGACCGCGAAGGTCTTCTGCGCCTGCGTCAGGTCGCCCTGCGCGTCGGCCATGGCGGTGATCTTCTCCTGCATGGTCTTGTACAGCTTGCGGAACGAGCTCTTTACACTCTCCTCGGTCGCGTCGCGCTGAATCTTCGCCGCCTCATAGGCGTGCAGATTGTTGGTGACGTTGTTCTCGTAGTCGTCGGACGCCTTGCGCACGCTGTCGCTGGCGGACCAGATGGAATAGCTGTTCTCGAGCGCGGCGGCAAGATCCTTTTCGTAGTCGATGGCGGCGAGCTGCTCATTTGTCACGCCCGGCAGCGCCTCGATGGTGATCTCGGTACCGGTCGGGTAGCCGCACTGGATGGCGAGCGTGTTCCTGAGGCTGTCCGCCGAGGTCTGCGCGCTCTTCTGCTGCGCCGCGAGCAGCTCGCGCTGGCTCTGCAGGCCGGAGAGTGTGTTCTTTGTGGCGATGCCGAGGGCGACCTGCTTTTTCGTCTGCGCGATGGTGCGGTCGAGCTGCTGCAGGCTGCGCTCGGTCTGTGCGAGCGAATACTGCATGGACGCGAGCGAAATGTAGTTGTTCTCGGCCGACATGCAGATGGTGTCCGCGTTGTTCTGCATCTGACGGCGCGTCGAGTTGACCGTGTTCTTCTGCTCGTCCTTTGCGTCGTCCTCGTCGTCGTCGAGATCGTTATACTGCCGGTACAGGCTCTCGCGCTGCGCCTGCAGCACATTGATCTGCGCGTTGATCGAGTCGAGCAGCGCCGTATCCGTGATGCCGTCGCGCGATTTTTTCAACTCCCTGATCTGCCTGTCGTAGGCGTCGATCTGCTGCGACAGATTGAAATACTTGTTGATGTACTGGTCGGAAACGTCGGTCTTTTCCGCGCTCTCCACCGTCTGCTGATACGAGCGGATGGAAACGTTTCCCTCGCGCACGGTCTTTTCGAGCGTATCGAACGTCAGCTTGACCGGTGTCTGCACGGCGGTCTGCGCCGCGGCGGCGGTCTGTGCGGCTGCGGTGTCCGCCGCGTAGGCCGGGGCGCACATGCCGCACAGCAGAGCCGCGCAAAGTCCTGCGGCAGCTGCTCTTTTCATATATGTATCAACCTTTCTTAAATAGCGAAATGGGATTTATCAAATGTTGAGGCAATACCGTACAATTGAACAAGAGCGATTTGCGAGCAAATTTTGCGTACTGACGAGGCGCGGTTTTGCGGTAATACTTGATGTATTACCGTGAAATCGAAACGAAGTCAGGGCACAAAATTTCCGCAAAGCGCCGCAGCTTTCATTGTGCGGTGTTGCCTTAAACACCGGTCGGGAGCGTCAGCACGCCCTGCTCGGCCCACTGGCACGCCGTGTAGTTCTGCGCAACGGTCAGCTCTGCGAGTCTGACGTTGATCTCGGCGGTCTTTACCGCGTCCTCAGCGGACTGGTAGCTGAGCCGACTCATCGTGCCGAGCTTATACTTGACGGAGGCCAAACGGAGATCGTCCTGCGCCTGCGTCAGCGCGTTCTGCGCCGCCGTGAGCGACACGCGGCTGTCCTTCATGTTCTGAATGACCGTGGCGTAGGCCGTTTCGACCGACTCCTGCGTCACCGCAAGCTGGTCCTCCGCCGCCTTCACGGCCTCGGCCGTGCCGGAAATGTTCTTGTCATAGACGTTCTGCGCCGCACGCAGCGACACGCGACTGCTCCAGATGTCAAAGCTGTTCTTTTTCGCGTTCTCGAGGCCGGTTTTCGCGTTGATCCGGTCAAGCTCGCCCTCATAGGGCATGACGAGCGTGGACGGCTCGACGAGCGTATCCGCGTCCAGTCCGCACAGCTGCGACAGCGACAGACCGATCTGCTCGCGCATATTGGCGAGCGTCTGCTGCGAATTGACCAGCTGCACGCGCTGGTTCTCCACCGTGTCGAGCTGGAGCTGACCGATCATGCCGCGGCTGCGCTGCACCTTCATCACCGCGAGATTGCGGTCGAGGGTCGCGATGCCGTTTTTCAGGCTCTCCATCTGGCAGTCCAGCGTTTCCATCGTATACAGCAGGTTCTGCGCCGCCATCGCCATCTGATTGGCGATGCTGTCCGCCTGTCGGCGCAGCTGGTAGGCCTGATCGTCGAGCTGCGAGAGCATCGCGAGCGCGCTCTGATACTGCACGCTCACCGACAGGTTCATGTTCTCCGCATTGCCGCGCAGCGCGGTGATCTGCGCCTCATAGGCCTTTTTCGTGTCCCCGTCCAGCGTTCCGCTCTCCAGGATCTTCTCGAGCGTGTCCGCCAGCTCGCTGTATGTCGCGCCGGGACTGACCGACGCCGAACCGAACGACGAGCCGCCCGCCGCGTCCTCGATGGCGGAGGCGTTCTTGCGCAGGATGCGCACTGTGCTGTTATCCTCCTGCACCGCCTTTTTCACGGCCAGCACGCCCATCTGCCGGACCTTGAGCGCGGGCGCCTCCGCGCCGATGCCGGCAGGCGTCTGCCCCGCCGCCGTCTCCCCGGCCGCGAGCGCCGGCACGGCCGACCCTGCGAGCAGGGTGCAGGCGAGCAGTGCGCTGATGACTTTTCGTTTCATATAAATACCTTGTCTCCTCTCGCTTGCGGAGAACGCGCGCCCCCATGCGTGCTCTTGCAATATTGCGGTGCTGCCTTAAAGCAGTTCTCTCGTGATGATGCTCGTGTGGATATATTCTATGTTCCGGCGCGGCGATTCGCCCGTGCGCAGCGTGTGCGCGAGCACCTCGATCGCGCGCGTGGTCTGGGCGGAGAAGTCCTGGTCGATGATGAAGTCCAGCCGCCCCTCCTCGAGGTATTTGCGCGCATAGGGCGTCAGGTCATGGCAGACCACGTGGATACGGCGCGCCGGTCTGACGCGCTCGAGCGCGTCCATGCAGCCGCGCACGGACTCGTTCGCCATGTAGATGCCGCGCAGACGCGGATGACCCTTCGCGTAGTACAGCACGCCGTCATAGGTCAGCTCGTACTTTTCGACGCTCTCGATGACGTTCACGACCACGTCGTCGCCGCGCAGCTCGTGCAGCCGGTCGAGAAAGCCGCGCACGCGCAGGTCATGCGCCGCAAACTCGCGGTTGCCCGTAACGACGAGGATCTCGCCGCCCTCCGCATAGGGCGCGATCAGTCCCGCCGCGACGCGGCCCGACTTTACCATATCCTGACCGATGTGATACAGTCGACGGCTCTGGCAGACGTCCGAGTCGCAGGTCACGACCGGCACGCCGGAGGCGACCAGACGGTCGATCTCCTCGCGCATGACGAGCGTGTCGGGCGCGGTGACGATCAGGCCGTCGATGCCGCGCTCCTCCATGCGGCCGATCGCCTCGAAGTACGAGCGCGGAGAACGGTTCTTCAGCTCCTCGACCAGCACGGTCACGTCGTTCAGGCCGCGGTTGTGCACCGCAGTGCGGATGCCGTCGCGCATGCGGCGGATGAAGAACGCATCCCAGCTCGGCAGGATGACGCCGATGCGGTACACGCCGCGGCCCGCCCGGGCCGCCTGCCGCTGCGTCGGTGTTTTGTAGCCGTATTCGCTGATCAGCTTCTGAATGCGCTCGCGCACCTCGGGCGAGACGTTCGGACGGCCGTTTACCACGCGGTCTACCGTTCCGCGCGATACGCCGCACTGATCCGCGATCCACTGTGCAGTTACCTTCATAGCAGGAATCTCCCTTTTACTCTCTCGTGCATTTTTTCGTTCACAGCATGAAATCACGGTAAATTGTGCATTTTAGTTCACGTTTGCACGGTTTATTCTATCATACCAAACAAAGCTTCACAAGCAATTCTGTGCATTTTAGACACTGCGCGCGAATTTGTCGCATTCGGTTGTGCAATTTTTATTTTTTGCACAACGCACGGCTTTTCTGCGCGTTTTTGCCCGTGATTTCCTGTACTTTTCACCAAATGGACATGTAAAAATTGGGCGGTACGCTAAAAATGAAATCCCCACTTGAAGCACGATGGCAAGTGGGATATAATAAAGTTATCCAAGGGAGAGCTGCGGAATGCGGTCTGCGCTGTGCAGACTGACCATCCGG
>ERZ1673722.2276-NODE-2276-length-16299-cov-7.693610_pt1 | contig 16299 bp, 4 predicted proteins | sample MGYA00580222_ERZ1673722 | MGnify/ENA primary metagenome ERZ1673722 (study PRJEB41218, sample SAMN15661750) | gut metagenome | host: Homo sapiens | place: Canada: London | collected 2015-08-20/2019-03-30 | study: EMG produced TPA metagenomics assembly of...
CAGCTTCGTGACGGACGTACCGGAGAGCCGTTTGATTCACCGGTTACAATCGGACACATGCATTACCTGAAGCTGCATCACCTGGTAGACGATAAGATCCATGCACGTTCTACCGGTCCTTACTCCTTAGTAACGCAGCAGCCGTTAGGTGGTAAGGCACAGTTCGGTGGACAGCGTTTCGGAGAGATGGAGGTATGGGCACTCGAGGCTTACGGTGCATCTTATACCTTACAGGAGATTCTGACAGTGAAGTCCGATGACGTGGTCGGACGTGTGAAGACTTACGAGGCGATCATCAAGGGTGATAATATCCCTGAGCCGGGTATTCCGGAGTCCTTCAAGGTTCTCTTAAAAGAGCTGCAGTCCCTCGGACTGGATGTCAAAGTGCTCGATGAGAACCGCAACGAAGTAGAACTCATGGAGACCAGTGAGTACGGTAATACCGATTTGAATTCTATCATTTCCGGCGATAAGGATTTTGCATTTGAAGACAGCGAGTCCTTTGCAAAGATGGGATTCTCCCAGAAGCAGTTTGATACAGAGAACGAGGAACTGGTAGACGTAGAAGATGAGGAAGAGGATGAAGACGATTCTGAGTTTTTTGATGAGTCATCAGACGACGTTCTTGACGAAGAATAGATAGAAGGGAGTGTCATAAATGCCAGAGACAATGAATAAAGAGGCAACAGGCCAGTCTATCTCTTTCGATGCCATTAAGATCGGTTTGGCATCACCGGAGAAGATTCATGAGTGGTCCAGAGGCGAGGTTAAGAAGCCTGAGACGATCAACTACAGAACATTAAAGCCTGAGAAGGATGGTCTGTTCTGTGAAAAGATTTTCGGACCGAGCAAGGACTGGGAATGCCACTGTGGTAAATACAAGAAGATCCGCTACAAAGGTGTGGTATGTGACCGATGCGGCGTTGAGATTACAAAAGCAAGCGTTCGTAGAGAGCGTATGGGACATATCGAGCTTGCAGCTCCGGTTTCCCATATCTGGTACTTTAAGGGAATTCCGTCCCGCATGGGACTGATTCTTGACCTCTCACCGAGAACTCTTGAGAAGGTATTATATTTTGCATCATACATTGTACTGGATGCCGGTAACACGGCATTACAGTATAAGCAGGTGCTTTCCGAGAGCGAATATCAGGAAGCCAGAGAGCAGTACGGCAATGCGTTCCGTGTCGGAATGGGTGCCGAGGCAATCCAGGAACTGTTACACGCGATCGATCTTGAGAAGGATTCCGCAGAGCTTCAGGCAGAGCTTGCAGACGCAACCGGTCAGAAGCGCGCGCGCATCATCAAGAGACTGGAAGTTGTAGAAGCATTCCGCGAGTCCGGCAACAAGCCGGAGTGGATGATCCTCACGGTCATCCCGGTCATTCCGCCAGATCTGCGCCCGATGGTACAGCTGGATGGCGGACGTTTTGCAACATCCGACTTAAATGATCTGTACAGAAGAATCATCAACCGTAACAACCGTCTGAGAAGACTCTTAGAGCTTGGCGCACCGGATATCATCGTCCGCAACGAGAAGCGTATGCTTCAGGAGGCTGTAGATGCCCTGATCGATAACGGCCGCCGCGGACGTCCTGTTACAGGACCGGGTAACAGAGCACTCAAGTCTCTGTCTGACATGTTAAAAGGTAAGTCCGGACGTTTCCGTCAGAACCTGCTTGGTAAGCGTGTTGACTATTCCGGACGTTCCGTTATCTGCGTAGAGCCGAAGTTAAAGATTTACCAGTGCGGTCTTCCGAAGGAAATGGCAATCGAGCTGTTCAAGCCGTTCGTTATGAAGGAGCTCGTTGCAAACGGAACCGCTCATAATATCAAGAGTGCGAAGAAGATGGTCGAGAGACTTCAGACTGAGGTCTGGGATGTGCTCGAGGACGTCATCAAAGAGCATCCGGTTATGCTGAACCGTGCTCCTACACTGCACCGTCTCGGTATTCAGGCATTCGAGCCGATCCTCGTAGAGGGTAAGGCAATCAAGCTTCATCCGCTTGTGTGTACCGCGTTCAACGCCGATTTCGATGGTGACCAGATGGCTGTTCATCTTCCGCTTTCTGTGGAAGCGCAGGCAGAGTGCCGTTTCATGCTGCTCTCTCCGAACAACCTGTTAAAGCCGTCTGACGGTGGACTGGTAGCCGTTCCTTCACAGGATATGGTGCTTGGTATTTACTACCTGACACAGGAGAGACCAGGCGCAAAGGGAGAAGGCAAATTCTTCAAGAGTGTCAACGAAGCAATCCTCGCCTATGAGAATGGCGCGGTAACACTTCATTCCAGAATCAAAGTCCGCATGAGCAAGACCATGCCGGATGGAAAAAAGATTACCGGAATCGTAGAGTCCACGCTGGGACGTTTCATCTTCAACGAGATTATCCCGCAGGATCTGGGTTTTGTAGACAGAAGCATTCCGGGCAATGAATTAAAGCTCGAGGTCGATTTCCTCGTAGCAAAGAAGCAGAATAAGCAGATCCTTGAGAAAGTCATCAATATTCACGGCGCAACCAGAACTGCCGAGGTGCTGGATGCTGTTAAGGCGATGGGTTACAAATACTCCACCAGGGCGGCAATGACCGTATCCATTTCCGATATGACCGAGCCGCCGGAAAAGCCGCAGATGATTAAGGACGCCCAGGATACCGTAGACCGCATTACAAAGCAGTATAAGCGTGGTCTTATCACAGAGGAAGAGCGTTATAAGGAAGTCGTAGAGACATGGAAAGAGACGGATGAGCAGCTGACACATGCACTTCTCTCCGGACTGGATAAGTACAACAATATCTTCATGATGGCGGATTCCGGAGCCCGTGGTTCCGATAAGCAGATTAAACAGCTTGCTGGTATGCGAGGACTTATGGCAGATACAACCGGTAGAACAATCGAGCTGCCAATCAAGTCCAACTTCCGTGAAGGTCTTGACGTACTGGAATACTTCATGTCTGCGCATGGAGCGCGAAAAGGTATGTCTGATACCGCTCTTCGTACCGCCGATTCCGGATACCTGACCAGACGTCTGGTAGATGTATCACAGCATATGATCGTTCGTGAGTCTGACTGCTGTGAGGGAACAGGCAGAGAGATCCCTGGTATGTGGGTAACTGCATTCATGGATGGCAAGGAAGAGATCGAGAGCCTTCAGGAGCGTATTACAGGACGTTTCTCCTGCAATACCATCTGCGATGCCGAGGGCAATGTCCTCGTGAAGGCAAATCATATGATTACACCGAAGCGCGCAGCGCTTGTTATGAGCAAGGGTGTGGATGAGAACGGAGAACCGCTTACAAAGGTGAAGATCCGTACCGTATTATCCTGCCGTTCCCACATGGGTGTGTGTGCGAAGTGCTACGGCGCCAACATGGCAACCGGTCAGGCGGTACAGGTTGGTGAGGCAATCGGTATCATCGCGGCACAGTCCATCGGTGAGCCTGGTACACAGCTTACCATGCGTACGTTCCATACGGGTGGTGTTGCCGGTACCGATATTACACAGGGTCTTCCGCGTGTCGAGGAAATTTTTGAGGCAAGAAAGCCGAAGGGACTTGCGATCATTACCGAGTTCAGCGGTGTTGCCAATATCAAAGATACCAAGAAGAAGCGTGAGATCGTTGTGACGAACAATGAGACTGGAGAGAGCAAGGCATATCTGATTCCTTACGGTTCCAGAATCAAGGTTATGGACGGTGCAGTCTTAGAGGCCGGCGACGAGCTGACGGAAGGTTCTGTCAACCCGCATGATATCTTAAAGATCAAGGGTGTGCGTGCTGTTCAGGATTACATGCTTCGCGAAGTACAGCGTGTATACCGTCTGCAGGGTGTTGAGATCAACGATAAGCATATCGAGGTGATCGTGCGCCAGATGCTGCAGAAAGTCCGTGTGGAGACAAACGGAGATTCCGATATGCTCCCGGGAACATTAGTAGATACGCTTGACTTCGAGGATACAAATGAGCTTCTGGAGAAAGAGGGCAAGGAGCTTGCAGAAGGCAAGCAGGTACTGCTTGGTATCACAAAGGCTTCTCTTGCAACCAACTCCTTCCTGTCAGCAGCATCCTTCCAGGAGACCACAAAGGTTCTGACGGAAGCTGCCATCAAGGGTAAGGTTGATCCGCTCATTGGTATGAAGGAGAACGTTATCATTGGTAAGCTGATCCCGGCTGGTACCGGTATGAAGAGATACCGCAATATCAAGCTGAGTTCGGATATTGATGAGAACGAGGAGATTGCATTCGATGATTTCGACGATTTTGATGACACCGATGTGGCAGATGAGAATTACACATTAGAGGAGAATGCGCCGGAAGAGTCCGAGGATACAGAAGAATAAAGCGCAGATTATATCTGCATTACAGAATGGGGCGGCCAGACAATGTTTGGCTGCCTCGTTTTTTTTGAAAAGATGTTAAAGAACCGTGAAAAGATGTCGATAAAATAGATAAGGTATAATTTAGAGTTTCATAAAATGGGACGAACGCTAAAGGGATAGATCAAAGGAGATGGCGCGTATGTACAAGGATGTATGCAAGAGAATTTCGGCGTTTATGCTGACAGTATGCCTGATTGTGACGATGGTGGAATGGCCGACGACTGTCTGGGCAGGACAGGGAACGGTAAACACCTATCGGAACGGAGACGGGGTACTGGCGGAAGCACCGTGCGAGAACCAGGCTGTAGCTGCGGTATTTACAGCGGACCGCAATGCGGACGGAGCAGAGCTGTTGGACAGTATTGACTTCTACGCACATGTGGATGACGGCGGCAAGGCAACGGCTACCGTGGAATATTACAAGGATGTAAAAGGCATGGCGCCGGATGCGGGAACGCGCATTTTCCAAAAAGAAGTCAGCGTGAAGGAAGGAAAGAATACTTATTCCGCAGGGCTGGCGAATCAGGTAATGGATAATGGTTCCAGGTTTTCTGTGATCGTCCGGTTGAGCGGGGCGTCCTTTTATGTATATGGCGGTACGGCAGAGGGAGAGAGCTATATTCTCGGCAATGCCGGCTGGCAGGATATGTATACAGCGAACGGAAGATGTGCGGCGGTAATAGCATATACCTATGATGTGACTGCAACATCCGGGAGAAGTTCTTCCAATGCGGCTGATCAGGCGGCGCTGCAGAGCAGCAATGTGAAGCAGAGTGCCGCTGTAGCGCTGAATAAGAACAGTATGACCATCGGCGAGGGCTGGACGGATCAGGATCTCACACTGCAGAATGCCACGGGAACGGTAACATGGGTTTCCGGCAATGAAACGGTGGCAAAAGTAAGCAGTACGGGCAACCCGGCAACCATCGAAGGTATTGCCGTAGGCAGCACTACGATCACGGCAACCTATGCAGGAAAAAGCTACACCTGTAATCTGACGGTCACACCGAATCTTTCGGAGGATGCGGTGACAGTCAGCCCGGAGAATCCGGTATACAACGGCGGACAGCAGATTCCGAGCGTTGCGGTTCAGGTGGGAGATACCATATTAAAAGAGAACGATCAGTACCAGCTTTCCTATTCGCAGATGGTTGGCGGTGCGGCGACAACTTTTGACCCGGCTACGGATGCGACCGTGCTTGTGAATGCGGGAACCTATTACCTGTACATTACCGGACAGAACGGTTACAGCGGAAAGATTCAGAAGGAATACGTGATTGCACAGAAAGACGTATCAGACGCGACGGTGGAAGTGACACTGCAGGACAATATTGACTGGGATAAGGTGCTGGCTGATGCGGCAGCAGATCCGGACAACGCTTCTGCCACACTTGCCTCCTGCATCAAAGAGGTAAAGGATACGGCGCGCGCAGACGCGGATGCCGTAGACGGCGTGAAGAATCTTACAGAGGGAACGGACTACACACTTTCCCTCAGCCAGACAGGCAGAGGAATTACACTGACCGGTACCGGCAACTATACCGGAGAGAGATATTGCGGTGCACCGCGCAATGCGGCGGACGCGAATGTTGTTTTTGACAAGACTTCCTATGTATATACCGGAAGTGAGTGGACACCGGCATTCCAGCTTCTGGTTGACGGGGAGACCATTTCCCAGGCAGATTATGATGCGGTATATTCTGATAATGTCAATGTCGGACAGGCCACATTGACGATTACCGGAAAGAATTCTCTTTACGGAACAAAGACGGTAAATTTTGAGATCAAGGCAAAAGATATTGGCAACAAGGATCAGGAAGAAGTTGGCATGGCTGTGTCTGTGACGGCTGCTGCGGCAGGAGGAGCGGACAAGGAGCCGGTCATCACTGCAACCTACAACGGCATGACGCTGGAGAAGGGGACGGATTACACCGTCGGAACAGATATTATCAATGCCGGAAACGGAACCTACCGCCGTGTCATCACCGGTATCGGAAACTATCAGGGAACCTACACGGTGGAGTATCAGGCGGCAGGCGCTGATCTCTCAGACCTGATCCAGAAAGTGACGGCAGCGGCTGTAACTTATAACGGCAATGCACAGACACCGGAACCGGACATTACCTGGAAGAGCGGCAACAACGATCTGGGACTGGTTGAGGGAACGGATTACTCCGTTACTTACGCAAGCAACACGAATGCAGGAACAGCAACCATTACGCTGCAGGGTATGGGAACATACGGCGGTGCAGTGACCGGTAAATTCACAATCGAGCAGGCGGACATGTCAAAGGCGGTATGCTACTATGTGGATGCCGATGGCTCCGAGGTAAGCACTGCAAACTATAAGATGGAATATTCTCCGGACGGAGCAGACGTGAAGCCGAAGGTGGTTGTAAAGTTTGCGCAGGGCGCGGACATGGTAACACTTCCGGAGTCGGACTACAAGCTGACCTATTCTGCGGATACCAAGATATTTGCAGGTACGGCGAGCGTTGAGATTGCGCCGAGCGATTCCAACAGCAATTTTAAGACCGGTACAACGAAACGTCTGACGTATACGATTGCCCAGTGCAATCTTACAAGCACGAAGATTACTGCCAGCATTGACAGAGAGCTGTTTGACTATACGGGAGCAGAGATTGCGCTTCCGACAGAGAGTGTTGTATATCATTCCGCATCAAAGACAGATCATACACTGAAAAAGGGAACCGATTATACGGTGGCATGTTCACCGACAACGGTAAAAGACATCGGAACCTACACGATGACGATTACCGGAAGCGGCAACTATACAGGCGTTGTTACCAGGACGTTTGAGGTTACAGCGGTAGATATCCAGACACTGATCAACGACAAGAACCTTAAGGTAACCAACAGCGCGGACAGGATGGTGACAGGATATGACGGACCATACTGGGCAATGCTGTGGTATTCCAACAATAAAAACGATAATCAGCTTGAGATTTCACTCACGGATAACCAGGGCAATACGCTGGTAAAAGGAACTGATTACGAATTAAAGTATGACGGCATCAAGGATATTTCAAAAGAAGGAAGCACTGCTTCGGTAACGATTACCGGAAAGGGCAAATTCTATGGCAAACAGGAGATCAAGTATCTGCTCGCATCCAAGCTTGATGAGGATTATGATGTATCGGTGAATCCGGCAGAAAACCCGGTATACACAGGAGATCCGATTACGCTTGCTACGGATGAGATTTCGGTATCGGACGGCGGATTCGGACTCTGGAAGAGCGTCCTTGAGCAGGGAACAGATTATACGGTCAACTACAGTGACGGAACCAACGCGGATCAGGCGATCAATGCCGGGGAGGCGACGGTTACAGTAGAGCAGATCCCGCTGGAGGATCAGCCGACGGCAAACGGATGCTATGTGTACAGCGACGGCGCCACAAAACTGAGTGCAACCTTTACGATTCGTCCGAAGGACATTGCAACCGGTGTTTCCTACGAGGCGATCAAGAAAGCGTACGATGGAAATGCAGTGACCCTTACAGAAAGTGAGATAAAGCTTACTTATAATAAGAAGACATTGACCGCGCCGACCGACTATTCGATCGTGGCTGGCAGCTACGCGAACAACGAGAAACCGGGACCGATGGCAAATGTGACCATACAGGGTAACGGCAACTACACAGGAACGAAGATTATTGTATTCACCATCAGCGGAAAATCCCTGGACGAGATCATCAGCTGGAAGGTGGATGAGAACGAGACGACCTACACCGGCGAGCGTCTGTATCCGAAGATCACCGAGCTGACGCTGAGCGATGGAACAAAGCTTACGACAGCCGATGAGATCGAGAAAGTGATCGCGTATGACGAGTCTTCCTACGCGGACAACCTGAATGCCGGCGAGGCATCCCTTACCGTTTCCGGTAAGGGGGATTACTACGGAACAGATGACAGAACACTGACATTTGCGATTCTGCCGAGAAGCCTGGACAACAACTGCACGCTTGGCGGATTAAAGTCCGGCTACACTTACACTTCGGAAGAGATTACACCGGTACCTGCGGTACAGTGCACAGATCTGAAGAAAAAGCTCGGCGAGGATGATTACAAGATTTCCTACGAAAATAATGTGGATGCCGGGACCGCAACGATGACGATTACCGGAAAAGGAAACTATCAGGGAACCTTTACGAAAGATTATACGATTGCGCCGAAGAATCTGGCAGAGCCGGAGGTAAAGATCGCACCGATCGACGCGCAGGAGTACAACGGAATGGCTGTCACACCGGCACCGTCGGTAAGCTATGAATTTGGAGACGGAACCTATGCGTTAAGCCCGGTCAACGATTACACGGTGGCTTACGCGAACAACAAAGGAACCGGAACCGCAACGGTGACAGTGACCGGAACCGGCAACTTTACCGGAAGCAAGACGGCAGAATTCAGAATTGGCCAGCTCATCACAAACGAGACCAAATTTACGATCAGCTGCCCGGCACTCACCGACGGCACACAGTATGTTTATGACGGAAGTGCATTTGAGCCGGAGGTGACGGTAACACGGATCGAGGGCAACAAAAAGCTGGTAAAAGATTCTAACTATTCCGTGACATATACGGATAATATCCACGCGGGAACCGCAACGGTAAGCGTGGAAGGTCTGGGAGGATACGTCGGTGTATGGCAGAAGACTTTTGCGATTGCACCGAGAGATCTTACGGACAGCAGCGTAGAGCTCTCTGTCGGCGGAGTGACCGATGGAAGTTATCAGACACAGTATACCGGAAGCCCGGTAGAGCCTGAAGTGGAGCTTACTTATGACGGACAGAAGATCAGCACGACGGATTACACGGTATCCTACGGGGCGGATCATACCAGCCGCGGAACCGTGACGCTGACGGCAACGGCAAAGGACGGTACGGACTTTACAGGATCGAGAAGCACAACCTATACGATCACACTTGCAAGTATTGGCAATGGCGGATATACACCGGCAAACGGCTTTAAGATCGGAGCGATCGAACCGCAGCCGCTGGTGGACGGAACGGCAACACCGCAGCCGAAGCTGTACTATAACGGAACAGAACTTGTCATGGGTACGGATTATATCTGTACTTATGAGAAGAACGACAGCATTGGTTCCGACGCGGTTGTCATTCTTAAGGGAATCGGCAATTACACAGGAAGCGTGAAGAAGACCTTTAAGATCTGCGCAAACATTGCGGACGCCGAGATTACCGTTCCGGATGAACTGTGGTTCAAAGATTATGTGAATGCCGGAGAGACGGACATTGCAATCGGCGATAAGAACATCACGTTTGACGATCAGATCAGTGTTGTGCTGAACGGAACAACACTTCAGAAAGATACCGACTATACGCTGGTCTATGCAGACAACAGCTGGGTCGGCAACGCAGTAGTTACCATCAAGGGTATGGGAGGCTTTGCGGGAAGCGTGGAGAAGACGGTTCCGATCAAAGCGGATCTTTCGGAGGCAGGCATCCAGGTGGCAATCGGAGATCAGCAGTATACCGGAGATCCGGTGGAGGCAATCCCGAGCATCAGCTACTACGGAACAGAGCTGACATCCGGAAAGCACTTTGTGATTCATACATACGAAAACAACGTGAAGATCGGTGATAAGACTGCGAGCGTGACGGTAATCGGAAATGAGAAAAACGGATTTACCGGAACACTCACAGAGAATTTCAGCATTGTTGCAAATGCGGGAATTCTGGAGGTAAGCGGTGTAGAGAGCAGCTACCTGTACCGCGGAACACAGATCCGCCCGCAGGTTACCGTTAAGATAGGGAACAAGACACTGTCCACGTCCGATTATGATGTGACCTATGGAGAGAATATCAAGGCGGGAACAGACGGCGGAAGCATTATGGTAAAGGGTAAGAACGAGTATGCTGGTCTGATCAAGCTGGTAACCTTTGATATTAACCCACTTCAGATGGACGACCTGAAGGTGCTTGACGGAACGCAGAACGCGATCGGAAGCAGAGAGTACACCGGTAAGGAGATTGTGCCGGAGTTCTCATTGAAGACAACCATCGGATCAACGGATTACATTCTGCCGGCAAGAAGCTATACCATTGCAAAGAAGGCAGACGCAGATAATACGAATGTAGGAACCGGTACAGTCGTGATTACCGGTGATGGAAGCAACGTAATCGGAAGCCGTGAAGTATCCTTCCAGATCGTGGCGAAATCATTGGCAAAACCGTCATCCGGCACCGACCTGATTGCGGTAGAAGTGATTCCGGACAGCTTTTCTTATGACGGAACGGAAAAGAAGCCGACTGTTCTTGTGACATATCAGTACGGAACAGAGGTTGAGGTACGTCAGCTGACAGAGGGAAGCGATTTTACCGTTGCATACAGCAACAATATCAATGCAGGAACAGCGACAGCGGTGATTTCCGGTATCGGAAATTATACGGGATCCCGCACCGTGGAATACACGATTACGGAGAAGAGCTTTGACGGAGCGATTGTCACGTTCCCGAACGGAACTTCCTATCCGTATATGGGAAGCGACAACGGGGTGGAACCGGAAGTGCAGGTAACACTGGACGGCAATGTACTCACAGCGGGTACAGATTATGAGGTATCTTATCAGAACAACAAGGCGTGCGGCACAGCGACTGTGACCGTGACCGGAAAAGGAAGCTATGCGGGAAGCGTAACGGCACCGTTTACCATCGTAAGCCACGATATTGCGGCGGCGGATGTGACGGTGGATCCGATTCCGAATCAGGCATACACGGGTCAGCCGGTAATTCCGGAAGTGAAAGTGACCTGCGGCGATTATACCTTAAAGCAGGGTGAGGACTATACACTGAGCTTTGACACGGACAACACAGAGATCGGCACCGTTCTGATGCGGATCAACGGAACCGGTGGATTTACGAATTACCGCCAGGCCACATTTCATATTGCGAGCGACATCAGCCAGGCGGAGGTCATAGGACTTGACGACAGCTATCCGTTTACGGGAAGCGCATATACGCCGGACGATCTGGGCATTACAGAGGTACGCATCGGCGAAACGGTCCTTACAACAGACTCCTACAGCTTTGCATTTGACGACAACAGCGATGGCATGAGCGCCGGAACGCAGACTCTTCTTCTGATCGGTCAGGGAAGCTACGGCGGAACCAGGAAATGCACCATCGAGATTACACCGAAGGACATCACCGATGAAGATGTGGTGATGAGCGGATTTGAGGACACGGTATCCTACTCAGAGCAGATTACACAGAATGTAACATTCCAGTGGGGTGAGATCGCACTCGTAAGAGACACCGATTATACCGTGACATGCAGACCGGCAGGAGTGGCAGGAATCTACGAAATGGAGGCTGCCGGAACCGGCAACTATACAGGAACCGTTACAAAGCAGTTTACCGTAGACCAGACACCGATCGACGGACTGGAAGTGAAGGGTATTTCTTCTACTTACACATATACCGGAAAAGCAATCACACCGGAGCCGGAAGTATGGGCAGACGGTGTGCAGCTGGAAAAAGATAAGGATTACACGGTATCCTATGAAGACAACATCAACGCGGGTGTAGCGAAGCTGGTAATCACAGCAAGCGGAACCCATTATGCAGGTACTAAGGAACTGAGTTTCCAGATTCTGCGCAAGAGCATACATCTGTGCGACATTGGTTCGATTCAGACACAGGTATATACCGGATCTGACATCAAGCCGACCGTGACGGTGGAAGATGACGGCAAAGCCCTGGAACTTTTAAGCGACTACACACTGATGTATTCCAACAACCGCAAGGCAGGTACCGGTGTGGCGGCAGTTGCAGGAAAAGGCAATTACACGGCAACAAAGAACCTGACGTTTGACATCAGACCGTGCGATGCGGGCGCGGCGGTTGTGACAGGCGCATCCGCAGACAGTCTGTCCATCAGCTGGACGGGCGACGGTGCCGTGACGGGATACGAAGTATACCGTGCCGGCGCAGATGGAAAGTGGCAGCAGGTAACGCGTACCAGAGACGCTTTCTATACCGATAAAAAGCTTGCGGCAGAGACAACATACTCTTATAAAGTAAGAAGCTACCTGGTGGCGGACGGCGAGACTTACTACGGTGAGTTTACCGGAGCAGTTACCGGAACAACCACAAAATAAAGATAGAGAGGAGGGAGAGCGGTTCCGATCATGGCGGCATATAAGATAGGGAATTTTACATTTGACACAGAAGAGGAATATGCCCGAGGGCTCGAAGATGCGAAGAAAATCGAAAAGATACAGAACACCGTCGATCTCAATGAACCGGAAACCGCTCTACGCCTCTATTGGCTGATCCGAACAGGGAAGATCAAGTTCGGCAGCAAAGTCGGCAAGAAATTTTTTCTGGATATTGCAGATGTCGTGGCAAAATCCGCGGCAAAAAATATAACGCAGGCACAGGCGCCGGAACAACAAGCGGGGGAGGAACCCCGGCAGGTGGCGCAGGACCGCAGCAGAAAGATTCTCGGTGCGGTGTGTGTGACGGCTGCGATTCTATGTTTTGGCTGGTATTTCTGGTCAGATTACACGAATCACCGCGGCAGTCAGGCGAATGAGTATTTGAAGATGCTAAAAGAAAATCCGACAGAAGCCGCAGAGATGGTGGACAATGACACCTTTTTTTCGGAGGATGCACCGGAACTTGCGGCGGGCTTAGACCAGACGGAGCGGGAGAACGAACCGCCTCCTCCGGTTCTGCCGGAATATGAAGCCATCGTGGCGCAGCACAGTGATTTTGCCGGATGGATCACCATTGACGGGACGAAGATTGACTATCCGGTCATGCTTACCCCGAATGACGGGGATTATTATCTGAAGCGCAATGTAAACGGGGAGGACGATATCAACGGAACCTTGTTTATGGATCCGAGAACGGATCTGGTGCAGCGCAGCACCAATATTATTATCTACGGACATAACATGAAAAGCGGTGCGATGTTCGGAAGTCTCAAGAAGTATCTGGATGAAGATTACTGGAGGGAGCACGCGCAGATCAGATTTGATACAATTTATGAGAAAGGCACCTATGAAGTGTTTGCCGTCTGTCTGGCAAAGGTGCAGTACCGGAATTCACAGGAATTTCGTTATTATGATTTTATACAGGCGGATTCCGAGGAGGCGTTTAACGACTACCTCGATCATATCATACAACTCTCGGTGTTTACCGGAACAGATCTGCCGGTCTACGGGGACGAGCTATTGACCCTGTCGACCTGTAACAATTTTACAGAAGACGGAAGACTGTTTCTGGTGGCAAAGAAATGCAGGGAAGCAGAGTAAAAGCGTGGGATCGCGCGTGAGGTTCACGGGCGGGGCTGCGTCGAAATAAAGGATGATGGGAGAGAGTGCTAATGAAATATCGGATAAAACGAAAAATAGGCTATGTGCTGGTCGTTGCCATGCTTGTGGTGATGATCTATCCAGGAGAGCTCAGTGCAGCGTCCGGTCAGGAGGACGGATTTGTCATAAAAGGGACAACCTTGCAGGGGTATGTCGGAGCGGAGAACGCGGTTGTTATTCCGGACAATATTACAAAAATTGATGATGATGTATTCCTCAATACGACGATCACATCGGTGGAGATCCCGGACAGTGTGACAACCATCGGAGATAACGCATTTGCAGGATGTGAATATCTGACCGAGGTTACGGTTCCGGACAGCGTGACAAAGATCGGAGACAATGTGTTCTACGGCTGTACCAGTCTGGAAAGTGCAACGTGGGAGAGCAAGGAAGGAATCGGCGATGGCACATTTGCAGAGTGTGCAGGACTGACGGACTTAAGTATTTCCAAGGAACTTCCATCAATCGGAAAAGAAGCATTTAAAAATTGCGAGTCCCTCGAGAGTATCGTGATACCCGAGGCGACCAAAACCATTGCGTCGGACGCATTTGACGGATGTGTCAACATGCAGTCCATTGACGTGGAAGAGACGAATACTTACTTTATGTCATACGACAATGCACTCTACACGGCGAACGGGGTTACGTTATACCGCTGCCCGCAGGGGGCGAGAACCATCGAGGTGTATGACGGTACCAAGATGATCGGTGAAAATGCATTTTACGGCTGCAAGCTTGGAAAAGTCACACTTCCGGAGAGCGTGACAACCGTGGAAGACGGCGCGTTTGACGGCAGTGAGATTCAGACGCTCTGCCTTGGCAAAGCCTTAGAAACGTTTGGCGAGCAGAATACTTCTTTCAAGATCCACTCGATTGAAGTGCCGGGAAGCGCTCCGGCTGCACCGAAGCTGGTGGAGACGTACGGTGCGATTGTGGTGACAGATTATAAGCCGGACGACACCGAGGATACGGAGAAACCGACCGAGGACACGGAAAAGCCGACGGAAGACACGGAGAAACCGACCGAGGATACAGAAAAGCCGACGGAGGATACGGAGAAGCCGACCGAGGACACGGAAAAACCGGCAGATGACAATAACAACAATAACAACAATAACAACGACAATAATAACAGCGGTAACAACAATAACAGCGGCGACAACAGAAATAACAATAACAGCAGTAATAACAATAGCAGCAATAACAGCAGCAACACGAGCAGTGGTAATAACAGCAGCAGTACGGGCAGCGGAAGCGGCAGCAGCGGAAAGAGTAACGGCACATCATCTGGAAGAGGCAGCAGAAGCGGCAACGGCAGTGGAAGAGGCAGCGGTGCGGTAAAGGGCAGTGCCGGAGCGGCAGGCGCACAGAGCAGCGGTACCGGATCGGCGGCAGCGACGACGGCGGAGACACAGGGAGATGTGCAGCCGACAGCGGCGGAAGTGCCTGCGACGACCAGATTTGCAGAGCAGGGAACCGCATATATCACCGGAAATGAGGAACTGAAGGGCTGGGATGCGATTTACACGCAGATGACGGTGGCGGATCCAGGTTCAACGATCTATATTACCATGAACGGCACCACGGTTGTGCCGAAGGATATTCTGACACTGGCGGCAGATAAGCAGCTGACGCTGGTTCTGGATATGGGAAATGGAATCTCATGGACGATTGACGGAAGCAGCATTGACACAAGCGTTGTAGCAGATACGGATTTTGGCGTGGAACTGGGAACAAGCAATGTGCCGGCGAACCTGCAGAGCACAGTAACCGGAAGCGGATGGTCAACGCAGATGCATCTGGCGCACGACAACCTGTTTGGCCTGACGGCGCAGCTGACCGTAAATGTCGGTGCGGCGAACGCCAATAAGCTGGGCACTTTGTTCTATTATAATGTAGATAATCAGATCCTGGAGTATATGGGACAGTCTGATACAGATGCGGACGGCAATGTGTCATTTTCCTTTGTGCATGCGTGTGATTATGTCATCGTAGTGGATGAGCGTCACTCGGATTCAACGGCGCAGGCAACCTCCGGGTTTGTGATTACACCGGCAGGCGGAAGCCAGGCGGAAAGCCAGCCGGCAGAGACGACGGAAGCGGCGGAGACGGAGCAGCCGGCGGATAATGCGCAGGCGGCGGATGACTCGCAGGTAAAGGATGAGACGCCGAAGACCGGACAGTCGTTAAATCCGAAATATGTTCTGTGTATCGGTGTGATGCTGCTGGGAATCTATATGATTCTGACCAGTGAGAGACAGGAGAAGCAGAGAAAACGGGCAAATGGCTGATCGTTTGGTATAAACATGTAAAAATGTGGAAGAATAGATAGATGGAAGATATCCGTTGGGAGTTTTCCATCTTTTCTTTTTGCATGCAGAACTCTTTTTTACCCGCGTATTCCGCGAAATTCAAGGAAATTTTGGAAAAGAACTTGACAAAAAAAGATAGGGTTAATATAATGATTTAGCGTGCATACGTACGCCGAGATCAATTTATGATCTCATACAAATAAAACAGGAGGTGAAAATAATGCCAACATTTAACCAGTTAGTAAGAAAAG
>ERZ1673722.2277-NODE-2277-length-16286-cov-15.757809_pt1 | contig 16286 bp, 16 predicted proteins | sample MGYA00580222_ERZ1673722 | MGnify/ENA primary metagenome ERZ1673722 (study PRJEB41218, sample SAMN15661750) | gut metagenome | host: Homo sapiens | place: Canada: London | collected 2015-08-20/2019-03-30 | study: EMG produced TPA metagenomics assembly of...
ATCAATAAATTCTAGAAAATTTAACTATTTATTGACATTTAATAGTTTGTCTTTAGGAGTATTCTATTATTAGAATGAGTGATTATCAAGAGAAGAAAAACACTATTGTGTTCATAATATGTAGATGTATAATCAAGTCAGGAGGTATAGGTTTATGTGTTATCTAGTCGCAAAGAGGATAAATAAAACTGGATGTATTGCATTACAGACAGAACCTGGAGAAGAAATAGCAAAGTTTGCGGATGAAATACAAGAAAGACTTGGGTATGACATAGAGATTATTACTATCAGTAGACCTACTACATATGGAGAGTATGAACCTTATCGTTTTGTAAGTAGTTATGAAGAGTTTGAAAAAGAGTCAAGTCTACTTTAAAAGGAATCCTTAGTGTTTAGGATTCCTTTTATGCTCTATAAAGTAACTTGTAATTTGCTATTCGATATTTTTATGCATTACCTTTGCATTTTTATGACTTGAGCCTCTTAATAAGCTTGAAACAATAGGCTCCCATTTACACCTATACTACGTGATAAATAAAATATAGGAAACCCCTAGTTATTTTGAATTACCTAAGATATCAAATGTATTCTTGCCTTTTCTATTAAACTCACTTATCCACTTTCTTCAACCACTCTATTGATATCGGAATATTAGCCTGCCGTTTCTTCATAATATCTATCTGCTATATATTCCGCTGACTCTGCCCACAGACCATTTTCTGTTTCCTGCAACGTCTTATATGTTTCTGATTTATAGAAACGTAATACAGCTTCTTCAAAACTAATTTGAAAATGTTCCTGTAATAATTTCACTACATCTCTGATCTGTATACATACATTCATCGTAATGTCTTTTCCATTAAAACTATATATTTTTTCTGGCATAAGAAATCCTCCTAACCGGTTTTAGATATTCTAAGACTTTTTCTGTATGATTGAAAAAAATACCTAACTCCTTTACTCTCCACAATCGTCATTTACCAAATTATACTCCACAATTATTCTATCCACAACTTCTGTCGACGAATTGTTATTAACAAATACACGATTGTGTATCCCTATCTTAGCATTAACCATTCCGTACCAATCTAGATCTGCTTGAATTTCTTTCATATAATAATCTTTATTCGCATTTTTGTAATTATCATCAGTATAGATCTCGTCATTTTCATCACTAAATACAAGCCTCGAAAAAATATTCTCGGGAGTATCGTACAGCTCAATCAGCAAATTATCGTCCGAAATAATGCTTGTTTTAAAGCTTTCAGTATAAGAAATGGGTGAAATTGCAAAGACAACATCTTCTTCCATTTTAATAATCTTCTTGATAATACTTCCTCGTTTCTGATCTCTCCACCGTAAATTCTCAGTGTTAACAAATTCCTCAAGAGATATTTTTAAGCGGTTTTTTACTTCTTCATCTAAATCGACAAACTTAATATCTAATCGTTTAGCAAGTAATTTCCCCACAGTAGTTTTTCCAACGTTAGAAACTCCAAATAAACATATCTTCATTCCTCTGTCCCCCTTTACTGATATTATGCCTTTAATTAATAAAGCGTTCAATACTATTATCTCATTCTAATAGCAATAATATATTTTCCTAGCCTTAAGAAGAAAAAAGAGCGGTTTAATAATCCGCTCTAGTGTATAGTTTATTTGTCTTGAGAATGTCTTTCACCAATCTGGAATTCTTCATTATGATCAAACATATATCTTACAGAGATAGGTGTGTCTCCTGTTAATTCAATAAAGTCTTTTGTATGAATATCCATTTTACCTTCTCTAATAGCCTGTGCAAATGTAACCATGCCATCTGAAGAGAATGGTGCTTCTGAATCCTTTAGGAATACACCATCAGTTGTTCTAGGGACACCCATTGCATCCCAGATCTGATAGTTTTCTTCATCAGTGACATTTACAAATGGTACATGGTTTCCTGTACTTACATCACCAATAGCACAGAATGTTGAAATAGTCATTAGTTCTAATCCATTAATATTCCATACCTTATGGTGGAATTCATTTGATCTATGTAAAGCATAAGCTAATGCTTTAGCACAGTCTTTACGAGAAATATAAGCCATTAGACCATCACCTTGTGAATTAGTAAGTGGTGCATTCATATGAGCATAAGTAAAGTAGTTAGTAACCATTGCTTCAGCATATTGAGAGTTTCTCATGAACTGATAGTCTAGACCTACTTCCTTAATATATTTTTCAGTATAGATATGGTCTTTCCTTTCTACTGATGGGTTTGTTTCATCATCAGCATTAACTAAAGAAGTATAGATAATCTGTTTAACACCTGCTGCTTTAGCTGCATCTACAGCATTCTTATGTGCATTCTGTCTTTTAACACCAACAAATGGCATAGAGATTAATGCGAGAGCATCAGCCCCTTTAAATGCTTCGACTAATCCATCAGGATTATTAAAGTTAGTTACGTGTGTTTCTACACCCTTTTCAGCATATTTCTTAAGTGATTCTTCGTCATAACCACAAAAGATTAAGTTTTCTACTGGTTCTAATGTAAGTAATACGTCAGCAGCTAATTGACCTAAGTTTCCATCAACACCAGTTAACAATAATTTACCCATTTATTTATCCTCCTGTTTTCTATATGTATCATGATAATACTTTTAGAATTTGTTTATAAGTGAGTTACAGATTTAGAAAATGATTTTTGCTTTTCTAAGCCTTATAGGATGATACAGGTATTAACATCCTCATCGTATAATAACTAACCTTGAGAAGAAAAAAAGAGCGGTTTAATCCGCTCTTATGCATCAAGTGTGTCCTTGTATTCTAAATATTCATCAAATGTTGATAGACGGTCAATTGTACCTTCTGCAGTGAATTCGATAATTCTATTCGCAATTGTCTGAACAAACTGGTGGTCATGACAAGTAAATAGAATGTTTTCTGGAAAACGCATTAAACCTTGGTTTAATGCCTGGATAGATTCTAGATCAAGGTGGTTTGTAGGTTCATCAAAGATTAATACATTTGCATCATGCATCATCATTTTAGCAAGCATACATCTTACCTTTTCTCCTCCTGATAAAACATTCGCTTTCTTTAATGCTTCATCACCAGAGAACAACATTCTACCTAACCATCCTCTTAATTCCTGTTCATACATACTACCATCAGTAAACTGTCTTAACCAGTCTAATAAAGATAATTCACAATCATTAAAGAATGCTGAATTATCTTTAGGGAAGTATGACTGAGTAGTCGTAATACCCCATTTATAAGAACCTTCAAAGTCTTTATCTTCTCCCATGATGATCTTAAAGAATGCTTCTGTTGCTTTATCGTCTCCTACAAAAGCAACCTTTTCATTTGGAAGAATAGAGAAAGAAACATTATTAATAAGAGTTTCTCCATCTACTACCTTAGTAAGGTTTTCTACATTTAATACAATGTTTCCTACTTCTCTACCTGGTTTGAAACCAATGAATGGATATCTTCTTAGTGATGGTTTCATATCTGCCATTTCTAAGTTATCTAATAGTTTCTTACGAGAAGTAGCCTGTTTTGCTTTAGAAGCATTGGCACTGAAACGTGCAATGAATTCTTCTAATTCCTTCTTTTTAGCTTCTGCTTTCTTATTCTGATCTTTCATCTGCTGGATCTGCATCTGAGAATATTCATACCAGAAGTCATAGTTACCTACATATAGCTGAATACGGCTGTAATCAATATCAGCAATATGTGTACATACCTTATTTAAGAAATAACGGTCATGTGATACGACAATGACTGTGTTCTTAAAGTTTAATAGGAAGTTCTCTAACCATCTGATACTCTTTAGGTCTAGATGGTTGGTAGGTTCGTCTAGTAAAAGAATATCAGGGTTTCCAAATAAAGCCTGGGCTAATAATACTTTGACTTTCTGGTTACCATCTAAGTCTCTCATATACATATCATGGTATTCTGTTGTAATACCTAAACCATTTAACATGATTTCAGCATCACTTTCAGCATTCCAGCCATCCATGTCTGCGAACTCACCTTCAAGTTCTCCTAGTCTTATACCATCTTCATCATTAAAATCAGCTTTAGCATATAGCTTTTCTTTTTCCTGCATGATTTCAAATAGTCTCTTATTACCCATGATAACTGTTTCTACTACTTTGTTGTCATCATAAGCAAAGTGGTCCTGTTTTAAAACAGATAATCTCTTATTAGGTTCAATAATTACTTCACCTTTGTTTGGTTCTATTTCACCTGATAATATTTTTAAGAATGTGGATTTACCAGCACCATTTGCACCAATAATCCCATAACAATTTCCTTCAGTAAATTTTACTGATACATCTTCAAATAAAGCGCGATCTCCGTATCTGAGTGATACATTATGTGTTGATATCATAGTCTACATTTCCTTTCGTACAGAGATGTATTATGCCATATTTGGTTGATTATGTCTAGTAAAATTGAGATATAGGTGATGGATAGAGATAGTAGTACTATTATATAGAGAATGGAGATACTAAAAAGACTATATATAGTGATTTTAGTACTAAGATTACTATATGTAGTAAATAGAGAGTCTAAGATTACTATATGCATGAGATAGAGGAACTGATAAATATAAGAAAAACCTGATTGTGTAGACAATCAGGACAAGTATTAATTAAATTTGAGTAGTCTTATTTTTATCAAGATCATTAAAAATTTTAACTGAAACTTTTTCTTCCAAATCACAACAGATACTTTTAAGAACTTTATAATTTTTCAAATAAACACAGTTTTGAATACCCATAATCTGCAGGAAACAGTATTTTGGATCTTTGTTTGTTCTTTCTATTGTCTGTTTAAAAGGGTTCCATTAAAAATGTATTTATGGCATACCTGTGTTTTGTGGGTATTCAAAAACACAGTTCGAATATTTAGATTTTGAATTCTTTTCTTTAGAAAAAATTGCCAAAATATTTTTCTTTTCATCAGCATTAGTTTGATTATTATTACGCAAACTTCTTGCATGGAGATCTTTTCCAGTAAATGCTACAACCATTTTATCATTAGTACTCTCTATTGCTAAAGGAAAATCTCGCGTTTTTGTATGTTAGTTAACTAAAACTAGATTCGTTTGAGCATTCGCATAAACAATCTTATTAATTTTCGTTATACGCATAATTTTCTTGCGAATCGTACCAAAGTCATAGCGCTGTTGGTTATTAATGTTATTTTCTGCTATAGTTCCTTTAATGCAATTTTTATAAAAATCCAAATCATTTAAATGGGAACGCACACCAACCAAATGAGCAAAATCTCCCTTATTAAATCTCACTTCATTATATTTGCTATCGTTAGTTACAATCAAAAAATCATAAGGTACTAGAAACTTTTCATAAAGTCTTGCACCTGCAATTATATCTCTAATAATTCTTGTTTTATTCGATTTGCTGAGACTGTGCATAAATATAGTTCTCCTTTAGACAAAAAAAGCAGGAAATTACCCGCTTAGTATCATAAAAAAATAACAGGTTTTATCCTGGTCGCCAGGCTCATATATCTGTTCGATATATACTCGGACGAGATTGTTTTTAAGACTATCTCTTGTCTACAGTTTATCTCCTAACTGCAAGGCTCATATATCTATTCGATATATACTCGGACGAGGTTATTTTGAATTCTACCTCTTGAATTCGACTTTTTACGGTGCCTGTTCACCGAGAATGTTACCATTCTTTTTTATAGTTGTAATTTTTTATGAGCAAATGAAAATGTTTATTGCTCAGTCTCTAAGCATAGATTACCACAATTCAGTATTTTGTCAATAAAATCAGTGTGTAATTTCAAAATTTCAAAAATAAGTATATAGGGTTTTCTTATATGAAAGAACCGCTTCTTGAATTGTAAGATTAATTTAAAAGTTGATTTATCTGTGAATCAGTTAAGATAGAGTTTAATACTATTTCTTTCTTATCTTTTAGGTAGATGTTTGCTAGAGTTTCATAGATTGTATTAACTGAAACATACTTATAAGTATCTAATTCTATCTTTCCTGATTCATTAATATCAAATTCAACAAATCTATATTTATCTATTCCTGTTTTCAAAGCCAGATCTACAAGTACATGTTCGGGCTTATTGGAAGAAGCTTCAAATGATAACTGTTTTAGATACTTGTTGACTGATATTTCATAATCAAGGACTGTAATTAATGCGACGTATTTTGAATCGTTAAGTTTATTTACATATAGTTTTTCCATTTATAATCCCTCCATTCCAAAATGGAATAGAACAATATATACTATCCATTAATTAAGTTCAAGCCATTTCTAAAAATAATCTTAGCAGTTTATTGCTTCCAATGTTTTCTTGAGTTATATACGTTATTTACCGCTTCAATGTAACAAATAAATGAAGGATGATTATGATCGTTTTGTGTTAAGTATCTATTCTTAATACCCTTATATTGTTCTCTGACTAATTTCCACTTTCCATTACTTTTAATATAATCGACTTTAAATTTAATATTTCTAGAATTTGGAGCCATATTCCAATAGTATTCATTAACAGGCCTTCTAGTAACAAGACCAGCATAAATGCTAGCAGCATATGCAATATTATTAACATTAGTATTACCAGTCTTTTTATGAATTAAACGATAAAAATTTCCATCTTCATCTTCATAAACAATACAAACATCTATTGAAAATAATGTTTTACCTCCTGGAAGATAATGTTTTTTAGTGGTCAATGAGGATTTGGAATCTTCACAATCTCTCCATCCATGTTTTCTAAGAACAATATTAAAAGCTTTTCTAACGCATTCTTTGATATATTTACAATCCCAGTTATCACTTCTGACTATTTTAAGATTATAATCCAAATCTATGGGTTCGTTGGCATTTTGAAGTATTAGATTTCTTGCTCCACTACCGACAAGAGTGACCTCTGCACCTATATCAGATACTTCTTTTAGGGTATGACATAGGTCTTGCATCATATCTCCACAACAGGAACGCATGCTGCTTATTAATTTTTTGTTTGTTACATAATTATACATAATAGTCTCCTTTTCATCCCATGCCGCCCATTTAGCTTTTGCTAAATCGTTGTATTATAGCCTATTATCAGTTTAATATCAATATACTATCTAAAATTGGTAAATGAAAATAGACAGATTGGAATGAGGTTCATTCTAATCTGTCTTCTAGTTTGAGGTTATTTCTTCCAGTTTAATACTCTTACAATATTTTCACCTAGAATTTTATTTTGTATCTCTATATCATCAGTGGCTTTCTTAACTAAATCTATAGATAAAGTGAAATCGCCCCATGGTGCATCTGTACCCATCAGAATTTTATTAGGATCAATTTCTTTTAATGCTTTCTTTAATGTGCTTAATTGAACACTTGCTGTATCAATGTAAACATTCTTTCTTCGTTTAGCTACTCTAATAGCTGCATCAATCGCATCTGGTTCTCCAATATGTGCCATGATTAATGTAACGTTTGGGAATGTTTCTGCCATTTCATCAAATTTACCAGGCATATTGAACATATCAGATTGGCCATGGACAAGTACTGGTTTATTATACTTTTCACAAATCTTGAACAAAGGATCAACAATTTCATGTCTATCCAAAGCAAAACCATGTCTAACAGGATTGAGTTTTAATCCATATAATTTTAAGTCTCTAAAGCAACGTTCTAATTCTTTTTCTGCCTCCCATTCCCATGGATTAACAACAGCATATCCTATGATTCTATCAGGATACTTCTTTTGCATATCAGCAACATAATCATTATTAATTGTTTCTACCTGGGAAGTAACGACACATGCATCTACACCAGCTTTATCTAGCCATTCAATCATTTCTTCAGCAGTGAAGTTAATACCCTTTCTTTTGCCGATATGATTATGAGAATCAATAATCATAATGAGTTCCCTCCGTTCAATAGTTTCATTAAATTCAAGCTGTAAATGTTATTTAATTCGTTTTCATCTTTAACTATAGATTCAATCTTTTTCATTTCTAGTTCCATATCTCCAGTAGGAGTATCAGAACCAAAAATGAGTTGATCCGTTAAATTCTTTTTAACGAGATTTTGGATTCTGATTCCAAACATTGAAGATGTTTCAATATAAATGTTTTTATATTTCTTAGCAACGTTGATAGCTGAGGTTGTTTCATACATCTGGCCTCCATGTGCCATAATCAGATTGACTTTTGGAAAAGTCATAGCCATTTCAGCAAACATATTTGGACTAGAATATACATTGGCACCACCAAAGATTAGGATAGGTTTATTATGTTTTTCACATATTTTAAATAAAGGATCTAACAAACTGTGATCATCTAAAGCATAAGCATGTTTAACAGGATGAAGTTTTAATCCATAGATTTCATCAGTTGAAAATGCTTTTTCTAGATCTTCTTCTGATGTAGTAGACCAAGGATTAATTGTTACAAAGCCAAAGAGTCTATCGGGATATCGTTTTACTGATTCAATAATATAGTCATTATCTATCTGTTCGGAAAAGGAAAATACTACGGCTTTATCAATTCCTGCTTCATCCATACTTTTAATAAAATCATCTACACTAACACTTACACCCTTCTTTTTGCCAATATGATTATGTGCATCTATTTTCATTATTTACATCTCCATTCTCCAGGCTACTACCTGATTAAAGAAAATCATTTCTGCTAAATCTTTGATGTCTGCTAAAATATTAATTTTTATCTTATTATCATAAACTTCTACTTTAGTTTTAGATGATGGGGTTAAAATAATTTGTTTTGTTACGTGTGATTCACTCATGATCTCATTATATTTATCTTCTTTATCATCTACTCCAATTAGACATACTAGTTTATTAGGGATTTCAACTAGATGTTCACCGTGTAAATATTCATTCTTTGAATAACAAGCTGTCATGAGCCCTATTCCTTCTCTTAGTAAGAGAGTAGAATTGATTGTATTAAACTTACTGTTAATATCATAAATAAAGTCAACACAGGCAATGTTTTCAAATAGAGTTAATATAGAAGACTTATACTTTAATAGTTCTTCATCAAAACCATTAAGTTTAATAAGTAATTCGTTATCTGTCTTTAATGAAAAGTGAGTTTCATCAAACAAATACTCTAGTAAATACTTAATAACAATCAAGGTATTCAAATAGCTATTATGTGAAATATAGAATTCCTTGCTGGCATTCAGTAGGATACTATTCTTATAGTTAGTATATAAATAACCGTTTAGATTATTAGTAATAGTAATGAGTTCAAAAGAACAATTTCTACTCTTTAATTCCTCAATAGCATCCACAATTTCTTTTGAATTACCTGATTGTGAAATGATCACTAATAAAGTATGTTCATCTACTAAATGCATATACTTGTTCTTAAATTCTGCTGCTTCAATTGAGAGAGTTAAGATATTACAGTGTTCTAATTGAGCTAATGCATATTGACTTGCATAGAGGGAACTGCCCATTCCTATTAAGAATAACTTAGTTATTCTATTGGTTTTAATACTTTCTTTTATACTGTTAAAAGAATCAAAATCATATTCTTCGCAATATTGGATACATTTTTCAATATCACTGTTTCTATTATTTAATTCGTTCATGAATTGTTTTTTGTCATGATCGAATTTTCTCTTTTCTTCTGTATTCATATATTACCTCAAATACTAATCATTTTCTAATTGTTCTTCTTTTAATAGCTGTTTTTCATAGGCTTTTGCGAATGGATACCATACTAAGCCAACAATAATAAATAATACTAACTGAGCTACGACTGCTCTCCAGTCACCACCTGTTGCGAGGTATGGATATAGTAAAGGTGGAGTTGTCCATGGGACTGAGATATAAGGTGCTGTCATAAGTCCTAGGCGAATAAGAACAAATCCATACATCATACCAAATACTGTTGTACCAAATACATATGGTAAGAAGAATGTTGGGTTCATAACAACTGGTAAACCAAATACAACTGGTTCATTAATATTAAAAATACTTGGGATAAGAGACATTCTGCTGACTGATCTTAATCTCTTTGATTTAGAGAAGAGATAAATTAATACTAAAGGTAATGTAATACCATTACCAGTAGGCATACCGAAGCAGAATACAAAAGGTTCTGTTAATACATGAGTTGGTTTCATACCAGCTGCTACTTGTTCTACGTTTAATGCAATATTAGCGACTAAGAAAGCATACATAACACCTTGCACTGTCATAGAACCACCATGAATTCCTACTGACCAGCATAACATTAAAATCAAACCAACTAATAATACTGCATACCATGTATCAGATAAGATAAGAATAGGACTTAAAATTGATTTTAAGAAACCATTTAAGTCAAAGCCAATAATAATTCTTATAAACCAGAAGAATACAAATAATACTGTCATTGGTAAAATTGATGAAAAGCTTGAAGCAATACCTGCAGGAACACCTGCTGGCATTTTGATACCGATGTTATGCTTATCACAAAAATGCATTACTTCAGCTACAATAATACCAACAACGAATGTAGTAAACATTCCAGAAGCACCAAATCCACCTACTGAAATAGTATTAGTCTTTAAATCTAAAGGTGCGACTGTTAATAAAAAGCAAACTGCACTTACAATACCTACAGTTGTTTTATCTAAATCATAAGTATCGGCTAATTCAGAACCAATACCAAATGCTAAAAATAAACTAATGAAACCAAATGTCATATTTGATAATGTGTTTAATGCATCATTGTAAGGTGCCATTACTTTTGCTAGAGATGCGATAGGCAGATTAGTGAGAATCATAGGGAATGATCCTACAATCAATAATGGGATTAAACGAATCAATGCATTTCTAATTGCAACCATATACTTGTTGTTACCAAACTTAATTAATGGGGGTGTGAGTTTGCTATCAACAAAGTTGGTCATTTTATCAAGAAAATTATTCATTTGTTCCACTCTCCTCTTATTAAGTAAACTATATTGTTATACTTTAACTATCTTGATTTTATCATTTTCGAATGAGGACATATTAAAATCAGGATTAGAATCAGTAATAATATAATCAATATCATTATAGTCAGCATATGAATAAAGTGTTTTTAATGAAAATTTAGAATGGTCAGTGACAACAAAAACTGTATTAGCCTGTCTAGCAATTGCTTGTTTTGTTAAGCCCTCTTCTAAGTGAGGGAGTGATATGCCATATTCAGTATCAATTCCTTCTGCTCCCATAAAGGCTTTATCAAAATAGAACTTTCTTACAAAATCAATAGTAAGATCACCTATAAAACCTATAGATTTCTCTCTATACTTTCCTGGTAACATATATAAATCAATATTTTCTGCCATGAACAAAGCATTAACTACTAGAATAGAACTTGTCATTACTGTTACCTTTTTGTTAGATTTAGCAAGTTCTTCAGCTATTTGAGCACATGTTGTTCCACAGTCTATATAAACTACTTCTCCATCATTAATATACTCAATGGCCTTTTGGGCTATACGTATCTTTTCTGCTATCATCTTGTCTTTTTTCAATATATAGCTTTCTTCTGAACCAACACTCTTATTTAAGTATACTGTTCCTTGTGATATCAATATAACGTCTTGATCTTCGAATTTTTTTAAATCTCTTCTTATAGTCATTACTGAGACATTAAACTTTTTCGCGAGTTCGTCCAATGTCATAGATCCTTCTTTTAATAATTTTAAGATTTCAATCTTTCTTTCGCTAGCGTTCATTTATGTTCCTCCTTCAGTTATAGAATAGCATACAAAAATAACATATTCAACCATTATTTGTGTTATTTTATGTTATTTCTTCACATTAAAGTGCTTATATATGCATATTTATGTAATTTTAGTGTTATTTTATAACATCATTAACAGTTTATAACATCTTTAATGTTATTATATCACATTTGTTGAGGGGTGGATATAATAGTAGGTGAATACTTTTAATAATCTATCTTTTCTAAGAACATCGAATCCATTTTTATCTATCAATCGTACAAGCTATTCAATACCGTGCACATTGATATTATATTCAGTCGAAAGCATGTTTAATGTGCATCCCATTTTTCTTTTATTGTAAATTTCAATTTTTTGTTTGTAAGTTTAGCCATAATAAAAAGTGAACCTCCTAAGTTGTCCAACTTTTTCGGTTCACTTCGAATTACTAGTTTTTTTTAAATCAGCATTTCCCAAGACCTCTTGTATGCTTACTTCTTTAACTCTGCTAATAGTATATCTATTGTCTGTATAAAACGATTTGCATGAGCTGCTGCTATTGAATTCTTATTGGAACTACAATGTTGTTCTAAATATGATTTGAGTCCACATTTTAAAGCATTTAAAGCAGTCTCCGTCTGTTCACCTTTAAATTCAGAATAAGACATCATGGATCTTATAATATCCTTTGTATTAAAAGGCATATCATTCTTATCAGCATTAGAAGATTTTTTAAATGCATTCAAGGTAACTTCTGCCATCTTATCACTAAAACAATCCAACCTTTTATTTATTATTTCCTCATATGCTATATATGGATCTTCATTCATAAGTTCTATATACAGGTTACGATTGTTTTCAAATAACTGCAATTGTCCATTACGATATTTTTCAATAGTTTCATAAACTTTCCACTGACTATCTGTGTAATCATTTTTGCTTTCATCACCAATAACCACATTGTAGTCTGAAGGTCCTTCATGTGATTGCAATAATTCATCTATCTTTATTTCAACTGCTAACTGAACCTTATCCCAATCAATTGTTGGAATATTAATGTCATATTCCTTAGCCTCATTACTATTACACAATAGATATACATAATCATTTAAATCAAGTTTTCCCTCATATGCCAAGTTCAACAATTCAGGATAACCAGCCAACATATCTTCTTCTAAGTCAAGAATACTATTTATTCTGGCTTTATCAAGTGATGTGATTGCAGTATATCTCTCTTTCATAAATGACATCTGACAATTAATAGCTTCCTCATTCCATTCACCATCACTTATCCATTTTTTAATACCATCTATCATATACTTTTTGCTATAATAACCTGGATACAATTGAGACACATCATCATCATAAAAAATAGATTCATATTCTTTATCCTTTATAACTAACCCAGCTCTAGCAGAAAAAGTATATGCTATAAAAGAAAACAACCACTTATTTTGCTCAGGTATATCATACTCTACTAGCAGTTCATATACTCTTTCAAAATCCTGTAATGCACATTTTAGACTTCTTATATTGTGCGGTCTCTTTTTCAACAATTCTCGAATGCGTCTATTTTCAGCATCTATTTCACGATAACTACCTTTGGCACATTTTTCTACAAAGTCATTCAATGATTTTCCATCCATTGTTTTTCCAGAAAAAATCACAATAATCTCATCAATATATTCTTCTAAAAAGGATTTATAGGAACCTAATTTGAATTTCATATTCTCAATAACATTATCTACAACAGAACGATATTCTGGGTAGTGTCGAACAGTTCTTTGAACTATTTTCTTCGTAATTTCATTATACTTTATATTATTCTCATCACCTGATTGTATTTTATCTTCATTAGCTACAATGATTGTAGAAAATCCTAGATTCTCACAATACTCATTTATACAGCCAAGCAAATCAGTTGTAGAAATACATGCACGTTCCAAATCATCAAATATTAAAACTACTTTCTTATCTCCAATTTTATTCTCTATCTTCACAAAATCTAGAACATTAATTGAAAATACTCCATTTACAATATTCTTTACTGGATCCGGCATAAACTCATTTACATTCTTAGCCACACCCTTTAAAGATCCGCCATATTTATTTAATGCACTAGCGACTTTTCCAGTATTATCTATACCGTTTATACATTCATTTAACCATTTTTTCTGTACTTCTGCCTTAACTTCTTCTATTGACATAACTCCAAATAGACTTATACGCAAAAAAATATGTGTTTTCTTTAATCTCTGAATTAATTCTGTATTAATCAAATAAGTTTTTCCGCATCCCCATTCGCCAGTGAACATCAACGCTCCGACTGGTTCTTCTATATTGCAATAGTATTCTAGTTCTTCTAACGTATTCATAATAAATTCCCTTCTTTCAATATAATATTCATTCAAATCGATTAGGATTTACCTTTAGATTACCATAAGATACTAACGTTATCCAACTCTTCCCTATTCCTAGTGCTATTACGCCTTATACTTATATATGACAAAAACTATTCAATCTATATTTCTACTTTAAATAACATTAATTATATATAAAGTAGTAAATATCAGTATATTCTTCTATTTTAATTGACATACAAAATAAACTTTGATAAACTGTGACTGTTTTAAAAGTAAGTAATATTTATTATATTTGTGATTATAAATAACATTTAGGGAGGAAATAAGATGAAGAAAATCTCTTATTCAAAGATGGCAGACGTTGTTTCTGCTAAAAGAAAAGAAAAGAAATTAACACAGGCTCAGCTTGCTGATATGACTGGTATCCATAGAGCAATGCTTAGTAGATTAGAAGGACAGGATTATATTCCTTCTATTGATCAGTTACAATCATTAGCTGAAGTATTAGATTTTGAAGTAACAGACTTATTCGAAGAGGAAAAGAAAGAAACTAGTAAACCTGTAGTAGATAAGAAATACAATATTGCAGTAGCTGGTACTGGATATGTAGGTTTATCTATTGCAACTCTTCTTTCTCAGCATCACCATGTAACAGCTGTTGATATTATTCCTAGTAAAGTAGAACTCATCAACAATAAGAAGTCTCCTATCCAGGATGATTATATTGAAAAATATTTAGCTGAAAAAGAATTAGACTTAACTGCTACATTAGATGGTGAAGAAGCATATAAGAATGCTGATTATGTTGTTATTGCAGCACCTACTAACTATGATAGTAAGAAGAACTTCTTTGACTGTTCTGCAGTAGAAGCAGTTATTGAATTAGTATTAAAGGTAAATCCAGATGCTATTATGGTTATTAAGTCTACTATCCCTGTAGGCTATACAGCTTCTGTAAGAGCTAAATATAATACTAAGAATATTATCTTTAGCCCAGAGTTCTTACGTGAATCTAAGGCTTTATATGATAACCTATACCCTTCTAGAATTATTGTTTCTTGTGATGAAGATACTAGAGAAAAAGCTGAAGTATTTGCATCACTATTACAGCAGGGTGCTATTAAAGAAAACATTGATACTTTATTTATGGGATTCACAGAAGCAGAAGCAGTTAAACTATTTGCTAATACATATCTCGCATTACGTGTATCATACTTTAATGAATTAGATACTTATGCTGAAACAAAAGGTTTAAATACACAGGAAATTATTAATGGTGTATGTTTAGATCCACGTATTGGTACTCATTATAATAACCCAAGCTTTGGTTATGGAGGATATTGTTTACCTAAGGATACTAAACAGTTACTTGCTAACTTCAATGATGTTCCACAGAATATGATTAGTGCTATTGTTGAAAGTAATAGAACTAGAAAAGATTTCATCGCTGATCAAGTATTAAGTAAAGCTGGTTATTATGATTATTATAATCATGGAGATTATACACCAGATCAGGAAAAGGAATGTGTTATTGGTGTATATAGACTTACTATGAAGTCTAATTCTGATAACTTCAGACAGTCTTCTATTCAGGGTGTTATGAAGAGAATTAAGGCTAAGGGTGCTACTATTGTGATTTATGAACCAACATTAAAGGATGGAGATACATTCTTTGGATCACTAGTAGTGAATGACTTAAAGAAGTTTAAGAAGATGAGCCAGGCTATCGTAGCTAATAGATATGATGCTTGTTTAGATGATGTAAAAGATAAGGTATACACTAGAGATATCTTTAAGAGAGACTAAACTAATAGAGGAGAACTCGATTGAGCTCTCCTCTATTTTTATCTTTACATAATTATATATCTAAATTCTAATTTGAATACCCACAAACCACAGGTATTCTATAAACACGTCTTTAATAAGTTCCTCTTAAACAGTATTAGAAACAAAGAACAAACAAAGATAAAAAAGACTGTTTCTGCAGATTATGGGTATTCAAAAATTCTAATAGTACTTCATAAAATATTTTTGAATTCTATTGAGTATAATGATTTAAAAAGACAATCTACTCTAAATTTTCAGTGGACATATAGAAATACATTGATGGCAACCAATACATTTTTCTTGATCTATTTTAGGATATTTAAATCCTTTTTTTGAATACCCACAAACCACAGGTCAGTGAAAATTAAATTTCATAAACACC
>ERZ1673722.2309-NODE-2309-length-16100-cov-5.488875_pt1 | contig 16100 bp, 14 predicted proteins | sample MGYA00580222_ERZ1673722 | MGnify/ENA primary metagenome ERZ1673722 (study PRJEB41218, sample SAMN15661750) | gut metagenome | host: Homo sapiens | place: Canada: London | collected 2015-08-20/2019-03-30 | study: EMG produced TPA metagenomics assembly of...
ACCGGCGCGACCCGCAGGAGCGCGGCAGGCTTGTGCCGGACCAAGCGGCAGCAGCAGTGGTGCGTCAGCTGTTTGCAGGGGCGGCAGGAGGCGCTGCTCCGTCGGTGCTTGCGGCGCGGCTGAATGCTCAGGGAGAAGCGCCGCCCTCGGTCTATCGCGGCAGTGCGCCGCGCGGCGAATGGACGGCCGGAACGGTGCGGCGTATCCTGCAAAACGAGGTATACCTCGGCACGCTCATTCAGGGAAAAACACGAAAACCGTCCTTCAAATCGGGAAAAGTCCGTCGGACAGCACCGGCAGAGCAGTTTGTTGTACCGCATTGCCACGAGGCACTCGTTTCGCGGGCGGTTTTTGAGCAGGTGCAGCAGCAGAGCCGGTCGCGGCGCATTTCGCGCTCCGGTGGCTTCGTCAATGTGTTTACTGGCATCGCGTTCTGCGCGGACTGCGGACGGGCAATGAGCACGGTCGGCACGAGGCGGAAGGGAAGCCGCGCCGATCTTGCCTGCGGCGGCTACAAGCAGCACGGACGCTGCACCTGCACTCGGCACGGAACGAATTATGAATCGCTCGAAGCGACGGTTCTGGATGTGCTGCACAGGCATCTTGCGTTGACGGAACGCGAGAAAGCCGAGCTCCGCGAGCGGCTGATGCACAGCCTTTGCTCTCCGGAAGGGGAGGACGCGCACGGCCTGCGGCGCAGTCTTTCACGCACGGAGGATACGATTGCGGCGCTCTACCTGGACCGTGCGGCAGGCAGACTTGCGGAGGACAGCTTTTATGCCGCGCTGCATCGTCTGGAAGAACAGGCGGCTGCGCTGCGTCGCCGTTTGGATATGAGAAAAACGGAGCTGCCCGATGCAGCGCGTCTGGAGAGCGTGATCGATGAATGCTGCTGTCCGGAGCGGCTTACACGAGAGCTTGTCCGCGCTTTTGTGCGGCGCATAGAGGTCGAGGAGGGAACGGGGCGGGGAGCCGCCCGACGGCAGAATATTCGCATTTCCCTGCATTTCGAACAGAATGAGATTGCGAAAACGATTGCATGTGAATAATTTTAGGTGAATACAGCTTGACAAATCAAAATGCAGAGGATTATTATTTACATAGAACTCTCCCGGAACCGACAGGGGAGAGCGCCTTTAGAAAGAGAGAAGGAGGCGTATCTCTGTTGCAGACAGATGCACAAAGACGCAAATATATTCAGATGACCGAGTCTCCGGTCGAGCCGCTGATCTGTAAAATGGCCGTCCCAACCATCATCAGCATGCTGATCACATCTATTTACAACATGGCCGACACTTTTTTTGTCGGGCGGCTCGGTACGAGCGCGACCGGCGCGGTCGGTGTCGTGTTTCCGCTCATGGCGCTTATCCAGGCGGTCGGCTTTTTCTTCGGACAGGGCTCGGGCAACTATATTTCCCGTCAGCTCGGCGCGCAGCACCGCGAGGAGGCCGAACGCATGGCGTCGACCGGCTTTTTCTCCGCACTCGGTGCCGGCTGCATCATTATGGCTCTGGGACTGCTGCTGCGGCATCCGCTCGCACATCTCCTCGGCGCAACGGACACTATTCTGCCCTATGCGCTCGACTATATGTGCATTATTCTGATCGGCGCACCGTATATGACCGCGTCGCTCGTGCTCAACAATCAGCTTCGCCTGCAGGGCAATGCGGTATATGCGATGATCGGGCTGGTCTCCGGCGGCGTGCTGAACATGGCTCTCGATCCGCTGTTCATCTTCGGACTTCATATGGGGATCCGCGGTGCGGCACTCGCGACCATTCTCAGCCAGCTCGTCGGCTTCTGCCTGCTCCTGTGCGGAGTTCGCCTGTCGGGCGGCATCCGTATCCGACTGCGTCTGTTCTCGCCGTCAGCGGCGCGCTATGTTGATCTGTCGCGCGGCGGAATTCCGAGCCTGTGCCGTCAGGGCCTTGCATCGGTTGCCGTGACCTGCCTGAACACAGCGGCACGGCCCTATGGCGATGCAGCGATTGCGGCGATGAGCATCGTCTCGCGCGTCAGCCAGTTCGCAGGCTCCGCGATGATCGGCTTCGGACAGGGTTTTCAGCCGGTCTGCGGGTTCAATTTCGGCGCGCATAAGTACGACCGTGTGACGCGGGGCTTTCACTTCTGCGTCCGATCCTCCTCGCTGATCCTGCTGGCGCTCGCAGTGCTCGGCTTTGCTTTTGCACCGCAGATCATTGCGGTATTTCGGGGCGACGATGCCGAGGTTATCCGCATCGGTGCGCTGACGTTGCGGCTGCAGTGCATCTCATTCCCGATCACCGGCTTTGTCGTTATGAGCAATATGCTGCTTCAGAACATTGCCATGACGCTGCGGGCAAGCATCGTTGCGGCGGCGCGGCAGGGATTGTTCTTCGTCCCGTTCGCGCTCGTTCTGCCGCATTTCTTTGGTCTGACGGGCGTGCAGCTGTGTCAGGCGGCGAGCGACCTGTGCGCGTTTATCCTGTCGATCTGCGTGACGGTACCGGTCGTGCAGCGGCTCTCAGAAGGAAAAAATCCGCACGATGCCATATAAACAGCAAAAGAGCATGGAACTGTTTCCGTGCTCTTTTGCTATGTATTTTTATACGAACAGCGTACCGAAGCCGTGAACGACAAAGGCGGCGAGCCATGCGATCACGCACTGTGCGATGACAACGAAAACCGCCCATTTGCCGCCAAGCTCGCGTTTGATCGAGGCGATCGCTGCGACGCAGGGTGTATACAGCAGGCAGAAAACCAGCAGGCTGGCTGCTGCGAGCGGCGTGAGGCAGGCGAGAATGTCAGAAGTCGAGCCGAACAGTACGGTCAGCGTGGAAACGACGCTCTCCTTGGCCATAAAGCCGGAGATGAGCGCGGTCGAAATGCGCCAGTCTCCGAAGCCCATCGGGCGGAAAACCGGTGCGATCACGCCTGCGATCATCGCGAGAATGCTCTGCGAGGAATCGGATACGATGGCAAAGCGCGGATCAAAGGTCTGAAGGAACCAGATGATGAGCGTTGCCAGAAAAATGACGGTAAACGCGCGCTGCAGGAAATCCTTTGCCTTGTCCCAGAGCAGCTGGCAGACGTTCTTCGCGCCCGGCAGACGGTAATTCGGCAGCTCCATGACAAAAGGAACCGCCTCGCCGCGGAACATCGTGCCGCGCAGGAGCAGCGCCATCAGCAGTCCCATGAGGATGCCGCCGAAGTATAGCGCGGTCATGACGAGCGCACTGTATTTCGGGAAAAATGCGGCGGAGAAAAAGGCATAGATCGGCAGCTTGGCCGAGCAGCTCATGAACGGCGTGAGCAGGATGGTCATCTTGCGGTCACGTTCCGAGGTCAGCGTGCGGCTCGCCATGACGCCCGGAACCGTACAGCCGAAGCCGATGAGCATCGGCACGATGCTGCGTCCGGAAAGACCGATCTTGCGCAGCAGCTTGTCCATGACGAACGCTACGCGCGCCATGTAGCCGCTGTCCTCGAGCAGCGAGAGAAAGAAGAAGAGCGTCACGATGATCGGCAGGAACTGGAGCACACTGCCTACGCCGCCCCATATACCGTCCATGACGAGCGAGCGCAGCACATAGGGAGCGTTCCACGCGGTGAGCGCACTGTCCACAACGCCGCCGAGGGCGTTGATGCCCATGCTGAGCAGCGCGGACAGCAGCTTGCCGATCACACCGAAGGTGAGGAAGAACACGAGACCCATGATGCCGACGAAGCAGGGAATGGCGGTGTGCCTGCCGGTGAGCACCTTGTCAATGCGGACGCTGCGCAGGTGTTCGCGGCTCTCGTGCGGGCGGACAACGGTCTCATCGCATACCTTATCGATGAAGTCGAAGCGCATATGCGCGATGGCAGCGGCGCGGTCGAGGCCGCGCTCGGTCTCCATCTGCCTGACGATATGCTCGAGCGTTTCCTTCTCATTTTCGTCAAGATCGAGCTTTTCCAGAATCAGCGGATCACCCTCAGCGAGCTTTGCCGCCGCAAAACGGACAGGGAGACTTGCGCGCACAGCGTGATCCTCGATCAGATGCATGATGGCGTGCAGGCAGCGGTGCACCGCGCCGCCGTCGTCGTTTGCATCGCAGTAGTCCATTTCGACCGGCTTTTCCTGATATTTCGCGACATGGAGCGCGTGTTCGATCAGCTCGTCGATGCCCTCATTCTTCGCCGCTGAGATCGGGATGACCGGAATGCCGAGCATTTCCTCCATGCGGTTGACCATAATGGAGCCGCCGTTTTCGCGTACCTCATCCATCATATTGAGTGCGAGCACCATCGGGATGTCAAGCTCCATCAGCTGCATGGTAAGGTACAGGTTGCGCTCGATATTGGTCGCGTCAACAATATTGATGATGCCGCGCGGATGCTCATCGAGCAGAAAGCTGCGCGTTACAAGCTCTTCGCTGGAATACGGCGACATGGAATAGATGCCGGGCAGGTCGGTGACGAGCGTACCGGATTTGCCGCGGATGCCGCCGTCCTTGCGGTCGACGGTGACGCCGGGGAAATTGCCGACGTGCTGGTTGGAGCCGGTCAGCTGATTGAACAGCGTAGTCTTGCCGCAGTTCTGATTGCCGGCGAGGGCAAAGGTCAGTGCAGTGCCTTCGGGCAGGGGATTTTCGGTCTGCTTTTCGTGGAAGCGACCGCCCTCGCCCAGACCGGGATGCGGCACGGGCGCGCGCCGTTCAGGCGGCGTCAGCGGAACCGCGTCGCGGACGTTTTCGATCTCGATCTTTTCTGCGTCCGCCAGGCGCAGCGTGAGCTCGTAGCTGTGGATGCGCAGTTCCATCGGGTCGCCCATCGGAGCGAACTTGACCATCGTCACATCGCCGTGGGGAATAAGACCCATATCAAGAAAATGCTGCCGCAGTGCGCCTTCGCCGCCAACCGAGCGGATGGTTGCAGTCTTGCCGATGGGCAGGTCTTTGAGTGTCATACAGTTTACCTCTTTTTGTCATATCCGGGAATGCAGCGGCGCACATGCACTGCTGTCGAAAACAGTATAGCATTATCCCAAACGGACAGCAAGAAACAAAACGGAAAAAGACAGGAAAAATGTAAAAGGACACAAAAACCGCTCCATCCCGATGCAGGGAGGAGCGGTAAGGCTCAGTTGTTTTCCGCAGGGGCAGAGAAACGCGCGAGCATACGGCTGAACAGCAGACAGAAAACGAGTGCGAACAGCACGCCGAATACGTTCTGAAGCAGACGCAGACCAAGCGCAGCCTTGAGTCCGTAGGCTTCTGCTGCGATGGCGAGCGCACCGAATGTGTTGAACACAGCCTGCCAGCCGTATTTTGCGGACAGACCGACACCGATGCCGCCGATCACGCCGATAAAGGCGTAAATGGAGGGCGGCAGCAGAAAATACAGGATGACGAAGCACAGCACGCCGGCAATATTGCCGAGTACACGGCGGCGCACCCGGTAGTGCATATCCTCGGCGGCCGGAAGGATGACCGACATGGCGGCGATGCCTGCCCACATGGCGCGGGGCAGACCGGCCAGCTCGGCGAGCAGCACGACGAGCGGCACGCAGAAAATCTGGCAGAGCTGCCAGCGCGAGCGCGGATGATGCAGGGAGAACGCGACGGGAATATCGCGGATGCGCAGCGGAATGCTGCGGCTGCGGTGCCTGCAGAGGAATACGGTGCAGACGAGCAGCGCACCGAAGGCGATGCCCGCCAGACGAAGCGTGAAATCGCGGCCGCTCACATCGTAGCCATAGAGCAGCAGATAGCCGAGTACGAGCGTGGACTGGTTGAACATGCGCGGCTCATGGCAGCCGAACAGGATCAGGAAGGCGATAGACGCGAGATTGATGAAAAAGCCGGGAAGCGGACCTGCGAGATGTGCGAGATGAGGCGCTGCCGCGGAGAGTACGAGGAATGATGCAAGCAGGGCGGTGGACTGCCCGATATGCAGGCAGAGATCGGCCGCGCGGAACACGAGCAGATACAGAAGCACGACAACGCCCACGATGCTGTTCGCACTGCCGAAGGCCATGCTGTAAAGCGTGACAAAGCAGAAGCAGAAGCCGACGGTAAGCGCGATCTTGAAAAGGTAGATGAGCGTGTGCAGCAGCCGGTCGCGCGGCGTTTCGCAGGCACGGATAAGGTTCTTTGAACCCGCCTGACCAAGCTGTAATTCCTGATAAAACGTCATGAAACGAAGTCCTTTCTAAAAAAGTTGCAATGAATAGTATACGACGAATGACGGCAGATTGCAATGAAAAAATGCGCAGGGCGCGAAAAAAAGTTCGGAGCCTTCGGACACAGCCTGTGAAAATACAGATGATACACCTTACAAACACGCGGAAAACATGATATGATAAGGGAAAACGGTAAAAGGAGACGAGCATGGAATATCTTGCTTTGAATAACGGGGTGCGCATGCCGCTTGCCGGTTTCGGCACATGGACGCTGCGCGGTGAAACGGGAAAGCGCTGCATTCTGGACGCACTTGAAACGGGGTATCGTCTGCTCGATACCGCGCAGATGTATGAAAATGAGGATATTGTCGGCGCAGCGGTGCGCGAAAGCGGCCTGGCACGGCATGAGATCTTTCTGACGACCAAGCTGTTCGAGCCTTCGGCGAGCTATGAAAATGCGAAGCACGATATCGAAAAGTCGCTGTCAGCGCTCGGGACCGATTATATCGACCTGCTGCTCATTCACGAGCCGTATGATACGTCGCTTGAAATGTACCGTGCGCTCTGTGAGGCGTATCGCGCGGGAACGGTGCGCGCAGTCGGCATTTCCAACTTCAACGAGCGGGAGTACCGCGCATTCTGCCGCTCGTGCGGTATCATTCCGGCGGTCAATCAGGTCGAAGCGCACGTTTACTATCCGCGTGAACCGCTGCGGCGCGCGCTCGTCGAGAACGGCACCGTCATGCAGGCATGGTCGCCGTTCACCGAAGGGAAACGCCGTATTTTTGAGGAGTCGGTGCTGAGGGAAATCGGGGCGCAGCACGGTAAAACAGCCGCGCAGACTGCACTGCGGTTTCTCGTGCAGCGCGGCATCGGCGTCATTCCGAAAACCATGCATCGCGAGCGTATGCAGGAAAATCTCAGCGTGTTTGATTTTGAGCTGTCAGATGAGGAGATGGAGCGGATCGGCACGCTTGCCGATGGAAAATCCCTGTTCGGCTGGGACGAGGATTGAAAATTATCCTGCGAGAAAAAGCAGCCGCCCATGGGTCGCCTTGGCAGCACAACCAACACACTGATGACCTCGCAGTTCAGCGTCGTGCCTGCTTTGCCGCACTTGCAGTTCACCTTGCAGTCCGCACGATAGATACCAATTCTGCCATAAGAAAACCCCTCCTTCGGCTCGCATTGCAGCGTATCGAAAGGAGGGGTTGGTCATCTGTGGGGCGGCATTTGCTCTAAAGGGAGTTCCTTTTTAGAGCTTTTTATCCCTGCGCACCCAGCAGGGATTTCTTGGCCGCGTTGACGATGGCATCTACGCTCATTTTTGTAATGTCGTTTCGAACGATGATAAGGGGCATGATACTCACCTCTGGTAATTTTATAAGCAGGTCGGTATAAATATACTGGACAGCTATCGGCGGGAGTGCTATAATGAAGGCAATCGCTTTTGACTGATAAAAAGGAAAAGCACGCATGCCGGCACAGCCGGCACCACAGGGGAAGAAGGGAAACAGCTTTGAAAATTATTGTTTGCATGAAACAGGTCCCTGCGGGCACAAAGGTCGATATTGATCCGGAAACCGGCGCGATGAAGCGCCTTTCGGGCGATACCCGCACCAATCCGTATGATCTGTTTGCACTGGAGACGGCGCTTCAGCTTCGCGAAAAACTGGGCGGCACGGTCACTGTGCTGACCATGGGCCCTCCGCAGGCGGAGGAAATGATGCGCGACGCCTACACGATGGGAGCGGACGACGCGGTCATTCTGTCCGACCGCAAGTTTGCCGGAGCGGACGTTCTCGCGACTTCGTATGCACTCGCGCAGAGCATCACCGTGCTGGGCGGAGCGGATCTTATCATCTGCGGCCGGCAGACCACGGACGGCGACACCGCGCAGGTCGGCCCGGCGATCGCAGAGCATCTGACGCTGCCGCACGCAGCATGGGTCGCGGAGATCACCGGCGCGGACGAGAGCGCCATCCGTGTCCGCCAGGACCTTGTCAGCGTATCCCAGGAGTCGGAAATTCCGTACCCGTGCCTGATCACGGTCGACAAGGACATGTGTGTGCCGCGTCTGCCGTCCTACCTGCTCAAAAAGGAAACGGCAGCGCGTCCGGTGCGTGTGCTGACGTTTGAGGATCTGCCCGATCAGGATCTCAGCCGCTATGGCCTCATCGGCTCGCCGACGGCTGTCGTTCGCATGTTCGCGCCCCCCGAGCGCGAAAAGCAGGTTTATCTCGAGGGCGATGCGGCCGGAAAGACCGACGGCCTGTTCGCTATTCTGACCGGGAAAAAGATCATTTGAGGGGGCGCAGCATGGATTTTCTGAAGTTTGACGCTGCAAAGTGCACGCTTTGCGGCAAATGTATTGATAAATGTCCGTTCGGTGCGCTCAGCATCGAGGCGAAGGGGATTGCTGTGGGCGATGCCTGCCGCATGTGCGGCATGTGCGTGCGCAGCTGTCCGGAAGGCGCGATCCGCTTCGAGCAGCGCGCAAACACAGTGGACAAGAGCAAATGGAGCGATTTTCTGGTTTACGTCGAGCAGGAGCGCGGCGATATTCATCCGGTTGCATTCGAGCTGATCGGTGAGGCGCGAAAAATGGCGCGCAAGGTCGGTTACAAGGTGAACTGCGTGCTCGTCGGCGGCGAGGGCACGGCGGAGAACGCCAAAAAACTGTTGCCGTACGGCGTGGACACGGTCTATGTCTATGAGCATCCGGGCTTTGAGGGCTTTCGTGCGGACTGCTGCGCGGATGCGGTCGCGGACTGCATTGCGGCAACAAAGCCAAGTTCGGTGCTCATCGGCGCAACAGCGCTCGGCCGCTCGCTCGCGCCGCGTCTGTCCACCCGTTTCCATACCGGTCTGACTGCGGACTGTACGACACTCGACATCGAGCCGAGTACGGATATGGTTCAGATCCGCCCGGCGTTCGGCGGCAACATCATGGCGCAGATCGCCATCCGCCGCTCGCGTCCGCAGTTCGCGACCGTGCGCTACCGCGTCATGGACCGCGCAGAGCGCGTGCAGAATCCGACCGGCAGTGTGGTAAAGTGCACCGTGACCGACGACATGGCACGCTCGCGTATCCGCATCCTGTCCTCTGAGGTCATAAAAAAGCAGAAGACCATCGACGAGGAGGATATTCTGGTCGTGGCGGGACGCGGCGTGCGCAGTGAAAAGGATGTTGCGATGTGCCGCCGTCTGGCGGAGGCGCTCGGCGGTCAGCTCGCGTTTACCCGCCCGATGGTAGAAAACGGCTTCGGCGACCAGATGCACCAGATCGGCCTGTCCGGCCGCACGGTGCGCCCGCGGCTTATCATCACCTGCGGCGTTTCGGGCGCCATTCAGTTCACCTCCTGCATGAAGGACGCAGAATGCATCGTCGCCATCAACAGCGACCCGGAAGCGCAGATATTCAAGACTGCGCATTACTGTATCGTGGACGATCTGTATCAGGTCGTACCGCGTCTGACCGCGCTCGTGCAGAACAGAAAGGAGGACTGAGCCGTGCCGTATCCCTATAAGAAAATGACCGAGGAGGATTTTGCGTACATCCGCTCTGTCACCTCGGAGGACCGCGTGTGGGTCGGCGATGAGATCGCCCGCGAGTTTTACCGCGACGAAATGCCGGGATACGGCGTTTTCCCGCCCGAGCTCTATGTTGAGGTCGAAAACCGCGACGAGGTTTCCGCCATCATGAAGTACGCCTATGAGAACAACATCCCCGTGGTATGCCGCGGCGCGGGCACCGGCCTTGCCGGCGGCGCGACCTGCAAATACGGCGGCATCATGCTCTCTGTCATGCGCATGAACCGTATTTTTCCGGTCGATCACAAAAACCAGACCATCACCTGCGAGCCGGGCGCGCTGCTGCTCGATGTGCAGGCGGCTGCGGCGGCGGAGGGTCTGTTCTATCCGCCCGACCCGGGTGAAAAGACCGCCTCGATCGGCGGCAACGTCATCACGAACGCCGGCGGCATGAAGGCCGTGCGCTACGGCCTTACGCGCGATTTCGTGCGCTGCATCGAAGCGGTCCTGCCGGACGGCTCCATCATGAATTTTTCGTCCAACGTTGTCAAAAACACCACTGGCTACGATATCAAGGATCTGGTCATCGGCTCGGAGGGCACGCTGTGCATCCTGACGCAGGTTACGCTCAAGCTGCTGCCTGCGCCGACCTGTTCGTGCACGCTCGTCATGCCGTTTGGCAGTCTGGAGGAGTGCGCGGACATGGTGCCTGAGGTGCTGGCGCTGCCGTTTATCCCGACGGCGATCGAATTCCTCGAGCGCGAGCTGATCGACATCGTCGAGCGCAATCTCGGCAAGCTGCTGCCGGTCAGGCAGGGCGAGGCCGTGCTGATCGTCATGTACGACGCATCGAGCAGACAGGAGCTTGACAGCGCGGTGGAGGCTGCGGCAGAAGCGGCGCTTGCCCACGGCGCGATCGACTGCTGCATCGCGAACACTCCGGAGCGTGCGGCGTCCGTCTGGGCGGTGCGCGGCGGTATCCTGGAGGGCATGAAGGCCGACTCGGTCGCGCAGGAGGAGTGCGACGTCGTTGTTCCGCGTGCCTGCATCGCGGAATATGTCAAGGCGGCCAAGCGCATCGCGCTGTCGCACGGCATCCGCGTCGAGCCCTGCGGCCACTGCGGCGACGGCAACATCCATACCGAAATGCTGCGCGGTCCGGAGATGAGCGACGAGGAATGGAAGAGCGCAACGCACGCGAGCCTGACCGAGCTGTATGCGCTGTCGAAAAAGCTGGGCGGCCAGCTTTCCGGAGAGCACGGCATCGGCAACGGACGTCTGGAATTTCTCGAGGAGTTCGTCGGCGAGCGCATGATAAGGCTCTACAAATCCATCAAGCTGGCGTTTGATGACAGACTCATCCTCAACCCGGGCAAGGTCATTGAATTCAATAAATAAGGGCTAAAAGGGGAAAAAGAAACATGAACGAGAAAAAAACACTGCTCGTTGACAAAAGCAGGATGCCGCTTGCCATGGGCATCGCGTTTGTCGCATTTACCACGCAGTTCGGCGGCGGCTTTGCCTCCGGCGCGCAGATCTACCAGTATTTCATCAATTATGGTATCTGGTGCCTCATCCTTCCGGCGCTGACGCAGGGTCTGTACGCGCTGTTCTTCTGGTACGGCATGCGCTATGCCTATAAGCACAAAACCTATGACTACCGCAGCTTTTCCAACAGCCTGTACGGCAGGACCCGCCCTGTCATGAGCAATCTGTATGAGATCTGCTACCTTATCATGATCGGCACGGCTTCTGCGGCGGCGTTTGCGACCGGCGGCTCGACCATTCAGACGCTCTCCGGTCTGCCGTACTGGCTGTGCACGCTCATCGTCGGCGCGTTTATCTTTGTCATCGCGCTGTACGGCACCTCGATGGTCCGCAAATGCGCATCCACGCTCAGCGTACTCATTCTGATCGGTCTGGTGCTCGTTCTCGTGCCGAACATCATTGCTCAGTGGCCGGCGATTGCGGATGCCATCGGCCGTCTGGCCGGCGGCGAGATGCCGACCATCTCCAAAGCGAACGGCTCGTTCGGTTCGGCGCTCTGGATGGCGGTGCTGTATTTCTTTTTCCAGCTCGCGTCGGTCTCGGTCATGTATCAGCACATGGAGCCGGTCACGGACGTCAAACAGATCAACCGCGCGGCCATCGGCATGTTTGTCTGCAACTTCGCAGCGATGGAGCTTTCCATCATCGGCCTGCTGGCGGTTGCCTATGTGGCAGATCTTGCAACAGCTTCCGTCCCGATGCTCGTTCTGGTGCAGAACGGCGTGGGCGCAGGCGTGCTGACCCCGATCATCTCCATCTTGATCATCCTCGGTTCGATTTCGACTGCGGTCAACATGATCTCCGGCATTGTTACGCGCTGCGTCAATGCTGTTGAGCGCGGCCGCAAAAACGATGCAGAGCGCATGAAGGGACATCTGGCGCGCAACGCCGTGTTCACTCTTATCTTCACGTTTATCGCGTTCGCTATCGCGCAGTTCGGTCTGATGGCAGTGGTCAAGCAGGGCTATGCATATCTCGGCTATGCGGCGCTCATCACGCTGTTTATCCCGTTCGTGCTGCACGCGATCATCACGCGGGGCAGGGAAATCTGAATATCGCCTTCAACAGGATCGGAAGCCTCATCCGGTCCTGTTTTTTTGCGCACGCAGCGCGCGCAGGCACATGCTTAGGCTCTGCTTGCCGCAGGCGCCGGCGCGGCAGAACGCATGATCCAGCTGAAGCGCGATGCGCGGCAGATAGCCGGCGTCCTCGAGCAGGGTGAAGAGCGGGAAAAAGATCGCCATAGGCGGCAGCATGACCGAAACGACGGTCGCGAGCACGCGCCACACGCCGTCGGTGAGCAGGGAGACCGCGCCGGACGGCAGGCTGAGCGCGGTGAGCGCACGCCTGAGCGGCGCTTCGAGCCCGAGCAGAAATCCGGAAAGCATGGCGCTGACGGTGTTCGCGCCGGAGAGCGTCAGCCAGAAAACGAGCGCGAGCAGCAGAAGCATGAGGGGAATGCCGAAGCGGCGGCTGAGCACAGCACGGTCGATGGCACGATCGCGGGCGTGCGGATCGTCCGGTGCGGTGACGCAGGTCATAGTGATCTCCTCGGCGCGCAGCACCGCGGCGGCGGTCAGAATATCGTCAAGCTCGTCGCGCGTCTGTCCCTTGTGCGGCTCAGCATACAGACCGCACCGGATGTCCGCGGGGTATCGGATGGGAGGTCTTGAGCAGGGAGGAAGCGTTCCGCTCAGCACGGCTCGAAGTGTGTTTTTCAGCTCGTTCAGCCCCTTTTTTGACCGTGCGGCGCAGGGCACGACCGGAATGCCAAGCTCACGCGAAAGCGCCGCTGTATCGATACGGATATGCTTCTTTCGCGCCTCATCCATCAGATTCAGGCAGAGAACAGCGTGCGGCTGCACCTCGAGCACCTGCAGGACCAGAACAAGGCTGCGCTGGAGGCAGGCGGCGTCTGCGACAAGAATGACGGCCTGCGCACCGCCGCAGGTCAGAAATTCGCGAGCGAGCGCTTCCTCCTGTGAACGCGCGTGCAGCGAATAAGTACCCGGAAGGTCGATGAGCGTGATATCTTCGCCTGTGATACGCCCCTCCGCGAGCGAGACCGTCTTTCCGCTCCAGTTGCCCGTGTGCTGTCGTCCGCCGGTCAGCGCGTTGAAGACCGTGGACTTTCCGACGTTCGGATTACCCATCAGCGCGACCGCAGAGCCTGCATCCTTCATGGCAGCACCTCGATGCGCTCTGCATCGTTCCGCCGCAGGGCGATGACCGTGCCGCGGACAAGGTATGCGGCAGATGCACCGTCCGACACGCGGTGCAGGCAGGTAATGCGCGTCCCGGCAATAAAACCCAGCTCGCGCAGCCTTCGACGCATGCCTCCTGAGAGGCGGAGCGCGGCGATACGCGCCGAGCGGTTTTCGGGGAGCTGTGCCAGCGTGAGAACAGCATTTTGTTGCATAGAATCAGTCCAGTATTGTAGATTTGACCGCCCAGGCGGTCATTTCAGCCTATGCAGCAGCAGGATCACCGGTTACAGCAGAGAATAACAAAGGCACGCCGTGGGCGTGCCTTAAATGTTTGTATTCAGCTGATACGCGAGATGCAGACGGTCGCGGCGCGGATCTCCTTTTCGCATTCACGAATGCACTTCGGGCGTTTTTCGTACTGAAGCGACTGATTGTCGCGCACGATCAGCTGACGCAGTGCGTCCGTGACAAACTTTGCTTCATCCTCGGAGAGCGTGAACTCGGGCGCGAGACCGTATTCGTACTGGTCGAGACGGTGGAGCAGAGCGCGCGTTACGCGCTCCTCCTCGCTCTTCGGCTCGGTCTTGTCCTCGCTCAGCATGACTGCGAACGATTCGACGCCGAACGGCTGCGCATAGAGGCCGATTGCCGTGCGCATGACGGAAATATCGTTTGGTTTGAGCTGTTTCATGATGTTCCTCTTATTCCGCGCTCGAAAGCATGAGCTTGATGCGGTTCTCCTGGTTGATCTTGGATGCACCGGGATCGTAGTCTACCGCGACAATGTTCGCCTGAGGGTAGACCTCGCGGATTTTGCGGATCATGCCCTTGCCGGCAATGTGATTGGGCAGACAGCCGAACGGCTGGGTGCAGACGATATTGGTAACGCCCTCGCTGATAAGCTCGACCATTTCCGCCGGCAGCAGCCATCCCTCGCCCATCTTTACGCCCTGACCGATGATAGCGTGCGACTTCCTGCGCACCTCGTCAAAGGCCATCGGCGGACGAAAATGGCCGTCTTTCTTCATCATCTTGATGATGTCAGTCTGCTTGGAGAGCACAAACTGATAGACCATTTTGTAGATCATCGCGGTTTTGGCATTGCGGCTGTACAGATCGTGGTCGATGACCGAGTTGTAGATGCAGTACAGACAGAAATCCATCAGGCCGGGCAGGACGGGCTCACAGCCTTCGGAGAGCAGGAACTCCTCCAGACGGTTGTTGCCGAGGGGAGAGAACTTGACGTAGATCTCACCGACGATGCCGACGAGCTTCTTTTTCCGCGTCCTGTCGAGACGAACCTTGCCGAAAACATCGAGAACGAACTGGAACAGATGCTTGACCTCGCCGTAGCGTATGACGCGCTCGCCGGTAAAGCGTTTTGTAACGGCGTCCATGCAGATCTCGATGGCCTTGTCGGTTGAACCGGCGACGACCTCATAGGGGCGGCACTGGTTTGCGACCATCATGATAAGGTCGCCGATGAGCAGGGCGTAGGCGACCTGCATGAGCATGGTCTTGGTCAGCTTGAAGCCGGGGTTGCTCTCGAGACCGGAAAAGTTCAGAGAAATAACCGGAATAAAGCCGTAGCCGTTCTTTTCGAGCGCCTTGCGAAGCAGGTGGATATAGTTGGATGCCCGGCAGCCGCCGCCGGTCTGCGGCAGGATGAGCGCGATCTTATGCACATCGTACCTGCCGGACTGGATGGCGTCCATCAGCTGACCGATGACGAGCAGTGCGGGGTAACAGGTGTCGTTATGTACGTTGCGCAGGCCCTGCTCGGCAATGTTCGGGCCTTCGGTATGCAGCAGCTCCATCTTGTAGCCGTAGTTGCGCATCAGACGGCAGATGAGACCGAGCTGGACCGGGAGCATATTGGGCACGAGAATGGTGTAATCGCGCCGCATCTCCTCGGTAAACTGCGGATAATTATAGGTTTTAGGCGTTGTGTTCTGCAAGTTTTCTGCCCTCCTCTACGGCAGCCAGCATGCTTCGGATGCGGATCTTTGCCGCGCCGAGGTTGCTGATCTCGTCGATTTTAAGCTGTGTATAGATCTTGCCGCCGTTTTCGCAGATGGCGCGCATTTCATCGGTCGTGATCGCGTCGATGCCGCAGCCGAACGATACAAGCTGGATGAGCTGCGCGTTTTCCTTCTGGGTGACGTATTTCGCCGCGCCGTACATGCGCGAGTGGTAGGTCCACTGATTGAGAACGTGTACCTCAGGCGCGTCGGTCAGCTGCCATACCGCGTCCTCGGAAACAATGACAAGTCCGAACGACGAGATGAGCTGATCGATGCCGTGGTTGATCTCGGGGTCAACGTGATACGGACGGCCTGCGATGACCGCGACGTCAAGACCGTGCTCGTCGGCGTAGCGGATGGCCTTCTGACCCTCCAGACGGACGGCGGTGCAGTATTCCTGCTGCGCCTGATAGGCGGCATCGGCTGCCTCGAGCACCTTTTTCTTTTTGAGCTGCGGATATTTCTTACGGAAATAGCTGACTGCGTGCTTGCGGAAGCGCTTAGGGTCTGCAAGCTCAAAATACGGCATCATGAAATCGAAGTCCGTGAGCGCGGAGACGTTGGCCTTGAGCAGCTCAGGGTAGTAGGCGACGACCGGGCAGTTGTAGCAGTTGGACGCGCGGCCCTCGTCGAGATTGTAGGTCA
>ERZ1673722.2313-NODE-2313-length-16073-cov-3.938195_pt1 | contig 16073 bp, 12 predicted proteins | sample MGYA00580222_ERZ1673722 | MGnify/ENA primary metagenome ERZ1673722 (study PRJEB41218, sample SAMN15661750) | gut metagenome | host: Homo sapiens | place: Canada: London | collected 2015-08-20/2019-03-30 | study: EMG produced TPA metagenomics assembly of...
AACAGCCTGCAAACAGCATTGGCTCGGTCATGGCCTTGTCAATCTCGCTGGCTTCACCCGAATATCCCATCAATTCGGAATAATACTGCTGAATGTTTTCCAGCTTCGGCTGCAGCGTCAGCATATCCTGGTTAAACATATAAGTGGGCGCCTCGTAGTTATCGTTCCAGTGCCATACGAACGAGAAAATGAAAACGATCGATATGGCGGATTTTACCAGCGGCAGCATCTTTGGCAAGATGATGCAGTTTATGATTCCCATACTGGGGGCACAGATCTTACAGGCCATGTACGGCGCCGTGGACATGCTGGTGGTGGGCCATTTCGGCACCAACGCGGGCATATCGGGCGTATCCACGGGCAGCAGCATCATGAACCTGGTCACCTTTGTCCTCAGCCAGCTGGCGGCGGGTGTGATGATTCTCATCGGCCGCTACCTGGGCGAACGGCAGAACGAGCGCATCGGCCGGCTGATCGGGCGGGCGGTAGCGTTTTTCCTGGTGGTATCGGCGGTGCTGACGGTGGCGCTGATAGGCTTTGCGGAGCAAATCGCGGTGCTGATGCAGGCGCCCGCCGAAGCGGTGGAGCTGACAGCGCAGTATATCCGCATCTGCGGCATGGGCTGTGTGTTCATCGTATTTTACAACCTGATCAGCTGCATCTTCCGCGGCCTGGGCAACTCGCGGCTGCCGCTTCTGTTCGTGGGCATCGCCTGCGTGGTCAACATCGTGGGCGACCTTGTGCTGGTGGCGGTGCTGGATATGAACGTGGCGGGCGCAGCCATCGCCACCATCGGGGCGCAGGCGGTGAGCGTGATTCTCTCGCTTTTGATCATCCGCCGGCAGAAGCTGCCCTTCTCCTTCTCCATGCGGGACATCCGCCTGGACAGGGAAGTGGGCGGGTTCGTGCGCGTGGGCGCGCCGCTTGCGCTAAAGGAACTCTTGACCAACATTACCTTCTTGGCCATCTGCGCCTTCATCAACCGGCTGGGACTGGACGCCTCCAACGGCTACGGCATCGCGCAGAAGATCCAGTCCTTCGTGATGCTGGTGCCATCCTCCATCATGCAGTGCATGGCGTCCTTCGTGGCGCAGAACGTGGGCGCGAACAAGGAGGAGCGCGCGCGCAAGGGCATGCTCTACGGCATGGGCGTGGGCGCGGCCATCGGCGTGGTGATCGCCGCGCTGGCGCTGTTCAAAGGCGATGTGCTGGCCTCGCTGTTTTCGGGAAGCGAGCGGGACATCGCGCGCGCTTTCGAATACCTGCGCGGCTTTGCGCCCGAGGCGGTGCTCACCAGCGTGCTGTTCAGCTTTTTGGGCTATTTCAACGGCCATTCCCGCTCCACGTTCGTCATGGTGCAGAGCATTGCGCAGGCGTTTCTGATCCGCCTGCCGGTCTCCTACTTCATGAGCATTCAGCCGGGCGTATCGCTGACGGGCGTGGGCCTGGCGGTTCCGCTCTCGACGGTGTTCGGCATTGCGATGTGCCTTGTATACTACCGCCGCATGAAACAAAAAGCGCCGCTTTCGGAGGCGGCGCTGGCACAGGACGAACCCTTCACGCAGGCCTATAACCCGAACGTGTCGACGGTGATCGCCATCAGCCGCAGCTACGGCGCGGGCGGCCGCACGGTGGGACGCATGGTGGCGCAGCGGCTGGGCATCCCCTTCTACGACAAGAGCCTGCTGGCCTCCACCGCCGAGCGCAGCGGACTGTCGGTGCAGTACGTGGCCAGCATCGACGAAAAGGCGCGCAGCCTGGTGGAGCAGATCTACACGCTGGACCAGCCGGAGCCCATGCACAGCATCGCCGACCGGGCGCAGCGCGAGGTGATCGAGCAGATTGCCTCCGAAGGCGGCTGCGTGATCGTGGGCCGGCGGGCAGACCAAGTGCTGGCAGGCCGGCCGGACCTGCTGCGCGTGTTCATCACCTCCAGCGTGGAAAGCCGCGCCGCACGCATCGCCCAGCGCGACAGCCTGACGGCGGAAAAGGCGCTGGCGCAGGTGCGCCGGGCAGACCGGGAGCGCGCCGACTACTGCAACAGCCTCTCCAGCCTCAAATGGGGCGAGGCTGCGTCCTACGACCTGTGTCTGGATACGCAGCGCCTGGGACTGGAGGGCGCGGCGGAAGTGATCGTGGCGGCGGCACAGGTAAAGCAGTCGCCGTAAGGTGCTCCATGTCCCGCCGGCATGAACGCCGCATGCCGTTCAGCCGCGGCCCCACAGGTATTCGTGCCACAATTCCATGAAGCAGTCCAAAAGCAGCGCCATGGTCATGTCCTCGTCGTCCTCGCCGGGGTTGTCGCCCAGCCAGGCGTCATAGACATACTCGAAAGCCTCGTCCTCATCGTATTCGTTGGGGCCGGGGCCGCCGTCCGGCACGATCACCCCGGTGAGGCGCATAAAATGCAGGTCGTATTCGATCATGCTGCCCACGATCTGCGGCAGGCGCTCCCAAAGGGCCCGAAAGGGCTTGGGGTCCAGTCCGTCGATGATAAAGCGCACGGCCTCTTCCTTATCCAGTTCCGGCATGGTGGTTCCTCCCTGAAATGAAGAATAGCAAAGGAGCGCCCAAAAACCTTTGGGCGCTCCCGGCGTTTTCATTTGGATTACACGCGCTTGGCTTCCTTGATCTTGGCCGCCTTGCCCTGCAGGGAACGCAGGTAGTACAGCTTGGCGCGGCGCACCTTGCCGCGACGGATCACTTCGATATGGTCCACGCGGGGGGAATGCAGCGGGAACGTGCGCTCCACGCCGATGCCGTAGGACACGCGGCGCACGGTGAACGTCTCGCGGATACCGCCGTTGCGCTTCGCCATCACGGTGCCTTCAAAAGCCTGAAGACGCTCGCGGCTGCCTTCCACAACCTTCACGAAAACGCGAACGGTGTCACCGATGCCGAACGTGGGCAGATCGGTGCGGAGCTGAGCCTTTTCGATGGAACGAATGATTTCACTCATTTCATTGGCCTCCTTCCTTCGTAGACGTTCGTGCCCGCGGCCTTGCCCGGACAGAGGACCGCCCGTTATGTCACAAGGAGTATTGTAACACGCATCCGCTCTGGATGCAAGCCTTTTTTGGACAGGCGGCCCTCTTTTTTTGCCAGGCGATAGGAGCCATTACTCGTGGGCGTAAGCGGCGGCGCTGTTGCCGGCGTCGCGTCCAGCCACGTAGCAGTTGAGCACGGAGGTGCCGGAGATGTAGCCGCGGTCATAGATGGCGCCGTTGGAAGCCTCGCCGCAGGCGTAGAGGCCGGGCATGACTTCGCCGTAGATGTCCAGCACTTCGCCGGTCATCTGGGTCTGGATGCCGCCCATGGTGCCCGCGTTGAGCGATACCATCAGCACGCCGTAGAAGGGGCCTTCCTCCACGAAGGACAGCTGGTTGTTGGGCACGCCGAAGGCCGGGTCGGGATCATCGGTGCCCTTGACGGAGTTGTAGGTTTCGATGGTCTTGAGGAACGCATCCACGTCCTTGATGCCCATCTTGGCGGCCAGATCCTCAAGGGTATCGGCCTTGACCACGTAGGGGCTGCCCTCGGCGATGGCCTGCTCGATGGAATCGTACTTGAACTCGGCCTCGGTGCCCTTGAGGAAGCTGCTGTCAAAGATGCCATAGAACGGCGCGTTCTCCACGTTGCGCACCATCTCGGAATTGAGGGTCCAGAGAGAGAACTCGTTCATGAAGCGGTTGCCGGTCTGGTCCACCAGCGGCATGGAGGCATACGGCGGGTAGCACACCATGCCCAGCGCGGAATCGGGATCGGAGGTGAAGCCGCAGGTGAGCATGAACTGGTCATTGTACCAGGCCGCGCCCAGGTCGGCGGCCATCTGCAACACCTCTCCGGTGGCGCCGGCGTTGGCGCAGCTGTAGGAGAATAGCGACTGGGGCGCCAGACGCATCATCATGTCGGGGTTGTTGGCATAGCCGCCGCAGGCCAGAATGACGGACTTGGCGTTTATGTCAAAGGTGCCGTTGCCCTGAGAGACGGTGATGCCGGTCATCACGCCGTCCTCCTGCTTGAGGGCGATGCACTTGGTTTCGGTCATCACGTTGACGCCGGCCTTTTCCACGTTCTCGGAAAGGATCTTTACCTGTCCGGGGCCGTTGGAGCCGTCGGCCAGGATGTGGTAGTGCTGCTTGGCGTCCTTGATGCCAAAGTCGGTGGTGGTGAATTCGTAGCCCATGCCTTCCAGCCATTCCACCAGTTCCGGCGTGCTTTCGCACAGGTGGCGGATGCGGTCGGTGTCCACGTTGTCCAGCGAGCCGCCCTCGGCGATCATGTCCAGAATGTGATCGTACATCTCGTCGATGGTCTCCACCTCGGCGGGCACCACGCTGGTTTCCGCGCCGTAGAAGCCCGCGGCGGTCAGAAGGCCGCTGCCGCCCACAACCGCCTGCTTTTCCACCAAAATGACGTCCGCGCCGGCCTGCGACGCCGTCAGCGCGGCGGTGAGGCCCGCGATGCCGCCGCCCACGACCACCACGTCGGCGCTCATGTCCTCAAGCTCCTCGGCGGGAGCGCTCTCCACCGCGCCCTTGAGGGCCTCGGGGTCACCGCCCGCCTGCTTCACGCAGTCCTCCACAGCCGCCAGAATGGCGTTGGAGGTGTTGGTCGCGCCCGCGACCGCGTCCACCGCCAGCGACTGGTTTTCCACGATCGCGGCGGGAATCCGCTCGATGGGCGTCTCGCAGATGCCTGCGGTTTCCGCATGCTCCGTCACGCGCACGGCAGTGATGGCGCTGTCGTCAAAATCCACCTCAACGGTCACGGGGCCGTTGTTGCCGTCAGCGCTGGCGGTATAGGTCCCGGCGGTGTAGCCCTCGGCCACGGCGGGCGCGGCCAGGCCAAGCGCAAGCACCAGGCACAGAATGACAGACAGAATCTTTCTCATAGTATCTTCCTCCTTCTCTCTTTTCGTGTACCGATTCTGCATCCGCATTGTGCGCCTTCAATCTATTTGAGAGTCAAGAGAAAAATGATAAAAAAATATCAATATTTTTTGCTCACACCACCGGCACAAAGCAGTCTACGGCCGCGCTCATACCCCGGTCCGTCCAGGAGATCACATTGAAGCGGCAGAAGGCGTTTCCATCCGCCTTCAGGCCGCGCTGATCAAGCTGGGCAAACATGCCGTCCGCCCATGCGTCCCAGTCAAAGGCGCCGCTTTCAAAAGGGAACGCCGTATGCAGGCACAGCCGGGAGGGAATTCTCACCACGCTTTGATGGCTGGCGGGCTTGAGCACGTCCGCGCCCACCTCGGCCATGCCCAGCCCCACGGTGACAGGCGCTTCCGCATGCGCGCCGCTTCCGGCCAGCGGCACCAGCATCCCTACATATACGTAGGGAATGTGCCCAAGCCATTCACGCACACAGGAAAGGTGCGCCTCGTCGCGGGTCAGCTCGTCGCCGTACTGGTAAGGCAGAAAGCGCGTGGCGGCGTTGACCTCCAGCTCGAAGCGGCCCATCAGGGCGCAGGCCGCCTCCGCCTCTGTGCGCCAGGCGCGCACGGTGCGCAGCAACCGGCACTGGCGGGCGATTTCCTCTTCAATGGCCGCTTCCCGCCCCCGCAGCTCTTCCAGCACCGCGATGGGATTGCGCTGGCCCAGCATGTCCGCGCTCTCCTCCAGGGTAAAGCCCAGCGCGCGGTACTGCCGGCAGGCGCTAAGCACCGCCATGTCCCATGCCTGGTAGTAGCGGTAGGAGGACCCCTCCGCCTTCTGCGGATGAATCAGCCCCTGCCGTTCGTAGTGCCGGATGCTTTCGGTGGACAGGTTGAACAGCCGTGCGATATCGCCGATCTTGTAACGCATGAACGCCTCCGTGTGAGCTTTGCTGAAAACTCCAAAGCCGGGTTGAGCTTTTTCGGGATGAAAAGCGCCCGCCGCTTCTCCTCCATCTTATCACAAAGCCCGCCGCGCCGCACCCCGCTTTTTTCAGCCCCGCCGGGGGCTTGCATTTTCCGGCTCAAAACAGTATAGTGAGGGCAAATCCCGCAAGGAGGCGCACGGCATGGAGCAGCAGACGTTTTTTGACCGGGACGGCGCGCAGCCCCTGGCCGCACGGCTTCGTCCCCGCACGCTGGACGAATTTGTGGGCCAGCGCCACCTGCTGGGCCCCGGCAAGGTGCTCACCCGCCTGATTGAGAGCGATCATCTCTCCTCCATGATCTTCTGGGGCCCGCCGGGCGTGGGCAAGACCACGCTGGCGCGCATCATCGCGGGCCGCACGAAGGCGTCCTTCATCGACTTTTCCGCCGTGACCAGCGGCATCCGCGAGATCCGCGCCGTGATGCAAAAAGCCGAGGAGAACCGCCGCTTCGGCGAGCGCACGCTGGTCTTTGTGGACGAGATTCACCGCTTCAACAAGGCCCAGCAGGACGCGTTTCTGCCCTTTGTGGAAAAGGGCAGCATCATTTTGATCGGAGCCACCACGGAAAACCCGTCCTTTGAAATCAACGGCGCGCTGCTGTCACGCTGCCGGGTGTTTGTCCTGCATGCCCTGGGCGAAGAGGATTTGACGCTGCTGCTTCGCCGCGCCCTGAAGGACCCCCGCGGCTTCGGCGACACGGACGTGCAGCTTCCCCCGGACGCGCTGGGCATGATCGCGCGCTTTGCAAACGGCGACGCGCGCGCCGCCCTGTCGGTGCTGGAGATGGCCGTGCTCAACGGCGAAAGCGGCGACGGCTCCGTGCGGGTGAGCATGGAGATGCTGGAGCAGTGCCTCTCGCGCAAATCCCTGCTGTACGATAAAAAGGGCGAGGAGCACTACAACCTGATCTCCGCCCTGCACAAAAGCATGCGGAACTCCGACCCCGACGCGGCGGTATACTGGCTGGCCCGCATGCTGGAGGCCGGGGAGGACCCGCTTTACGTGGCGCGGCGCGTGGTGCGCTTTGCCAGCGAGGATGTGGGGCTGGCGGACCCGCGAGCGCTGGAGCTGACGGTGGCCGCCTATCAGGCATGCCACTTTCTGGGCATGCCGGAATGCACGGTGCATCTGACGCAGGCGGTGGTCTATCTGTCGCTCGCGCCCAAGTCCAACTCGCTCTACATGGCCTATGAATCCGCCAAGGCCGACGCCCTCAAGCAGCTGGCCGAACCCGTGCCGCTGGTCATCCGCAACGCCGTGACTCCGCTCATGGCCCACGAGGGCTACGGCAAGGGATACCAGTACGCCCATGACACGCCGGACAAGCTCGCGGCCATGCAGTGCCTGCCGGATTCGCTCAAGGGCAAAACGTATTACCGCCCCACCGAGCAGGGGCTGGAGAGCCGCTTCAAGACGCGGCTGGAGGAAATCCAGGCCTGGCACAGGCGAAACGGCTGACTACTTTGACCGTCGCACCTGCGCGTCATGCACCGCGGGGCCGCTGATCACACGGCCGATATCGTCAAAGCGCGAGCCATGGCAGGGGCATTCCCAGAGGCGGGCATGCGCGTCATAAACCAGCCGGCACCCCATGTGCGGGCATCGGGGCGCCCAATGCCTGGCCGCCAGCCCGCCCGCGTAGCGCCCCGCCAGGCCCAGCAGAAAGCGCGGCGTCACGCCTCCGCGCTGGCCGCCATAGAGGTCGTAGCCCTCACCCGGCAGCCCCAGGATGCGCGCGCTGATGGCTTGCGCCGCCAGCATCGCCCCCACCAGCCCCCGCCCGCCATAGCCGCCCGCCACAAACAGATTGGGCGTTTTCCGGCTGTAGGGGCCGATGAAGGGCAGCCCGTCCGCCGTAAAGCATTCCGCACCGCCGTACACGCCCGCCGGCTCGTCGCAGCCCAGGGCTGGCGCGTATACCTGCCGAAACGTATCCAGCGCCGCGCGGTTCTCCCGCGCGCCCACGGGGCCGCCGCCCAGCTGAAACAGCGCGCCCTCCGGCAGGCCGCGCAGGGCATAGCGCCCGTTCGCGGCCAAATAGATGCCCTCGAACCGCACCGCCGTCTCCAGCGGCAAAAGCCAACCCTGCCGCTGCTGCATTCGCAAGAAGTACCAGCCCGGCGTGTTGACGATGGGGTAACCCGTGGCAATAATGATGTACGGGGCCTGTACGCTCCCGCGCTCTGTATGGACCATGTTGGTTTCCAGCGACGTGGCGCGCGACCCCTCATGGAGCTTGACCCCGTGGCGCACCGCCTGCGCGGCCACATAGCGCAGAAAGCGCATGGGATGGAGCATGCCCATGTCCCGCACGGTCAGGGCCGATACGGCGGGCAGGGGGCACAGCGACGGCTGGCCTACGGAAGCCGGCAGCCCGGCGCGCATCATGGCCTGCGCCTCCTTCTCCAATAGGCGCGCATCGCCGTCGCTTTCGGCCACCAGCCGCACATCCGCGTCCCGCCAGCCGGAGGAGGGGCCCTGCTCCCGCGCCAGGTCGCGCAGGGCGCGAAAGGCGCTGGCCTGCGTCCTGGCGTAGGCGCTGGCCGCCGCGGCCCCGCACTGCTTTTCCAGGCGCGCATACCCGGTCCCGCCGCACACGCTCGCCACGCCCGCGCAGTACCCAGATGCGCCGCTTCCCAAGCGCGCCGCCTCCACAAGCGTTACGCGCAGGCCGGCGCGGCTCAGCCACAGGGCTGTGATCAGCCCCGTCAGCCCTCCGCCCACCACCGCTGCGTCTGCGCTGTGGCGGCCCCTGATCACGGGATATTCCTGCTGATCCTTGTGCATCCAAAAGGTTTTCTGCTGCATGCCGTCGCCTCCAGTGGGTTTGGCATACAGTGTTCCCCGGCGCGCGCCGCCGCATGCCCCCGCTTTGCGCAGACCGCATGCCCTGCGCCGGAGACAAAAGCAAAGGAAGGATTTCAATGGCAAAAATCGTCGTTACCTATGGCGTGCCCGCAGAGGGCTTCAGCCTCCTGGCCGGGCATGAGGTCGTGATTCCTCCATCCGGCGCGGCCTTCTCCCGCGAGGAGCTGCGGCGGCTGCTGCCGGACGCCGACGCCGTTTTGGCCTGTACCGCGCTGGATGCCGGGCTGATCGCGGCGGCCGAAAAGCTGCGGATCATCGTATGCTACGGTGCGGGCTATGACGCCATCGACGTGGCCGCCGCCACCTCGCGCGGCATTCCGGTGGTCAACACGCCGGAGTGCGTCACCAGGCCCACGGCCGAGATGACCATCGCGCTGATCACGGCGCTGGCCCGCCGGCTTCCGGAGCTCAATGCGCTGATGCATACCCGTCCCCCGCGCGAGATGTTTGGACTGGGACTGCGCATGGGCGCGTCGCTGGACGGGGCCGTGCTGGGCGTGGTGGGCATGGGCCGCATCGGCGGCCGGGTGGCGGATTTCGGCCGGTTGATGGGCATGCGCGTGCTCTATACCGCCCGAACGCCCAAGCCTGAGCGCGACGCCCTGGGCGACAGGTACGTATCCCTGGAGGCGCTGATGGCGGAAAGCGACTTCGTCACCCTGCACTGTCCCCACACGCCCCAGACCGAGGGGATGATCTCGCGGGAGATGCTCGCGCTGATGAAGCCCACGGCCTATCTGATCAACACCGCGCGCGGGCCTGTCGTGGACGAGGCCGCGCTGATCGAGGTCCTGCGCGCCCGCCGCATCGCCGGGGCTGCGCTGGACGTGTTCGCGGGCGAGCCGGACATCAACCCGGCCTTTGCCGCGCTTGACAACGTGCTGCTGACCCCCCACACGGGCAGCAACACGCTGCACGCCCGCAACGAAATGGCGCGCGCCGCCAGCCGGCGCATCCTGGACCGGCTAGATGGACGCGTGCCGCAAAATCTGCTTAACCCGGAAGCCCTGTCCCACGAAAAAGCCTGACAGAACGAACCCTTCTTTTCTCCCCCGCCGCGCGCGGGGGACTTTTTTTGTCCGCTTTTGAGCCGTTTTGACGAATCGGCGCGCCGCCGGCATATCGCCTCCTCCCTGCACATACATACATGTGCAAAGGAGTGATCCCCATGAGCAACAAGCCTCTACGGGTCCGGGAAAAGGGCGCGCTGCTCCGGCCGCCGCCCGCCGCCAAACCGGCGCGCGCCGGTCCCCTCGCGCGTCTGAAAGAAGCCATGCGCCGTCCCCGCCTGCGCCGGGCCGCTACGCAGGTTGGCCTGTGCCTGTGTCTGCTGGGCCTGTGCGCCGCCTACACCCTGAGCCTGGGCGACAACGCCACCGCCGTGGTGGCAGGGAAGCGCGAGCTGCCCATCTACAGCGTGGAGCGGGACGACAAGGTGCTCGCCATCAGCTTCGACGCCTCCTGGGGGGCGGACAAAACCATTTCCATTCTGGACATTCTGGATGAGCACGATGTCAAAACCACCTTCTTCCTGGTGGGCGGCTGGGTGGATAAATACCCGGACATGGTGAAGGAAATCGTCGCGCGCGGGCATGAGATCGGCAATCATTCGGACACGCACCCGCACATGAGCCAGCTTTCCGAATCCGCCATCAAAGACGAGCTGCGTATCATGAGCGACAAAGTGGAAAAACTAACGGGCGTGCGGCCCACGCTGTTCCGTCCGCCCTATGGCGACTACAACAACCGCGTGATTGAGGTGGCGCGCGCAGAAGGCTACGAATGCGTGCAGTGGAGCATCGACAGCCTCGACTGGAAGGACCGCGGCACGGAGGACATCATCAAGCAATGCACCTACCGTGTCGACAACGGGGATATCGTGCTGTTCCATAACGACAGCAACGACATCGTCAATGCGCTGCCCACCGTGATCAAGCACTACCAGGGACTTGGCTACACGATCATCCCGGTGAGCGAGCTGCTGCTGGAGGGCGAATACACCATCGACGTGCAGGGCAAGCAGCATCCCAAGGAAACCTAGCAACCAAAGCAATGACATGAGGTGAGCAACATGGAAGAAACGGGAAACATCATCCATCTGAGGGGGCAGATCTGCCAGAACCTGCAGTTCGGGCACGAGCTGTTCGGGGAGCAATTCTACGTGACCACGCTGCGCGTGCCGCGCCTGAGCGGGGCGGAGGACTTTCTGCCCATCACCATCAGCGAACGGCTGCTGATCGACGAGCCGCTCACGGCGGGCAGCATGCTATGCATGGAGGGCCAGCTGCGCAGCTACAACAAGGTCATCGAGGGCGCCGGCAGGCTGCTCATCACCGCGTTTGCCCAGCGGATTCTCAACTGCGAGGAGGACGAGGAAAACCCCAACCGCGTGCAGCTGACCGGCGCGCTGTGCAAGCCCCCAAGCTACCGCACCACGCCCTTTGGCCGTGAGATCGCGGACCTGATGCTGGCTGTGAACCGTTCCTATGGCAAAAGCGACTACATTCCCTGCATCACCTGGGGCCGCACCGCACGCTATGCCGCCAACCTGAAAATCGGCGACCGGGTGCAGCTGGTCGGCCGCTTCCAGAGCCGCGCCTACCAAAAGCAGCTGCCCGACGGCACCGCGCTCAACAAGGTGGCCTACGAGGTGAGCGTCAGCAGGCTCAGCACCGTGCGCGACGAGCCCAGGCCCGACTTTCGCACCCTGCCGCCGCAGATGCAAAGCCCCGGCGCCCTGACCGGCGCGAGGGACTGCCAGAGCGCAAGGTCCTGACATACAGACCGGCCTCCTGCCAGCAAGCAGGAGGCCGTTTTTTTGATGCGCCCTCATCCCTGTCGTTTTTTTCCGTACGAGCCGTAACAAAAGATAGGCCGCCTTGCTTTTTGTGCGCTTTTGTGCAAACCGGGCAGTCCGCGCAGGGCTGCAAATCCGCTGCATTTTTCCTGTATTTTATAGGCTTTGAAGGTTTCCCTTTCTTGCAAGGAAAGCCGCTTTTCCAATGCCTTTGAGCCCTCCCTGCGCAAAAGGCAAATTGGCAGCGGGATGGATAAAATTCTTGAAAAATCTTCTAAAATGGACTTGACGAAAAGGCGGTTCACCCATACAATAGCTGTAGATAGTTCAACGAGAATGTGCTTCGAAACGCAAATCTTTGCCGTTAGGAGGAAGTTCCGATGCTGTATCAAGCGCCATCGGCTGAAATCCGCGATACCTTTCATCAGGGCACCAACCGGCGTGCCTATGAAATGCTCGGCGCACATCCGTGTTACGAGGGCGACGTTCGAAAATGGCATTTCTGCGTCTGGGCGCCCAACGCCAAGCATGTGGCGCTGGTGGGCTCGTTCAATGACTGGGACAAAAGTGCGACCCCCATGCAAAAGCAATACGACGGCACCTGGGAACTGCGCCTGACCGAGGACGAGCTGTGGAAAAACGTGCCGGAGGACGGCTACCCCATCTACAAGTACGCCGTATGGGGGGCGGACGACCTGTGGCGCATGAAGGCCGATCCCTTCGGCTTCTTCAGCCAGCTGCGGCCCAACAACGCCAGCCGCCTCATCGACCTGGACAACTACCATTGGAGCGACCAGGACTGGATGGCCGCGCGCCATGATTTTAATCCCTACATCAACCCCATCAACATCTACGAGGTGCACATCGGTTCCTGGCGGCGCCATCCCGACGGAACCATGTATACCTACCGCGAGTTTGCCGATGAGCTCATCCCCTACATCCAGGAGATGGGCTACACGCACATCGAGCTGTTGCCCGTGATGGAGCATCCCCTAGACATGAGCTGGGGCTATCAGGTGACGGGCTTCTACTCCGCCACGGCGCGCTACGGCACGCCGCTGGAGCTGATGAACCTCATTGACCGCTGCCACCAGGCCGGCATCGGCGTGATTCTGGACTGGGTGCCCGCCCACTTCCCGCGCGACGAGGTGGGTCTGTTCCGCTTCGACGGCACGGACCTGTACAACCACCCCGATCCCCGCCGGGGCGAAATCGCCCAGTGGGGCACAATGCTCTTTGACTATGCGCGCGGCGAGGTGTGCAGCTATCTTTTGAGCAACGCCTGCTTCTGGCTGGACATCTTCCATGCCGATGGCATCCGCGTGGACGCGGTGAGCGGCATCATCTATTACGACTTCTGCAAGGGACCGGGGCAGTACATCCCCAACTGCTTCGGCGGGCGGGAGAATCTGGACGGCATCAACTTCCTGCGCCGCCTCAACCAGACCGTATACCACGATTTCCCCGGCCTGATGATGATCGCCGAGGAGAGCACCGCCTTCCCCATGGTGACCGCGCCCACCTACCTGGGCGGCCTGGGCTTCGGCTTCAAGTGGAACATGGGCTGGATGAACGACATCCTGTCCTACATCAAGCTCGATCCCGTCTACCGCAAATACCATCACGACAAGGTCACCTTTAGCCTGTTCTACGCCTTCAGCGAGAACTACATCCTGCCCTTCTCCCACGACGAGGTGGTGCACGGCAAGCACAGCATGCTGGACAAGAACCCCGGCGACCTGTGGAAGAAGTTTGCCGGCCTGCGCGCGCTCTACGGCTACACCATGGCGCATCCGGGCAAGAAACTTTTGTTCATGGGCGGCGAATTTGCTCACTTCATCGAATGGAAATACGACGATCAGCTGGACTGGTTCCTGCTGGTCTATGAGCGGCATGCTCCGCTGCAAAGCTGCGTGAAGCGCCTCAACCACATCTACCGCGAGACGCCCGCTCTCTATGAGGTGGATTCCGACTGGAACGGCTTCCAGTGGATCACGGCCAACGACACCGACAACAGCGTGGTGGCTTTCCTGCGCACGGACAAGCGCGGCCGCGCCATCCTGTGCGTGACCAACTTCACCCCGGTGTTCCATCCCATCTACCGCATCGGCCTACCCTGCGCGGGCACGCTTCGTGAAATCTTCAACACCGACCGGGCGGAATATGGCGGAAGCAATCAGTACAACGCCTATGAGCTGTCCGCCCAGCCCGGCGAATGCAACGGCTTCCCGTTCTGGACGGAGATCTGCGTACCTCCGCTCAGCAGCGTATACTTCACCTACGACAAGATTCTGCCCAGGCCTGCGGGGAAGCGCAGGTGGGGCACATGGGCGGCGTCCGTCCGCCGGAGGAAGGGGGCCAGGGATGACAAACGCGCTTGACCCTTCGCTCATTCGCCTGAAAGGCTGATACACGCGCAACGATAACGTTTTAATGTAAGGAGTGGATTGTTTCCATGTTGGACAAAAAGCAATGCGTGGCCATGCTGCTCGCCGGCGGCCAGGGCAGCCGCCTGGGCATCCTCACGGCAAATATGGCCAAGCCTGCCATCCCCTATGGCGGCAAATACCGGATCATTGACTTTCCGCTGAGCAACTGCACCAACAGCGGCGTGGACGTGGTGGGCGTTTTGACCCAGTACCAGCCCCTCAAGCTCAACGCCTACATCGGCAGCGGCTCGCCCTGGGACCTGGACCTGGCGCATGGCGGCGTCTACGTCCTGCCCCCCTACGTCAAGGGCAAGAGCGGCGAATGGTATTCCGGCACCGCCAACGCCATCTATCAGAACCTGGCCTTTATCGAGCAGTTCAACACCGATTACGTGCTCATCCTCAGCGGCGACCATATCTACAAGATGGATTATAACGCCATGCTGCAGTTCCATATCGACAACAAGGCCGACTGCACCATCGCCGTGCGCGAGGTGCCGTGGGAGGAGGCCAGCCGCTTTGGCATCATGAACACGGGCGAGGGCAACGTGATCGAGGAGTTCGAGGAAAAGCCCGCCAAGCCCCGCAGCAACAAGGCCAGCATGGGCGTGTACATCTTCACGTGGGAAAAGCTGCGCAAGTACCTGACCGAGGACGCGGCCGATCCTGCCAGCTCCAACGACTTCGGCAAAAACATCATTCCCAACATGCTCAAGGACAATCAGCGCATGTTCGCCTACGACTTCGAGGGGTACTGGAAGGACGTGGGCACCATTGAAAGCCTGTGGGAGGCCAACATGGACCTTCTGCAACTGCCCATGCCCATCGACCTGTACGACAAGAAGTGGCGTATCTACGGCCGCAACCCCGGCATGGCCCCGCACTTCATCGCGGACGGCGCCAGCGTAAAGAGCAGCCTGATCACCGAGGGCTGCGAGGTGTACGGCAAGGTGGAGCACAGCGTACTCTTTGCCGGTGTGATCGTCAAGGAAGGCGCCAGCGTCATCGACAGCGTGCTCATGCCGGGCGCGGTGGTGGAGCGCGGCGCGCAGGTGCGCCGGGCCATCATCGCCGAGGGCGCCGTGATCGGCGCGGGCGCAACCGTAGGCGAGGAAACGGGCAACATCGCCGTTGTGGGCCAGCAGGTGAACCTGCCGGCCGGTTCCGCGGTCAAGGCCGGGGAACAGCGCGCGGAGTGACCCATCAAGAGCAGAGGAAGTGAGGATAGCACCATGAAAAATGTAATGGGTGTGATTTATACCGGCGAAAAGGACAGCTTCCTTCGTGAGCTGACCCTTCTGCGCGCCATCGCCGCCATGCCGGTGGCGGGCCGTTACCGTGTGATTGACTTTCTGGTCAGCAGCATGGTGGGCAGCGGCATGCGCAACGTGGGCGTCATCATGCAGAAGAACTACCACAGCCTGATGGACCATCTGGGCAGCGGCAAGGAATGGGACCTGCACGGCAAAAACGACGGCCTCTACATTCTGCCGCCGTTCCTGACGCGCGACAATGTGGGCGTGTACACCGGGTCGCTGGACGCGCTGCACTCCAACATGAACTACCTCCGGCGCAGCCGTCAGGAATATGTGCTTTTGTGCAACAGCCTGATCGTCTTTAACGCCAACTTCACCGACATGTTCAAGAGCTACCTGGATTCCGGGTGCGACGTGATGATGCTCTACACCAAGGACCCGGAGATGCAGCGCCCCGAATACGGCACGTATCTGGACATCGACGCCACGGGCAAGGTGGTGGATATCGAGATCGACCCCACCAAGCCGCGCTATGAGAACACCAGCATGGACGTGATTTTGCTCCGCAAGGACCTTCTGATCGACCTGGTGGACCGCGGCGCTGCGCATGGCTATCATGATCTGGTGCGCGACGTGCTCCAGCGCATGGCGCGCGATGCGGGTCTAAACCTGTGCGGCTACGAATATAAGGATATATGCTTCCGTCTGGACAGCGTGCAGAGCTATTTCAAGTTCAACCTCGCCACGCTGGATACCGGCGTGCGCCACCGCCTGTTCCCGGAGGATAAGCCGGTGTACACCAAGGTGCGCGACGAGCTGCCCGCCCGCTACATGGACGGCGCTTGGGTGCTC